>Ga0209571_1000036_pt1 | contig 355469 bp, 301 predicted proteins | sample EBPBio102011_DNA_FD_185866 | JGI IMG/M metagenome (GOLD analysis project Ga0209571, IMG submission 185866) | Wastewater treatment Type I Accumulibacter community from EBPR Bioreactor in Madison, WI, USA - Reactor 1_1/10/2011_ DNA (SPAdes)... | ecosystem: Engineered > Bioreactor > EBPR >... | reverse complement strand
CAAATCCGGACTTCTCGAACACTCTCTTCCTTCCGATCCAACCCACTTGCCGCGGGATGGAGCAGCCCGGTAGCTCGTCAGGCTCATAACCTGAAGGTCGTAGGTTCAAATCCTACTCCCGCACCCAGTGATACCCCACAGGTTCCCCCTGTGGGGTTTTCTGTTTCCTGAGACTCCCTCAGACCCAGTTAAAGCCAGCCGGGATCGCCTGATCCGATAGCACCAACGTTGGCCGGGGATTCGACTGATTTGAGCGCGTTTGACGCGGGCGGGCGTCTAATACGGATAAGGGGGCGGCTCAGCCCTCTTGCGGCGTGCCCTGCGGGACGATGGTCTTGATGATCGAGGCGTCCAGTTCCTCGAACTGGTGCAGGCCGATGGTGTCGTACAGTTCCTGACGGGTCTGCATGCGGTCGACGTATTTGTGTGTGCCGCCATTGGCTTTGATCGAGGCGTAGAGCTCTTCCTGGGCCTTGTTGGCGGCGCGCAGGGAGGACACCGGCCAGATCACCATCTTGTAGCCCATCTCCTCGAATTCCTTCGCGGTGTAGAAGGGCGTCTTGCCGAACTCGGTCATATTGGCCAGCAGGGGCACATCCGGCAGGGCCTTGGCGAACTTCTCGAACATCTCGCGGGTGTTCAGGGCTTCCGGGAAGATGGCGTCGGCCCCGGCGTCGACATACATCTTCGCCCGGTCCACGGCGGCGTCGAAGCCCTCGACCCCGGCGGCGTCGGTGCGGGCCATGATGAGGATGTCACGGCTGGCCTTCTTGGCCGCCGCGACCTTGGCGGCCATGTCGAGGGCCGGGACCAGGGCCTTGCCGTTCAGGTGGCCGCACTTCTTGGGCAGGATCTGGTCTTCCAGGTGGACGGCGCCGGCGCCCGCCTCCTCGAAGGTGCGGACCATGTGCATGACGTTCAGCGCCTCGCCGTATCCGGTGTCGCCGTCCACCAGAAGAGGCAGGCCCGAGGCGCGCGCGATCTGGCGGATGAAGAAGGCGACCTCGTCCACGGTGATGATGCCCAGGTCCGGCAGGCCCATGGAGGCGGTCATCGCCGCGCCGGACAGATAGACGCCGTCGAAACCGGCGTTCCGCGCCTGAAGCGACGCCTGGCCGTTGTGAGCGCCCGGCAACTGCCAGATGCCGTCACGAGCGAGGGCGGCGCGGAAGCGCTTGCCGGCGGATTCGGTGGGAAGGTCGGAGGCGAGGAGATAGGGCATGGGGACTCTACAGGCTTTCAGGGGCGTTCGGCGAGCGGCGCGAAGGTCAGATTCTCGGGGCCGGTATAGTTGGCCGAGGGGCGGATGATCTTGTTGTCGATGCGCTGTTCGATCACATGCGCGGCCCAGCCGGTGGTGCGCGAGATGACGAACAGCGGGGTGAACATGGCCGTCGGAACGCCCATCATGTGGTAGGAGACGGCCGAGAACCAGTCGAGGTTCGGGAACATCTTCTTCTCGTCCATCATGACGCTCTCGATACGCTCGGCGATATCGTACATCTTCATCGCGCCGGCCTCTTCCGACAGCTGTTTCGCGACGCGCTTGATGACCACATTGCGCGGGTCCGAGATCGTATAGACCGGATGGCCGAAGCCGATGACGACCTCCTTGGCCTCCATGCGGCGGCGGATGTCGGCCTCGGCCTCGTCGGCGTCGGCGTAGCGTTTCTGGATTTCGAAGGCGACCTCGTTGGCGCCGCCGTGCTTGGGACCCCGCAGGGCGCCGATGGCGCCGGCGATGGCCGAGAACATGTCCGAGCCGGTGCCGGCGATGACACGGGCGGTAAAGGTCGAGGCGTTGAACTCGTGCTCGGCGTACAGGATCAGCGAGGTGTGCATGGCCCGCACCCAGCCTTCGGACGGCGGCGTGCCGTGCAGCAGGTGCAGGAAGTGGCCGCCGACGGAATCGTCGTCGGTCTCCACCTCGATGCGGCGGCCGTTCTGGCTGAAGTGGTGCCAGTAGAGCAGCATCGAGCCGAGCGAGGCGATCAGGCGATCGGCGATGTCTCGCGCCGCGGGGTGGTTGTGGTCATGCGCCTCCGGCAGGGCGCACCCCAGGGCCGAAACCCCGGTGCGCATCACGTCCATCGGGTGGGCGGCCGCCGGAACCGTCTCCAGCGCCGACTTCACCGCCGCCGGCAGGCCGCGCAGGGATTTCAGCTTGGCCTTGTAAGCCTTCAGCTGCGGCGGGTTCGGCAGGCTTCCGTGGACCAGCAGGTGGGCGATCTCCTCGAACTCGCTGGTCTCGGCGAAGTCGAGGATGTCGTAGCCGCGATAGTGCAGGTCGTTGCCCGAGCGGCCGACGGTGCAGAGCGCCGTGTTCCCGGCCAGGACGCCGGACAGGGCGACGGACTTCTTCGGCTTCACGCCGGGGGCGACAGCGACTTCGGACATGGGATTTCCTCGGAGGTTATTGGACGCCGGCCGGGGCCTGGAGGCCCAGAGCGGGTTTGAGCGCGATGGGGGTGGGGCGGCCGTCGGCGTCGACCGCGACCATTTCGAAGCGGCCGTGCAGGGCCGGGCGGCGCGCGCCGGTGGACAGGGTTTCGGCGACGCCCTCGACCTCGACGGTCAGGGAGGTGCGGCCGACCCGAATGACGCGCGCGACCATGTCCAGCAGTTCGCCGACCCGGACGGGGGTATGAAAATCCGTCGCCTCCGACCGCGCCATGACGACGTCGTTGCGCGCGCGACGGCTGGCGGCGACGAAGGCGGCCTTGCTCAAAAGGGCGAGCGCCGAACCGGCGAACAGGGCGCCGTAATGGTTGGCCTGTTCCGGGAAGACCATTTCCGCGAAGCGGGTCTCTTCGGGGGAAAACGGCGTCGGCGACGACATGACGGCCTCGGACAGCGGATCATCCGCGAGGCCTGCGAATATTCACGCCTCGGCGCGTCTCAGAAGGACTGAAAGCGCGGAAAACTGCGGACTGGAACCTGCAAATCCGCGAAAGATGCAAACCTGCGGGTGTCCGCAAAGTTTGCTGATTTACAGGTCGGCGTTCACAAACCTCCGCCCTTTCAGGCGTTCCGTCGCGCCGGTCCCAGGCCGATAATGACCCCGATGATGATCAGGGAATTCGGCTCCAATGAATGAGGCCTACCGTCGGCGGCTGCTCGGCACGACCCTCGACTATTTCGACGGCCGGGCCGCGATCCACGCCATTCAGCCCGGCGCCTATGACGGCCTGCCCTATGTTTCGCGGGTGCTGGTGGAACAGCTGGTGCGGCGGTGCGATCCGGCCTTGCTGGATGACGCCCTGAGGCAGATCGTCGAACGCAGGCGCGACCTGGACTTCCCCTGGTATCCGGCGCGTGTCGTCTGTCACGACATTCTGGGCCAGACGGCGCTGGTCGATCTGGCGGGGCTGCGCGACGCCATCACCGATCAAGGCGGCGATCCGGCCAAGGTCAATCCGGTGGTGCCGACCCAACTGATCGTCGACCACTCGCTGGCGGTCGAGGCGCCGGGCTTCGATCCCGACGCCTTCGCCAAGAACCGGGCCATCGAGGATCGCCGCAACGCGGACCGTTTCCATTTCATCGAATGGACCAAGCGGGCGTTCGAGAATGTGGACGTGATTCCCGCCGGCAACGGCATCATGCACCAGATCAATCTGGAGAAGATGTCGCCGGTCATCCAGGTGCGCGACGGCGTGGCCTTCCCCGACACCTGCGTCGGCACCGACAGCCACACGCCGCACGTCGATGCGCTGGGCGTCATCGCCATCGGCGTCGGCGGGCTGGAGGCTGAGACGGTCATGCTGGGCCGGCCGTCGATGATGCGCCTGCCCGACATCGTGGGCGTGAATCTGACCGGCCGTCGCGCCGAAGGCATCACCGCCACCGACATCGTTCTGGCCCTGACCGAATTCCTGCGCGGGCAGAAGGTCGTGGGCGCCTGGCTGGAGTTCTTCGGCGAGGGCGCCGACAGCCTGACCATCGGCGACCGGGCCACCATCTCCAACATGTGCCCCGAATACGGAGCCACGGCGGCGATGTTCTACATCGACCAGCAGACCCTGGACTATCTGCGCCTGACGGGGCGCGAGCCGGACCAGATCGCCCTGGTGGAGACCTACGCCAAGACGACCGGCCTGTGGGCGGACGCCCTGAAGACGGCCGAATACGAGCGGGTGCTGACGTTCGACCTGTCGACGGTCGAGCGCAATCTGGCCGGTCCGTCCAACCCGCATCGCCGCCTGCCGACCGCCGCCCTGCATGAGCGCGGCGTGGCGGTCGATCTGGATGGCGCTCTGGCCGAGGAGCGCGAGGGTCTGATGCCGGACGGGGCGGTGATCATCGCCGCCATCACCAGCTGCACCAACACCTCCAATCCCCGGAACGTCGTCGCCGCCGGTCTGGTGGCCAAGAAGGCCAACGCCCTGGGCCTGGTCCGCAAGCCCTGGGTCAAGACCTCGTTCGCGCCGGGCTCGAAGGTGGCGCAGCTGTATCTGGAAGAGGCGGGCCTGCTGCCCGAACTGGAGGCTCTGGGCTTCGGCATTGTCGCCTTCGCCTGCACCACCTGCAACGGCATGTCCGGGGCGCTGGACCCGGTCATCCAGCAGGAGATCATCGACCGCGACCTCTATACGACCGCCGTCCTGTCGGGGAACCGCAACTTCGACGGCCGCATCCACCCCTATGCGAAACAGGCCTTCCTGGCCTCGCCGCCGCTGGTGGTCGCCTACGCCATTGCGGGGACGGTGCGGTTCGACATCGAACAGGACGTGCTGGGCGTCGGGCCTGACGGCGCGGAAATCCGGCTGAAGGACCTGTGGCCCACCGACGCCGAGATCGACGCCATCGTCGGCGAATATGTGAAGCCTGAACAGTTCCGCACCGTCTATGAGCCGATGTTCGCTCGTCGCGGCAGCGGCGGCGCGCCCGTCGCGCCGCTGTACGACTGGCGGCCGACCTCGACCTATATCCGCCGCCCGCCCTATTGGGACACCGAGGGGCTGGGCGCCCTGGCCGCCAGCCCGCGCACGCTCAAGGGGATGCGGCCTCTGGCCATCCTGCCCGACAATATCACGACCGATCACCTGTCGCCGTCCAACGCCATCCTGCCGACCTCGGCGGCCGGCGAATACCTGACCCGGATGGGCGTGCCGGAAGAAGACTACAACTCCTACGCCACCCACCGGGGCGACCACCTGACGGCCATGCGCGCCACCTTCGCCAATCCCCAACTGGTCAATGAGATGGCCGTGGTGGACGGGGTGGTGAAGAAGGGCTCGCTGGCGCGGGTCGAACCGGACGGCAAGGTCATGCGGATGTGGGAGGCGATCGAGACCTATCTCACCCGTCGCCAGCCGCTGATCATCATCGCCGGGGCCGACTATGGTCAGGGCTCTTCGCGCGACTGGGCGGCCAAGGGCGTGCGTCTGGCCGGGGTGGAGGCCATCGTCGCCGAGGGCTTCGAGCGCATACACCGCACCAATCTGATCGGCATGGGGGTGATGCCGCTGGAGTTCGTGAACGGCGTGACCCGCCTTGGCCTGCAGCTGGACGGGACCGAGACCTATGACGTCGTCGGCCGGCCCGCGCCGGGCGCCGAACTCTCCCTGGTCATCCACCGCGCCGACGGCTCGGACGAGACCCTGCCGGTGAAGTGCCGCCTCGACACCGCCGAGGAAGTCTCGATCTATGAGGCGGGCGGGGTGCTGCAGCGCTTCGCCCAGGATTTCCTCGAACAGGAGGCCGCCGCCTGATGTCGCACGCTCCGCAGCTCAAGATCCCCGCCACCTATATGCGCGGCGGCACCTCCAAGGGGGTCTTCTTCCGGCTGGAGGATCTGCCCGAGTCCTGCCGCACGCCCGGCGTCGCGCGCGACCGCCTGTTCCAGAGGGTGATCGGCAGTCCCGATCCCTATGGCAAGCAGACCGACGGCATGGGCGGGGCGACCTCCAGCACGTCCAAATGCGTGATCCTGTCGCCCAGCGCGCGGCCGGGACATGACGTCGACTATCTGTACGGCCAGGTCTCGATCGACACCGACTTCGTCGACTGGTCGGGCAATTGCGGAAACCTGTCGACCGCGGCGGGCGCCTTCGCCATCCACGCCGGCTATGTCGAGGCCGGGCCGGACGGTGTGCGCACCGTCCGCATCTGGCAGGCCAATATCGGCAAGACCATCATCGCCCACGTCCCCGTCAGCGGCGGCGAGGTGCAGGAGACGGGCGACTTCGAGCTGGACGGGGTGACCTTCCCAGCGGCCGAGATCGTGCTGGAGTTCCTCGATCCCGCCGATGAGGGCGAAGACGGCGGGGCCATGTTCCCGACCGGCCGTCTGGTCGACGAACTGGACGTGCCCGAGGATCTGGTCGCGGGCGGCAGGCTGAAGGCCACCCTGATCAACGCCGGGATTCCGACCATCTTCATCAACGCCGTTGATCTCGGCCTGACCGGGGCCGAGTTGCAGGACGCCATCAATGGCGATCCCGCCATCCTGGCGCGGTTCGAGGCCCTGAGGGCCATCGGCGCGGTCGAGATGGGCCTGATCGAGACGCTGGAAGGCGCCGCCCGGCGTCAGCACACGCCGAAGATCGCCTTCGTCTCCCCGCCCAAGGACTACCTCGCCTCCAGCGGCAAGGCGGTCGCGGCGGGCGAGGTGGACCTGCTGGTCCGGGCCCTGTCGATGGGCAAGCTGCATCACGCCATGATGGGCACGGCGGCGGTGGCCATCGGCGCCGCGGCGGCGGTTCCCGGCACCCTGGTCAATCTGGCGGCCGGGGGCGGCGAGCGGAAGGCGGTGCGCTTCGGCCACCCTTCCGGAACCCTGCGCGTCGGCGCCGAGGCGGTGGAGGAGGGCGGCCAATGGACCGTCGCCCGCGCCATCATGAGCCGCACCGCGCGTCGCCTGATGCAAGGCTGGGTCTACCTACCGGGCGACGACGACCAGACCTGATCTCTTGGCGTTGTCAGTCTGGTGTGTTTGCAATATTTACATTACGTGCTGTGATTTGGCGCAGTGCGCTGCAAATAGTTGCTCAATTGTCCGCGCCGATCTGTGAAAGTTGCAAACTGAATGAGCAAGACCTTCATGGGGGTGCGGCTGCGGCGATTGCGCGAAGAGCGCAATCTGACCCAGACGGCGGTCGCCCGAGCCTTGGGCATTTCGAACAGCTATCTGAGCCAGATCGAGCAGAACCAGCGGCCGCTGACCGTTCCGCTGTTGCTCAAGCTGAACGCCGCCTTCGGCGTGGACGTGCAGTTCTTCTCCGAGGACGAGGAAGGGCGGCTGATCTCGGATGTCCGCGAGGCCCTGACCGAGGGCGGAGCGGAGCAGGTGTCGACGGCCGAACTGCGCGAGTTGGCGCTCAACATGCCTGTGGTCGGGCGGGCGCTGGTCGCGCTGCATCGGAAGTCGCGCCAGAGCGCGGACCGCGCCGAGGCCATGGCGCTGAAGTTGGGCGAGGATTTCTCGGGCGACGCCCCCGCGCGCATGCCGTTCGAACAGGTGCGGGATTTCTTCTACGCGCGCCGCAATCACATCGCCGAACTGGATGACGCGGCCGAGCGGCTTTACGAGGCGGCGGGGCTGAAGCCTCGCCTGGTCCGGCCCGGCCTCGAAGCCTGGCTGGCCCAGCGCCACGGCGTGCGCGTGATCGTCGACGAGGCGGAGACCGTTCAGCGCCGCTTCGATCCGGTCAACCGGACCCTGCATGTCTCGCCCTTCACCAAACAGGGCCAACAGGCGTTCCAGATGGCGATGCAACTCGCCTTCCTGGAGGCGGGCGAGACCATCGACGGGCTTATTCTGGGCGCGGACGCCCGTGATCGCGAGACCCGCGATCTGTTGCGGATCGGCCTGGCCCAGTATTTCGCCGGCGCGGTCCTGCTGCCCTATGCGATCTTCCTGAAGCAGGCGGAAGCCTTCGCCTACGACATCGTGCGGCTGGGTCGGCATTTCGGCGTCGGCTTCGAGACCGTCTGCCACCGCCTGTCCACGCTGCAGCGGCCGGGGGCCCAGGGCGTGCCCTTCTTCTTCGTGCGCGTCGACCGGGCCGGCAACATCTCCAAACGCCAGTCCGCGACCGATTTCCACTTCTCGCGGGTGGGCGGCTCCTGCCCCTTGTGGAACGTCTACGAGGCTTTCACCCAGCCGGGGAGGGTGCTGACGCAGATGGCCCAGATGCCGGACGGGCGGACCTATCTCTGGATCGCCCGCACGGTCGGCGCGCCCGAGCCTGCTTATGGCGCTCCCGGCAAGACCTTCGCCATCGGCCTGGGCTGCGACATCCGCCATGCCTCGCGGCTGGTCTATTCGCAGGGCCTGAACCTCGGCGATCTCGCTGCGGCGACGCCGATCGGGGCGGGGTGCAAGGTCTGCGAGCGACCGGCCTGCCCGCAGCGCGCCTTCCCGCCCATCGGCCGAGCCTTGCTGATCGACCCCGACCGCAGCGCGGCCACCCCCTATCCGTCGGCGGCGCTGCGGTGATCCGCTCTGCCGACGAGGCCAGGACGCTCCGGGGCTGAAGAGCCTGGGTTTGGCGTGAAGCGAGCGCCCGGGTCGGGTGGCGCGATGATGATATAAAGACATAAGGATATCTTTATATCTTTCTTGACTTCGGGAGCGCCTGTGGCAGTGTGACGTCGTCGAGGTTCTGCGCGCAGCTCTCGGGCTGCGCGGAGCTAAGAGGGAAGCCGGTGCGACGCCGGCGCTGCCCCCGCAACTGTGAGCGGCGAGCCGAAGGTCCATCTCGTGTCACTGGGGTCCGCCCCGGGAAGGCCGGACCGGAAGCCGTGACCCGCGAGCCAGGAGACCTGCCCCGACAGATAACGTCCTCCGGCGGGGTGTCGGTCAGGTCGCTTGAGCGCCGCGACGGGTCGATTCCGCGCGCTGGTGGTCGCGCGTCCCTGACTGCTGTCTCGCCACAGCATCAACGGCAGAGACCATGGCGAGCAGCGATTTCACCTTCACCATCAAGCGCACGGCGCTCGATGAGAACTACGTCCCCGCTGAGAACACACGGATCACGACGAATTTCGCCAATCTGGCGCGTGGGGAAAGCCGGCAGGAGAACCTGCGCAACACGCTCCGGATGATCGACAATCGGTTCAACTCGCTGGCGCATTGGGACAATCCGAGAGGAGACCGTTACGCGGTCGAGCTTCAGATCGTTTCCGTGGAGATGAGCGTCTCTCCCGGCGAGGGCGTCGACGTCTTCCCGCTGATCGAAATCCTGCAGACGACCATCACCGACAACGAAACGGGCGCGCGCATCGACGGGATCGTGGGGAACAACTTCTCCTCCTACGTCCGCGACTACGATTTCAGCGTGGTTCTGCCGGAGCATATGAAGACCCATGGTCGGGCGCCGGACGACTTCGGCGACTTGCACGGCAAGCTGTTCAAGCACTTTCTGACCTCGAGCGCCTATCGGGATAATTTCGCCAAGCCGCCGGTGATCTGCCTGAGCGTGTCGAGCAACAAGACCTATCATCGGACAGGGAACGAGCACCCTGTGCTTGGTCTGGAATACGAGAACGACGCGTTCTCGCCGACCGATCAGTATTTCGCGAAGATGGGGATGAAGGTTCGCTACTTCATGCCCAAAGGCAGCGTCGCGCCCTTCGCCTTCTACCACATCGGCGACCTGACCGGCGACTACACAGAGCTTGAGTTGGTCAGCACCATCGCCACGATGGAGACCTTCCAGAAGATCTATCGGCCCGAGATCTACAACGCCAACTCGCCGGCGACGGAGCAGTATCAGCCGAGCCTGAAGTACCAGGACTACTCGCTGACCCGCATCGTCTACGACCGCGAGGAGCGCAGCCGACTGGCCGTCGAACAGGGCAGGTTCGTCGAGGAGCGGTTCATCAAGCCGCACCGCGCGGTCCTCGACCAATGGTCAGCCGGTTTCGCCGCCTGATCCGTCCAAAAAGTTCAGAGTCTCCCAATATGAAAACGCTCCTCCCCACCTCGACTGCCGGCAGCCTGCCCAAGCCGGTCTGGCTGGCCCAGCCCGAGACCCTCTGGTCGCCCTGGAAGCTGGAAGGCGACGAACTGATCGAAGCCAAGCAGGACGCCCTGCGCCTGTCGCTGGACGACCAGCGCCGCGCCGGCATCGACATCGTCAGCGACGGCGAACAGACCCGCCAGCATTTCGTCACCACCTTCATCGAGCATCTGGACGGCGTGGACTTCGAGGCCCGCAAGACCATGCGCATCCGCAAACGTTATGACGCCAGCGTGCCGGTGGTCGTGGGCGCGGTCAGTCGTCCGAAATCGGTCTTCGTCGAGGACGCCAAATTCCTGCGGGCGCAGACCAACCAGCCGATCAAATGGGCCCTGCCGGGGCCGATGACGATGATCGACACCCTCTACGACGACCACTATGGCAGCCGCGAAAAGCTGGCCTGGGAATTCGCCAGGATCCTCAACGAGGAGGCACGCGAACTGGAGGCCGCCGGGGTCGACATCGTCCAGTTCGACGAGCCCGCCTTCAATGTCTTCTTCGACGAGGTGAACGACTGGGGCGTCGCCACCCTGGAGAAGGCGGCCGAGGGGCTGAAGTGCGAGACGGCCGTCCACATCTGCTACGGCTACGGCATCAAGGCCAACACCGACTGGAAGAAGACCCTCGGATCCGAATGGCGCCAGTACGAGGAGGCCTTCCCCAAACTCCAGACCTCCAGCATCGACATCATCTCGCTCGAGGCCCAGAACTCGCGCGTGCCGATGGATCTGATCGAACTGATCCGGGGCAAGAAGGTCATGGTCGGCGCCATCGACGTGGCCACCGACGTCGTCGAGACGCCGGAACAGGTCGCCGACACCCTGAGGAAGGCGCTCCAATTCGTGGACGCCGACAAACTCTATCCCGCCACCAACTGCGGCATGGCGCCCCTGTCTCGCCGCGTCGCCAACGGCAAGCTGAAGGCCTTGGGCGCGGGCGCGGAGATCATCCGCAAAGAACTCGCGGCCTGACCGTCATGGCCGCGACCATCACGGTGGATTCGATCGTCCTTGCGCTCATGCTGTTTCATCGGATGCAGCCGATGGTCTGCGCCGCACGCCTACGGCCTTACAGCCAACGGCCGGAGGAGGCCGTTTCGACGGTCGCGGCGCCCGCGTGACACAGGCTTGCATCGACGTTTCAGGCGGGGCCCCTCTGGACGACATCACGCAAGAGACCGATCTGCGTCGCCTGTTCGGTCGATTCCCGACCGGCGTCACGGCCCTGTGCGCGATGGATCGACATCGGCCCGTGGGCATGACCGCGAGCGCCTTCGTCGCGGTCTCGCTCGACCCGGCCCTGGTGTCTGTCTGCATCAAGCATGGCTCCTGGACCTGGGGCCAACTGCGCGCGCGAGAGCGCATCGGCATCTCGTTCCTGGGCCATGGCCACGCCGCGACGGCGCGCCAACTCGCGCAGCGGGCCGACGACCGCTTCCTCGGACTGGACTATGAAGCGACATCCAGCGGCGCCGTCTTTCTGACGAACGCTACGACCTGGCTGGAATGTTCGGTCGAGAAGGAAATCGTCGCCGGAGATCACGACATCGTCCTGTTCCGCCTCCGCCGGGCGGCGGTCACGGACGGAGTGATGCCCTTGATCTTCCACTCCAGCGACTTTCACACGATCGCGCCGCTCGCTTAAGCCACGCCCAGCGCCGTGTCCCTAGCAGGGACAGCCTGTCTTTTCTCCGGACATCTTGTCCATTGACCGTCCCGAGCGGGGCCGCGCAATACTGTCGGCGACAAGGCGAGGCGTCGGGGTCTGTCGGCCGCGCAACCTTTGCTGTCCTGGAGAATTTAACACCATATCCGCACAACAGGAGAAGCGATGATGAGCGAGATCAAGGAAGGCATGGAAGTGATCGGCGCCGACGGCGTCCATGTCGGTACGGTGGACCGCGTCGAAGGCGACCGCATCAAGCTGACCAAGCGCGATAATTCGGGCGTCCATACCGACCACCACCACTATATCGAGACCGGCTTCGTCGCCGGGGTCGAAGGCGACAAGGTGCGGCTGTCCGCCAACGCCGACATCGCCGTGACCCTGGAGGAAGAAGCGTCCGGCCGGCCGGTCGAACTTTAAGCGGCTGAGAGGCCGAAGCGGAGGTTCGAGGATGGAGACGTACGACCTGTACATCAACGCCAAGAAGCCCGGTATCGGCCTCTACGTCCGCCATGGCGCGCCCTTGCCGGGATTCGCCCATCCGGACGACCGGCGGTTCGACGGCGAAGCCGCCCAGGATTTGTCGCCGCCTGGCGTGGTCGAGGCGGTCGCCGCCGACGGCCACGGCTGTCGGGACATGGACTAGCGCCGACGGAGCAGGAGCCTCGACATGAGCCGCAGTTTCAAGGTCGGGGATCATGTCGGCTGGAATTCCGAGGCCGGGCGCGTGTCTGGCCGCATCGTCGCCGTTCACACGCGCGACTTCGACTACAAGGGCTATACGCACCACGCTTCGCCGGGCGCGCCCCAGTACGAGATCAAGAGCGACAAGACCGATCATGTAGCCGCCCACAAAGGCTCTGCGCTCCATCTGCTGCCCGACTGACGATGGGCGGCCGTCCGTTATTCACCATTGGTCACGCCAGCCGGATGTTCGAGGCCGTCACCTAATGCGGTGGTCGAGATCGACGGGGGTCGGATCGCCACCGCGCAATAGGATGGACCGTCAGGGCGTTGCGCGCGGCGGCAGATCGCGTGCGGCGCGGACCATCTGCACGAACTCGGCCCGCTCGCCATAGGGGTCTTCGCCGCGCGCGCCCTGGGCCTGCTCCAGGATCTGGTCCCAACCATAGTCGGACGCCATCCACGGATCGTCGCGCAGCTTCTGGCCGAAGGCGGCGACGGCGATGGCCCAGCGGGTCGCTTCGGGCGGTTGGGCGCTGACGGGGGCGGACGCACGGTTGGTCAGGGGCTGCTGGATCAGCTCCGAGCGGCTTTCGCCCGGCTGTTTGTAGCGCACCTGGATGAAGCCGATCTCGCCGTTCGGATCGCCGCCGCCCACGCCGATGCGGTTGTCTGGATAGCGGCGCTCGGGGACCTGGGTTGGGCCGCCGAAGGGGGTGATCTCATACAGGGCCGTGACGCTGGCGCCCGAGCCGACCTCCCCCGCGTCGATGCGGTCGTTGGCGAAGTCCTCTTCGTTCAGAAGGCGGGTTTCGTAGCCGATCAGCCGCCATTCGGCGACACGGGCGGGGTTGAACTCGACCTGGATCTTGACGTCGTCGGCGATGGGGAAGGCGCCGCGGTCGAACATCGGGCCGAACAGGCGGCGCGCCTCGTTCAGGTCGTCGACATAGGCGGCGGTGCCGTTGCCGGCCTGGGCGATGGCCTGCATCCGCGCGTCCTGATAGTTGCCGCGCCCGAAGCCGTAGACGGACAGATAGATTCCCGTCGCCCGCTTGTCTGCTACATAATCCTCCAGCCGCTTGTTGTCGGTGACGCCGACGTTGAAATCGCCGTCGGTGAACATGAGGATGCGGTTGACCTTGTCGCGGGCGAAACTGGCCTGGGCCTGGTCATAGGCGTTGGTCATGCCGGTCGCGCCGGCCGTGCCGCCCGCCGCGCGTAGGCTGGCGACGGCGCAGCGCATCTTCAGCTTCTGCGTGCCGGGCGTGGGCTGCAGCGTCGTGCCGGCCCCTTCGGCGTAGTAGGTCACGGCCAAGGTGTCCTGGGGCCGCAGTCGGTCGATGGCCAGGTTCATCGCCTGTTTGGCCAGGTCAAGCTTGTCCGCGCTGCGCATGGAGCCGGAGACGTCGACCAGGAAGGTCAGGTTCAACGGCCGACGCTGGGCGGCCGGCAGCTCATAGCCCTGCAGGCCGATGTGGACGATCTGGCGGCCTCCTCTTTCGGTCCGGGGCGACCAGGGGGCGGCGACGACGGCCGTGGTGATGGCGAAGGGCTGCGCCTGCGACGTCGGCTTGGCGTAGCCATAGTCGAAATAGTTGATCAGCTCCTCGACCCGCACCGCGTCCTTGGGCGGACGCTGACCCTGGTCGATGAAGCGGCGGACGTTGGCGTAGGCGGCCGTGTCCACGTCGATGGAAAAGGTCGAGATCGGCTGATCCGCCGTGCGCTTCACCGGATTGGGCGTGGCGTCGGGATAGCGTTCGGTGTCGGCGGGTGCGACTTGCCGAGTGGGGCCAGGGATTGGACGGGGAAGCGATGGAACGACGCTCATGGCGTCGGCGCCGACGACTGCGCCTGGCGGTGGGGGAGGCGGCGGAGGCGGAGGAGCAGGCGGTGGGGGTGGAGGCGGCCCGACACGAGCGGCGGCTGACCGGCCTTGGGTGCGGCTCGCCGTCAGCACGATGTCGTCGACTTGTGAGGGTTCCTCCAACTGGAAGCCCAGCGGCGCGCAGGCGGCGGGGGTCGCCACGCCGTCGCGCACCGGTTCGGCCAGGGCGACGGCGGGGACGGCTGCGGGCGGTGCGGCCAGGGCGGCGCCCAACAGCGCGGCGACGGCCGCCCGGATCGAACGCGACATGATCTTCCTCCCGTTTTCGTTGGGGTCAGTCGGCGCAGGGGCTGGGGCGAAACTGTGGCGGATCAGGATCTCGTCTCACGGCGGTATTCGATCGTGTCATTCCTGCATCTCGCAATCCGACGCCCGCGCCCCCACAATGGATGCTTCAGTACAAAGGGTGAGCGATGGCCGAGGCGACGACGGGAATTGATCTGGGCCATGTGGCCGCGCTTCTGGCGGCGGGCGTGGTGGCCGTGCCGGTCTTTCGCAAGATCGGCCTGGGCTCAGTCCTGGGCTATCTGGCGGCGGGGGCGGCCATCGGTCCGTTCGGCCTGGCCCTGTTCCGCGAACCGCAGACCATCCTGCACGTCGCCGAGTTCGGCGTGGTCATCTTCCTGTTCATCATCGGGCTGGAGATGCGGCCCAAACGCCTGTGGGCCATGCGCAACGCCATCTTCGGCGTCGGCTTCGCCCAGGTCGGGCTGGCGGGTCTGGCCCTGACCCTGGTCGCGATGGCGGCCGGCGCCCCTTGGCCCGTCGCCTTCGTGGGCGCCATGGGCTTCGTCATGTCCTCCACCGCCGTCATCATTCAGATGCTGGAGGAGCGGGGCGAACTGCCCACGCCCCAGGGCCAGCGGGCGGTTTCCATCCTGTTGTTCGAGGACCTGGCCATCGTGCCCCTGCTGGCGGTGGTGGCGGTTCTGGCGACCTCGGTAGGAACGGCGGCCGAATCCTCCACCCCCCTGTGGCAGACCATCGGCCTGGCGGTGGCGGCGGTCGGCGGGGTGCTGATCTTCGGGCGCTACGCCATCAATCCGGTCTTTCGCTTCCTGGCCCGAAACGGCGGGCGCGAGGTGATGACGGCGGCCGCCCTTCTGGTGGTGGCGGGCACGGCCTGGATCATGAACGGCGTCGGCCTGTCGATGGCCATGGGCGCCTTCCTGGCCGGGGTGCTGCTGTCGGATTCGACCTTCCGGCACCAGTTGGAGGCGGATGTGGAGCCGTTCCGCGCCATCCTTCTGGGCCTGTTCTTCCTGTCGGTCGGCATGGCCCTGGACATCGGGGTGGTGATCGCGGACTGGCGCATGGTGCTGGCGGGTCTTGCGGCCTTCATGCTGGTCAAGGCGGCGGTGATCTATGGCGTCGCGCGGGTGTTCAAGGCGCGACATCACGAGGCGATCGAGCGCGCGGCCCTGTTCGCCCAGGGCGGAGAGTTCGCCTTCGTCCTGTATGGCGCGGCGGCGGCCGGAGGGGTGATCGACGCCCAGGCCAGCGCGGCCCTGACGGCCATCGTCATTCTGTCCATGGCCCTGACGCCCCTGACCACCCTGGCGATGAAATACTGGCTGCCCAAGGAGAAGGGGGTGTCGCCCGAGGACGCCGACGGCGTCGATTCCGCCGACGGCCTGCGCGGTCAGGTGCTGATCATCGGCTTCGGCCGCTTCGCCCAGGTGGCGGCCCAGCCCCTTCTGGCGCGCGACGTGGACGTGTCGATCATCGAGAACGACGTGGAGATGATCCAGGCCGCCTCCCAGTTCGGGTTCAAGGTCTATTACGGCGACGGCGCCCAGCTTTCGACCCTGCGCGCCTCGGGCGCCGAGGAGGCCGAGATCGTCCTGGTCTGCGTGGACAAGCCCGAGGTCACGGACCGCATCGTCGAACTGGTCAAGCACGAGTTTCCGCGCACCCGTGTCATGGCCCGCGCCTTCGACCGGGGCCATTCGATCCGCCTGATCCAGGCCGGCGTCGACTATCAGATCCGCGAGACGTTCGAATCCGCCCTGAAGTTCGGGGAGGAGGCGCTGATCGAACTGGGTCTGGAGGAAGAGGCGGCCGCCGATACGGTGGGCGACGTCCGTCGACGCGACGAGGCGCGCCTGGACCTGCAACTGACCGGCGGCCTCACCGCCGGTCGTCAACTGATACGCGGCAACATGCCGACGCCGGAGCCGGCCCCCTATGTCGTCCCGCGCCGCAAGGGCCGCCTGTTGAACGAGGACGAGGCCGGGCCCCCGGCGCCGGCCGAGCCCGAGCGGGTCGGCGACTGAAAGGTCTCGGGCGAAGCGCGCTGACGGGCAAGGGGCGGGCCGCTGGGTCGACGCCCGTGCGAACGTCGACCTCTCGCTCGCCGGGACTATTCACTCCCTCGCGATCATGCTCTTAGAGCCGATCATCGCATCCTTCCGGGGCAATCCCATGAAACGTCTCGTCATCGCCGCACTGGCCGTCGTCGCGGTCGCCGCGCCGGCCGTCACCGTCACCGCCTGGGGCAACACCGGCCACCGCCTGATCGGGGTGGCGGCGATGCGCGCCCTGCCGGACGACCTGCCCGCCTTCCTGCGCACGCCGGGCGCCATCGCCGACGTCGGCGAACTGGCGCGCGAGCCCGACCGCTGGAAGGGCGCGGGCCAGCCGCACGACCGCGAGCGCGACACCGCCCACTTCGTCGACCTGGACGATCAGGGCCATGTCTTCGACCAGCGCGGCATGAGCATCGACGACCTGCCGCGCCTGAAATCCGAATATGACGCCGCCCTGACCAAGGCGGGTCTGGACGTCAACGACGCCGGCTATCTGCCCTACGCCATGATCGACGGCTGGCAGCAGCTGGGCCGCGACTTCGCCTATTGGCGCGTGCTGAACGCGGCCGAAAAGCGCGAGACGAACATGGAGCGCCAGGCCTGGTATCGGGCCGACCGCCTCCGCCGCGAGGCCCTGATCCTGCGCGACATCGGCGTGATGGGCCACTATGTCGGCGACGGCTCGCAACCGCATCACACCTCGATCCACTACAACGGCTGGGGCGACTTCGCGAACCCGGAAGGCTTCACCAACTCGCGCCAGACCCACGCCCTGTTCGAGGGTGAGTTCACCAACCGCGTCGCCCGTCTGGACGCCATCGAGGCCGCCATGCCGGCCGCAAACCTGGACGGCTTCGATCCCAAGGCGCGCACCGTCGCCTATCTGAAGACGACGCTGGGCACGGTGATCCCCTTCTATCGGCTGGAAAAGGCCGGCGGCTTCCGCGACGCCGATCCGCGCGGCGCGGCCTTCGTCAACGAACGTCTGGCGGCGGGCGCGGCCGAGCTGCGCGACTTCATCGTCACCGCCTGGACCGCCTCGGGCAGCGCCTCCATCGGCTGGCCCGCCGTCAAGGTCGCCGAGGTCGAGGCCGGAACCGCCGATCCCTGGATCGCCATGGTGGGCGAGGACTGACCTCCTTGCCCGACCTGACGCCCCCCGCCGTCATCCTCGACAAGTCGCAGATGGCCGAAAACATCGGCGCCGTGGCGCGGGTGATGGCCAATTTCGGCCTGTCGGACCTGCGCCTGGTCAGCCCACGCGACGGCTGGCCCCAGGAGCGGGCCTGGGCCACCGCATCCGGCGCCGACTGGGTGCTTGAGGGCGTGCGGGTGTTCTCGACCGTCGCTGAGGCCATCGCCGACCTGAACACCGTCTTCGCCACCACCGCCCGCCCGCGCGAGACGCGCCAGCCCGTCCGCACCCCGCGCGAGGCGAGCCGCGTCCTCTATGATGACACGGCGTCGGGCCTGAAGACCGGCCTCTTGTTCGGCGGCGAGCGCGCGGGGCTGGAGACGACCGACATCGCCCTGTGCGCAGGCATCGTCACTATCCCCATCGACCCGAAACACCATTCGCTGAACCTGGCCCAGGCCGTGGCGATCAACGCCTATGAATGGCGCACCCTGGTTCTGGACGCCCCGCCGCCGCGCTTCCGCGAGGCCGAGCCGCCCGCCTCCAACGATCTCCTGATCGGCCTGTACGAGCATCTGGAGACGGAGCTGGAAAACGGCGGCTTCTTCTATCCGCCCGAGAAGAAGCGCTCCATGAGCCAGAACCTGCGTGTCATGCTGGGCCGCGCCGCCTTCTCCGAACAGGAGGTCGCCACCATGCGCGGCGCCATCCACGCCCTGTCGCGCGGCCGCGGGCGGGTGCTGGCCAAGCTGGCGGCCGAACGGGCGGCGAAGGACAAGGCGACCGACTAGGGTTTGCTCTCCTCCGTCATCCTCGGGCTTGACCCGAGGATCGAACCGAACGGACGCCGTTCCCCTTCCGACAGTTTTCAGGCGGCCGATCCGATCCTCGGGTCAAGCCCGAGGATGACGAGGGCGGGAAGGACAGCGTAGAAAACGGCGATGAAACCGATCCTCATCTACCCCCTCGCCGCGCTGGCGGAGATCGGCGGCTGTTTCGCCTTCTGGGCCTGGCTGAAGCTGGATCGGTCGCCGCTGTGGCTGGCGCCCGGCCTTCTTTGCCTGATCGCTTTCGCCTGGCTCTTGACCCTGATCCCTAGCGATGCGGCGGGCCGCGCCTTCGCGGCCTATGGCGGGGTCTATATCTGCGCCTCCCTGGTCTGGATGGCGCTGGTCGAAAAGACCACGCCGGATCGGTGGGACGTGCTGGGCGGCGCGGTCTGCCTGATCGGCGCGGGGATCATCCTGTTCGGACCGAGGGCCGCCTAACCCGCCCCCAGCAGGTCCGACCACCGCCAGCTGCCCTTGCCGAGCGCCAGTTGCGCGCCGCCGGGGCGATCTTCCAGCTTCAGCACGGCGAGGCCCGTCATCCGCTGACTCTTGCACTCGGCCGGGGCGAAGGCGACTTCCAGGGCGATGGCCTGGCGTACTCCGGCCAGACCTTTGCCGGACTGATTTCGGCTCTGCAGCCAGTCGCCGTTCCAGACCAGAATGGCGCGGCCCGAGGCGTTCATCGACTGGGCGGCGTCGATGACGGCGCGGCGCACAGCGACGTCGTCGCGCACCGCGTCTTGAACCCAGCGCACCATGTCGCACGACCCGCCGCCACGCCCCGTCCCGGTCCCGCCAGGCCCGCCGACGCCCGCGCCAGAGCCCTGGCCGCCGCCTCCGCCCGGCCCGGCGCCCACGGTCAGGGCGCCGGCGATCTCGGCAGGGCCGAGCAGGGGCAGGGGCGGTCCCGGCGGGGCGGGCGCGACGGGCAGGGGATCGACGTCGGGCGGGCGCTTGGCGACGACCGGGCGTGGCCGGGCCGCGGCCACAGCCGGCGGGCGACGCTGCGGCGCGGGTTTCGGCGGCGCGGCCGATGCGGCGGCGGCCGGGGCGTCGGGCTTCGGCGACGGCTCGGGCGCGATGATCCGGGCAGGCGGCGGCGGGGGAGGCGGCGCGGGCGGATCGACCAGCTCCACCATCATCAACGGCGGCTCCGGCGCCTCGGGCGCGGCCGGCGTCTGGGCGGCGATTAGCAGGCCCAGACCCAGGTGCGCGGCCAGGATCGGCGTCGCCGCCAGCGCCCATCGCCGTGTCCGTGTCGGTCTCAATCGCCGATCCGTGATGAGGCCGACAGCCTGTGTCGCATGGTCATCGCAACGAAACGCCTGTAAAAAATCACGACGGACCGTTGAAAACATACGCACGCGTCAGGAAAGAGGCGCTAGGCCGAATACAACTGTGCGGTGTTTCAAGTTTCATTGAGATCAACTGGCCCGCCCTCCGGCATGGCCGTCGGCGGACCAACGTCGCGTCTCGCCTATTGGTTCAATGACTTGGCGAAAATCCGCAGAATTCGAGCATTCGCTTATGGTCAAGCTGACATCTTCCTGCCTGAAGCACGTCATTACTCCGCCTTTTGGCCTACTTCATTGTCATGTCGCGCATGAACTGGGCGTGGCGCCCCCGGCAAGAAGGAGACAGAACTTGAGCAGATCGAAACTCAGGACGGCGGTCGTCGGCGGCGCCCTCATCGCCCTCGGCCTTGCGGCCAGCGGCTGCGCCAGCCATCGTTTCGTGCGTGATCAGGTCGAAGTCGTCGACAACCGCGTGACCACCGTCGAAGGCACCGCCGGCCAGGCCCTGCAACGCGCCAACGACGCGCACAAACTCGCCGAGGGCAAGTTCCTCTATCAGGTCGTGCTGTCCGACGATTCCGTGAAATTCCCCACCGACGCGGCGGCCCTGTCGCCCGAGGCCGAGCAGCGCCTGGCCCAGTTCGCCCAGCGTCTGCAAAGCGAGAACCGCAACGTCTATCTGGAAATCCAAGGCTATACCGACTCGACCGGCACGCCCCAGCACAACGACGAACTGGGCCAGCAGCGCGCCGAGGCCGTGCGCCGCTTCCTGAACCGTCAGGGCGTGGCTCTGAACCGGATGGCGACCATCTCCTATGGTCAGGAACAGCCGGTGGCCTCGAACGACACGCCCGAAGGCCGGTCCCAGAACCGCCGCGTGACCATCGTCGTCCTGGCCTGATCGCCTCTACGTCGAGACCTGATCGGCGGCCGCCTCGCAGCGGCCGCCGTTTTCGTTTCTACAGGGTGTCGAGGAAGGCCGGGACGGCCTGCGTCGCCGGGCCATAGACGCCCTCATCGAACAGGCGCGCGCCTGCGGTCGGCTCCAGATTGATCTCCACCGCCCGCGCCCCGGCGGTCCGCGCCGCCTGGACAAAGCCCGCCGCCGGATAGACCGCGCCCGAGGTGCCGATGGAGACGAACAGGTCGCAATGCACCAGCGCCCGCTCGATCCGCCCCATCTGAAGAGGCATCTCCCCGAACCAGACGATGTGCGGCCGCATCCGCCCCTGCGGATGGTGGGGCGAGGCCTGATCCCCCGCCATGTCGCCGACCCAGTCCATCACCGCGCCCGAGCGGGTGCAGCGCGCCTTCAACAGTTCGCCGTGCATATGGATCAGCTCGAACCCGGCGCCCGGCGGCGTCTCGGCGTGCGCCCGGTCGTGCAGATCGTCCACGTTCTGCGTCACCAGCAGGAAGTCGCCCGCCCACTGCGCCGCCAGGTCCGCCAGCGCCCGATGCGCCGCATTGGGCCGAACCTCGGCCAACTGTCGCCGCCGCCGATTGTAGAAGTCCTGAACCAGCGCCGGGTCCGCCGCATAGCCCTCCGGCGTCGCCACATCCTCGATCCGATGGCCGCACCACAGCCCGTCCGACGCCCGAAACGTCGGCACCCCGCTCTCGGCCGATATGCCGGCGCCGGTCAGGACGACGAGGTTCATGCGGGGGTTCTCCGGGCGGACGACAGCCGATCATACAGCCAGTCGATCATGGCGCGCACCTTGGGCGGGACGTGGCGGGGATGCGGATGGACGGCCCAGACGCCTTCGTCGGGCGGTCGGGCATCATCCAGCAGCGAGACGAGGGCGCCCGACGCCAGGGCCTCGGCCACATAGAAGTCCGGCAGTTGGCACAGGCCCAGCCCCTGCAAGGCCGCGTCCAGCACCGCCGCGCCCGAGTTGCAGCGCCAACGGCCGCTGGGGCGCAAGGCCACCTCGCGGCCCGCCTCGGTGAAACGCCAATGTTCGGCCGAGCCGATCAGCCCGTCGTGGCTGGCGATTTCGGACAGGTCGCGCGGAGCGCCCCGCTTTTCCAGATAGTCGGGACTGGCGCACAGGATCAGCCGCCGCGACGCCAGACGCCGCGCCATCAGCCGGGAATCGGTCAGATGCCCGAACCGCACCGCCAGATCATAGCCGTCGCCCACCAGGTCGCGCAGCCGGTTGTCCAGGTCCAGCTCGATCCGCAGCTCCGGATTCTGACGGGCGAAGGCGTTGACGGCTGGGGCGATGAACCGCTCGCCATAGGAGACGGAACAGGTCATCCGCAGCAGGCCGCGCGGTGCCTGGTCGTCGGGGCGGACGGCGGCCAGGGCCTCGTCCCGCTCGTCGATCAGCCGGCGACAGCGCCCCAGGAAGTCGCGGCCCGCGTCGGTCAATTCCACTCTGCGGGTCGTGCGGTGCAGCAGGCGCGTCTGCAGCCGGTCCTCCAGCCGCGCGATCTCGCGGCTGACGGCCGAGGTCGACAGACCCAGCCGACGCGCGGCGGCCGAGAAGCTGGCCTGTTCGGCGACAGCGGTGAATTCGTCGATCCCGTCCCAGCGGCTCATGCTCGCCTTGGATCAGGATTGTTGCTGTATGACAATAATGTTTTGCGTTTGTCGCGCTTTCACCGCCCAGCCTGAAGCGTAGAAGAAACCCAATACATTCACCGCCTGTCCCTCAAGCAGCGAGCCGCCGCGCGGCGAGCGGTAGGGACGTCCGAAGGACCTGAAATCATGAAAACCCGCGCCGCCGTCGCCTTCGAAGCCAAACGCCCGCTGGAGATCGTCGAGGTCGATCTGGAAGGGCCACGCGCGGGCGAGGTGCTGATCGAGATCAAGGCCACCGGCATCTGCCACACCGACGCCTATACGCTGGACGGTCTGGACAGCGAGGGCCTCTTCCCCAGCATCCTGGGCCACGAGGGCGCGGGCGTGGTGGTCGAAGTGGGGCCGGGCGTGACCTCGGTCGAGGTCGGCGATCACGTCATCCCGCTCTACACGCCCGAATGCCGCCAGTGTAAGTCGTGTCTGTCGCGCAAGACCAACCTCTGCACCTCGATCCGCTCGACGCAAGGCAAGGGCCTGATGCCCGACGGCACCTCGCGCTTCAGCTACAAGGGGCAGGCCATCGCCCACTATATGGGCTGTTCGACCTTCTCGAACTTCACCGTCCTGCCCGAGATCGCGGTGGCGAAGATCCGCAAGGACGCGCCCTTTGACAAGGCCTGCTACGTCGGCTGCGGCGTGACGACGGGCGTAGGCGCCGTGGTCAACACGGCCAAGGTCGAGCCGGGCGCCAACGCCGTGGTCTTCGGCCTGGGCGGCATCGGCCTGAACGTCATCCAGGGCTTGAAGATGGTCGGCGCCGACATGATCGTGGGCGTGGACATCAACGGCGACAAGGAAGAATGGGGCCGTCGCTTCGGCATGACCCATTTCGTCAACCCGAAGGAGGTTTCGGACGTGGTGGCCCATCTGGTCGAACTGACCGGCGGCGGCGCGGACTACACCTTCGACTGCACCGGCAACACGGTGGTCATGCGTCAGGCGCTTGAGGCCTGCCACCGCGGCTGGGGCGAGAGCGTCGTCATCGGCGTGGCCGAATCCGGCAAGGAGATCGCTACTCGCCCGTTCCAACTGGTCACGGGCCGCGTCTGGCGGGGCTCGGCCTTCGGCGGCGCGCGCGGCCGCACCGATACGCCCCGGATCGTCGACTGGTACATGGACGGCAAGATCGAGATCGACCCGATGATCACCCACACCTTCGCCCTGGAAGACATCAACACCGCCTTTGACCTGATGCATGAAGGCAAGAGCATCCGTTCGGTGGTGGTGTTCTGATCGACTTGCGGCGCGCCCAGGTTCGTTGTTTATAGAAACGGACTTGGATTAGGGAGGTTTGACCATGTTCACCCACGTCACTGTCGGCGCGAACGATATCGAGGCGTCGCGCCGGTTTTATGACGCCGCCCTGGGCGCGCTGGGCGTCGAACCGGCGCAGGGGCCCGATCCCAAGGGGCGATACTGGTGGCGGACGCGCCTGGGCGCCTTTGCGGTGGGCAAACCCATCGACGGCGAACCGGCCTGTCACGCCAACGGCGGCACTATCGGCTTCTACGCCAAGGACGCCGACGCCGTTCAGGCCTTCCATGACGCCGGGGTCGCCGCCGGCGGCCGCGCCATCGAAGACCCGCCCGGCGAACGCAACGGCCCCTACGGTCCGATGATCCTGGCCTATCTGCGCGACCCGTCGGGCAACAAGATCTGCGCCATGCACCGAAAGAGCGCCTGAATGGAAACCACGAAGACCTACATCGTCCACGGCGGAACCCTGCGCTATCTGAAGCACGATAGCGCGACGACGGGCACGCCCATGACCCTGTCGGTCTTCGTTCCGCCCGGCGAGGGGCCGTTCCCGGTCCTGATCTGGCTGTCGGGCCTGACCTGCACCGAGGACAATTTCACCACCAAGGCCGGCGCCTATCGGGCCGCCGCCGAACATGGCGTCATCGTCGTGGCGCCCGACACCTCGCCGCGCGGGGAAGGCGTGGCGGACGACCCCGCCTATGACCTGGGCCAGGGGGCTGGCTTCTATCTGGATGCGACGCAAGGCCCGTGGGCGCCGCATTTCCGCATGGAGACCTATGTCACGGACGAACTGATCGCCCTGATCGACGCCCAATTTCCGACCACAGGCGTGCGTTCGATCAGCGGTCATTCGATGGGAGGTCACGGCGCCCTGACCCTGGCCCTGCGTCACCCCGACCTGTTCCGCTCGGTCTCGGCCTTCGCCCCCATCTGTTCGCCGACCCGCTGCCCCTGGGGCGAAAAGGCCTTCACCGCCTATCTGGGCGAGGATCGCGCCGCCTGGGACCGCCACGACGCCGCCCGGCTGATCGAAAGCGGCGCCGCGAAGGGCGTCTTCGACGACATCCTGATCGACCAGGGAGACGCCGACAGCTTCCTGACGGATCAGCTGAAGCCCGAGCTTCTGGTCGCGGCGTCGGAAGCCATGGGCCAGCGCCTGACCCTGCGGATGCAGCCGGGTTACGACCACTCCTACTTCTTCATGACCAGCTTCATCGCCGACCACATCGCCTTCCACGCCCGGCGGCTGAAGGCCCAGGCGCCTGTCGCCCCGCGCCCGGCGGTGCTAGAGCGGCGCCATGACCGCTCTTGACGCCTATGAACCGATGTTCGCCGCCCTCTGCCGCGAGGTGGGCTTCTGCCTGCACGAAAAGGGCCAGAAGCGCGTGGTCGAAGCCCTTCCCAAGGGGTTGGACGCGGCGGTCAAGGCCGTCTTCGCCGCCGAAGGGGTGGACGAACCCAATGCGCCGGGCGACCTGAAGCGGGCCGTGCGCGACTGCCTGAAGTCGAACTTGCCAGCTTGACCGTTCTGCCCGAATAAGCGGGAACGAATCCGGGCTCTGTCGCTTGGGTTTCACGAACGGGCGCCTATCTGAAGCCCATCGGAATTCTGTCGAAAAGGAGCCTGCTCATGGCCTTCACCCTGCCCCCGCTGCCCTACGCCTATGACGCCCTGGAGCCGGCCATCGACAAGGAGACGATGACCTTCCACCACGACAAGCATCACCAGACCTATGTCGACAATCTGAACAAGGCGGTCGACGCCGATCCGGCCCTGCAAGGCAAGTCGCTGGAAGATCTGTTCGCCAACATCTCCAAACTGCCCAAGGCCGTGCGCAACAACGGCGGCGGTCATTGGAACCACAGCCTGTTCTGGGAACTGCTGGCGCCACAGGGCCAGACCGGCGAGCCCTCGGCCGAACTGGCTGCCAAGATCGACGCCGAACTGGGCGGGCTGGACAAGTTCAAGGCCGATTTCGACGCCGCCGGCGCCGGCCAGTTCGGCTCGGGTTGGGCCTGGCTGATCCTTCAGGACGGCAAGCTCAAGATCACCTCCACCCCGAACCAGGACAATCCGCTGATGGACGTGGCCGATGAGAAGGGCGCTGTCCTTCTGGCCGCCGACGTGTGGGAACACGCCTATTATCTGAAGTACCAGAACCGCCGGGTGGATTATCTGAAGGCCTTCTGGTCGGTGGTGAACTGGAACAAGGTCAACGCCCTGTTCGACGCCGCCAAGTAAGGCGCGCCGCACCCTGTAAGAAGACGCCCGCCGGAGGGTCTCCGGCGGGCGTTTTTCGTCAGATCAGCAGGTTCACGGCGTGTCCGGCCCTGTCTTTCATCCGTTCGACGTGGTGCTGGCGCACCGCCCGGCGCTGACGCAGCATCTCGTGGATGCCATCGGCGAGGTCCAGCAACTGATGGTCGTTCAGCGGCTCGACCAGATCGACCAGTTGGCGTTTCAGGGTCTCCAGGCCCTGGTCGGACAGGCCGGTCTGAAAGCTCTTGTCCTCGGGTCGCATTCCAATCCTCCTTTCCCGCGCAGGCTGGTTCCGATGCAAAAGGAAGGTTGCGTGGGCGCGATGGTTCCCCGCCATCGTGCTTAACGGCCCGGCCGGCTTGACTCCGAAGGCCCGGATGGCCATAAGCGCCGCCTTCCACGTCGCCGGCTTGCCGGACGGCGGGGTTGATGACGGAAGATGCGTGGACCGCCGTTGAGATCGCATTCCCAATCCAGGGGACGCCGGGCCGCATCGTGTGAAAAGAGAATAGAATGTCCAAGCGCCACAGCGCCAAGTACAAGATCGACCGCGCCATGGGTGAAAACCTGTGGGGCCGCGCCAAGTCGCCGGTCAACAAGCGTTCCTACGGCCCCGGCCAGCACGGCCAGCGCCGCAAGTCCAAGGTTTCCGACTTCGGCCTGCAGCTGAAGGCCAAGCAGAAGCTGAAGGGCTACTACGGCAACATCACCGAGAAGCAGTTCGCCAAGACCTATGACGAGGCGACGCGCCGCAAGGGCAACACCTCGGAAAATCTGATTGGCCTGCTGGAATCGCGTCTGGACGCCATCGTCTATCGCGCCAAGTTCGTCCCGACCGTCTGGGCCGCCCGCCAGTTCGTCAGCCACGGCCACGTCCTGGTCAACGGCAAGAAGGTGGACATCGGTTCGTACCGCGTGAAGCCGGACGACGTCGTCTCGGTGAAGGAAAAGTCGCGCAACATGGCCCTGGTGCTGGAAGCCCAGCAGTCGTCGGAACGCGACGTGCCGGACTATCTGGAACTGTCGGACCGTTCGTTCTCGGTGCGCTACGTCCGCGTGCCGGAACTGTCGGACGTGCCGTATGCCGTTAAGATGGAACCGAACCTAGTCGTCGAATACTACGCTTCGTAAGCTGCGCTTACGAAGCTTTCTTCAAGGGGCTATCGCCCTTCGGGCTACTTGAGCCCCTGGGTCGTCCCTTTGAAGTGTTCAGTTTGGAGGGCCTCGGATTCGTCCGGGGCCTTTCGTTTTTATCCTGTTCCCTCAACGGGCGAACAGGCGCATTCTCGGCCCGTTCAGGCTTCGAGGCAGGGGAGGTCGTCTGTTGCACGACTCCATCATGAAACGCTTGGCCATGATCGCCGCCGCATCGGCGTGCCTGTCCGCCTGCGCGACCGCCGGCGAACCGACCGTCTCCACCGCCGGCATGCCTGGCGCGCTGGAACCGATTCACGCCGCCGCCTTCACCAAGGACCAGGCCGTGTTCTGGGTCAGCTCCAACGGCTGCACCCGCAAGGAAGACCTGATCCCCATCGTCAGCCTGCAGGGCGGCAACGCCGTCATCACCCTGCGCCGCATAGACGAGGACAAGTGCCGCGACAGTCGCGCCGAAGGGGTCGAGCTGAAGTGGTCGTTCGAAGAACTGGGCCTCAAGCCCGGCTCTCCCGTCAGCGTCAACAATCCCTATCAACTGCCCCAGACCTGAGGCTTGTCGCCGCCGCGTTAGGGCGTCGTTAGGCCTGTTTGGGCGGCCCCCATTAAGCAACTGTCCCTATGGAGGCGGACTGATCCCCCTCCCTGGTACAACGATGCGTTTCTTTTCGTGCTTGACTGAACAACACAATATACCGCTGGTTGTTTTGGCGGCCTTTATCTGTCTAATCGGCTCTTCCATCACCGTTCGACTGTTTCAGCGTCTCTGTTTCGCTGAGAAAAATGCGCGACCCGCATGGACCTTCATGGGGGCGGTCGCCACCGGCGCGACCATCTGGTGCACCCATTTCGTGGCCATGCTCGCCTATCGGCCGGGAGCCGAGGTCGCCTATGAGCCGCTGTTGACGGGACTGTCGCTGGGCGTGGCCATCGTCGGCAGCGCCATCGGCCTGTGGATCGGGGCGCAGCGCCCGCGCGCCTCGGCCGTGCTGGGCGGCGGGGTGTTCGGTCTGGCGGTGGTCTTCATGCACTATCTGGGCATGGCCGCCTTCGCGGTCGAAGGCGTGATTCACTGGTCGGCCGCCTATGTCGCCGCCTCCGTTGTCGGGGCGGTGCTTCTGGGGGCGTCGGCGTTCGAGGTGACGCGCCGGGCGGGCCGGAACGGCGTCACCTGGCCTGGGGCCCTGCTGATGGTCGGCGGGATCGTAGCGCTGCACTTCACCGGCATGGCGGCCATGACCGTGATCCCTTTCGCGCCCGATGCGGGACAGATCACCGGCGACGACGCCCGGATGGTCATGGCCTTCGCCGTCGCCGGCGTCGGTCTGCTCGTCCTGGGCACCGGCTTGTCCAGCCACGCCCTGGACATACAGTTCCGCGCCCACGCACGGGCGCGGCTGGAGCATCTGGTCGAGGGCAGCGTGGACGGCATGGTGGTGGAGCAGGACGGCCGCATCCTGGCCGCCAACGCCGCCTTCGCCGACATGGTGGGCGTACCCCATGACGCCCTGGTAGGCGAGCGCCTGTCGCGCTGGATCGCCCAGCGGGACGCCTTGTCCGTCGACCCTCTGTCGGTCGGCGCCCTGACCCAGGCCGCCCTGGACCTGGGTGACGGCTGCTCCATCCCGGTCGAGATCGCGGTACGCCGCGACGCCCCCGAGGGCGGGGTCCCGCTGATGATCTACGCCCTGCGCGACCTGCGCGCGCGACTGGCCCAGGAACGCCGCATCACCCATCTGGCGCGCAACGACAGCCTGACGGGTCTGCCCAATCGCGCTTCCTTCCTGGAACTCCTGAGCCGACGGACCGGCGATGCGTCCGTCCACGCCATGGTCGCCTTGCTGGCGATCGACCTGGACCGGTTCAAAGAGGTCAACGACATCCATGGCCATGCCGCCGGCGACCAGTTGCTGGTCAAGATCGCCGAGCGAATGAAGGCCTGCCTGAAGCCCGGCGAATTCATCGCCCGTCTGGGCGGGGACGAGTTCGTCGCCGTCACACCCGTCCAGGAGCGCGACGAGGCGCGCGATCTGGCCGACCGGCTGCGCGCAGCCATCGCCGCTCCGGTCGATCTGGACCACGCCGAGGTTTCGTGCGGCGCCAGCGTCGGTGTCGCGCTCTGGCCGCATGACGCCGCGGAGATGTCGGCTCTGATCAACAACGCCGACCTGGCCATGTATCGGGCCAAGGCCTCGCTGACCGACCATGTCTGTTTCTACGAGGAGGAGATGGACAAGGCCGTGCGCGAACGCCGCCGCATGGTTCAACAGCTGCGCGAGGCCCTGGATCAGGACCAGTTCAGCCTGGCCTGGCAGGTGCAGGCCGCCGTCGATACCGGCGAAGTGACCGGCTATGAAGTGCTGCTGCGCTGGGTCCAGCCCGACGGAACTTTCGTCTCTCCGGCCGACTTCATTCCTTTGGCCGAGGAGAGCGGCCTGATCCTGCCGATCGGCGAGTGGGTGTTGCGCAAGGCTTGCGCCGAGGCGGCCGGCTGGGCCGAGCCGCACAAGATCGCCGTCAATCTGTCGCCGATCCAACTGGGCCACGTCGACCTGCCGCGTCTGGTGCATCAGGTGCTGGTGGAGACCGGCCTGTCGCCGTCGCGACTGGAGCTGGAAATCACCGAAACGGCGATGATCGCCGACTTGGACCGCACGACCCACATCCTGCGCCAGTTGAAACTGCTGGGCGTATCGGTGGCGATGGACGATTTCGGCACCGGCTATTCATCGCTCTCGACCCTGCGGGCCTTCCCGTTCGACAAGATCAAGCTGGACCGGTCCTTCATGTCCGAACTGGACGGCGGGCCGCAGTCGGCGGCCATCATCCGCGCTGTCCTGGCCTTGGGCGAAAGCCTTGAGATCCCGGTCCTGGCCGAGGGGGTCGAGACGTTGGAGCAACTTCACTTCCTGCGCGAACAGGGCTGCGACGAGGCGCAGGGCTATCTTCTGGGGCGGCCCAAGCCCATCGCCGACAGCCATATTCCCGACGCCGCCCTTGCGTTGTGGACCGAAGGGGAGGCTCCGATCCCGTCCCGCCCCTGTCGCGACGCGGCCTGAGGTCTCAAACGGATCGGCCGTAGCCGGGCCAGGCGCCCTTGCTGGCGCGCTGATACTGCACCGGCAGGTCCTCTGGCGCGCCCAGGGCGACGGCCGCATGGTGCGGCCAATGCGGATCGTCCAGCGCCGCGCGGGCGATGGCGACCAGGTCCGCCTGGCCGGACGCTACGATGGCCTCGGCCTGTTGTGGGTCGAAGATCAGGCCCACGGCCATGACCGTCGCCTGGGGCGCGGCGGCCTTCATCGCCTCGGCGAACGCCACCTGATAGCCGGGCTGGTCGCCGGGGATGGGCGCGCGCGGAACATTGCCGCCGCTGGTCAGGTGCAGACAGTCGTAGCCCAGGGCGTGCAGAGCCTGGCCGAAGGCCGTGACCTCTTCCAGGCTCACCCCGCCCTCGACCCAGTCCGAGCCGTTGAAGCGCGCGCCCAGCGCCTTGGTCCGGGGCCAGGCGTCGCGGACGGCCTGGGCGACCCTGAGTGGAAAGCGCGCGCGGTTTTCGGCCGAGCCGCCATAGGCGTCGGTGCGCTGGTTCGACAGGGGCGACAGGAACTCGCACAGCAGATAGCCGTGGGCGGCGTGCAGTTCGACCAGGTCGAACCCGGCCCGGTCGGCGCGGCGGGCGGCCTGGACGAAGGCCTCGACCACCCGATCCATGTCCGCCTCGGTCATGGCCGCGGGCGTGTGCCAGTCGTCGCGGAAGGGCAGGGCCGAAGGAGCGAAGGTCTGCCAGGCGCCGTCCTCTGCCGCCAGGGCGCCGCCGCCCTTCCACGGCGCGCTGGTCGAGGCCTTGCGGCCTGCGTGCGCCAGTTGCACCCCGATGGGCGTGTCGCAATAGGTGCGGATACCCTTCAGGATGTCGGCGAAAGCCTCGGCCTGGGCGTCGTTCCACAGGCCGGTGTCGTCCGGGGTGATGCGGCCGGCCGCCTCGACCCCCGTGGCCTCCACGATGACCAGGCCGGCGCCCGAGACGGCCAGTCGGCCCAGATGCTGGGCGTGCCAGGGCTGGGGCACGCCGTCGATGGCCGAATACTGGCACATGGGCGCGATCGCCACGCGGTTCTTCAGCGTCAGCGGGCCCAGGCTCCGGGGCGAAAACAGCAGGCTCATGGGGGCGTCCGGAAAGGGAGGGGAGAGAGTTCCCAGCTAAGCCGCCCCGGCCTGCGATCAAGGCCGTATCTGTCCGATTGTTCATCTGCCTTGCGGCGAATTAACGTGCCTTGGGGGGCGGGGGTGCGCCAAGACAGGGTCAAGCTTCAACTGGGGAACACGCCAATGCTTCGTCTCGCTCTCGCCATCGCCATCGCCGCGCCGCTGCTGTCGGGCTGCATCATCGTCTCGACCGAAAAGCCGACCACCCGCGTCATCACCGCCCCCGCAGGTCAGTGATGCGCGCCGTCGTCAAGGGACTGGCGCTCGCGGTCCTGGCGGCGCCGCTGCTGTCGGCCTGCGTCATCTACGACAGCAGCGCCGGGGAGAAGGTGGCGGTCAACGTCACGCGCAACGACACGCCCACAGGCGAGGCGATCCGTCAGGCCCGCTTCGTCGACGGCGCCCTTGTCGCGCGGGTCGATTCCAACGGCTGCACCCAGGCGTCGGACTTCGAGGTTCTGGTGTCGGACGGTTCTCCGGTCGAGATCACCCTGCGTCGCACCAAGCCGGACCTGTGCAAGGCCCTGGCGCCCGATGGCGTCGAACTGCGCTGGACCTATGCGGACCTGGGCCTTGAGCCCGGCACGCCGGCGCGGATCATGAATCCGCTGAAGTAGTCTCGAACACGGTCAGCATCGCCGGCGGAATACGCTGCGGCCTCAGGGTCGCGGCGTCCACCAGCACCCATTCGGTGACGCCCTGGGCGCAGACGCGGCCCTGGGCGTCCTCGATGCGGACATAGCGGTTGAAGCGCGGGCCGTGCGGCTCGCCGACCCAGGTGCGGGCGACCACGCCCTTAGCGCCGGGCTCGATCCCGCGCAGATAATCGATCTCGTGCCGGGTCGCGACCCACGACCATCTGGCGCGGTCGTCCTCGGAAAAGCGGGCGTTCCAATGGGCCGTGCCCGCATCCTGCAGCCAGCCGACATAGACGACGTTGTTGACGTGTCCGTTGGCGTCGATGTGTTCCGGCCGGACCTCCAGCGGAAGAACGAAGACCTCGCGGTCCTCGCGCGGCGTCAGGACGGCGCGGGCCATCAGGCCTCGCCCAGCGCGACGCCCTTCTCGGCCATCAGGGCCTGAAGCTCGCCGGCCTGGAACATTTCGCGGATGATGTCCGAGCCGCCGACGAACTCGCCCTTCACATAGAGCTGGGGAATGGTCGGCCAGTCGGTGAAGGTCTTGATGCCTTCGCGCAGGGCCTCGTCCTGCAACACGTCCACGCCCACGAAGTTGGCGCCGACATGGTCCAGAATCTGCACCGCCAGGGAGGAGAAGCCGCAACGCGGCTGGTCCGGCGTGCCCTTCATGAACAGCACCACGTCGTGCTGGGCGACGGTGTCGCCGATGAAGGCGTGGACGGGGTCGGCGGAAGCGGTGTCGGTCACGGTTCAGAGCCTTTCGTGAAGCCCGTCAGCTAGGGAGACGGGGAGCTCAGGTCAAGGCGCGAGGGCGTGATCCGGGGGCGACGTCAGGCCGCGGCGTTGGCGACGACGCGGGCCATTTCGATCTGGGCGGCCAGGCCGGGAGGCATGTCGCGCTCGGGCACGGCGGTCAGGATCGCCAGGCGCTCGGGATCGTCGGCCCGCACGATGACGCTGGAGACCGACGGGTCGCTGAGCACATAGCCCAGGCAGATGGCCTCGGCCGTCCAGCCCTGGGTGCGATACAGAAAGCCGAAGGCGTCCTTCTGCGGCGTGTCGGGCGGCCGCTTGGCCTTGCCCAGGCCGAACAGACCCTTTTTGAAGATCGGCTCGTCGGGCGCACGATGGCGCCGGTCGTGGAAATAGTCGTAGGCGAAGATCGCCATGTCCTGTTCGCGCGCCGAACGGATGCGGTTGCGGATGCGCCAATCGACGTTGATGTCCAGCGGCGTGGCCAGGACGTCGAAGGCGCCGGTGGAGACATAGGCGTCCATCACCTCGCCGCCGCCCGCCACGCCCAACAGCTTGATGCGGTCGGTCGCGCGCATGGTCTTCAGCGCCTGCAATGACGCCTGCGGCAGTTCGTGCTGGCCGGGTTCCTGCAACAGGGCCAGATCGACCCAGCCCAGGCCGGAGAAATGCAGGGCCCGGTCGATGGCGCCGGTCATGCCCTCGGCCGAAAAGTCGCGGTCGGGGCCTCGGCCATAGCCGACGCCCAGCGTCAGGATCACGCACACCAGGGCGCGATCGACATAGGACAGGGCCTCGCCCAGCACCTCGGCGGCGACCGGGTCGGCGGTTTCTAGCCGGAAGGTGTTCACCCCGGCCTCCAGGGCGGAATAGATCAGCTCCAGCCCCGCCTTGCGCCCGCGCGCCAGGGCCGCGTCGCCGAAGCTGAGGGTGATGCTGGAAACGGCGGTGCCGGTCGCGCCGAAGGGACGATAGCGCATGGATCAGCCTCCCGGAGCGGCGGTTTCGAGCGCCAGGGCGTGCAGTTCGCCGCCCATCTGGCCCTTCAGCGCGGCGTAGACCATCTGATGCTGGCGCACGCGCGGCACGCCGGCGAAGGCGGTAGAGACGATGCGCGCGCGATAGTGGTCGCCGTCGCCGGCCAGATCCTCGATCGCGATCTCCGCGTCGGGAAAGGCGTCGGCAAGATGCTGTCGCAGGGTTTCGACGGACATGGGCATGAGGCGGACTCTGAGCGGACTCTGGCCGAATTCGGGGCAGGCGGACGCGGGGCGATGTGTTCCCACGCAGCCTGCCGCATAAACCTTAATGGCTGACTACGCGCCGGCGCGAGGCCGTTCGAACAGCTGGACCCCTTGATCCTTGTAGGTCGCGGTCGCATAGGCGCGGTATCCGACCCGCGCCGCCAGCTTCAGCGAGGCCAGATTTTCGGGGGCGATCATGCAGACGGTGCGGGGCGCGGACAGGAGACGGTCGACCCAGTCCAGCACAGTGGTCAGGGCCTCGGCCGCATAGCCACGCCCCTGGAACGCCGGCGCCATGCCCCAGCCCAGTTCGGGCGCGTCGAACGGCGGGTCCAGATCGCGGCGATAGTCGAACACCCCCACGCTGCCGACATAGTCGCCGCCTTCGCGCAGCCGGACGGTCCAGTTGCCGTAGCCCACGGCGGTCCAGTGACCCAGGTCGCGCAGCAGACGGAACCAGATTTCCTCTTCCGACAGGGCGCGCCCCATGATGTGGCGGGTGAAATCCTCGTTCTTCCACAGCGTCGTCAGGTCGGGCAGATCGCCGAGGCCGACAGGTCTCAGGACCAGGCGGTCGGTGGTCAGAGGGGCGTGGCTCACATCAGTCCCAATTGCTTGAAGCTGGCCACGCCGTCGCGGCCGACGACCAGATGGTCGTGCACCTCGACGTTAAGGGGACGGCCGGCCTGCACAACCTGTTTCGTCATCTCCACGTCGGCGCGGCTGGGCGTGGGGTCGCCCGACGGATGGTTGTGGACCAGGATCAGGGCGCTGGCCGACAGCTCCAGCGCGCGCCGCACCACCTCGCGCGGATAGACCGGCGCGTGATCGACCGTGCCCCGGTTCTGCACCTCGTCCAGGATCAGCTGGTTCTTCTTGTCCAGATAAAGCACCCTGAACTGTTCGCGCGGCTCATGCTGCAGGGCGATGCGCACATAGGCCAGCAGCGCCGTCCACGACGAGATCACCGGCCGTTTCGCCGTAGGCTCGCGCGCGATCCGCCGCGTGACGTCGAAGATCAGCTGCAGGTCCAGCGCCACCGCCCGCGTCGCTTTTCCAACGGCGTAGCCCATCGACCGCGCGACCTGATCCTCGACCGCCTCGTGACTGGCCGCCCCGATCCCCTCCAACCCGCCGAACCGCGCCAAGAGGTCCTTGGCCAGCGGCTTGGTGTCCTTGTAGGGCACGCTGCGGAACAGCAGCAGCTCCAGCAGCTCATAGTCGGGCAGGGCGCCCAGGCCGCCCTTGGCCGCGCGTTCACGCAGCCGGTCGCGATGGCCGCTGTGGCGGGGCTTGGACCTGGGCTTTGGCTGGGGCGCTTCGGTCCCAGGCGTCGTGTCGTCGAGCATGACCCCTCCCGCTCGCGCACAACCTGTGCGGAATGCGAGCGGGGATCAAGGGGTTCGGTTCGGAGGGGTCAGTTCGGGCGGAACAGGCCGGCCGGCGACGCGGTGAAGATTTCCAGCCCGTCCTCGGTCACGCCGATGGTGTGTTCGCACTGGGCGGACAGGGACTTGTCGCGGGTCACGGCGGTCCAGCCGTCGGACAGGACCTTAACGTGGGGCTTGCCCAGGTTCACCATAGGCTCGACGGTGAAGAACATGCCGGCCTTCAGCACGGCGCCTTCGCCCTTGCGGCCATAGTGCAAGACGTTGGGGCTGTCGTGGAAGATGCGGCCGATGCCGTGGCCGCAGAAGTCGCGCACCACGCTCATGCGCTGGGCCTCGACGAACTTCTGGATGGCGAAGCCGATGTCGCCGAACGTATTGCCCGGCTTGACCTGTTCCAGGCCCAGATCCAGCGACTGATAGGTCACGTCGATCAGCTTTTTCGCCCGGGCGTTGATCTCGCCCACCGCATACATGCGGCTGGAATCGCCGTGCCAGCCGTCGACGATCACTGTGTGGTCGATGTTGACGATGTCGCCGTCCTTCAGAACCTTGTCGCCGGGAATGCCGTGGCAGACGACGTGGTTGATGGAGGTGCAGACCGTCTTCTCATAGCCCTTGTAGCCCAGACAGGCGGGCAGGCCGCCGTGGTCCAGGGTAAACTCGCGGATCAGGTCGTCGATGGCGCCGGTCGTCACGCCCGGCTTCACATGGGCGGCGATCATGTCCAGCGCTTCGGCGACCAGGCGACCGGCCTTGCGCATGCCCTCGAAATCCTCGGGGGTGTGGATGCGGATGGCGCTGGAGCGGACCAGGACGTCGGTTTCGATTTCGGGCGTTTCGTACATGATTGCGATCTGCGACAGAGACAGGCTCAGATGGCGATCCTAGCACGGATAGGCAAGGCGTTTGTGAGGCGGTGAAGATTTCCTTCCCTTGCGGCAAGGCTGGGCGTGCGTTGCGTCGGGTCAAAGAACGCGGGTCGAACCTGCCGTCGCGTAACCTCGCGCGGGTGTGATCGTGTGCGGCGTCCGGGACACAGTTTCGCCCCGATGAAGTCCGAGGGCGGTCGCGCATGCAACGCTTTCGTGTCGAGCGCGCTGCGGCAAAGTCTCTCCCCGAACACCCGCCGCGCATAACGGCGGAGCAGTAAAATCAGGATTAGGTAATGACCCCCAGGAATCTCGTCCGCTTCGGCGGCGCCGCCCTGACGACCGCCCTTCTGGCCGGCGTCGCCGCCCCGGCCATGGCCGGCTCCTTCTATGTTCAGGAACAATCGACCCGCGGCCAGGGTCGCGCCAACGCCGGCGTCGCCGCCGACAAGGGCGTCCAGTCGCTGTGGTGGAACCCCGCCGCCATCGCCGGCACGTCGCGCGAAGTCTATGTCGGCATGCACGGCCTGATCCTGGATTCGGACGTCGACGACCGCGGCTCGACCCTGACCTACAACATCCCCGTCACCGGCGTGGGCGTCGTCAGTTCGACCAAGGCCGTCAACGGCGACCCGCACGTCCATGACGTGGTCGAAAGCGGCATCGTGCCGAACTTCGCCGTTTCCATGCCGATCGGCGACCGCTTCAACGTCGGCCTGGCCGTCCAGGCGCCCTACAATTTCACCACCAAATATCTGCCGGACGACTTCGCCCGCTACGACGCCCTGACGTCCGAGCTGCGCTCGGCCAACGTCAGTCTGGTCGGCGCCATGAAGGTCACGGACTGGCTGGACATCGGCGCCGGTTTCGACGCCCAGTACGCCAAGGCGACCCTGTCTTCGGCCCTGCCGAACGTGCCGGTCCCGGCCGTCTTGTCGCCCGCCTATGTCATCTCGCCCTCGACCGATGGCCGCAATCAGCTGGAAGGCGACGGCTGGAACTACGGCTGGAACGCCGGCGCCCAGATGCATTTCGGCAAGCTGGACCTGGGGGTGGCCTACCGCTCGGAAATCAAGCACGAGCTGGACGGCACGGTGAACATCTCGGGCCTGACGGGTCTGCTGGCCGGCGCCAACGTGTCGGCGGACGGCACGGCCAAGTTCACCACGCCCTGGTACGCCACCGTCTCGGCCCGCTACGCCGTTAACGACCGCCTGACCCTGAACGCCCAGGTCAACCAGATCGGTTGGAGCAAGTTCGACGCTATCCGCGTCAACTATGGCGCCACCGGCGCCTCGACCATCGTTCAGGACTATGACGACGTCACCACCGGCGCGGTCGGCTTCGACTACAAGATCGATCCGACCATGACCTTCCGCGCGGGCGTGGGCTATGACCCGACCCCGACCCCGGACGACCACCGCACCGCCCGCATCCCGGACGGCGACCGCTGGCTCTACGCCGCCGGTCTGTCCAAGACGGTCGGCAATATGACGTTTGACGGCGCCGTCACCTACATCGACATCAGCACGGCGACGATCAACGACACGCGCGACGTCTATGGCAACGGCCTGGTCGTCTCCAACCTGCGCGGCGAGGCGCAGGGCTCGGGCGTCGGCTTCTCGCTGGGCGCCAGCTGGAACTTTTAAGCACCGCACACGCCTGACATGAGAACGGCGGCGCCCTCGCAGGCGCCGCCGTTTTTGCATGGACGGAATGTCAGGGCTGAGCGGCGTTGGTCGCCTCGAGGCGGCTTTCCTGTTCCGCCAGCGGGGGCACGTCTAAAACGGTGCGCAGACTGTCAGGCACCAGTTGACGATTGTAAGGATCCAGCGTTGCAGGTGCAGTGTTCACCTTGCGCGTTTGGGTGCCGTAAATCTGTTCCTTGCCGGTCATTTGCAGATAACGGTCCAGAGTGGCTGCGGCGATCCACGCTCCGCCCTCCGAACCCTTGACGACAGCGGCGACAGCCAGACTGTGCGCCAGAAGATAGTCTTCCGGAGTAGAGCCGTGCTGGAAGACGAAGGCTGCGTTGCGATAGTCCTCCCCCGTCTTGAGCGCTCCGGCGTCCAGCAAGGTTCGGGTCTGCGCGCGCCTTGCCGCATCTTCGGCGACCATGCGTTCGACGAAAGCCCGATCCTGATACTGCGCAAGCGGGACATTTTGGCGGATCGCCTGGTCGGCGGCGAAAATGGCGGCCATTTCGGCGTTGTCCTGGGGCGGCGTTTCCTGCGCCAAGGCGGGTCCGCCGGACACGATAAAAGCGAAGAAGCAGGCGGCGAAGATACGCATGAAGTCTCCCTTCAAGAAGCAGCGACGCATAGACTTCATCGGATTGTGACGTGAAAGTGGCCCAGAGAGGGGCCTGTTTCATTGCGGAAGCCGAAAACACCCGCCGGGCAAGCCGGCGGGTGTGGAAGTCTTCGCGAAGTTAGCCCTTGGCGGCGCCATAGCCCTTGCCGCCGTTCGACGGGCGGCGGCGGGGGCGGCGCTTCATCTCGCCTTCCGGGCGGGGTTCGCGCGGCGTGGTCTTTTCACCCGCCATGGGGTTGTAGGTCTTCTCAGGGCGTGGCGCGGCCGCCTCGCCGCCGGGGCGGTTGCGGCGCTGGCGGTGGGGCTGGCCGCCGCCTTCGGGGCGGACGCCCTCGCGGTGCGGCGCGCGGTTGCGTCCGCGACCGCCACGACCGCCTTCGTTGCGCTCGCCGCCCTCGCGTTCCGGCAGGGTCGCCTTCTTGGCCACGCCCGCCGACATGATGGAGGCGTCCAGCGCCGCCAGCTGCTTGTCGTTGCGACGGTCGGCGGCCGGGATCTTCTGGCGTGTGACCTTTTCGATGTCGCGCAGCAGCTTCATCTCGTCGCCCGCCACGAAGCTGACGGCCGTGCCGTCCTTGCCCGCCCGCGCGGTGCGGCCGATGCGGTGGACGTAGCTTTCCGGCACGTGCGGCAGTTCGAAGTTCACGACGTGCGAGACGCCGTCCACGTCGATGCCGCGCGCGGCGATGTCGGTGGCGACCAGCACCCGCAGCTTGCCCTTCTTGAAGGCTTCCAGCGTGCGCTCACGCTGGGGTTGGGACTTGTTGCCGTGGATGGCGCCGGCTTCAACGCCGCCGGTCTCCAGATAGGCGGCGACCTTGTCGGCGCCATGCTTGGTCTTGGTGAAGACCAGGCAGCGCTTGTATTCCGGGTCGCTGAACATCTCGGTCAGCAGGGCGCGCTTCTTGCCCTGTTCGATATAGACGACCGACTGGCTGATGCGCTGGACGGTGGTCGATTGCGGCGTGACCTGAACCTTGACCGGGTCTTTCAGCAGTTCACCGGCCAGCTTGCCGATCTCGGTCGGCATGGTCGCCGAGAAGAACAGGTTCTGGCGTTTGGCCGGGATGCGGCTGACGATCTGGCGGATCGGCTTGATGAAGCCCAGGTCCAGCATCTGGTCCGCCTCGTCCAGCACGAAGATTTCGGTCGAGGACAGGTCCAGGTTCTTCTGCTGGATGTGGTCCAGCAGGCGGCCGGGCGCAGCGACCAGGATGTCCAGACCCTGTTGCAGGGCGCGTTCCTGACCGCCGTATTTGACGCCGCCGAAGATGACGGCGACCCGGAAGCCCAGGTGGGCGCCGTAGGCCTTGAAGCTGTCGCCGATCTGGGTCGCCAGTTCACGCGTGGGCGACAGGACCAGCACGCGCGTGGTGCGCGGCTTGGGCGCAATGCGGTTCTCGGCCAGGCGATGCAGGATCGGCAGGGCGAAGGCGGCGGTCTTGCCGGTGCCGGTCTGGGCGATGCCCAACAGGTCCTTGCCGGCCATGACGTCGGGGATGGACTTTTCCTGGATCGGCGTGGGCTTGGTGTAGCCGGTCGAGGCCAGGGCCTGAAGAAGGGCCTTGTTCAGGCCCATGGATTCGAAGGTGATGCTCACAGCAATGTCTTTCGCGTGCGGCGACGCGCATCGGCCATGGCATGACGCCGTCGGGCCGCGCACCGCCAGTCCCGACGGGGCCTGCGACAGCGGGCCTGCGGGGTGGATCGGGCGCCGCCCCGCGTGTCCGGGCAGCGAATGAACTTGAGGAACCGGCGGCTGCTACAGTCAGATCCGAAAATGGACCCACACGCGCTGGAGACGCCGGAGATCGCGATTGTGCGATGCAGCGTAGATGCGCCCTCCAGCGCGTGAAGTCAAGGTCGGCGCGGGGTTGTCCGGCCGGCCCGGCCGGTCAGCGCCGGGCGCGGCTTTCCAGCTCGCCGATGCGGCGGTCCAGATAGGCGCTGTCGTCGGCCGAGACGTTGAGGCGCGCATAGGCCGTCTCCAGCCTTTGCAGGTCGCCCAGTTCGACGCGGATGTCGGCCGCTTCGGCGCGGGTGATGCGGCCGGCGCGTTCCGAGGTCGTGACGGTCGTGTCCAGGGCGGCCAGACGCTGGCGCGCCGTCATCGCCGGTGTCGTGGCGTTGGGGCTGTCGCCGACGCGCGCGTCCAGGGCGTCCAGGCGGCTGTCCAGATCGGCGCGCTCGCTGGCGCTCAGGACGCCGTCCGCCTGATAACGGGTTTCCAGCTGGACCACGGCCTGATAGTCGGCCTTCAGGCGCGTGGCCTCCGTGCGGGTCAGGCGACGTGCGGCGACCGCGGCGTCCACCCGGCTTTCGAAGGCGGCGCGACCGGCGGCGGCCCCGCCCGTCTCGCCATAGCCGGACGCGCCGGAATCCAACGTCTGGATCAGGGCGTTGTAGCGGCTGTTCAGATCGGCCCGCTCCTGGGCGGTGATCCGGCCGTCGGCGGCATAGCGCGCCTCCAGATCGACCAGACCGCTATAGTCGGCGCGCAGACGCGTCGCCGCCGACGCAGACACGGCCCCGGAGCGCACGCTGGAATCGATGCGGCTGGTGAACTGGTTCTGACCGTCGCGCAGCGGGCGCCCGCCCCTCAGCCACGCCTGATCCATCGCCGACAGGCCCAGCCGATCCCCGAACAGGGCGCCGACCAGGGCCCCCAGTTGGTCCTCGGCGCGCGGCGTGGTCTGGGCCGAGGCCGCGCCCGCGCCCACAGTGGCGGGCAAGGCCAGGGCCAGGGCGGCGGCGGCGCAGGTCAGACGGGCAAGGCGGGGCATGGAGGACACTTTCGGATGTTGATGTTCGTTGGGAAAACGGCGGCGTCGGCGGATGGTTGCGCGGCAGGCGGCGTTCACCCCCAGGCCATCCAGCCCATCCACGCCGCCATGGCGATCATCATAAGGTTCTCGGTCAGGGACAGAAAGCCCAGCGGAACGTTGCTGTCGCCGCCGACACAGGCGCACTTCAACTCGCGCTTCTGGATATAGACGGCCTTGAACACCGACCAGGCGCCGATGATCCCGACGACCAGCGCCGCCGGAACCGACAGCCAATTCAGCACGCCCGCGATCATCAGCACGCCCGCGCCCAGCTCCACGAACGGATAGACGTAGGCATAGGGCAGCCAGCGTTTGGCCAGGACGTCATAACCCAGGAACATGGTGGCGAACCCGTCCAGGTCGCGCAGCTTCAGCATCGCCAGGGCGCACATGGAGAAGGCGATGAACCATTCCGGCGTCCGCATGGTCACAAGGGTTCCGGCCGCGAAGCTGGCGGCGACGGCCATCAGGGCGGTGACGGCGAAGACGACCAGCACCGGGGTGTAGGTCTTGGCGTTCTTGTCCTTGACCGGCTTGCCCAGGAAACGGCGCAGATCATCGTAGCCGCCGATACGCCGCCCGTCGATGAAGATCTGGGGCGTGGTCTTGACGTCGTGCTCGGCCTTGAAGGCGTCCGTCGCCTCTCGCGTCGTCAGCCAACGGTCGTCGACCATATAGCCTTCGCTTTTCAGCAGGTGGCGCGCACGCAGGCCCCAGGGGCAGACGTGCTTGTCCATCACCATGCGATAGAGAACGGCGGTCTTGGCGGCGGGCATCGGGGCGGTCCTTCGACTTGGCGTTTTAGGGTCGGACCCTATCTGGGGTGCGGACCATGGTACGGAGTCAAGGCATGACGGATACGACCATCGCAGGCCTGGCCCGCGCCGGCGGCGTCGGGGTGGAGACGGTGCGCTATTATCAGCGGCGCGGGCTGATGCCGAAGCCGGACGGGGCGGGCGGCGTGCGCCGCTACGGCCCGAGCGAAATCCGTCGCCTGCGCTTTATACGCGCGGCCCAGGGCGCGGGTTTCACCCTGGAGCAGATCGGCGAACTGCTGGCCCTGGACGCGGGCCACGACCACGCTCGGGCGCGCGCCCTGGCTCAGGCGCGGATCGCCGATCTTGATCGCCGCATCGCCGAGCTTCAGGCTGCGCGCGCCTCCCTGACGACCCTGGCCGATCGCTGCGCCGGGGCGACACGCGGTCCCTGTCCGATCCTGACGGCGTTCGAAGGCTGATCGCAGGCCGCTTTCGGCCTTAGTCCTTGCGGCCCGGCAGATCGCGGCCGTTCTGGTGCAGGACCACGCCCGTCACCGCGCCGGCGTCATCGCGGGTGAAGGTCAGGCGGGCGTCCACCTCCGTCAGGAAGAAGGCGTCCGCGCTCTCGGCGTTCAGGTCCAGGGCCGACTGGCCCGTGGCCTGGACCTTCAGCCGGCCGCCCGACACGAACACCGTCAGGGCGAAGGTCGGCGCCAGGCGATAGACGCCGACATAGGCCTGCATAGCCTCGGGCGACAGGGCGATGGCGCGACGTTCGCTGGCCAGGGTCACGGTCCCGCCGCGCGCCAGCGTCACCAGATCGGCGCCCAGCTTGTCCGGCGCCGAGCCGTTCAGATTGCCCAGGACGACGACGGCGATCCGCGCCTCGGGATCGTAGGCCATATAGGTGTTGAACCCATCGATGGCGCCGTTGTGCCAGATCAGGGTCGATCCGTCCGGGCGACGGTTCACCACCAGGCCCAGGGCGTAGTCGTTCAGGACCGGCGTCGTCAGGGCCGTCATCGACTGCGCGTTCAGCAGGCGACCGCCGAACAGCCCCTGCTCCCATTTCAGCAGGTCGTGCGGCGTCGAATACAGGGCCCCGGCGCCCTGGGGGATGCTCATGTCCACATAGTCGGCGTTGACCACGCCCTCGGCCGACGGGGCGTAGCCTGAGGCGCGGCGCGGCAGGACCAGATCGTGCCGGTCATAACCGCTGTGGGCCATGCCCAGGGGCTGGAACAGGTGTTCGGCCACGAAGTCGGCGTAGGTCTGGCCGCTGGCCTTCTCGATCACCGCCGTCAGCAGGATGTAGCCCGAGTTGGAATAGGCGAACCTCTGGCCCGGCTGGAAGTCCAGCGGCCGGCCGCTGAAGCGCGCGATCAGTTCCGCCACGGTGGTCGGTCGGGTCTTCAACGCGCCATAGTCGGGAAAACGGGTGAAGTCGGGCACGCCGGCGGTGTGGCTCAGCAGCCGGCGCGGCGTCACCGAATCCCACGCGGCGGGCGCGTCCGGCAGCCAGGTCTTGATCGGGGCGTCCAGATCGACCTTGCCCTGTTCGGCCAGCATCAGGACCCCCACGGCCGTGAACTGTTTGGTCAGGGAGCCCAGGCGGAACTTGGTGTCGCCGTCGTTGGGCGCGCGCCACTCGCGGTTGGCGAAGCCATAGCCCCGGTCCAGCAGCACCCGTCCGTCCTTGGCGACCAGGACGGCGCCGGAAAAGGCGTCGGCCTCGCTTTCGGCGCGCACCACCTGATCCATGCGCTGTGCGTCCTGGGCGACGGCCGGCGCGGCGACGACGGCCCAGGCGCCCAGGGCCGCTAGAGCCAGGCGGCCAGAGGCCCGGCGGAAATCGAAGGACGAAAGGACGAGCACTGAAAATCTCCCGGCGCCACACGCGCCTCAGGTCAAGAGGCCGCGACTGCGTCGTTCGGATGCGGCGGCCCGAACTTTATCGCCGTCAGCTCTCGACCTTTCCCGCGATGAAGCAGCGGAGACCGGTCCTGCTCTTGGGCTTGGAGGGGGCGGCGTAACCTCTAAAGCTCCCGCCAGGTCTTGCCGGTGACGCCCTGGTAGTTGCTGGCGTGATAGACGCCGCGGGCGACGGCACGGGCCAGGACGTCGGCGGCGACGTTGCCCAGCTGGGCCACCGCGACCTGGCGCAGGGCCGGATTGTCGATCTGTTTCTTGCCGGTGGACAGGCAGAACAGGGTGTCGCCGTCGAAGGGGGCGTGGCTGGGGCGGATGGCGCGGGCCATGCCGTCCTGGGCCATGATGGCCATGCGCAGGCATTCCACCCGCGTCAGGGCGACATCGGTGGCGATGCAGGCGATGGTGGTGTTCTCGCGCGGGCGGGGGCGGAACTTGGACAGGCCCCAATCCTCGGCCGAGGCGTGAAGGCCGGCGGCGCCCAGGCCGCCGAACTCGTCGCCGATCTCATAGGGGGCGGCCCAGAAGGTCTTGCCGCCGGGCGCCACGACCGAACCGACGCTGTTGACCGCGACGACGGCGCCGACGGTCCAGCCCGATTCCATCACCGCCGAGGCCGAGCCGATCCCGCCCTTCAGCGCCCCAGCCTCCGCGCCATAGCCCGCGCCGGCCGTACCCAGGTCGAAGCGGTCGCCGGCGGCCTCCAGCGCCTGGACCGACAGGCGGCGATAGGGTGGCTCCATCTCCCACTGCTTGTTTCCGCCATTGGCCAGGTCGTAGAGGCAGGCGGTCGGAATGATGGGCGAGGGCGGCACGCCCGGCGCCCCGCCCATGCCATAGCCCCGCCCGCGCATCCCCATCCAAGCGGCGACGCTGTCGGCCGAGCCGAGGCCATAGACCGAGCCGCCCGACAGGATGATGGCGTCCACCTCCTGCACCAGGTTCTCGGGACGCAGCACATCGGTCTCGCGTCCGGCGGGGCCGCCGCCGCGCACGTCCACGGCGGCCGTCGCCGGCTTTTCGGCCAGGATGACGGTGACGCCGGTGCGCACGTCGGCGTCGTGGGCTTGGCCGATCTTGATGCCCTCCACGTCGGTGATCAGGTTCAGCGGGCCGGTGCGGCCGGACGCGCGGGCGGCCGACCCGGCGGCGGGTTGCTTGGCCGAAGCGGCCGAGGCGGCGGTGGCGGCGGCGCCGATCAGGGCCGAGCCGAGGACGGTTCTGCGGTTCATCCGACTGTTTCCTTTTCCAGAGCGTGATTGCGGACCAGATCCGGCGTCGCCGCCAGAAGTTTCTGCGTATAGGGGTGCGAGGGGGCGGCGAAGACGGCGGCGGTTTCGCCCTGTTCGACGATCTTTCCGGCCTGCATGACCAACAGGCGATCCGTCACCGTTCGCACCACGCTGAGGTCATGAGTGACGAACAGATAGGACAGGCCCAGACGGTCCGACAGGTCCGCCAGCAGGTCCAGCACCTGGGCCCGCACCGAGACGTCCAGGGCCGAGACCGCTTCGTCCAGACAGATGACAGAAGGTTCGGTGATCAGGGCGCGGGCGATGGCGATGCGCTGGCGCTGGCCGCCCGAGAACTCATGCGGATAACGGTCGGCGGCGCTGCTGTTCAGACCCACGCGCTCCAGCATTTCGTCGATGCGGCGGCGGGCCTCCGAGGGGGCGGGGCGGGTGTCCAGCAGGTGGAAGTTTTCGGCCACCAGATCGCGGACCTTCCAGCGCGGGTCGAAACTGCCGTAGGGGTCCTGGAACACCACCTGGATGTCGCGGCGAATGGTCTTCAGCGCGGCGCCGCGCGCGGCGGTGATGTCGCGGCCCTTGACCCGGACACGGCCGGCCTGGGGCGGTTCCAGCGCCAGTATGGCGCGCAGCAGGGTGGACTTGCCGCAGCCGCTTTCGCCCACCAGGCCGACGCTTTCGCCCGGCTGGATCGACAGGCTGACGTCGTCGACGGCGCGGAAGGTTTTGGACTTGCCGAACAGGACGGGCGCGCCGCCGTAGTCGCGCACCAGACCCTGGACCTCCAGCACCGGGGCGGCGCCGGCCTGAGGCCGACTGCGGCGCACCGGCGCGTGGGTCGCATTGGCCAGCAGGCGTTGCGAATAGGGATGGGTCATGCCCGTGCGGATGCGGCCGACGGGCGCCGCCTCGACCAGCTCGCCGTCCTTCATCACCGCCAGGCGGTCGCAGGTCTCGGCCACCACGGCCAGGTCGTGGGTGATGAGGATCAGGCCCATGCCGTCCTCGCGCACCAGCCGCTTCAACAAGTCCAGCACCTGCGCCTGGGTCGTCACGTCCAGAGCCGTCGTCGCCTCGTCCGCGATCAGCAGTTTCGGCGTCAGGGCGATGGCGATGGCGATGGCGACGCGCTGCCTCTGGCCGCCCGACAGCTCGTGCGGATAGCGGGTCAGGGGAAAGCGGTCGGCGGGCAGGCCGACGCGATCCAACACCGAACGGGCCACGGCCAGGGCCGCCTTGCGCGACACCTTCCTGTGCAGGCGCACCGTCTCGGCCACCTGATCGCCGATGGTCATGACGGGGTTCAGGGCCGTCATCGGCTCCTGAAACACGATGCCGACCTCGCGGCCGCGCACCTGCTGCATCAGGGCGTCGGGGGCGTTGGAGATCACCCGGCCGTTCAGGCGGATGTCGCCGGTCATGGTCGCGCGCGGCGGCGTCAGGCCCAGCACGGCCAGGGCCGTCATCGACTTGCCCGAGCCGCTTTCGCCGACCAGACCCAGAATCTCGCCGGGGGCGACGGACAGGGAGACGTTCTTCAGGATCGGGGTCGAGCCGATGGTCAGGTTCAGGTCGCGGATGTCCAGCACGCTCATGGTCAACGCTCCCGCCGGACGCGGGGGTCGAACAGGTCGCGCAGGCCGTCGCCGGTCAGACTGAGGCCCAGCACGGTCACGAAGATGGCTAGGCCCGGCATGATGGCCAGCCACGGCGCGAAGCCGATCATGGTCTGGGCCTCGGCCAACATCCGGCCCCAGCTGGGCGCCGGCGGCTGGGCGCCCAGGCCGACATAGGACAGGCCCGCCTCGGCGACGATGCCGACGGCGAACTGTATGGCCGCCTGGACGATCAGCAGGCTCATCAGATTGGGCAGGATGTGCTGGACCGAGATCAGGGCCCTGGACTTGCCGGCCGTGCGGGCGGCCAGGACATATTCGCGCGTCCACAATCCTTGGGCCGCGCCACGCGCCACGCGGGTGAAGACGGGGATGTTGAAGACGCCGATGGCGATGATCGCATTGATCGCGCCCGGCCCCATGACGGCGGTGATCATGACCGCCAGCAACAGGGCGGGGAAGGCGAAGATCAGGTCGTTGCCGCGCATCACCAGTTCGTCGATCCAGCCGCCGCGCGCCGCCGCCAGAAGGCCCAGGGGCGTGCCGACGCCCGCGCCGACGCCGACCGCGACCAGGGCCACGATCAGGGAGTTCTGCGCCCCCGCCATGATCATCGACAGGACGTCGCGGCCGAAATGGTCGGTCCCCATCCAGTGGGCGGCGGACGGGGCCGTCAGCTTGGCGGCGATGTCCACCGCCGCCGGATCGTAGGGCGTCCAGACCAGGGCGATCAGGGCGGTGGCGATCACCCCCGCCGTCAGGATCAGGCCAACGACCAGCGACAGGGGCCAACGCGCGCGCGCCGCGGTCGAGGGGGAAAGGGCGACGACCTCGGTCATGCGCGACGCCCCCTCAGACGCGGATCGGCGAACAGATAGGCCAGATCGATCAGGAAGCTGACCAGAACTACGGCGAAGACCAGCACCACCACCACGCTCTGCACCACGATCAGGTCGCGCTGGGTTATGGCCTGGAAGACCAGACGGCCCAGGCCGGGCAGGGAGAAGACGTTCTCGATGATGATGCCGCCGGCCAGAAGGAAGGGGAACTGAAGGCCCAGGATGGTCAGGACCGGAATCCAGGCGTTCCTGAGGGCGTGCCGCCACAGGGCCTGATTGACGCTGAGACCCTTGGCGCGGGCGGTGCGGACATAGTCCTCGTTCATCGTGTCCAGAAGGGCGGTCCTCAGCACCCGCGCCAGGATGGCGGCCTGGGGCGCGGCGAGCGCCACGGCCGGCAGGATCAGGGCCTTGAAGGCGGGCCAGAAGCCGCCGCTCCAGCCCGGAAAGCCGCCCGCCGAGAACCAGCCCAGGTTCACCGAGAACAGCAGGATCAGCAGCATGGCGATCCAGAAGTTGGGCAGGGCGACCCCGATCTGGGTCAGGCCGATCAGGCCGGTGTCGACGGCCGTGCCGCGACGGCTGGCGGCGGCGACGCCGATGGGCAGGGCGACCAGAAGGGACAGGACGGTGGCCATCAGGGCCAGGGGGGCGGAGACGGCCAGACGCTCGGCGATCAGACCGCCGACCGGCACCTGATAGGTGTAGCTGGTCCCGAACCGACCCGTCAGCAGATCGCCCAGCCAGGCGAGGTAGCGTTCGAGACCCGACCCCTCCAGACCCATCTGCTGGCGCAGGGCGGCGATGCTTTCGGGGCTGGCGTTCAGCCCCATCATATAGCTGGCCGGATCGCCCGGCACGACCTGAAGCAACAGGAAGATCACGACCGTCGCCGCCAGCAGGGTCAGGGCATGGCCGCCCAGTTTCTTCAGCAGCCAGGCCACGCCGAACCGCCAGCCGACGAAGGCCAGAAGGGCGGCCCCCGCGATCAGGCCGATCCAGCCCCACGCCACGCCGCCGCCGCTGCGTTCCCCGGTCGCCGCGCCCGCCGCGCCCGCCCCGGCCCAGGATGCGCCGGTCACGTCGTTGGCGGCGATGGGGGCGTTGATCCAGAGACCGTTCAGACCGGCCTTCCACACCCCGATGCGCGACGACTGGAACAGGAAGCCATTGACCGCATCCTCGGCGATGCGGCGTTGCAGGTCGCCCAGCAAGCGGGTGCGCGTCGCCTCGTCCGGCGCGGCCTGGACCTGTTTCAGCAGGGCGTCGAAGGCGGGGCTGTCATAGCCGAAATAATAGTCCTTCCGCCCATAGATGTCGTAGTCCATCGGCTCGACGTGTTCGACGATGGTCAGGTCGAACTGGCGGCGCTTGAACACCTGATCCAGCCACTGGGCCCATTCCAGGTTCTCGATCTTCGCCCGGATGCCCGCCTGGGCCAGTTGCGAGACCAGCACCTCGCCGCTGCGCCGGGCGTAGGGGCGGGGCGGCAGGCGCAGGGTCACGTCGATCCCGTTCGGATAGCCCGCCTCGGCCAGCAATTGCCGCGCCCTGGCCGGATCGTGGGGATAGAGGCCGGTCAGATCGACATAGCCCGGCGCCTGACGCGAATAGTGGCTGCCGATCGGTTGGCCGAAGCCGAACATGGCACCCTGGATCAGGGCGTCGCGGTCGATGGCGTAGGACAGGGCGCGACGCACCCGCACGTCGTTGAAGGGCGCCCTGGCGTTGTTGATCCCCAGGATGACCTTGCCCTCGGATGCCCCGACCACGACGCGAAAACGCGGATCGCGCTGGAATTGGGCGACGTTTTCGGGCGCGGGATAGTTGGGGAAGGCGTCCACGTCCCCGGCGCTGACGGCGGCGAACGCGGCGGTGGGATCGCCGATGAAGCGGAAGACGACGGTGTTCAGCCGGGGCGGCGTCCCCCAATAGCCGTCGCGGCGCGTCAGGGTCAGCTGGCTGCCGCGCTGCCAGCTTTGCAGGCGGAACGGGCCGGTGCCGACCGGGGCGACGGCCTCGGTCGCCGCGCTCCTGGGCGACACCATCACCGCATCGCCCCAGGCCAGGACATAGGGCAGGGTCGCCATCGGTCGCGACAGATGGATGCGAAGGGTCGCCGGATCGACGACCTCCACCCGCTGAATCGGGGCGAACAGCGCCTTCTGGGCGTTGGTGGAGCCGGGCGCGGTGATGCGGTCCAGGCTGAATTTGGCGACCGAGGCGTCGAAGGGCGAACCGTCGGAAAAGGTCACGCCACGCCGCAGGTGGAAGGTCCAGGTCAGGCCGTCGGGCGACGCCTCCCAGCTTTCGGCCAGCAGCGGCGCGACCGCGCCGTTCTGGGTCAGTTTGGTCAGGCCCTCGAAGATGTTGGCGTACACCACCTCGTCCACCGCCGCCGCCGCGCCCGAGGTCGGGTCCAGGTTCGGCGGCTCCAGCGGAAGGCCAAGCACAAGACGGTCACTCGACGTTCGGGGCGACGCCTGCGCCTGAACGACGGCGGGCAGGGCGGTCAGGCCCAGCAGCAGGGCGGCCGCCAGCAGGGCGCGGCTGAACCGGCTCCACACCCTGTTTGCCTCCCCCCTCGTCACGTCGCGCCGTCTCCTCTTCGCCTATGGTGCAGCATCGCCCAAATCTCGCGTCCCGTCAGGACGTCTTTCAGGGCGTGGTCTTGAGCAGGTCCGCCAGGCCCCCGATCAGTTCGTCGATCTGGGCCTTGTCGATGATCAGCGGCGGCGACAGGGCGATGACGTCGCCCGTCACCCGGATCAGAAGGCCGGAATCGAAGGCGCGGTGGAAGACCTCGGTCGCGCGGGCCCCCGGCGCCTCGGGCCGGGGCGCCAGTTCGACGGCGGCGACCAGGCCCAGATTGCGCACGTCGATGACGTTGGGCAGGCCCTTCAGACTGTGGACCGCCTCTTGCCAATAGTCGCCCAGGTCGTGCGCCCGGTCGTACAGCCCCTCGGCCTCATAGACGTCCAGGGTCGCCAGGGCGGCGGCGGCGGCCAGCGGATGGCCGGAATAGGTGTAGCCGTGGAAGAACTCGATCCCCGGCCCGGCCGCGCCGTTCACCACGGCGTCGTAGATTGCCTTGCGAACGCCCACCGCCCCCATCGGCACCGCCCCGTTGGTCAGCCCCTTGGCGCAGGTCATCAGATCGGGGATGACGCCCAAGGTTTCGGCCGCCGTCACGCCGCCCAAGCGGCCGAAGCCGGTGATGACCTCGTCGAAGATCAGCAGGATGTCGTGGCGCGCGGTGATTTCGCGCAGCCGCTCCAGATAGCCGACCGGCGGCACGATGACCCCGGCCGACCCCGACAGGGGCTCCACGATGACGGCGGCGATGGTCTCGGCGCCGTGCTGGGCGATCAGGGTCTCAAGGTCGTCGGCCAGATGCGCGCCCCAGGTCGGCTGCCCTCGCGAGAAGGCGGCCTCTTCCAGGTTCAGGGTATGGGGCAGGTGATCGACGCCGGGCAGGGTCGGAAAGCCGCGCCTGTTGTTTTCCAACCCGCCCACGGAAATGCCGCCGAAGCCGACGCCGTGATAGCCCTTCTGCCGCCCGATCAGGCGGGTGCGGTCTTCGAAGCCGCGCGCCCGCTGATAGGCCAGGGCGATCTTCAAGGCGGTGTCCACGGCCTCCGAGCCCGAGCCGGCGAAGAAGACGTGGTCGATGTCGCCCGGGAACAGCATCCCCAGCCGCGCCGCCAGTTCGAACACCAGCGGATGGCCCAGCTGGAAGGTGGGGGCGTAGTCCAGAACCTCGGCCTGGCGCTGGATGGCCTCGACGACGGGCTTTCGCGCATGGCCGGCGTTGACGCACCACAGGCCCGCCGTGCCGTCCAGGATGCGGCGGCCGTCGGGCGTGAAATAGTGCATGTCCTTGGCCGAGGCCAGCAACCTGGGGTGCGCCTTGAAGCTGCGGTTCGCGGTGAACGGCATCCAGAAGGGATCGAGGTCGTTGGCGGCCTGGGCGGTCATGCAGAAGTCCTTTCGCAACGACCAATAGCGGATGAAAGGCCCACGAAGGAAAGCCTGTTATTCCGGCGCTTCAACATGTTGAAAAGATTAGGTTCGCCCGCTTTGCGATCAGGATTTCGTGCGGTGCGATCAGGGGCGCGGCGGGCGGTGCGACGCGGGGTCGCACCGCCCGACCGGACCTCAATAGGCCAGGCTGAGGCGCACCCCGATGGTGCGCGGACGGCCCGGCTGGGCGATGTCGGCGGTCGTGAAGAAGTTGCGCGTCAGGTCGTATTCCTGATCGAACAGGTTGCGCGCCCAAAAGGCGACCGACCAGTTGGCGTTCTCAGGCCCCACGGTCACGCTGGCGTTGACCAGCCAGTAGGCCGGCACGTCGTATTTCGCGCCCAGCCAGGACGGATATTCGTCGCGATAGCTATAGTTGGTCTCGGCGGTGACGGCGAAGCCGCTGACAGACCAGTCGTAGCTGATCGACCCGGAATAGGACCAGGCGGGGAACAGGATGGGGTCGCCCGACTTGTCGACATAGACGGCGTGGCCGGCCAGGCGCGAGGCCGGCACGTCCATGGCGTCGTATTCGTCGTATTCGCCCTTCTTGTAGCTGAGCGACTGGCTGATCCGCAGGCCGACGACCGGCCGCAGCACCGCCTCCAGCTCGGCGCCCCAGATGTGCGAGGACGGCACATTGGCGAACCGGCCCACGGGACCGTTCTGGCCCCAGACCGCCGACAGCACCTGCTGGTCGGTGTATTTGTAATAATAGGCCGCGCCGTTCAGTTGCAGCGCCCGCGACGGGTCGGCCTTGAACCCGACCTCGTAGGCCCACAGGATTTCCGGGTTGAACGGCTGGATGCCGCTGCGGTCGCCGGTGTTGTAGGTGGTGAAGCCGCCCGACTTGGCGCCCCGGCTGGCCGAGCCGTAGATCAGCAGATTGTCGGCCGGCTTGAACTCCAACGCCGCCTTGCCGGTCAGGGGTGTCATCTTGGTCTCGACCGTGGTGGGCGGCAGGGCCGTGGCGCCCCCGAAGGCCGAGCCGAAGCCCTGAAGCTCGCGCGTCTCTTCCTCGTAGCGCAGACCCAGGATGGCCTTCAGCCTGTCGGTGACGGCGTATTCACCCTGGCCGAACACGCTCCACGACTTGACCGACTGGTCATAGGTGACCTGGGCGTAGGTGCCATAGACGTCGCTGAAGTCCGAGAAGTAGCGTTCGTGCAGGTCCTGCTTGGATGCGTAGAAGCCCGCCACCCAGGTGAGCGGTCCGTCGCCGTCCGAGGCCAGGCGCAGTTCCTGCGAGCTGACGTCGACGTCGCTGCCGAAGAAGGTGTCGGCCTCGACCGAGGGACTGGAATCCCAGTCGCCGTATTCGCTGCGCTTCAGCGTCTCGTAGCTGGTGATGCTGGTCAGGCTCATGCCGTTCAGCGCCCAGTTGGCGTTCAGCGACGTGCCCCAGGAAGAGTTGTCACGGCCAGGCTTGGCGTCCGGGCTGCGGCCGATGGAGGCGGCGAAGCGGGGCGAGATGCCCCAGCCGGTCTTGGAGTGGTCCCGGTCGGCCGGGATCAGACGGCTGCCGGCGCCGCCCAGTCGCGTGCGCAGGTCGCTGAGCAGATAGAGGCCCTGGTTCTCGGACTTGTCGATACCGCCGTGCACGTCCAGCAACAGGGACAGGTTTTCGGTCGGACCCCAGGCGATCAGGGCGCGCGCCCCGGTGCGGTCGGCGTCGCCCAGGCTTTCACCCGTGTCGCGGTTGCGCTGCCAGGCACCGCCCTGTTCGGTCGATACGGCCAGACGGCCGCGCAGACCGCCGCCCAGAGGGCCCGAGACATAGCCCTCGGCCCGGAACTGCTCGAAGGTTCCCCATTCGGTCATCAGGCCGGCGGCCAGGTCCTCGGTCGGCCGCTTGGTCACGAAGCTGATGGCGCCGCCGGTGGTGTTGCGGCCGTACAGCGTGCCCTGCGGCCCGCGCAGCACCTCGACCCTGTCGATGTCGAAGATCAGGCCCTGGGTCATGACCGGGACCGGATAGGCGACCTCGTTCACATAGACGCCGACGGTGGGCGAGTTGTTGGAGGCGTAGTCCTGAAAGCCCACGCCGCGCATGCGGAACTGGGCCGCGCCGCCGCCGAAGGCCGGTTCGACCTCCAGGTTCGGGGTGACGTTCTGAAGCTGGTTGACGTTGGTGACGCCCTGTTTGGTCAGGGTCTCGCCGCTGAGGACGCTCAGCGCGATGCCGACGTCCTGGGCCGCCTGTTCGCGGCGCTGGGCGGTGACGATGACGTCGTCCACCCGGTCGGCGCGGTCGGCCTCTTGCGGTTGGGTCTGGGCCTGGGCGCCGGACGCCAGGCCGACAGACATCAGGGCGGCGAGCGCCCCGGCGGATACGCTGACCAAAAGACGATTCATCGTCCAAACCCCTCCATGGCCGCAGGATCGTTCTGAGCGATCTTGCGCGACCGATCAGCGAGACTTACGGGGCCCGCCGTCCCTGTGATCGAACCGGATGGGCCCTGTAGAACCCGGCGACCCTGGCCGCCAGCTCCCCGTTCCACCCCGCCGCCACACGAGAAGTAGCTGACCAAACGCGAGGCGCGGCAAGCCTATTTCTTGTCGCCAGCAAATAGCTGACATCTATCGGAAATAGGGAATCTTGATCAGGATTCCGATCAAATAATCGAGTCGTCAGAAGGTCGGGGGCGTGCAGGCGCTGATCACGACGCACGGCGTGTCGCCCACATTGCGGAAACGATGGGGCAGGGGGCTGGGGAACAAATAGCCGTCGCCAGCCTTCAGCACCCGCGACTGGCCGTCCACCGTGACCTCCAGACGGCCCGAAATGATCAGCCCGCCCTCCTCGCCTTCGTGGGATAGCATGACCCGGCCGCTGTCCGATCCAGGCTGATAGGTTTCGTAGAGGATCTGCAGGCTGCTGTCGTGCCCCCGGCCCAACTGGCGGTAGGACACCTCGCCGCGCGAGATGTCGGTCAGTTCATCGTGGCGATAGAAATATTTGGTGGGGGTCTCGAACTCGGAGTTGAAGAACTCGCCCAGGGACACGCCCGCTGCATCCAGCAGGCGTTTCAGCGAACCGACCGAGGGGCTGGTCCGGCCGCTCTCGACCAGGCTGACGGTGCTGGAGGGGACGCCGGCCTTGCGGGCCAGAGCGCGCTGCGACAGGCCTAGGCGGTCGCGCAGGGCGCGCAGGCGCGGACCGATGATGTTCTCGTCGTCCAAGGGGCCCTAGCTCCGTCGTCGCGTCAGAAGATCGTAGGCGGCGCGCGCCATGACCTTGGCCGAGTTGGTCATGTCCTCGATCCCGACCCATTCGTCCGGCTGGTGCGCCAGGTCCAGCACGCCGGGACCATAGGCGATGCAGTCCTTCAGCTTGCCGATGCGGTCGATGTGCTTCTGGTCATAGGTGCCGGGCGAGCAGACGAACTGAGCCTGTTTGCCCAGAACGGTCTGGATGGCGGCGGCGGTGGTGCTGGCCACCGGCCCGTCGCGGTCGGCCATGCTGGGCGCCACCTGGAACAGGTCGCGCATCTCGTAGCGGAAGCCGTGACGCTGGGCCGCCAGACCGTCGAGGATGGCCTTCACCTCGCCCTTCACGTCGTCCAGCGTCTCCTCGATCAGGAAGCGGCGGTCGATGACCATGCGGGTCGAATCCGCCACGCAGGGCGCAGGCAGACCGTCGAAGCCCTCGGCCTGGCCGCCGTGGATGGAGTTGATGTTCATCGTCGACTGGCGCGCGCCCTCGGGCACCACGGGCATGTCGGAATGGCGGGCGGACATGGCGGGATATAGCTTGTTCTCGAACTCTTCCATCACCGCGCCCATGTGGCGGATGGCGGAGTCGCCCAGGAAGGGCATGGAGCCGTGGGCGATGCGGCCCTTGGTCTCGATCTCGGCCCACCAGACGCCGCGGTGGCCGATGCAGACCCGGTCCACGTTCAGCGGCTCGGGGATGATGACATGGTTGACGCGCGGTTCGGAGAACCAGCCGCGCTCGGCCAGATAGGCGACGCCGCCGTAGCCGCCGGACTCCTCGTCTACCGTGCCGGAGATTTCGAGCGCGCCGGGCAGGGGCAGGCCGGAATCGATCAGGGCCTCGACCGCCAGGATGGAGGCCGCCAGCCCGCCCTTCATGTCACAGGCGCCCCGACCATAGACGCGGCCGTCCTTCACCTGGCCGCCGAAGGGATCGACGGTCCAGCCGGACCCGACCTCGACCACGTCGATGTGGCTGTTGAAGTGGACGCAGGGTCCGGGTTCGGAGCCGGTCCAGCGGGCGATGACGTTGGTGCGGGGATATTTGTCGCTGTCGCCGGGCGAGCCTTCGCCGCGCACATATTCAACGGTGAAGCCGCGCTTCTTCAGGCGCTCGCCGATGTATTCGGCGCAGGGGCGATAGGCCTCGCCCGGCGGGTTGACGGTGGGGAAGCGGATCAGGTCCTGGGTCAGGGCGACCAGTTCGTCGGTGCGGCCGTCGATCAGGTCCATGACGGTCTGCATTGTGGATGCGCTCATCGGTCGATCCTCACGCGAACTCTGTGTCCAGCGCGGCCAGAACCGCGTCGGTCATCTGGATGGTTGAGACGGCTGCCACGCCGGGCTGGGCGATGTCGGGGGTGCGCACGCCGCTGGACACCACCCGGCGCACCGCCTGCTCAAGCCGGTCGGCCAGGTCCGCCCGGTCCAGGGACCAGCGCAGGCACAGGGCGAAGGACAGGATGGTCGCGATGGGGTTGGCGACGCCTTGGCCCGCGATATCGGGCGCCGAGCCGTGGATGGGTTCGTAGAGGCCCCGGCTGCGTCCCCCCTGGCCCAGGCCGGACAGGGAAGCCGAGGGCAGAAGGCCCAGCGAGCCGGTCAGGGCCGCCGCTGCGTCCGACAGGATGTCGCCGAACAGGTTATCGGTCACGATGACATCGAACTGGTCCGGGCGCCGCACCAGTTGCATGGCGCAGTTGTCGGCGTACATGTGCGACAGCTCCACGTCGGGATAGTCGGCCGCGACCTCGGTGGCGACCGCGCGCCACAGGGCGCCCGTCTCCATAACATTGGCCTTGTCCACCGAACACAGGCGGCGTTGGCGGGTGCGGGCCAGTTCGAAAGCCGTGCGGCAGACGCGGGCGATCTGGCCTTCCGTATAGGCCTGGGTGTCATAGGCCCGGCGCGCGCCGTCCGCATCGACTTCATTGGCGCGGGGCAGGCTGAAATAGACCCCCGCCGTCGCCTCGCGCACGATCAGTATGTCCAGCCCCCGGATCAGCTCGGGCTTCAAGGCCGAGGCGTCCAGCAGTTCGTCGAAACAGACGGCGGGCCGCAGATTGGCGTAAAGGTCCAGCGCTTGACGCAGGCGCAATATGCCCATCTCGGGCCGCTGGGCGCGGGGCAGGTGGTCCCATTTCGGCCCGCCGACGGCGCCGAACAGGACGGCGTCCGAGGCTAGCGCCTGCTCCACCACGGCTTCGGACACCGGCGCGCCCACGGCGTCGATGCTGGCCCCGCCCGCCAGACCTTCGGTCAGGTTCAGGCGTAGACCGGCGTTGCGGCCGAACCAGTCGGCGACGCGCAGGGTTTCGCCGATGATTTCGGGCCCGATGCCGTCGCCCGGCAGGACCAGCAGGTCGAATGCCCGATCAGATGCAGCGACCACCGTCCACCTCCAGCGCCACGCCCGTGATCATCGAGGCGTCGTCCGAACAGAGGAAGGCCGCCGCCGCGCCCATGTCCTCGGGCGTCGAGAAGCGGCCGATGGGGATGGAGGCCAGGAATTTGGCCCGCACCTCGGGTGTGTCCGCCCCCATGAAGGTCTTGAGCAAGGGGGTGTCACCGGCCACCGGGTTCAGGGCGTTCACCCGCACCTGGAAGGGCGCCAGTTCGACCGCCATGGCGCGCGTCGCCGTGATGACCCAGCCTTTCGAGGCGTTGTACCAGGTCAGGTTCGGGCGCGGGCTGACCCCGCCGGTCGAGGCGATGTTCAGGATGGCGCCCGCCCCTTGCGCCTTCATCGCCGGGACGAAGGCCTTCGACATCAGATAGATGGCGCGCATGTTGACGGCGGCGATGCGGTCGAAGGCCTCGTCCGACAGTTCGTCCAGCGGCTGGGGCGTGTGGCCGACGCCGGCGTTGTTGACCACGATGTCGACCCCGCCCAGTAGACGGTTCGCCGTCTCGGCCAGGGCGGCCACCTCGGCGGCGTTCGAAACGTCGACCGCCACGCCCAGGTCGGCGTCGCCCAGTTCGGCGGCCAGGGCGCGGGCGGCCTCGCCGTTCAGGTCGGCGACGATGACGCGGGCGCCTTCCTCGGCGAAGCGGCGCGCGATGCCGGCGCCGAAGCCGGAGGCTCCGCCCGTGACGATCGCCCGCTTGCCCTCCAGCCGCTTCGATCTGTTCCCCTCCACGACGCCTGCTCCCTGTTATCCGTGGTGGGCCGCGACGGTCTTCAGGGCGGTGAAGGCGTAGAGCGCCTCGAACCCCTTTTCGCGACCGTGGCCCGATTTCCCGACGCCGCCGAAGGGCAGTTCGACCCCGCCCGCCGCGCCATAGTTGTTGATGAAGACCTGTCCGGCCCGCAGTCGTTTGGCCAGCCGCATCTGGCGCCCGCCGTCGGCCGTCCAGACCCCGGCGACCAGGCCGTAGGGCGTGCCGTTGGCGATGGCGACGGCGTCTTCCTCGGTGTCGAATGGCATGACGACGACGGCGGGACCGAAGATTTCCTGCTGCGCCAGCGGATGATCGGGCGCGACCCCGGCGAACAGGGTGGGCGCGACATAGGCGCCGCCCTGCGGCAGGTCGCCCAGCGTCGCCTGCGCCGCGATCAGACCGTCGACACGGCCCATGTCGATGAAGCGTTCGACCATGGCCTGCTGCTTCTTCGACACCAGCGGGCCGACGTCGCGGTCGTCCATCGCGGGCCCGACGGTCAGGGCGTTGAAGCGTTCGGCCATGCGACGAACGACCTCGTGATAGACGCCGCGCTGGACCAGGACGCGCGACCCGGCCGAACAGGTCTGGCCCGCGTTCTGGACGCCTGCGTTGACCAGGAAGGGCAGGGCCTTGTCCAGATCGGCGTCGTCGAACACCAGCTGGGGCGACTTGCCGCCCAGTTCCAGCGTCACCGGCACGGCGTTGATCGCCGCCGCCTGCTGGATCGCCACGCCCACCCCGGTCGAGCCGGTGAAGGACAGGTGGTCGATCCCGGTATGAGCCGCCAGGGCCGCGCCCGCCTCGGCCCCCGTGCCGGACACGACATTCAGGGCGCCCGCCGGCAGGCCGCAGTCGGCGGCGACATGGGCGAAGGCCAGGGCCGTCAGTGACGCCTGCTCGGCGGGCTTCAGCACGACGGCGTTGCCGACGCACAGGGCCGCCACGACCGAGCGGCCGATGATCTGCATCGGATAGTTCCAGGGGATGATGTGCCCCGTCACTCCGTGCGGCTCGCGCAGGGTATAGACGGTGTAGCCGTCCTGGAACGGAAGGGTCTCGCCGTGCAGCTTGTCCGCCGCGCCGGCGTAGAACTCCAGATAACGGGCCAGGGCGACGACGTCGTTGCGCGCCTGTTTCAGCGGCTTGCCGACATCCAGAGCCTCCAGTTCGGCCAGAAGGTCGATGCGGGCCTCCACCTCGCGGTTCATGCGGGCCAGGACGCGGCCGCGCTCCACCGCCGTCGTCCGACCCCATTCGCCCTCGAACGCGGCGCGCGCGGACTGGACGGCGGCGTCCACGTCGGTGGCGGTTCCGGCCGCCAGACGGCCCATGCTTTCACCCGTGGAGGGGTTCTCGATCGGCAGGGTCGCGCCTCCGTCCGGCGCCCGCCAGACGCCGCCGATGAAGACCTGATCCGTGGCGAAGGCCGTCGTCATACGCTTCCTGTCCGTCCCTGACGCCCGCGCCCGCGCGACCGTCGATCCGACAGTGGGCCTGATTATGGATTGCGCAACAAGCCCTTTACGGCGCGCGCCCAAGTCATTGATTTTTCGTTCGTGGTGATCGGAAAATCGAGCGTTTGGGCCTGTGGTGGACAGACACGCCGTTTTTACTTTCCAAGCAGGCGACTTGTGCCGTTTTTGCCCTGCAAGCGGGCGAACTTGCCTGCTATGAGGTCCGCAACAGCAAAAAACTTATAGGGATATCGAGGCATGGTACGCGACATTCGCCACTTCATCGACGGCCAGGCGTTCGAGGGCGCTTCGGGCCGGTTCGGCGACGTGTTCAATCCCAACACGGGCGAGGTTCAGGCCCGCGTCCAGCTGGCCACGACCGGCGAGGTCGACCGCGCGGTTCAGTCCGCCCAGGCCGCGTTCGAGGGTTGGTCCTCGACCAATCCGCAGCGTCGTGCGCGGGTGATGTTCGAGTTCAAACGCCTGGTCGAGGCGAACATGAATGAGCTGGCCGAACTGCTGTCCAGCGAGCATGGCAAGGTCGTCGCCGACTCCAGGGGCGACATCCAGCGGGGCTTGGAGGTGATCGAGTTCGCCTGCGGCATCCCCCATGCGCTGAAGGGCGAATACACCTATGGCGCCGGGCCGGGCATCGACGTCTATTCGATGCGTCAGCCGCTGGGCGTGGTGGCGGGCATCACCCCGTTCAACTTCCCGGCCATGATCCCGATGTGGATGTTCGGCGTGGCCATCGCGGTGGGCAACACCTTCGTGCTGAAGCCTTCGGAACGCGATCCGTCGGTGCCGGTGCGCCTTGCCGAACTGATGCTGGAAGCGGGCGCGCCGAACGGCGTGCTGAACGTCGTTCACGGCGACAAGGCGGCGGTCGACGCCATCCTGACCCACCCGCTGGTTCACGCCGTCAGCTTCGTCGGTTCGTCCGACATCGCCCACTACGTCTATCAGACCGGCGCGGCGCATGGGAAACGCGTCCAGGCCATGGGCGGCGCCAAGAACCACGGCGTCGTCCTGGCCGACGCCGACATGGACCAGGTCGTCAGGGATCTGACCGGCGCGGCCTATGGTTCGGCCGGCGAACGCTGCATGGCCCTGCCGGTGGTGGTTCCGGTCGGCAAGAAGACGGCTGACGAACTGCGCGAGCGGCTGGTGGCGGAAATCCCGAACCTGCGCGTCGGCGTATCCACCGACGCCGAGGCCCACTACGGCCCCGTCGTGACCCAGACCCACCGCGACAAGGTCGCCGGCTGGATCGAGAAGGGCGTGCAGGAAGGCGCCGAACTGGTCGTGGACGGCCGCGACTTCAGCCTGCAGGGTCACGAGAAGGGCTATTTCATCGGCCCGTCGCTTTTCGATCACGTCAAGCCGACGATGGAGTCCTATCGCGAGGAAATCTTCGGCCCCGTGCTGCAGATCGTGCGCGCCGAGAGCTTCGAAGAAGCCCTGTCCCTGCCGTCGCAGCACCAGTACGGCAACGGGGTGGCCATCTTCACCCAGAACGGCCGCGCTGCCCGCGATTTCGCCGCCCGCGTCAACGTCGGCATGGTGGGGATCAATGTGCCGATCCCGGTGCCGGTCGCCTATCATACCTTCGGCGGCTGGAAGCGTTCGGCCTTCGGCGACATCAACCAGCACGGCATGGAGGGCCTGCGGTTCTGGACCAAGACCAAGACCGTCACCGCCCGCTGGCCCGACAGTGAACTGGAACACGCGGATTCGTCGTTCGTCATTCCGACGATGCGCTGACGACGATGATCGCCACGGCGCTCAAACGAGATTGGTGGCTTCTCGTGCTGAATGCTGTGGCGATGGTCGTCTATATTTGGGCCGGGTCGCCGGAGGTGTTTGAGCCTTCGACGCGCTCGTTCGATGTAGAGTACGGGTTGCTTAGCTATCTGAGAATCCAGTCTGTCCTGCCGTTTTTGGTTCTCGTTGGGGTGATTGACGCAGCGTGGATTATCCTGCGCTTGCGACGCCTCCCTCACGGGGAAACCCAGGCTCTCGCTTTCAGTGCGCTCGCTCTCTGCGGCGGTTGGATCGCCACTCACGTCATCATTCGAATGTTTGGTTAGACGAATATGGACTTCGCCCTCAACGACGACCAGCGCGCCATTCAGGACGCGGCCCGCGCCTTCGCCGAGGCCGAACTGGCGCCCCACTCGGCCCGCTGGGACGAGGAGAAACACTTCCCCGTCGAGGTGATGAAACAGGCGGCCGAGATGGGCTTCTGCGGCATCTACACGGGCGAGGAGCATGGCGGCATGGCCCTGGGCCGGGTCGAGGCGGCTCTGATTTTTGAAGAGTTGTCGCGCGGCGACGTGGCGACGGCGGCCTTCATCTCGATCCACAATATGGCGACGTGGATGATCGACCGGTTCGGGTCGGACGATCTGCGCGGGCGGTTCGTCCCGTCGCTGGTGGGGATGGAGAAGATCGCCAGCTATTGCCTGACCGAGCCGGGGTCGGGGTCGGACGCGGCGGCGTTGCGCACGACGGCGGTGCGCGACGGCGACCACTATGTGCTGAACGGCTCCAAGGCCTTCATCTCGGGCGCGGGGACCAGCGATGTTTATGTGGTCATGGTCCGCACGGGTGGGGAGGGGCCGAAGGGCGTCAGCGCCATCGTGGTCGAGGCGGGAACGCCCGGCCTGTCGTTCGGCGCGCAGGAAAGGAAGATGGGCTGGAACGCCCAGCCGACCGCCATTGTCCAGTTCGACGACTGCCGCGTGCCGGTCGCCAATCTGCTGGGCGAAGAGGGGGCGGGCTTCCGCTACGCCATGGCCGGGCTGGACGGCGGACGGCTGAATATCGCCGCCTGTTCGCTGGGCGGGGCGCGGCTGGCGCTGGAGACGGCGCAAGACTACGTCGCGACGCGCAAACAGTTCGGCCGGCCGATCGGCGAGTTTCAGGCGCTGCAGTTCCGCCTGGCCGACATGGCGACGGACCTTGAGGCGGCGCGTCTGATGGTGTTGCGCGGCGCCTGGGCCATCGACAACGACCACCCGGAAAAGACCAAATGGTGCGCCATGGCCAAGCGCCTGGCCACCGACGCCTGTTTCCAGATCGCCGACGAGGCCCTGCAACTGCACGGCGGATACGGCTATCTGAAGGACTATCCGCTGGAACGCATCGTGCGCGACCTCAGGGTCCACCGCATCCTGGAAGGAACGAACGAGATCATGCGGGTGATCATCGCGCGGGAGATGGCCAGGTGAGCGAACCCGAAATCATCACACGCATCGAGAACGGCATCGGACGGATCACCCTGAACCGGCCCAAGGCGATCCATGCGCTGAACCGGGCGATGTGCGAGGCGATGATCGCGGCGTTGCTGGACTGGCGCGATGATCCCGCCGTCACCTGCGTGCTGGTCGATCATGCGGGCGAGCGGGGCTTCTGCGCGGGCGGCGACATCCGCATGATTGCTGAGAGCAGCGCCGGCGACCGGGTCGAGGCGCGGGCCTTCTTCCTGTCGGAGTATCGGCTGAACGCCCTGATGTTCGGCTATCCCAAGCCGATCACCGCCATCGTGGACGGCATCGTCATGGGCGGCGGAGTCGGGATTTCGGAACCGGCCGACGTCCGCATCGCCACCGAACGCACCACCTACGCCATGCCGGAGACGGGCATCGGCCTGTATCCCGAGGTCGGAGGCGGCTGGTTCCTGCCGCGCCTGCCGGGCCAGACCGGCGTGTGGATCGGCCTGACGGGCGCGCGGCTGAAGGCGATGGCGACGATCGAACTGGGTATTCACACCCATTATGTCCCCTCGGAACAGATCGACGCCTTGAAGGCGGAAATCCTGAACGGAGCCAGCCCCATTGAGGTCGCGAACCGATACGACTTCTCCATTCCTCCGGCGCTCGAACCTCACCGCGAGGCCATCGACCGGCTGTTCGCCTTCGACACGGTGGAGGAGATCTTCGCGGCGCTGCAGGCCGACGGATCGGCGTGGGCATTGGAACAACTTGCGATCCTGAAGACCAAGTCCCCGACCTCGCTGAAGGTCACGCTGCGCCACGTCCGCGAGGGGGCGAAGGCCGCGTCCTTCGACGACAACATGGCCGTCGAATATGCCGTCAGCGGTCGGATCGGCGCGACGCACGACTTCCAGGAAGGGGTGCGGGCCGTGATCGTGGACAAAGACAATGCGCCCCGATGGTCCCCGGCGGACCTGTCGGGCGTTACGGACGAGGCGCTGGACGCCCTGTTCGCGCCCTTGCCGGAAAACGAAAAATGGACGCCGCTGGCCTGACCGCTGCGCCGACAAAAGGGAGAGAGACCATGACCAAGATCGCCTTCATCGGCCTGGGCAATATGGGCGGAGGCATGGCGGCGAACCAGGCCAAGGCCGGTCACGCCGTCGCCGCCTTCGACCTGTCGCCCAGCGCGCTGGAACGGGCGAAGTCCCAGGGCTGCGTGCCGGTCGGTTCAGTCGCCGAGGCGGTCAAGGACGCCGAGGTGGTCATCACCATGCTGCCGGCCGGACCCCATGTGCTGAGCGTCTATTCCGAACAGATCATCGGCGCGGCGCCGTCATCGGCCCTGCTGCTGGACTGTTCGACTATCGACGTGGAGACGGCGCGCAAGGTCGCCAGTCTGGCGAAATCGGCCGGCTACGCCTTCGCCGACGCCCCGGTGTCGGGCGGCACGGCGGCGGCGGATGCGGGGACGTTGGCCTTCATGGTCGGCTGCGACGAGCCCGACTTCGCCCGTGTCGAGGCGGCGCTGGCGCCCATGAGCCGCATCACCATCCGCGCCGGAGACCACGGGGCGGGGCAGGCGGCCAAGATCTGCAACAACATGCTCCTGGGCATCTCCATGCTGGGCACGTGCGAGGCCATTGCGCTGGCAGAGAAGCTGGGGCTGGACCCCGAACGCTTCTTCGAGATCGCGTCCAAGTCGTCGGGCCAGTGCTGGAGCGTGACCAGCTATTATCCGTGGCCCGGTCCGGTGCCGACCGCGCCATCCAATCGCGACTATCAGGGCGGGTTCGCTACCGCCATGATGCTGAAGGACCTGAAACTGGCGCAAGATGCGGCCGCCAAGTCCGGCGCCACCACCCCCCTGGGAGCCCAGGCCGAGGCTCTGTACGCCCTGTTCGACGGCCTCGGCCACGGCGGACGCGACTTCTCGGCCATGCTCCAGATGCTGCGCGGGCGTTTGTCGGAACTGTAAGCCCCGCTCTGGTCCGCAACGGCGCCAGTACCTATTAGAGGGTCTCGCACAGGATCGGACCGCCCCGCCTCATGACCGCCTCGCCGCCCCGCATCGGGGGTCTCGACATCCAGAGCTGGGGTTCGCCGGACGATCCGGTGGTGCTGATGATCGGCCCGGCCGCGCGCCTGTCGCCGGACGGGCGCGACATCGCCCGCGCCCTGGCCGAGGCGGGGCGGCACGTCCTGCTGGTCGACCTGCCGGACGAGGACGGGGCGGCGGCGCTCAGGCGGTTGCTGACCGACGTCTCCTCGCGCCCGGCCGTTTTGTGCGCCAAGGCGGCTCTGGACAGCGTGATCCCGGCCCTGGCGGTGACGGGGCCGGCCCTGGTCAGTTGTCTGATCGTGGTCGGCGACGGCCCCCTGTCGCTCCAGACCACGACGGCGTTGGACGGCCTGCCGATCCTGACGGTCGAACCCGGCCAGGGTGCCGAGGCGCTGGACCGGCTGAACGCCGCCGTCCTGGGCTTTCTGGAGCGGGAGGCCCCGCGCGAGGCTGTGGTCTATCAGGCCGGGTCCGACGCCCGCACCCTGCGCGACGCCCTGGGCTGTTTCGCCACCGGGGTGACGGTGGTCACGACCCTGGACGCGGACGGCCAGCCCATCGGCCTGACCGCCAACTCCTTCTCCTCGGTGTCGCTGGATCCGCCGCTGATCCTGTTCTGCCTGTCGCGCGGATCGACCAATCTGGAGCGGTTCCAGGCGGCACGGCACTTCGCCATCAATGTGCTGCACATCGGCCAGAAGCCGATGTCCGGCGTCTTCGCCCGCTCTGACGCCGACCGGTTCCAGGACGTGAGCTGGGAGACGTGGGACACGGGCGCGCCCATCCTGTCGGGCTCTCTGGCCAGTTTCGAATGCGCCACCGACCGGGTGATCGAGGCGGGCGACCATCTGATCTTCATCGGCCGGGTGCTGCGCGCGCGGTTCGAGCCCCGGCGCGATCCGTTGCTGTATTTCCGGGGCAAGTATCGGCGGCTGCATTTCGCGTGAAGTCCGTGTCGGGCAGCATTCACAAAGGGCGCGAAGACGCCTATCTCCCCGCCTGAACAAGAGGAAACCGCCATGTCCGCCGATCCCGTCGTCATCGTCTCCTACGCCCGCACCCCGATGGGCGGCTTTCAGGGGGCGTTGTCGGACGCCAAGTCCACCGACCTGGGCGCCGTGGCGGTGAAGGCGGCGCTGGATCGCGCGGGCCTCGATTCGCAAAAGGTCGAGCAGATCATCATGGGCTGCGTCCTGCCCGCCGGCCTAGGCCAGGCGCCCGCGCGTCAGGCGGGCATGGGGGCGGGGCTGCCCGTCTCGGCCGAGGCGACCACCATCAACAAGATGTGCGGCTCGGGCATGCAGGCGGCGATGATGGCGCACGACGCCCTGGCCGCCGGTTCCGCCGACGTCATCGTGGCGGGCGGCATGGAGTCGATGACCAACGCCCCCTATCTGATGCAGAAGCACCGAGGCGGCGCCCGCATTGGCCACGACGTCATTTCCGACAGCATGTATCTGGACGGGCTGGAGGACGCCTACACCCCCGGCAAGCTGATGGGTCAGTTCGCCGAGGATACGGCCAAGGTCTATCAGTTCACCCGCGAGCAGCAGGACGCCTACGCCGTCGAAAGCGCCGGCCGGGCCAAGCGCGCCCAGGATTCAGGCGATTTCGACGCCGAGATCACGCCGGTCGAGGTCAAGACCCGCAAAGGCGCGGTGACGGTGGATCGTGACGAACAGCCGACCAAGTCCGACCCGTCCAAGATCCCCAACCTGCGTCCCGCCTTCGGCAAGGACGGCACCATCACCGCCGCCTCCGCCGCCTCGATCTCGGACGGCGCCGCCGCCCTGGTCATGATGCGCCAGTCGACGGCCCAGGCCCTGGGCCTGACGCCGGTCGCCCGCGTCGTCAGCCAGGCCGCCCACGCCCACGAACCGCACCTGTTCACCACCGCCCCGGTCTTCGCCCTGCAAAAGGCGCTGAAGAAGGCGGGCTGGAGCGCCGACGACGTGGACCTGTGGGAGGTCAACGAGGCCTTCGCCATCGTGCCGATGATCGCCATGCAGGAACTGGGCATCCCCCACGACAAGATCAACGTCAACGGCGGCGCCTGCGCCCTGGGTCACCCGCTCGGTGCCTCCGGCGCCCGCGTCCTGACCACCCTCCTGTCCGCCCTGAAAGCCCACGGCAAGACCAAGGGCATGGCCGCCCTGTGCATCGGCGGCGGCGAAGCCACCGCGATGGGCGTGGAGTTGGTTTAGGGGGGCTGCTGGGCTCCTCAGCAGACGTTGTGAGCGTCGGTTATGGGCGGTTAGCGGACGTTGCGCCACGCGGCCTCTAGACCCTAGCTTGAAGCCCGCGTAACGCGGATCATCAGCCTTGAGGGTATCAATATGGCCGCCGATCCAGATCATCTCCGACGTGTCCAGTTGATACGCAAGGCTGTGCTTACAGCCTGCATAATCGGTGTCTGCGCTTTCGCTGCGATCACACATACGGCAGGCGACGCCGAGGGCTTTCATGAAGGGTTCGAAGCCTTCGGTCTCGCTCTCATCCTCATCTGTATCGTCGGACGGTCCTGGTGCTCGCTTTATATCGGTGGGCGAAAGAAGGCGGAGATCGTGGACCGAGGACCTTATTCGATCAGTCGGAATCCGCTCTACGTCTTCAGCTTCATCGGCGCCTTTGGGATGGGGGCGCAAACCGGTTCCGTCCTGATGGCGTGCCTGTTCGTGATCATCGCGTTCGTCGTCTTCTACGCGACGGTGAGACGTGAGGAGGATTGGTTGAGGACCACCTTCGGAAACGAATACGAAGCCTACATGGCGAGGACGCCTCGCTTCTGGCCAAACTTCAGCAGGTGGCGCGACCAGGACACATTGGAAATCCGACCGACCCTGTTCCTGACCACCCTCAGGGACGGCTTGGCCTTCCTTCTCGTCATACCTTTGTTCGAAGCCCTCGAGCATGCGCAGGACGTCGGTTGGGTCCATGCGATGTTCACGCTTCCCTAGGTGCGACGTAATGTCGCCGACATCTGAGTAAATCGTCCGCTGATCGATGGAGCGCAACGATGACTGATGCCGGCAAGCTCACCACGCCCAGCGACGCCCTTTCGAAGGTGCCCGCCGTCACTCTGGGCTTTTGGGTCATCAAAATCCTTGCGACCACGCTCGGTGAAACCGGCGGCGACACCGTCAGTATGACGATGAAGCTGGGATATTTGACGGGCACCGCAATCTTCGCAGCGGTCCTGATTGCGCTCGTTATTCTTCAGGTGCGCGCAAAGCGGTTTCATCCTTTCCTCTACTGGGCGACGATAATCGCTTCGACGACGGCAGGAACCACCCTGGCGGATTACGCCACTCGCTCGTTGGGGATCGGCTACACTGGTGGCTCAGCGTTGCTGCTGTCGGCGGTTCTGGCTTCGCTGCTGGCTTGGAAGCTGACGTTGGGGTCAGTCTCCTCCGATCATGTCTCGGAGCCAAAGGTCGAGCTCTTTTATTGGCTGACCATCACGCTATCGCAGACTCTCGGCACCGCGCTTGGCGACTGGACAGCAGACACCGGTGGGTTTGGGTATCTCGGCGCCGCCGTTCTTTTCGGCAGTCTCCTGGCCATTGTGGCCGCGCTTGCAGTTTGGACCCGCATCAACCGGGTTCTGTTGTTCTGGGCGGCCTTCATCCTGACGCGACCGCTCGGGGCCGTGGTGGGCGACTTTCTCGACAAACCGCTGGACCACGGGGGTCTGGCGTTCAGTCGCCCGCTCGCGTCCGGGCTTCTTGCCGTGGTCATTCTGGCCTTGATCCTGCTGCTTCCCCAGAAACCCGGTGATCATCCCTCCTCAGGTCGTCCGGCAAACCCGTGACTTAGGGGTGGGGTCCGCAATGGGTCGAAAAGCGACATCGCTTTCCGGGCTAGCATAGCGTCAGGCGAACGCCTTACGCCGCGAACGCCGCCCGGATTGGCTGCACCGTCTGGTCCGGCCGTTTCACCGGCAGGTCGAAGCTGACAGTGGTGCCGATGCCCGGCTGGCTTTCCATAGACAACTGACCGCCGTGCATCTCGATCAGGGACTTGGTCAGGGCCAGGCCCAGGCCGGTGCCCTGGGTGGTCTTGGAGTGCTGGCCCTCGACCTGTTCGAACGGGCGGGCCAGGCGCACCAGGTCCTCGGGCGCGATGCCGATGCCGGTGTCGGCGCAGGCGACGCGGATGCGGGGCTCGCCCGCCTCGCCGTCGAACGGCGTCAGGGACAGGGTGATCGTCCCGCCCTCGGGCGTGAACTTCACGGCGTTGGAGATCAGGTTCAGCATGACCTGTTTCACCCCGCGATGGTCGGCCTCGATGTCGGGCAGATCGGCCGCCTCGACGGCGATGGTCAGGCCCGCCTCCTGGGCCTTGCCGCGCATCAGGCGCACCGCGTCCTCGCACACCTCCTTCAACGACACCGGCTCGTAGTGCAGGGTCATCTTGCCCGCCTCGATCTTGGCCATGTCCAGCACGTCGTTGATCAGGCTGAGCAGATGCTGACCCGACTTCAGGATGTCGGCGGCGTAACCCTTGTATTTCTCGTTCAGCGGGCCGAACAGCTCGCCGGCCATGATCTCCGAGAAGCCGTTGATGGCGTTCAGCGGGGTGCGCAGTTCGTGGCTCATGTTCGCCAGGAACTCGGACTTGGCCTGGTTGGCGGCCTCGGCCCGGGTCATGGCGACCTCGTATTTGCGCGCCAGCAAGGACAGACTCTCCTGGCTGGCCTCCAGCTGGGCGACGGTCGCGCGCAGGTCGTCGGCGGCGCGGCGGCGTTCGGCCTCCTGGCGCTTGATCGCGGTGATGTCGGCGGCGGTTACGACCGAGCCGCCTTCCGAGGTGAACCGTTCGGCCAGCTGCAGCCAGCGACCGTCGTGCAGCTCGACCTCGCGCAGGCCCGCGCGGCCCCCGGCGGCCGGGTGTTCGGCCTTGATGGCCAAGGCGGCGATGCGGTTCAACTCGTCCTTCATCGCCCCGCGCCGGACCACGCCGCGTTTGAAGGCGAAGGCGTCCTCGAACGCCTGGTTCCACAGGATCAACCGCCCCTGGCGGTCGAACAGGACGAAGGCGTCGGAAATGCTTTCGACCCCGTCGCGCAGGCGGCTCTCGGCGGCCTGGGCGGCGGCCTTGGCACGGCGGGCCTCGGTGATGTCCAGGGCCACGCCCAGGATGGCGGAAAAGCCGCTTTCGCCGCGAGGGCCGCGCGCCTGGCCTCGCGCGTCGATCCAGCGGGGGCGGCCCTGCTCATCCGGCACGGGGAAGGTGACGTCGAAGGCGCCATAGACCGCCGCCTGACGCAGGGCGTGCTTCACCTCGTCGCGGAAGCGGGGATGGATGCGTTCGATAACGGCGTCGGCCGGCACGACGCCCCCCTGATCGAAGCCCATAAGGGTCGCCATATAATCGGATAGGGTGACTTCGCGTTCCTCCAGATCCCATTCCCAAACGCCGCAGCGAGCGGCCTCGACGGCGATGCGGAACCGTTTTTCGGACTGGGCCTCCTCGCGGCTTCGGCGCGCCCGGCGCAGGCTCTGGAACAGGTAGACGCCCAGGACGCCCAATCCCAAAAGGATCGGCGCGATCAGCACCCAGGCCTCGTCCATCAAGGCAGCGACGCCCGTCAATGGGGCGTCGGAGACGGAGACGACATAGGGACCGTCCGTTCCGGCGCGAACGGCGAAGACGGTTCGCGGCGATCCGTCCGAGCTGACGGCGCGGGGCGTGGTCAAACCGGGCAGGTCCACGGCCTGAACGCCGATCAACGCGGCGGCGGCGCGTCCGACTTCGTCGGGACGGTCGGACGCCAGTACCGCCCCTTGGGCGGAGACGACCCGCATCGTCGCATCGGCGGCGGAAACCAGCCGGATCTCGGATTTCGCGTCTGTGTTCCCGGCGCGCGCCAGGGCGGCCACCTGCTCGGCCGCCAGTCGGGTGCTCAGGATCTGGTTTTCGGCCTCCAGCCTGTGGACATCGCGCGTCGGTCGCGTGACCTCGCGCGACACCAGCAGAACATAGCCCGTCGCAGCCAGCGCCAGGCCTAGCACCGCGATCCTCATCCATGCGGGCGTGCCGGACGCGTGAGCGGCGACGCGGTCGGAGGCGCGACGCCCCGGCCTGTTCGTTCGCCGCTCCATGCCTTGCAAGGCCGTCTCCCGCCAAATCACCCTTTAGGGGAATCTAGGCTGCGTCGCGGATTCCTGTCGAGACGTCGTTAAGGGTTTCTCAAGCTTCAGGCCGCCGCGGCTGGGGACGGAAGCTTTTCGGGCGCGGCGGTCAGGACCTGATTGACCGACTGCAAGGCCTCGCGCGCCTGACGCGCCAGTTGCAGCATGGCGGGCGGCGCATCGTCGGGGGCGTCCGCGACCAGGTCGATCAGGTTTTCAGCAAGCTTCAGCAAGGCCGGCGAAGCCGCGATCAGCCGGGCCTGGTATTCGATACGGTCGGGCGTTCGATCGTATTCCGCGCCGGGCACGCGCCAGCCGCCCCAGTCCGCCGTATCGGTGACGACCACGGGATAGGTGCCGGGATAGGGGTGGTGCAGGCAGTCTTCGGGCAGCTGCCACTTGTTGTGGGCGCGAAGCAGCCGCCAATTGCCCAGCCCGTCGGAGGAAGCCGGATCGTCGGCGGCCAGCATCAGTTCGTTCGCCGCGAACTCACGACCCAGGCCGACATCGTAGGTGACGCGGACCGGTTCGTCGAAACCCTTGGCCCAGACGGGTTGAACCTGTTCGATGAAGGCCCAGGCGCCGACGCATTCGACCCAGACCTTCTGACCCTTCTGGAACTGCGCGCGCGCCATCCCGCCCTCCTGTGAACAGGAGGGCAGAATGACCACGGTTGCGTTGACGTCCGGTGTCGGGTCGCAGTTAACGCGAGATGCTTTCCAGCGTCTCGCCGGCGTACCGCTCCTTCACCCGGGTCGACAGGTCGCCCAGCGACACCACGCCGACCACGCGGCCATGTTTGTCGACCACAGGGGCGCGGCGGATCTGGCGCGCGCCCATCAGGTCCAGCACGACCTTCAAGTCGTCGGTGTCCAATACGGTGTGCGGATCGCGGGTGATGTATTCCAGCACGGTCGCGGTCGGGGCCGCGCCCGCCGCGACGGCGCGCACGGCGATATCGCGATCCGTGATCGTGCCGATCAACTGATCGCCGTCGGCCACCGGCACGAAGCCGAAATCGCCTCGCGCCATCCGCGCGGCGACCTCCTGAATCGTGTCGCCGGGACGCGCCAATTGCACATCCTTGGTCATCACGTCGCGAATCTTCATGGGGCGAGGCTCCTGCTGCATCCTCGTCCCGAAACCCGTTCGGAGCGTTGCGGTTCCGTTAAGGAAGCCGACGCCTACTTCCCGCGCCCGTCTTCGATGAAGGCCTGGATCGTGGGCCAGGACTTGCTTTCCGGCCGCATGTTGTCGCAGGCGAACGACTTGATCGCGCCATATACGCCGCCGTTCGGCGTCGCCTCCCAGGGCGTGTCTTCGGAATAGCGATCCGTTTCGGCGCCGGAGGCGTCGTAGGTCACGCTCGCGCCGGATCGCGACTGGCCGTCCGAGCAACGCACCATCACCTCTTCGGTCTCGCGGCTGAGGTCCGTCGCCGGACCTTGGGCGGGAACGCGCGCCAGACGCGTCGTCACCACCCCCTCGACCGGCGTCAGGGCGTCCAGGTCGACCAGATAGACGGTTCGGTCGCTGCTGGAGAAACGGCTCCAGCTTTCGGCCGCCGCCGGTGTGGCGACGGCCAGGCCGGCGAATCCGGCCATCAGGCATTTGACGATTGCGCTCATGTTGTCCTCCCCAGGCGAGCGCCGCCATTTCATACCTGGCCCGACCGAATTTCAATCGGCCGTTCGGATATTCATGGACGTGATCGACTGGGCAGGGCGGCGACCTCTTCGGCGGTGAGGGATTTCATCACCGTGCCCCTGCACCGGCCGCTTCCCGGCGTTCCGCCGGGCACGACGACATTGACCATGTCGTTGAGGCAGACATTGCTCGATCCGCCCAAGGTGGGCGTTATGGACAGGGCGAGCGCATTGTCCATGTCCCAGCAGCCGCCGGTCGTCGTGATCTGATAGACCCTGTCGCGCGACGTGCGGACATAGAGGTCCGTCATGTTCGCGGCGCGGAAGTTGCGGATGTCGTCGATACGGAAACACCGCGCGGCCGCTTCGGCGCGGTCGTTCGTAGCGCCCGCCCCGTGGGTCGATGGCGCGCAGGCGGCCGTCGACAGAACGACGCAGGCAAGGATGATCGGGGCGAAACGCATGACGATGTCTCCTCATTAATGGGCTGAGGTTCAATCCTGAGCTTGCAATGATGGTTCCGCAAGCGGCTTGGGCCGTATCGCTGACCGATCTGGCGACACGCGCGCCACCAGATCGACAGGCAAGGGCGACGGCCGTCGCAGGATCGTCGCCGCCAGGTGTTCGGCCAGAAGGGGCGCGACGCAGAAGCCGCGCGAACCCAGACCCCCGAGGACATAAAGACCCTCTGCGACACGTCCGACGACGGGCAATCGGTCCGCAGTGGTCGCGCGGACGGCCGCCCTGCGGCCGCGAACGCCCGCCTTGGCGCGCGCGGCAAGGCGCGGAAGCCGGGCGGCCAGGGTCGCCAGATTGGCGGCGCTGTCGTCGTCGCGCGCATCCACGGAAATGTCGCCGCGTCCGTGCGTGGCGCCATATAGGAAGCCGTCCGCTGTCGGCGCCGCATAGCCGCCCCAGGCGACCGCGGGCGCGGCGGTCGCCTCCACCCAGTCCGCCTGGCCGCGCACTGGCGACAGGGACAATTGGTCCAGAAGCGAGGCTGTCCCCCAGCCTGCGGCGACGACAACTGTCTCCGCTTCCGCCAGCCTGCGGCCTTGTGCATCGAACAGGCGCCAGACGTCGCCTTCGCGCCTCAGATCGGCGACCTGGCCGGCGTGTCGTTCCGCGCCGTCCAGCCAGGCCTCCAGCACGACGGTGGGGCGAACCACGCGGGCGTCGCGCATCATCAAGCCGCCGTCCGACACCGGCTCGCCCAACCAGGCCTCAGCGGCGGCCGCGTCCGCCACGGTCATTGCGCCCTCCGGCCAGACAGGCTGTGCGGCGATCTTGGGAAAGCGAGCCAGGTCGCGCGGCGCCTGCGCCAACTGCAGAACTCCTGTCGCGATCACGGCGTCGGGCGTCTGGTCATAAAGGTCGCCGGCGCGTTCCAGGGCCTGGGCGTAAAGGGCGGCGACGCTCCTGTCGCCAACGTCCAGGCGGGGGGTCGCCAGGCCAACCGGAAAGCCGGATGCGCCTGCGCCCGGCCGTTCCGCCTCGAAGACCACGAACCGCCCCCCCAGCGCCGCCAGGGCGCGCACCGTCGCCGCGCCGGCGACGCCCGCGCCGATCACCGCCACGCGCGGTTCCAGCGACGAGGGCGCTTCGCCGGGAAGCCGGGCCTCCAGCCGTTCGCGCTTTCGCCCATGACCGGGGCGTTTGTCCACGACGAAGCCCCGCTCGGCCAGGCCGCGCCGCACCGCCCCGGCGACGGTGAAGGTGGCCAGACGCGCGCCGGGCGCCGACCGGGCCGCGACGCCGTCCAGCACCTCGGCCGACCACATGCCGGGGTTCAAGGCAGGGGAGAAGCCATCCAGGAACCAGGCGTCCGCCTGTCCGGACCATTGGGCCAGCGCCCAGGGGGCGTCGCCGATCGCCAGGTCCAGCACGGCGTCGAACATGGGCAGGTCGATGCGGTGAAAGCCGGGCGTGCCCGCCGGCCAGGCCTCGATCAGCGGGGCGGCCGCCTCGGCCAGTTCGGGCCAGGCGCTCAGGGCGCGCGCCGCCTCTTGCGCAGTCAGGGGAAAGCCCTCGATGGAGAAGATGTGCAGCCGTCCGCCGACCGGCCGCGTGCGGCGCCACAGATCCAGCAGGGCGACGATATTCAGCCCAGTGCCGAAACCCAGTTCAGCGACAGTGAAGGCCTGACGATCCGTCCAGGCCTCGGGCAGGCCGCAGCCCTGGAGGAAGACGGCCCGCGTCTCCGCCAGGCCGTCGTCGCGCGAGAAATAGACGTCGCCGAACCGACCCGAGCGTGGCTCGTCGTCGTCGGTCCATGTCAGGCGGGGCGAGGCGTCGTCGGTCGTCATGGGCGACCTCTAGCATGCGTCCAGCAAAAAGGGCCGCCCCATGAGAGCGGCACCGTGTCTCGTCCCAAGAAGGGGTTAGTGCGCGGCGGGGGCGGGCGTTGCGGCAGCTGAAGCCGGGGCGGCGCCCGCCTGGGGCGCAGGCGCACCGTCCGGGGCGGTCGTTGCGGGAGCGGCGCTGTCGAGGGCGCCGGCGTTCTGGGCCGTCTGGTCGGCGACCAGGGCGGCCTGGTGGGCGGCCTCTTCCGGCGTCAGGACGGCGTCCTCGGCGGCGCCGGCGGCCTCCACCGCATCGCTGGCGGGCTTGGCGGCGGCGTGATCCTCGGCCTTCTTCTGGCAGGCGGCCAGCGCCAGGACGGCGGCGGCTGCGGCGAACAGGGCGGGCATACGCATGAGGGGGTCTCCGATACGGTCTGCGAACGATACCGCCGCCCGAAAGGCGGGGGCAAGCGGCGCCGGGATCAGTCGGCGGTGATGCTGTTCAGGGCCTCTTCCATCTCGCCGAACGAGGGCTGGGCGGCGGACGGGATGTCGCCCCGGCCGATCTCGACCGAGATCTGGGCGGCGTTGCCGTGCAGGTGGGCCACCAGCACCGACTGGATGATCTTATAGTAGGCCGCTTCCTCGTTGATGATGGCGGTCAGACGGGCGGCGAACGGGCCGACCAGACCATAGGCCAGAAAGACGCCCATGAAGGTGCCGACCAGGGCGCCGCCGATCATGCCGCCCAGAACCTCGGGCGGCTCGGTGATCGAGCCCATGGTCTTGATGACCCCCAGAACGGCGGCGACGATGCCCAGGGCCGGCAGGCCGTCGGCCAGGTTCTGAAGCGCATGGGCGGCTTCCAGATGCTCGTGATGGTGCTTTTCCAGCTGCTTTTCCATCGCGTCCTCGACCTGGTGCGGATCTTCCAGGTTCATGGTCATCATCCGCAGGGTGTCGCAGATGAAGTCGACGGCGAAATGGTCCTTCAGCACCTTGGGGTACTTCTGGAAAATCGTGGATTCCTTGGGCTTTTCGATGTGGCTTTCCAGGGCCACCACGCCCTTGGACTTCATCGTCTTCGTCAGCTGGAACAGCAGCGACAGAAGGTCCTTGTAATCCTGCTTCTTCCACTTGGGGCCGGCGAAGGTCTTGCCCAGCCCGCCCATCGAACTCTTGATCACCGGCAGGGAGTTGGAGATCAGGAAGGCGGCGATGCCCGCGCCGCCGATGGCCATCAGCTCGTGTGGGGCGGCGTGCATGATGACTTCGAACTTGCCGCCCGAGATCGCATAGCTGCCGAAGACGAGGCCGAACAGCAGCACGATGCCGATGATCTGGAACATGGGGAAGGACGATCCTGACGCGAGAGGCCGGGATCATCCCCATTAATCATTAAGACGGCGTTTCGCGAACGGCGTCGCGCGGCGAGGATTTCGCCTTACACGCGCTGTTCACCAGCCAGGATCGCCTTGCGCGCCGCGACCGTCAGCTTCTGATAGCCGGCCTTGCCGCCCCGGACGTAGAGCGACGGGCCGGTCTTGTCGGAATCGAAACCGTCGGCGACCAGATCGGCCTTGCGGTACTTGAAGGTGCCGGTCGTCTCGGCCGACTTGATCAGCCGCAGGAAGACGGGCTGGGCGTAGGTCGGCAGCTTGGCCTCGACATGGTCCGAGAAGGCCTGGGCGTCGAACTTGCCCTCGACCACCAGGGCCGCCATGCCCGCCTTGCCGTCCTGGCCCGGCACCGGCACGCCATAGACGATGGCCTCGGACACGCCCGGCGCCTCCATCAGCACCTGTTCGACCTCGGACGTCGAGACGTTCTCGCCCTTCCAGCGGAAGGTGTCGCCCATTCGGTCCACGAAGTAGAAATAGCCTTCCGCGTCCTGCTTCATCAGGTCGCCGGTGCGGAACCAGCGGTCGCCCTTCTTGAACACGTCGGTCAGGATCTTCTTCTGCGACGCGGCTTTGTCGGCATAGCCCGAGAAGTCGTGGCGGATGTCGTTGCCGATCAGGCCGATGGCCTCGCCCACCTCGCCGACCCGCACCGGGCGGCACAGGCCGTCTGGCCCGCGCACGGGCTGTTCGGTTTCGACGTCGAACTGCACCAGGCGAATATTGATCTGGGACTTCAGATAACCAGGCACACGGCCGATGGCGCCCTGTTTGCCGTCGAAGTTGAACAGCGAGACATTGCCCTCGGTCGACCCGTAGAATTCCAGGATTTCCGGGATACGGAACCGCTTCTGAAAGTCGGGCCAGACGTCGGCGCGCAGACCGTTGCCGAACGCCAGCCGCAGCTTATGCTTGGTCTCGTCGTCGTTCGGCGGGCAGTTGACCAGATAGCGGCACAGCTCGCCGATATAGACGAACATGGTCGCGCCCGACGACCGCACGTCGGGCCAGAAGTTGGTGGCCGAGAATTTCTTGCGCAGCACCAGGCGCGCGCCGTTCAGCAGGGCCGCCCCCACCCCGACCAGGCCGCCGGTCGAATGATACAGAGGCAGGACGTTGAATATCCGGTCCGCAGGCGTCGAGCGCGTGGCGCCGGCGAAGGCCCGCATATAGGTCCGCGCCCGCGAATGGGGGATGCGCGCCGCCTTGGGCAGACCCGTTGTGCCGGAGGTGTAGATGTAGAGGGCGGTGTCGCGGTTGGTCAGGCCCTCGCGCGCCGTGCGGCCCGGCCGCACCGAGGAGGCGCCGCGCACCGGCTTGTCCAGGCCGCGCCGGTCACTGGTCTCCATCTCTTCGGGCAGGGCCAGGACCCACAGCATCAGATTGTGGGCGACCAGGGGCCGCGCTTCTTCGATCTGACGCCAGCAGTCCTGGTCGGCGACCACCTGGAAGGCGTTGGAGATGGTCAGGCAGTGGGCCAGGCCCTGACCGTTCAGATTGGTGTTGATCAGGGCCGTCGGGATGCCGACCTTCGAAAAGCCGATCCAGGCCGCCAGATACTCGATCCGGTTGGTCATCATCAGGGCGATGGTGTCGCTGCGCCGCAGCCCCCGGCTCTTGGCCCAGTTGCCGAAGCGGTTGGCCATCGCGTCCAGCTCGCGATAGGTCAGCTTGCGGGTCTCGTCCTCGATGGCGACATTGTCCGCGAACTTGTCGACCGCCTCTTCGAGGTCGTCGCAGAGCAGGACATCGCTGTCCAACTCGATCGGCTTGATGCGTTTGAGCAGGCGGAACAGGCCGCGAGCGAACCGGACGTCCCGACGGATATTCGCTACAAAGCCCATGCGCGCCGCAACTCCCGAGTCTAATGCGTATGCCACCGTCTTCGGTGATGGCGAATGGGGGCCGCCGGGTCAATCGCGCGGCTGTCTTAGCTGCAGGTCCGCCCCCACTCGTCCCCCATTTGTCGCGTTGACGCAGCGGAAATCCAGAGCCGTCGTCTGCTAATTATCGCCGCATTCCAGCTTTCCGGCCCCGAAATCGCCGCGAGGTCCGACACATTCGGGGCGGCAACGGTGTTTCTTCGGGGCATTTGCGCCGGGGGCGGAACGCCGGTCCCTGACGGCGGGTTGGTTGACCGACGTTATGGAGGACAAACCATGTCGATGACCTACGCCAACGCCGAAACCGAAGCCCGCGCCCACAGCCGCAGCGAGCCTGCGACCTTCGTGCCCCGCTATGCCCGCCCGACCAAGTCGAAAAAGGCGGTGAAGACCTGGATGATCCTGGCGCCCATCGGCGCAGTGGTCCTGCTGGGCAGCGCTGCGGCCATGATGATGCGCGGCGAAGAAGGCCCTGCGCCCGTTCAGTCGGTCGAGGCCGTCACGCCTGAGACGGAGTCCGCGACCGCCGCCCTGAGCGCTGTCGCCAGCGCGCCGGCCGTTCCCGCTACAGAGATGGTCGCCGAACCGGCGACGGCGGTGTCTGAACAGCAAGCGCGCGTTCCGGCCGCTCGCCGTTCCGAGCCCGCGCCGCGCCGCGCGACGCCCCAGGCGGCACGTCCCGCCGCCGTCGCCCGTGTCGAGGCGACGCCTGCGCCGGCCAGCGGCCCCCAGCCCTATACGGCCCCGGCGACGGTCCAACTGAACGCCACCCCGACGACCCCGGCCGTGCCGCCGGTTCAGACCGCGCCGCCGGTCATCGTGGTCCAACCGGTCAACTGATCACTGCAAAGAAAAAGCCCCGGTTTCGCCGGGGCTTTTTTTAGGCCGCCTTGACGGATGCGCCCCGGAAGGACGGATCGAGATCGCCCGAGGCGTAGCGTTTGGCCATCTGGGCGGTGGAGAGCGGACGAATCTTGGACGCCTGACCCTCGCAGCCGAACTGGAGGTAGCGCTCCATGCACAGCTTTCTCATCGCCTCCTTGGCAGGCTTCAGATAGTAGCGCGGGTCGAACTCGCCCGGCTTCTCCATCAGCGCCTTACGGATGGCGCCGGTGATGGCCATGCGGTTGTCGGTGTCGATGTTGACCTTCCGCACGCCGTGCTTGATGCCGCGCTGGATCTCCTCGACCGGCACGCCCCAGGTCTGGGGCATTTCGCCGCCATAGGCGTTGATGATGTCCTGCAGGTCCTGCGGCACGGAAGAGCTGCCGTGCATCACCAGGTGGGTGTTGGGCAGGCGGCGGTGGATTTCCTCGATCACATTCATGGCAAGGACCTCGCCGTCCGGCTGGCGCGTGAACTTGTAGGCGCCGTGGCTGGTGCCCATGGCGATGGCCAGGGCGTCGACCTTGGTGGCGGCGACGAAATCGACCGCCTGATCCGGGTCGGTCAGCAGTTGCGAATGATCCAGCTTGCCCTCGAAGCCGTGACCGTCCTCGGCCTCGCCCATGCCAGTTTCCAGTGAGCCGAGAACGCCCAGCTCACCCTCGACCGAGACGCCGCAGGCGTGGGCCATTTCGGTGACGCGGCGAGTGACGTCGACGTTGTATTCGTAGGAGGCGGGGGTCTTGGCGTCCTCTTCCAGCGAGCCGTCCATCATCACGCTGGTGAAGCCGTACTGGATGGCGGTGGCGCAGGTGGCGGGGCCGTTGCCGTGGTCCTGGTGCATGCAGACCGGGATGTGCGGATAAAGCTCGGCCAGGGCGTCGATCAACTTGGCCAGGACGATGTCGTTGGCGTAGTTCCGAGCGCCGCGCGAGGCCTGGATGATGACCGGGGCGTTGACCTCGTGGGCCGCCTCCATGATCGCCAGGCCCTGCTCCATGTTGTTGATATTATAGGCCGGCAGGCCGTAGTCGTTTTCCGCCGCATGATCGAGCAGCTGTCGCAGCGTGATGCGCGCCATGATGATAGTCTCCTGAGCCGAATAGTCTTTTTTGATTGGGGCGGAGATTAGCCGCAGGGCACGGCGAAGTCACGCCGTGTTACAGCCGTTTCAAGACCAATTCTTTGAGGAGGTGCGGGCGGGACGCGCCCGCACTCCGGCCTTCAGGCGCGCAGGGCCTCGACGCCCGGCAGGACCTTGCCCTCCATCCATTCCAGGAAGGCCCCGCCTGCGGTGGAGACGAAGGTCATGTCGTCGGATGTCCCGGCGTGGTTCAGGGCCGCGACCGTGTCGCCGCCGCCGGCGACGGCGACCAGGGCGCCCGACCTGGCGCGTTCGGCGACGTGTCGGGCGGCCGCGACCGTGGCGGCGTCGAAGGGCGGAACCTCGAACACGCCCAGCGGACCGTTCCAGATCAGGGTCTTGGAGGCATCGACGGCGGCGTTCAGGCGGGCGACGGTTTCGGGGCCGGCGTCCAGGATCTTGTCGTCGGCGGACAGGGGCTCGCCGGTCTTGACCGTGCGGGCGTCGGCGCCGGGCTTGACCTCGACGGCGACCACCACGTCGACGGGCAGCAGGATTTCGCAGCCCTTGGCCTCGGCCTCCGCCATGATCTCGCGCGCGGTGTCGGCCATGTCCTTTTCGGCCAGCGAGCCGCCGATATCGACGCCTTGCGCATAGAGGAAGGTGTTGGCCATGCCGCCGCCGATGGCCAGACGGTCCAGCTTGCCGACCAGGTTCTTCAACAGGTCCAGCTTGGTCGAGACCTTGGAGCCGCCGACGATGCCGATGACCGGCTTCTGCGGCTTGCCAAGCGCAGCATCCAGAGCCTCCAGTTCGCGACGCATCGATTCGCCGGCATAGGCGGGGATGTGGTGGGCGATACCTTCGGTCGAGGCGTGGGCGCGGTGGGCGGCCGAGAAGGCGTCGTTGACATAGAGGTCGCCGAGATCCGCCAGCTTCTGGGCGAAGACCGGATCGTTGGCCTCTTCCGCCGCATGGAAGCGCACATTCTCAAGCAGCAGCACGCCCCCCGCGTCCAGATCGCGGATGGCCTCGACGGCGGGTCCGCCGATGCAGTCGTCGGCGAAGCGGACGGGCGCGCCCAGCACGTTTTCCAGCGGCTCGACCACCGGCTTCAGGCTCATGGACGGCACACGCTGGCCCTTGGGGCGGTCGAAGTGGGCCAGCAGCACCACCTTGGCGCCCGCGTCGCGCAGGCGCTGGATCGTCGGCACAGCGACCCGCAGCCGGGTGTCGTCCGTGACCTTGCCGCCCTCCATCGGGACGTTGAAGTCCACACGGACCAGGGCCGTCTTGCCGGCGAGGTCCTTGGCGTCGTCGAGGGTGCGGAAGGTCATGTGGGCGTCCGAGTGTAAAGGATGGCGGAAGTCATGGGATCGATGGCGCGCAGGACGTCTGACGTCGAGACGAGCATGATCTCTTCTCCGTCTATTGTTGGCGAACAGTTGAGGATCGTGTGTTCCCACTCGTCCCCCATGTCGCGGCCGTAGGCACTATTGAAAGCGCGAAAGGTCGCGCCGTTCTCCAGTTCCAGCAGGGTCAGCTGACCCTGTCGGGCTTTGAGCAGGTTGACCAACTCAAAGCCGCGACCAGGGACGATGTCGCCCGGTCCCTGAGCCTGGTACCGGGCGACGCTCATTTCAGAGGAACTTCGCCATCACCAGGGCGGTGTCGGCCATGCGGGTCGCGAAGCCCCATTCGTTGTCGTACCAGCTCAGCACGCGGGCCAGCTTGCCGTCGACGACCTGGGTCTGGGGTAGGGCGGCGGTGGAGGAGGCGGCGATGTGGTTCAGGTCGTGCGAGACCAGCGGATCGGTCGTGGTGAACAGGACGCCGTTCATCGGGCCGTCGGCGGCGGCCTGCAGCGCGGCGTTGATCTCTTCCACCGTCACCTCGCGGGCGGCGACGACCTTAAGGTCCACGACCGAGACGTTCGGGGTCGGGACGCGAATCGACGAGCCGTCCAGCTTGCCCTTGAGTTCCGGCAAGACCAGGCCCAGGGCCTTGGCGGCGCCGGTCGAGGTCGGGATCATCGACAGGGCGGCGGCGCGGGCGCGGTACAGATCCTTGTGCATCGTATCCAGCGTCGGCTGGTCGCCGGTGTAGGAGTGGATGGTGGTCATATAGCCGCGCTCGATGCCGAACAGGTCGTTCAGCACCTTGGCCACCGGGGCCAGGGCGTTGGTCGTGCACGAACCGTTGGACACGACGATGTCGTCGGCGGTCAGGGTGTCCTGATTGACCTTGAAGACGATGGTCTTGTCGGCGTTGTCGGCCGGGGCCGAGACCAGCACGCGCTTGGCGCCGGCCTTCAGGTGGGCGCTGGCCTTGTCCTTGGAGGTGAAGATGCCGGTGCATTCGAAGGCGATGTCCACCTTCAACTCGGCATGGGGCAGGTTGGCGGGGTCGCGCTCGGCCGTGACCTTGATCTTGCCCGTGCCGATGTCGATCCAGTCCTCGCCCGTCGTCACCGTGCCGGGGAAGCGGCCGTGGACCGAATCGTAGCGGAACAGGTGGGCGTTGGTCTCCACCGGACCCAGGTCGTTGATCGCCACGACCTCGATGTCCTTGCGGCCATGCTCGTAGATCGAGCGAAGGACGAGACGGCCGATGCGGCCGAAGCCGTTGATGGCGACGCGAACGGTCATGGTGGGTTCCTCTGAGCTATGGCTTATCGTTGTGCGTCTCAATGACCGCGCGCGGGGCGGGTTTCAACCCCAGGCCCGTCACAACGGGCTGCCGACTGTTACTCAAGGCGGCTTTCAGGCAAGAAACACCCTCAAACGCGAAAATCAGCACCCGACCGGCAAAATTTTTGCTGCATCCGGTTGCGTTGCAGCGAGCCGTATGGTTTCTTGGCGTCAGAACAGGGGAGCCTCTCGTGGCCACGATGACGCGCGCAATCAGGAAGGACGCCGCCGCTTTTGCGGTTCCCGTCCGCGCGACCTCGGCCCCCCAGGCGCTGACCGTACTCATTCTCACCGTACTTATTGGCCTGCTTAGCCAAGCGGCGTGGATGCCCGTGACCTGAACACCAACACACTCAGGATCGCCTCGCACCACCCCGCTCCCGAAAGGAAGCGGGGTTTTTAGTGCGCGGCGGTTCCAGACAAGCCGGACCGATGACGCAAGATTCCACCTCTCAGCCCCAAGGGGCGCCCAAGAAGCCCAATGCGCGCAGCGCGGCGGTGACGGCTGGTCCGAACCGGGCCGCCGCCCGGTCCTATCTGCGCGCCGCCGGCATGCAGGACGCCGACTTCGACAAGCCGATGATCGGCATCGTCAACACCTGGTCGACGGTCACGCCCTGCAACATGCACCTGGACCGTCTGGCCAAGGACGTGCGGGCGGGCATCGTGGCGGCGGGCGGCTATCCGGTCGATTTCAACACCATCGTCGTCACCGACGGCATTTCGATGGGCACGGCGGGCATGAAGGCCTCGCTGATCAGCCGCGAGGTCGTCGCCGACTCGATCGAACTGGCCATCGAGGGGCACCAGCTCGACGGCGTGGTCTGCATCGTCGGGTGCGACAAGACGATCCCGGCGGCGGCCATGGCCCTGGCGCGGATGGATATCCCCGGCCTGGTCTATTACGGCGGCACCATCCTGCCGGGCGTAGTCGGCACCAAGGAGGTCTCGGTCCAGGAAGTGTTCGAGGCCATCGGCGCCCACGCCGCCGGCGCGCTGGACGATGCGGGCCTGAAGGCGGTCGAGAGCGCGGTCTGCCCCGGCGCCGGCGCCTGCGGCGGTCAGTTCACGGCCAACACCATGGCCATGGCCCTGTCGGTCATGGGCATCAGCCCGATGGGCGCCAACGATGTTCCCGCCGTCGATCCGAACAAGGCGGCCGAGGGCGAGCGTTGCGGCCGCATCATCGTCGAGCGCGTCTTCGCCGGCGACACCGCCCGCAAATACATCACCCGCGCCAGCCTGAAGAACGCCGCCGTCGCGGTTTCGGCCTCGGGCGGCTCGACCAATGCGGTCATGCACCTGACGGCCATCGCCGCCGAGGCGGGCGTCGATTTCGGCGTCGAGGACTGCCACCAGGCCTGCGTCGAGGCGCCGGTCATCTGCGACCTGAAGCCGGGCGGCCGTTTCCTGGCCTCGCACCTGTTCGCGGCGGGCGGCACACGCCTGGTCACGCAGCGGATGGCCGAGGCGGGCAAGATCGTGAACACCCCCACCGTCACCGGCCGCAGCCTGTTCGCCGAGGCGGCCGAGGCCGAGGAGGCGCCGGGTCAGCAGGTCGTGACCCGCTTCGACGCCCCGGTCATGGCGCGCGGCAGCTACGCCGTCATCTATGGCGATGTCGCCCCGGAAGGCGCGGTCATCAAGCTGACGGGCCACAAGGTCGATGTCTTCGAAGGTCCGGCCTGCGTCTTCGATTCGGAGGAAGACGCCTTCCACGCCGTCCAGGACGGTTCGGTGGGCGAGGGCGACGTCATCATCATCCGCTACGAAGGGCCCAAGGGCGGCCCCGGCATGCGCGAGATGCTGCAGGTCACCGCCGCCCTGAAGGGCCGCAAGATCGACAACGTCGCCCTGCTGACCGATGGCCGCTTCTCGGGCGCCAGCTATGGTTTCGTCGCCGGACACGTCTCGCCGGAAGCCGCCGTCGGCGGCCCGATCGCCCTCATTCGCGATGGTGACCGCATCACCATCGACGTCACCAACCGCCGGATCGACGTTGCCGCCGATCTGGCGACGCGCCGGGCGGGCTTTACGCCCCACGTAGTCCGCCCGGCGCGAGGCGTCTTCGCCAAATACCGCGCCTCGGTCGCCTCGGCCGCACAGGGCGCCGTCACCATTCCCAACCCGCCGCCGGCGCAAGTTCCGGCATCCCACAAGACCAACGCTGCTCAGGACGCCTGATCCCCATGGCCATCACCATCTACACCAACGAAGACATCAAACCGGGCGCCATCGCCGGTCAGCGCATCGCCATCATCGGCTATGGCTCGCAAGGCCGCGCCCACGCCCAGAACCTGCGCGACAGCGGCCATGACGTGGTCGCCGGCGTCCGTCACGGCGGCACCGGCTGGAAACACGCCACCGAGGACGGCATCCCGACCGCCGAGCCGGCCGAGGCCGTCAAGGACGCCGACATCATCGCCATCCTGACGCCCGACATGATCCAGGGCGAAGTCTATCGCGACGTCATCGAACCGAACGCCAAACAGGGTTCGGCCCTGCTGTTCGCCCACGGCTTCTCGATCATCTATGACCGCATCAAGCCGCGCGAGGACATGGATGTCATCCTGGTCGCGCCCAAGGGACCGGGCGATCTGGTCCGCCGCGAGTTCCAGCGCGGCCGCGGCGTGCCCTCGCTGTTCGCCATCGAGAAGGACGTCACCGGCAAGGCGCGTGACCGCGCCATGGGCTACGCCAAGGGCAACGGCGGCGCGACCGGCGGCCTGCTGGAAACCACCTTCCGCGAAGAGACCGAGACCGACCTGTTCGGCGAACAGGCCGTCCTGTGCGGCGGCGCCAAGGAACTGGTCATGCAGGGCTTCAACACCCTGGTCGAGGCCGGCTACCAGCCCGAGATCGCCTATTTCGAATGCCTGCACGAGCTGAAGCTGATCGTGGACCTGTTCTACGAAGGCGGCATCTCCAAGATGCACCACTTCATCTCGGAAACGGCGAAGTACGGCGCCGTCGCCTCGGGCCCGCGCGTCGTCACCGAAGAAACCAAGGCCCGCATGAAGACCATTCTGGACGAGATCCAGGACGGCACCTTCGCGCGCAACTGGATCGCCGAGAACGACGCCGGCAAGCCCCAGTACGAAGCCTGGCTGAAGGCGGACCGCGAAAGCCAGATCGAACAGGTCGGCGCGCGTCTGCGCGAACGCATGGCCTGGCTGAACGCGCCCAAGGCCGAAGCGGCCTGAGCCGCAAGCGAAAGACCGGATGACCGTGATGACCGCCGCCGCCTTCAAACCCTCAGCCGAGGCCGCGCCCCGATCGGGCGCGCGCCTGCTGGTCTCCACCCTGGAGCGGCTGGGGGTGGAGGTGGTGTTCGGCTATCCGGGCGGCGCCATCATGCCGGTCTATGACGCCCTGGCCGGGTCGAAGCTGAAGCACATCCTGGTCCGCCACGAGCAGGGCGCGGCCTTCTCGGCCGACGCATATGCCCGGAAAAGCGGCAAGGTCGGGGTGTGCATGGCCACCTCCGGTCCGGGCGCCACGAACCTGATCACCGGCATCGCCAATGCGATGATGGATTCGGTGCCGATGGTCTGCATCACCGGCAATGTCGCCCAAGGCCTGATGGGCACCGACGCCTTCCAGGAAATCGACATCCTGGGCGTCACCCTGCCCATCGTGAAACATTCCATCCTGGTCCGTTCGGCCGCCGAGGTTCCGGCCGCCATCGAGGAAGCCTTTCACATCGCCCGGTCGGGTCGGCCGGGGCCGGTTCTGGTCGATCTGCCCAAGGACGTGCAGTTCGAGACGACGGCCGACGACCACGGCTTTTCCATCCCCAACGACGCCCCGCGCGTCGATCACGACGCCATCGCCGCCGCAGAGGCCGCGATCCGGGCGGCGAAGAAGCCGCTGGTCTATATCGGCGGCGGCGTGAAGATCGGCGGCGCGACCGAGGCCGTGCGCGCCTTCGTCGATGCGACCGGCATCCCGCAGGTCTCGACCCTGAACGCCCTGGGCACGATCCCGACCGACGCACACGGCATGCTGGGCATGCTGGGCATGCACGGCACCCGCGCGGCCAACCACGCGGTTCAGGACAGCGATCTGCTGATCGTCGTCGGCGCCCGGTTCGACGACCGCGCCACCGGCAAGCTGGCCGAGTTCGCGCCGAACGCCCGCATCGTCCATTTCGACATCGACGCCTCGGAAGTCGGCAAGCTGCGCAGCGCCAATGTCGCCGTGGTCGGCGAACTGCGCGAAGGGGTCGAGGCCCTGACCCAGCGTATGCGCGCGGGCGCGGCCCTGGACATCCAGGACTGGGCGGACGACTGCGTTCGCTCGGCCAAGGACGGCGCGCATCGCTATGACGCGCCGGGCGAGGGGGTCTATGCGCCCGCCCTGCTGAAGGAAATCTCGGAGGCGGCGGGCGACGATTTCGTCGCCGCCTGCGACGTGGGCCAGCATCAGATGTGGGCGGCCATGCACTGCCGCTTCGCCAAGCCGGAAGCCCACATCACCTCGGGCGGTCTGGGGGCCATGGGCTTCGGCCTGCCCGCCGGCATCGGCGCCAAGCTGGCCGATCCGTCCGCGACGGTCGTGACCATCGCCGGCGACGGCGGCTTCATGATGAACATTCAGGAGCTGGCGACGCTGAAGCGTTATGGCATCCCGCTGAAGATCGTGCTGATCGACAACTCCTCGCTGGGCCTGGTGCGCCAGTGGCAGGAGCTGTTCTTCGCCGAGAACTATTCCGAGATCGACCTGTCCGACAACCCGGACTTCGTGAAGGTCGCCGAAGCTTTCGGCGTCGAGGCCTTCCGCATCGATCGCCGCGACCAGGTGTCGGACGGCATCCAGCGCCTGCTGGCCGCCGACGGCCCCTGCCTGGCCCATGTGGTCATCGATCCCCGAGACAATGTCTGGCCGCTGGTTCCGCCGGGCAAGAACAACGCTGAAATGATGGAGGGCTCCTGAGATGAGCGACACGATCCACATCCAGATCGACCGTGCGGACGGTTCGCTTCAGCGTCTCATCGGCCTGGTGGAGCGCCGGGGTTTCCACATCGACGGCATGAACATGGCCGACGAAGGCCCGTTCCGCCGGATCGCCCTGACGGTGCGCGGCCGCGACGCCGCCCGCTGTCTGGACAATCTGGGCCGCCAGATCGACCGACTGTTCGGCGTCCGCCGCCTGCCCGATGAAGCGATGCGGTCCGAAGCCGCCTGAGGCGTCGGACCAGACTGAAGAAAGAGACCGCCCATGCAGCCGCTGGCTGAGAAGATCTGGATCAACGGCGAACTGACGCCGTGGGCCGACGCGAAGATTCACGTCATGAGCCATGCGCTCCACTACGGCACCTCGGTGTTCGAGGGCATCCGCGTCTATGACACGCCGAACGGACCCTGCGGCTTTCGCCTGCGCGAGCATGTGCGCCGTCTGTTCGACAGCGCGCGCATCTATCACATCCAGCTGCCCTATACCGAGGACGAGCTGGTCGCGGCGTGTCAGTCGGTCGTGCGAGCCGAGGGGCTGCGTTCGGCCTATATCCGTCCCATCGCCTTCCTGGGCCAGTGCGGCATGGGCGTGACGCCCATGACGATGAACGTGGACGTCGCCATCGCCGCCTTCCCGTGGGGCGCCTATCTGGGCGAGGAGGCGCTGGAGAAGGGCGTGGACGCCTGCGTCTCCAGCTGGAACCGCACGGCGCCGAACACCACGCCGTCGGCGGCCAAGGCGGGCGGCAACTATCTGTCCTCCTATCTGATCGGACGCGAGGCGCGCGTCGGCGGCTTCGGCGAAGGCATCGCCCTGGGCGTCGATGGACGTCTGTCCGAAGGGGCGGGCGAGAACCTGTTTGTGGTCAAGGACGGCAAGCTGATGACGCCGCCGGCCGCCAACTCCATCCTGATGGGCATCACTCGCGACAGCGTCATCAAGCTGGCCAGGGCTCAAGGGTATGAGGTTGTCGAACAGGCCATGCCGCGCGAGGCCCTGTATCTGGCCGACGAAATCTTCATGACCGGCACCGCCGCCGAGATCACGCCCGTGCGTTCTGTCGACGGCATCACCACCCGCGCCGCAGGGCCGGGGCCGGTGACCAAGGCGATCAACGACGCCTTTCGGGGCCTGTTCACCGGCAAGGCACCCGACGCCTTCGGCTGGCTGGAACCTATCGACGTCCCCGCCGAGAAACGCGTGGCCGCACATGCCTAAGACCCTGTTCGACAAGGTCTGGGACGCCCACGTCGTGCGGTCGGAAACGGCCGAGACGCCGGGGGTGCTGTATATCGACCTGCATCTGGTCCACGAAGTCACCAGCCCGCAGGCCTTCAGCGAGATCGAGGCGCGTGGGCTGAAGGTGCGTCGTCCCGACCGCACCTACGCCACCCTGGACCATTCGACCCCGACCCTGCCGGCCGGGCCGAACGGCCTGAAGCCCTATGTCACCGCACAGGCCGAGGCCCAGGTGCATACGCTGGAGCGCAACTGCGCCGCCCACGGCGTGCCGCTGGCGGGGTGGGGCTCAGAGGATCGCGGCGTGGTCCATGTCATGGGGCCGGAACTGGGCCTGACCCAGCCGGGCATGACCGTGGTCTGCGGCGACAGCCATACGGCGACCCACGGGGCGTTCGGCGCCCTGGCCTTCGGCATCGGCACATCGGAAGTCGGCCATGTGCTGGCGACCCAGTGCCTGTTGCAGCGCAAGGCCAAGTCCATGCGCGTGACTGTGACCGGCGAACTGCAGCCAGGCGTGTCCGGCAAGGATGTGGCGCTGGCCGTCATCGCCGCCATCGGCTTCGGCGGCGGCACCGGCTATGTCATCGAATACGCCGGCGAGGCGGTGCGGTCGCTGGACATGGAAGGGCGGATGACCCTGTGCAACATGTCCATCGAGGCAGGCGCGCGGGCGGGCATGATCGCGCCTGACCAGACGACCCTCGACTGGCTGCGCGGGCGCAAACACGTTCCGGCGGATTACGAGGCGGCGTCGGCCGAATGGCTGATGCTGGCCACCGATCCCGGCGCGGTGTTCGACAAGGAGGTCGTGCTGGACGGCGCGGCCATCCGTCCGATGGCGACCTGGGGCACGACGCCGGACGCCGGCGCGCCGGTCGGATCACCCGTGCCGCAGCCCCAGTCGGAGTCGGACCGCAAGGCCATCGCTTATATGGGCTTCACCGCAGGCGAGGCTACGACCAGCCAGCCGGTGGACGTGGTCTTCATCGGCTCCTGCACCAACGGCCGCCTGCCGGACCTGCGCGCCGCCGCCGACGTGCTGCGCGGCCGCAAGATCAAGCCGGGTCTGCGGATGCTGGTGGTGCCGGGCTCGGAGGCGGTGCGCCGCGACGCCGAGGCCGAGGGCCTGCATGAGGTCTTCATCGCCGCCGGGGCCGAATGGCGGATTCCGGGCTGTTCCATGTGCATCGCCATGAACGGCGATGTGGTCGCGCCGGGGCAACTGGCTGTGTCGACCTCCAACCGCAATTTCGAAGGACGTCAGGGCAAGGACGCCCGCACCATCCTGGCCAGCCCCGCCACGGCGGCGGCGACGGCGGTGGCGGGCGTGCTGACCGATCCGCGCGTCTATCTGAGCGAGGTGGCGCGTGTCTGAGCCCTTCATCACCCTGACGTCGAAGACGGTCACGCTCAGCCAGGCCAATATCGACACGGACCAGATCATTCCGGCGCGGTTCCTGACCACCACCACGCGCGAGGGGCTGGGCAAGGCGGCCTTCCACGACTGGCGCTATGAGGCGGATGGGTCGGAAAAGCCCGAAGCGATCCTGAACCGCATTGACCCGACAGAGCATCGCATCTTGCTGGCGGGACGAAACTTCGCCTGCGGTTCGTCGCGCGAACACGCCCCCTGGGCGCTTTACGACTATGGGTTCCGGGCGGTGATCTCGACCGAGATTGCTGACATTTTTACATCGAACGCGCTGAAAAACGGCCTTCTGCCCATCGTCGTCAGCCAGGCTGTTTGGGACGATCTGGCGTCCCAGCCGGACCAGCCGGTCACGATCGACCTTCAGGCGAACGAGATCCGACGCGGCAATGCCCAGCCCGTCCCGTTCGGGGTCGAATCCTTCGCCCGCCAATGCCTGCTGGACGGGGTGGACACCCTGGGCTGGCTGCAATCAAACCTGCCTGAGATCGAAGCCTACGAGCGATCGAGAGAGACCGTCCGATGACCACCGCCGCCACCAAGACCTATGAGATCGTCCTGCTGCCCGGCGACGGGGTGGGGCCGGAGGTGACGCACGCCGCGCGCGACGTGCTGCGTGTCATCGGCGACTTCTACGGGCACCACTTCGTCTTCACCGAACATCTGATCGGCGGGGCGGCCATCGACGCCACCGGCGAGGCCCTGCCGACCGAGACGCGCGAGGCGTGCCTGGCCTCCGACGCCGTGCTGTTGGGCGCCGTCGGCGGACCCAAATGGGACGGGTCGCGCGTGCGGCCCGAAGAGGGTTTGCTGGCCATCCGCAAGGCCATGGGTCTGTTCGCCAATCTGCGCCCGTTGCAGGTCTCGCCCGTCCTGGCCCACCGTTCGCCGCTGAAGAAGGAAATCGTCGAAGGCGTCGATCTGATCGTCTTCCGCGAACTGACCGGCGGCGTCTATTTCGGCGAGAAGACCCGCACGGCGGATCGCGCCACGGACCTGTGCGAATATTCGGTCGAGGAGATCGAGCGCGTGGCCCGCGCCGCCTTCAAGACGGCTCGCCAGCGTCGCGGAAAGGTCACGTCGGTCGACAAGGCCAATGTCATGGAGACCAGCCGCCTGTGGCGCGAGGTCGTGACCCGCATCCACGCCGAGGAATTCCCGGACCTGACGCTGGAGCACGCCCTGGTCGATTCCATGGCCATGCACCTGATCAAGAAGCCGCGCGACTATGACGTGATCCTGACCGAGAACATGTTCGGCGACATTCTGTCGGACGAGATCTCCGTGCTGGGCGGCTCCATCGGCCTGTTGCCGTCGGCCTCGCTGGGCACGGCCGGGCCGGGTCTGTTCGAGCCGATCCACGGCTCGGCGCCGGACATCGCCGGTCAGGACCTGGCCAATCCCGTCGGCGCCATCCTGTCGGCGGCCCTGCTGTTGCGCCACAGCCTGAAGCTGGAAGACGAGGCGGATTCGATCGAGGCCGCCGTCGCCGCCGTTCTGGCCGCCGGCGCCGTGACCGCCGATCTGGGCGGCGAACTGGGCACGCGCGCCGCCACCGAGGCGGTCATCGACGCCATCCGCGCCATCCACTGGGCGGCGGCGCATCGGGTGCAGATGCACTGGGCCTGAATCCGCCCGACAGGCTGCGAAAATCGTTTCGCCAACCTTGGCTTTAACGGCAATCTGAAATCATGATTTTGGCGCACGATCGAATGATCGTGCGCCCTTAACTTTTTATGACCAGACCGTTGCAAGAAAGTTGCGCTGTTCGCCCCCTTGCCTCTTGCGCGTCTCGCAATTGCAGTAAAACCTTCGCAACTGCGAGATTGCATAGGGGGTACTATTTCATGTCGCAGCTTGGAAAACGACTTATCGGGGCCGCCGGCCTCATCCTTCCCACACTCTGTCTTATCGGCGCCGGGGCCGCCCAGGCGCAGACCGGGGCGCCGGCCTTGCTGGGCCATCAGGCCACGCTGGAACTGGACAGCGCCGGCGCATCCTGGCTCGGCACCTCGACCGCCCTGGTTCTGTTGATGACCCTCCCCGGTCTGGCGTTGTTCTACGGCGGCATGGTGCGCAAGAAGAACGTGATCGCCACCATCACCCAGTCCGTCGGCGTCTTCGCGGTGGTGTCGCTGGTGTGGTTCATCGCCGGCTACAGCCTGGCCTTCGGGGCCAATCCCTCGGCTGGCCTTCAGCCCTTCATCGGCAGCCTGGATATGCTGTTCCTGAACGGCGTGTCGCTGAAGACCGCCAACGCCCTGCTGCCGGGCATTCCCGAGTTCCTGTTCATCTCCTTCCAGATGACCTTCGCCATCATCACGCCTGCGCTGGTGACGGGCGCCTTCGCCGAGCGGATGAAATATTCGGCGCTTCTGCTGTTCACCGCCCTGTGGTCGCTCCTGGTCTATGCGCCGATCTGTCACTGGGTCTGGGGCGGCGGCTTCCTGGGTTCGGCGGGCGTGCTGGACTTCGCCGGCGGCGCGGTGGTTCACGTCAACTCCGGCGTCGCAGGTCTGGTCTGCGCCATCGTTCTGGGCCGTCGCAAGGGGTATGGCGTCGAGCCGATCCTGGCGCACAATCCGGTCCTGACCATGATCGGCGCCAGCCTGCTGCTGGTCGGCTGGATCGGCTTCAACGCCGGCTCGGCGGGCGCGGCCAACGACCTGATGGGCGTGGCGCTGCTGAACACCCTGCTGGCCGCCGCCGCCGCCGCCCTGACCTGGAAGATCGTCGAATATATCGAGAAGAAGAAGGTCTCGCTGATCGGCATGCTGTCAGGCGTGGTCGCCGGTCTGGTCGCCATCACTCCGGCGGCCGGTTTCGTCGATCCCAAGGGCGCGGTGATCATCGGCCTGATCGCCGGCCCGGTCTGCTACGCCTCTTCGGTGTGGATCAAGAAGCTGCTGCGCTATGACGACAGCCTGGACGCCTTCGGCATCCACGGTGCGGGCGGTCTGATCGGCGCCCTTCTGACCGGCGTGTTGGCCTCCACCGCGATCAACAGCCTGTCCGAAGGCGCCAATATCGGCGCCCAGGCCCTGGGTCTGCTGTGGACCATCGTCTACAGCGCCATCGGCACCCTGATCATCCTGATGATCTGCAAGTTCACCACGGGACTGCGGGTCAGCGAGGCGGAAGAGGCGGCCGGCCTGGACACCTCGCTGCACGGCGAAGCGCTGGAACACTGATCCGGCGACCGGGCGCGGCTCCATCCCCGCGCCCGGTTTTCACCGCCGGTTCGACCATCCAAAAACATGAGGGGATAAGACTATGAGCAAGAACCTGTTTCGCGCCGCCGTCGCCGCAGCCGCCGTCGTCGCCGTTTTCGGCGCCGCGCCCGCCCTGGCCGATGAAGTGGCGTACAATGTCGGCGTCACCAACAACTATGTGTTCCGCGGCCTGACCCAGACGGACAAGGACTTCGCTGTCCAGGGCGGGGTCGACTTCTCCACCGACAGCGGCTTCTACGCCGGCGCGTGGGCGTCCAACGTGGACTTCGGCGACGGCACCGACGCCGAAGTCGATCTCTATGGCGGCTACAAGACCGAGGCCGGCGGCTTCGCCTTCGACTTCGGCGTGGTCGCCTATACCTATGTCGGCGCGCCGGCTGGGGTCAGTTATGACAACGTCGAGCTGAAGGCGGCGGCTTCACGCGCCTTCGGTCCGGCGACCATCGGCGGCGCCGTCTATTATTCGCCGGACTCCTGGGGGGTGGACAATGAGTCCGTCTATTGGGAGCTGAACGGCGCCTATACGGTCTCGGACAAGATTTCGCTGTCCGGCGCCGTGGGACGTCAGACCTTCGATCCCGGCTCGGACTACACGACCTGGAACGTCGGCGGCACCTACGCTCTGACCGACAAACTCGGCCTGGACCTGCGTTATCACGACACCAACCTGCACGGTTACGACGACGCCTTCGTCGTGTCCCTGAAGGCGGCGTTCTGATTTCCAGCCGCTTCGTTCCATCGAGCGTGTGAAGGCTCGCTCGGCGCACATATGGAAATCCCCCGGTCAGCGATGACCGGGGGATTTTCGTTCTTACCGGGCGTAACGGTCGTGGACCGGATCGTAGCTGTCCCAGACCTTGCCGTCGGCCAGCGACCGCAGCAGCTTCAGATATTCCGCGTGGGTCCAGGCCAGGGGCGTCGCCGAGTCCGTATTCTGACCCAGGGCGTAGTCCTTCGCCGTCGGGTTTCCGACCCCGTCCCACACCTGTTCGGCCAGCATCAGGCCGTCGTTGGCGAACCGCTCCATGCCGCGCACATAGGTCTGGCGGATGGCGGCGATGTCGGCGGGCGAGGGCGCGCCGTTCACGCTGGCGCGCGCCAGTTCATAGTGACCGCGTTCGCCGGTGAAGAAGGGCCAGACCCGCCCGCGCTGACCGGGGCTCATCTGACCGCCGACGCCGTAGTTTGCGCCCGTGACATGATCCTCGCCATAGCCGTCGACGCCGTAACGACGCCAGCCCGGCGTCTTGTCGCCCTCGGGTCCGAAGTCGTAGCGGACCCGGTACAGCGGCTCCAGCGCCTGATCGTCATAGACGGGCAGGGTGGCGACGATGTGCGGATCGTCGGCCTTGCGAACGCCATAGCGCACCAGTTCCAGGAAACCGCCGTCCACCACCTTGTCCTCCGGCGGAGCGATCTGACCGTTGGCGGCGCCGATCGGGGCCTTGTCGTTGGGGTCCTGGTTCTGGGTGATGCGGATGAAGTAGCGCCCGTCGCCGAAGTCGCCGTTGGTGGTGAACATCCGCGCTTCGATCTTGCCGGCGTAGTCGTCGGCGGCCGCCTGATAGCGGGCGGCGTTGGCGGCGTCGCCCGATGCGCGCGCCATTTCGGCCGCGACCGTCAGGCCCGCGACCACGGCGGCGGTCGATGACGGCGAATAGCCCTGCTGCTCCTCCCAACGTTCCTGCTGGGTGAAGGGCGGCTTGATCTCGGCGTCGTTCCACAGCAGGCCGACCTTGCCGCCGTCGACCAGGAAGTCGGCCGCCGGCTTCAGCATGGAGCGGTAGTGTTCGGTCATCTGGGCGTCGGACAGCCAGCCCATTTTCCACAGACGATAGCCCAGCATGATCGGCATGGCCGTCTGGTCCAACTGGACCGCGACCCATTCCAGTTCGCCGTCCACATGGGTCTTCTGCAGGAACCAGCCGCCGACGCCCGTGTTGCCCGGCGTGTTCGGCCCCACCTGCACCTGGGGCAGATAGTTGAAGGCCGCCAGCGGCGTCTGCTTGTCGCCCAGCGCCGCCAGCGCCATCGCCACCTGATAGAAGTCGCGCGGCCAGACGGCCTTGTAGCCGGTCGAGGACTTGGAGGCGTCCACCGTGTCGCCCCACGGGTTGGACAGGCTGGCGATCAGGGCGCCGGCGTGGGTGCGGTCCTCCTGCACCTTCAGCATCAGGGCCGAGGCATAGGCCAGCTTGCCGCCGTCGGTCGCCTGTTCGGCGATGCGCGGCAGTTCGGTCAGGGAGGCGACATAATCCTCCCACCCCACACGGTCGCCCTCGCCATTGAAGCGGGCCAGAACCTCGTCAAGGCCTGTGGCGAACGACCCGTCCGCCGCCGCGCGGGCCTCGGCCTCGCTGTGACCGAAGCCGATGACGAAGTCGCGCGTGATCTGGCGGCTTTCACGCATCCGGGGCAGGGCGCCGGTCATCATGGTGTTGCCCGCCTGATCGCCGGTCGAGGCGTAGGTCCAGTCCAGCTTGCCGTCCTGAAGATCGGTCAGGCCGTCGGAGGTCCCGACAAAGCCGACGCTGGCCTTTTCGAACGGCCGGCTGGGCTTCAGGAACAGATGGGTGTCGCCCTCCCAGGCGTGGAAGCCGTCGCGCGTCACGGCGCCCCGGTCGTCGATCCCGGTGTTGGCGATGTGCGGCTCCAGCATCAGATAGGGCGTCACCTGGCCCTTCAGCGCCGTGAAGGTGACGCGCAGCACCAGGGCGTTGCGGTCCGGGTCGCTGAAGATCTGTTTCTCGATCTGGAAGCGGCCGTTCTTGTCGCGCGTCGTGATGCGATAGGCGGGCGACAGCGGGCGGCCCTGCGCGTCCACATGCAGATATTCGGTGCGGCTGGTGGTGTCCGGCCCCTCGACGACAAGGCCGTCGGCGGTGACGCCGGCGAAGCGCAGGGCCTTGATCTGGGCCTCGTGGATTAGACCGTACATGGTTTCGGTCAGGACGCCGTCGGCGATGGAATACCAGACCTTGGACACCGCCCCGGTCGAGCCGCCGTCGCGATACTGGCCGTCGACATAGGCCTCGTAGGACGCCCCGGCGCCGGTCTTGGCGGCGCTGGACCAGACGGGCGGGGCGCCGGGCGCGCCGGGGGCGACGCCCGACTGGGCGGCCGCCGTGGAAGCGAGGGCCAGACCGGCGGCGCCGGCGAGGCAGAAGGTACGGAAGTGACGCATTGTGGTCCTCACGGGTTGCGCGTGGGAGCGGGGGAAAGAAGGAAGGTCAGGGGAACGTCCAGACGCTGGTTCCAGGACGCCTCGTTGTGCTGGGCGCCGGGGAAGACCAGGCTGCGGAAATCTTCGGGGCCATAGCCGCGACGGCGGAGCGTCTGGTCCACCTGGGTCTGGAAGGCGGCGTAGAACTGATCCAGCGTCTCGTCGCCCCGGTCGAAATAGAAGCGGTGCGCGCCGGGCGCGGGCAGGCCGCGTTCGATCACGCCGGTCCAGGCGGCGACCAGTCGCTCGCGCCAGGCGTCCAGCGCCGCGCCTGCCTCCAACCCCTCGACCTTCAGCGGCCAGTGGGTCGACAGACAGGCGGCGGCGGAAAAGACGTTAGGCCGCTTCATCACCGCCGCCATCGAAATCAGCCCGCCCATGCTGGAGCCGGCGATCATCGTGTCCTGCGGCCCGGTCAGGGTGCGATAGGCGCCGTCGACAAACGGCTTAAGCTCCTCGACCAGGAACCGCAGATAGCCGTCGGACAGCGACGGCCCGCCGTATATGGCCTGAACCTCGTCGCGCATGTCGGCGGGCAGGGCGGCGATCAGGTCGGCGGGGACGTATTCCCGCAGGCGCAGATCGGTGTTCCAGATGCCGACGACGATGGGCGCGCGCACCTGACCGCCCGCGATCAGGCGAACCAAATGCTCGTCCACGCCCCATTCGCCGAAGTTGGCCGTGGCTGCATCGAACAGGTTCTGGCCGTCGTGCATATAGAGGACGGGATGGCGGGCGTCCGACGCCTCATAGCTCGGCGGCAGCCAGATCGAGACGTTGCGTGACTTCACATGGGCCGAGGTCATGGCTTCGTGGACGATCAGACGGCCGCCCGCGACGGCGCCTTGCGCCTGGGCCGCGCCGGCGAAGGGCAGGGCGGCCATCAGGGTCAGCAGGCTGCGCCGGTTCATGCGCGATGCTCCTTGATCAACAAGGCGCTGGCCGCCGCCAGCACGAAGGAGGCAGCGCCCAGCACCAGGGCCCAGATCGCCTGGCCGTCGAACAGGGTCTTCAGAATCAGGCCCAGCACGGTGGCGGCCAGCAGTTGCGGCACCACGATGAAGATGTTGAACACCCCCATATAGACGCCCATCTTCCGGTCCGGCACCGCCGCCGACAGGATGGCGTAGGGCATGGAGACGATGGACGCCCAGGCGAAGCCGACGCCGATCATCGGCAACCACAGCAGGCCCGGCTCGCGAATGGCGAAGACGCCGAACAGCCCGGCCGCGCCCAGCAGCAGCATCAGCGCATGGGTCGCCTTTCGCCCGATCCGTCTGGCGATGACCGGCAGCGTAAAGGCCGCCAGGGCCGCTACCCCGTTATAGACGCCGAACAGCACTCCCACCCAGTCCGCGCCGGCCGCATAGGCGGCCGACGTGGCGTCGGTCGCGCCGTAATGGACGCGGGTGACGGCGGCGGTGGTGTAGATCCACATGGCGAACAGGGCGAACCAGCTGAAGAACTGAACCACCGCCAGGCCGCGCATCGTCTCGGGCATGCGGAAGATGTCGTTCAGGATTTCGGTCGCGGCGTTGACCATGCCGCGGCGCTGCATCATGCCGACCGCGATCATCAGAAGGCCGAACCCGGCCAGGAAGCCGCCCAGGATCAGCAGCTCCTTCTCAAGCCGCAAGGCCGCGATCAGACCCAGCGCCAGCATCCCCAGCACAAGGCAGATCAGGCCCGATCCCAGCCAGCCCCGCACCGACCGGGCCGGGGCCTCGGGCGCGTCGTCGGCGGCGACCGGGGCGCGGGCGCGTTCGAAGGCGGCGATCTGTTCGGGGCTGTATTCCCTGGTCGACAGCACGGTCCACAGCACGGCCGAGAACAGACCGGCCGCCCCGACATAGAAGGCGATCTTGACCGACAGGGGCACGACCCCGGCCGGCGCCGTCGAGGCGACGTGGAAGACGTTGGACAAGATCCACGGCAGGGTCGAGGCGAAGACCGCCCCCGCGCCGATGAAGAAGCTCTGCATCGCATAGCCGGTGGTGCGCTGCTCCTCCGGAAGATTGTCGCCGACGAAGGCGCGGAACGGCTCCATGGTGATGTTGATCGAGGCGTCCATGATCCACAGCATGGCGGCGGCGAACCACAGGCTGGGGCTGTTGGGCATGGCGATCAGCGCCAGGGTCGTGGCAACGGCCCCGATCAGGAAATAGGGCCGCCGACGCCCGAACCGGGTCCAGGTCCTGTCGCTGAAATGGCCGATGATCGGCTGAACCAACAGGCCCGTCAGCGGCGCGGCGATCCACAGGATGGCCAGCGTATCGACCTCGGCCCCCAGGGTCTGGAAGATGCGGCTGGTGTTGGCGTTCTGCAGGCCGAAGCCGATCTGGATGCCGAAGAAGCCGACGCACATGTTCCAGATCGCCAGGCCGGACAGGCGCGGGCGGTGGGTGAGAAGGGTCATGCGAGGTTCCCCCTGATCTCGTTCAGCATCTTCGTCATCTTCGGGCTTGACCCGAGGATCGGACAGTCAACGGCTCTTACGGACGGGCGACGCAACGCCCGATCAGCGCCCGGTCCTCGGGGCAAGCCCGAGGATGACGGATGGGTGAAGGTGTTCATCCGCGACGCGCCCTTCCCATCGGCACGAACCGGATCGCCTGGCCGCCGCCGGGGGCCAGGGCCAGGGTCAGGACGTCGCCCGACGTCACCTCGCGCTGTTCGATCACGATGTCCTCGCGTTTGCCCTTGTAGTCGGCGTCCGGGCCGTCGCGATAGATTTCGGCGCGGTAGCGGCGGCCGGCGTCCAGGAAGTCCAGCGGCGCGGTCAGAACGCGCGGATGCTCGTCGGTGACGGCGCCCAGGGCCCAGACGTCTGATGCGCGGTCCTTTCGCGCGATGACGACATAGTCGCCCATCTCGGCGGCCAGAACGCGGGTCTCGGCCCAGTCGCAGGGCACGTCCTTGATGAACTGGAACGGGCCGGGGTTGGCCTCGTAATTGACTAGCAGGTCCGCCGCCATCTGGATCGGGCTGTAGATGACGACATACAGGGCCAGCTGTTTCGCCCAGGTGGTCTGCACGCCGCCGGGACTGCGCGTCTCCATGCCGAAGATGCCCGGCGTATAGTCCATCGGCCCGGCCAAGAGGCGGGTGAAGACCAGGTTCGGCTCATGCTCGGGCGGATTGCCGGGATTGCCCCAGGCCGAATATTCCATGCCCCGCTGGCCTTCGCGGCTGATCATATTGGGATAGGTGCGGCGCAGGCCCGTGTCCTTGAACGGCTCGTGCGCGTTGACGGCGACCTTGTGGCGGGCGCCCGCCTCGATCACCCGCATATGGTGCTGGGCCATCGATTGGCTCTCGTGCCAGGCCATGACCATCCGGCCGTCCGGCCCGGCGACGCGCGCCCCGCCCGCATCGGCGACATAGCCGGTCTTGACCGAATGGACGCCCAACCGTTCGTACAGCGCCATCGCCGGTTCCAGCTGCTGTTCGTAGTGGAAGGCGTTGCCGCCGGTCTCGTGGTGGCCGATCAACTGCACGCCCTTGGACCGGGCATGGGCGCAGACCGCCTCGATGTCGAAATCGGGATAGGCCTCGGTGAAGCTGAAGTCCGAACCGTTGGCGAACCACTGGCCGTCCCAGCCCTTGTTCCAACCCTCGACCAGCACCCCGCCGAACCCATGCTTAGCCGCGAAGTCGATGTGTTTGATCGCGTTCTCGGTGGTGGCGCCGTGTTTGGGGCCGAAGTTCCAGGTCTTCAGGTCCAGGTGCATCTCCCACCAGACGCCAACGTATTTCATCGGCTTGAACCAGCTGATGTCGCCCAGTTTGTTCGGTTCGTTCAGGTTCAGGATCAGGCTGGATTCGATCAGCCCCGCGCCATTGTCCGCGATCTGCAGCGTGCGCCACGGGGTGTTGAACGGCGCGTCGCGCACCACCGCCGCATTGGTCAGGCCGGGCGTCAGTTGCGCGCGGAAGCGGGTTCCCTCTGACCGGCGCAGGTTCATGCCCGCATAGTCGAGGCAAGCCGCCTCGTGGATCGAGACGTGCAGGCCGGACTGGCCCTTGACCGTCATCGGCGTCTGGGCGCTGCCGACCGCGTCGATGGGGGTGCGGTCATAGAGGTATTCCTCGCGGTTCCACTCCCAGGCGGGGCACCACAGGGCCTCGCCGTTTTCGGCCAGGTTGAACTCGGTCAGTTCCGAGCCGATGCGGACGGTCTTCAGCGCGGGCTGGTCCGGGAACTCGTAGCGGAAGCCCAGGCCGTCGTCATACAGGCGGAACACCACGTCCACGCGGCGCTGCAGGCCGCCGGTCTCGGCATAGGCGACGCGCCATTCGTTGTAGTGGTTGCGGATGAAGCGGCGCTCGCCCCACGGCTGCTCCCAGGTCTCGTCCACCGTGACGGGCTGGCCGGCGGTGAGGGTCAGGCCGCGCTCGATGGCCGGGGCGTCGGTCAGGAGGAAGCCCAGCTTGGACGGCGCCACGACCACCCGGCCCTGGCGCAGGACCGAATACATCGGCCGTCCGTCGTTGTCGGTGAAGGCATCGACCGTCAGCACTCCGCCGGGCGACGAGGCGCGGGCGTGGGCAGGCGAGGTCTGGGCGCGCGCGCCGGTCGCGCCGAGCGCCAGGATCGACACGCCGCCAAGGGCCAGGAAGGATCTGCGCTGCATCATGGGAACTCCGTTAAGCCGCTTGCCAACCGCCGCGAACGGTGGCTGAAATATTTGCAGAAAAATTTGCAGCGTCGACATGCTGCTGTGAGGACCCGCGCCCTTGAGCCGCAAGACCACCCGACTGGAAGACATCGCCCGCCTGGCCGGGGTGTCCATCGCCACCGCCTCGCGCGCCTTGAATGACAGCCCCGCCGTCAACGACCGCACCAAACAGACGATCTGGAAGCTGGCCAAGGAGCATGACTATCCGTTCCGCCGCCATATGCCCGCCGGTCCCATCGGCGCCCAGGGCACCATCGCCCTGGTCGTGCCGCGCCCGCAGGGGCGGGAAGGGCGCCTCAGCGATCCCTTCTTTCTGGAGCTTCTGGCCGGAGTGGGCGAGGCGGCGCGCGAACGCGGCTGCGACCTGTTGATGAGCCATATCTCGCCCGCCAACTATGACGAGCTGTCGGCGGCGCTGAACACCAGCCGGGCGGACGGGGTGATCTTCCTGGGCCAGTCCAGCCTGCATTCGGCCTTCAACCGGCTGGTGGACGCCGACCATCGGTTCGTCGTCTGGGGCGCCGAACTGCCGGACCAGGACTATTGCTCCATCGGCTCGGACAATATCTCGGGCGGACGGCGCGCGACCCTGCATCTGGCGCGTCTGGGGCGAAAGCGCATCGTCTTCCTGGGCGACCTCGATCCGCCCGAGGCCATGCAACGGCATCGCGGCTATCTGGACGCCCTGAACCAGAGCGGGCTGGAGGCGGAGGCCGAACGGATCGTGCCCGCCCATTTCGAGGTCGAGTCGGCCGAAGCCGCCGTGGACGCCCTGATCCGACGCGGCGTCGCCTTCGACGGCGTGGTGGCGGCGTCCGACCAGATCGCCCTGGGCGCCGTGCGCGCCCTGCTGCACGCGGGCGTCGACGTGCCGGGTCAGGTCTCGGTCATCGGCTTCGACAATGTGCCGTTCAGCCGCTATTCGCGCCCGGCGCTCAGCACCATCGCCCAGGACACGATGAAGGCCGGTCGGCTGATGGTCTCCAAATTGCTGGATCACGGCGGCGCGTCCGCGGGCATGGGCGCCGGCCGGTCCGAGCGCGTTCCGACCGAGCTGATCGTTCGCGAGACCTGCGGCGGCTGACCCCGTCATCCGGCGTCGGCGAAGATCAGACCGGCCAGCGGCCTCAGCGCCGTCCCGTCCGTCTCGGTCCAGTTGACCGCCGCGATCCGGCGCGCCCCGGCGGGCGGCGACCAGTCCACGGCCTCGAAGCCCAGGTTGAACACGCACAGCAGACGCTCGCCGCCCTCGGCCCGCTCGAAACGGCGGAAGACCACCAGGTCGCCCGCGCTCTCGATCTCCAGCCCGCCGATCCGCAGCGCCGGATGCGTCTGACGCAGGGCGATGATGCGGCGTGCGGCGTGCAGGATCGAGGTCGGGTCCGCCTCCTGCGCGTCCACGGCCAGCGCCTTGTGACGCGGATCGACCGGCAGCCACGGCTCCACGGTTGAAAACCCTGCGTTTGGCGCGGCGGCGATCCAGGGCATGGGCGTGCGTGCGCCGTCACGGCCCAGGGTCTGGGGCCAGTTGGCGATGGCCTCGGGGTCGACCAATCGCTCGAACGGCACCTCGGCCTGGGGCAGGCCCAGCTCCTCGCCCTGATAGACGAAGACATTGCCGCGCAGGCACATCAGCAGCAGCAGGGCCATCTCCGAGAAGGCCTTTTCGTCGCGGCCTTTGGCCCAGCGCGACACCGCGCGCGGCGCATCGTGGTTTGAGAAGGTCCAGGACGGCCAGCCCTCGCCCTGCTGGTCCGGCCACATCCGGTCGCCCTGCTCGATCAGCTCGCCCTTCAGCGTGTCGGCGTAGAGGTAGAGGAAGCCATAGGCCGAGTGCAGCCGGTCGTTTCCGGCGGTGAATTCCTTCATCTCTCGGTCGGCGTGGTCGCCGCCGACCTCGGCCACCGTGAACCGGGCGTCATAGCTGTCGGTCAGGGCGCGGATGCGGTTCAGGAAGCCGATGATGTCGGGGTGGGACTGGTTGTAGATCTTGTCCTGGAAGTCGAACGGCCGCGTCCGCTTCTTGCCGTCGTCGATGGGCGGATTGTCGCGCAGGGACGGGTCGTGGATGGCGAAGTTGATGGCGTCCAGCCGGAAGCCGTCCACGCCCCGGTCCAGCCAGAAGCGCGCCGCCGCGATCAGGGCGTCCTGCACCGCCGGGTTCCTGACGTTCAGCTGGGGCTGGGAGGCCAGGAAGTTGTGCATGTAATACTGGCCGCGCCGCGCGTCCCAGGTCCAGGCCGGGCCGCCGAACACCGACTGCCAGTTCGAGGGCGGCGAGCCGTCGGGCTTGGCGTCGGCCCAGACGTACCAGTCGGCGTGGTCGCCGCTGCGGCTGGCGCGGCTGTCTGTGAACCAGGGGTGTTCGTCCGAGGTGTGGGAGAAGACCTGGTCAATGACGACCTTCAGCCCCAGCGCATGGGCGCGCGCGATCAGGGCGTCGAAATCGGCCAAGGTTCCGAAGATCGGATCGACGTCGCAATAGTCCGACACGTCATAGCCGAAGTCCTTCATCGGCGACTTGAAGAAGGGCGACAGCCACACCCCGTCCACGCCCAGGCTGGCGACGTGATCCAGGTGGTCGGCGATCCCCTTCAGGTCGCCGACGCCGTCATTGTTGGAATCGGCGAAGCTGCGGGGATAGATTTGATACAGGACCGCGCCCCGCCACCAGTCGCGCGCTGCGGCCGGGATCGATGCGGCGTCCGCCGGGGAAAGGTCGAGGGGTTGGGCGGTCACGGAACGCTCTTGCAAACGAGGTAGTCGAGAGGGGGAACGCGAACGGCGACGCTGGCGGGCGCCGACGAACGGGCGGCGCAGTCGCCGCGCAAAGCCTGCCACCGAAGCGAGCCGGGCTCCACCTCGACTTGGGCAGCGACGGGGGCGGTCGAACTGTTGAACAGAACCAGCACCTCGCCGCCGTCGTCGGTCAGGCGCGACAGGGCGAACAGGCCCGGCTTGTCGCCCGAGGCGCGCACGATCTGGCGACCGCGACGCAGCGCCGGTTCGGCGGCGCGCAGGCGCGCCATTTCCGCGATGGCTTGGTAAAGCGGCGCATCGGTCGAATAGGCCGGTTGGCGGCCGCCGACCGGCGTCTCGTCCGCATAGACCGGCGTGCGGCTGGGCCACATGTCCTGGCGCGAATTTCCGTATCCGCCCGCGCCGGCGAAACCCTGCTCGTCACCGTAATAGAGGGTGGGGACGCCCCGGCTGAACATCATCAGCGCATGGGCCAGTTCGATCCGGGCCAGCAGTTCGGCGTCGTCGGCCTGGGGGTTCGCCTGTTTTACGAAGAAGCCGATCCGCCCCATGTCGTGATTGCCCAGGAAGGTCGGCAGGATGGCGGCCGTGTCGGCGCCGTCCGCGTAGAGGGCGTCGGCGTCGAACAGCCGGGCCAGGGCGTCGGTCCCGACCTTGCCCGCCGCGACGTCGGTCGCCTGTTTCTGGAACGGGAAGTCCAGCACGGCCGGATAGGCGTCGACCCGCGTGAACCGCGCCGTCACCGCCGGATCGGGGTCATAGACCTCGCCGAAGATGTGAAAGTTGGGGATGCCCTTTGCGGCGGCGCGGGCCTTCATGGCGGGGATGAAGGCCTGCCAGAACGCCGGGTTCACATGGCGCGCCGTGTCGATGCGATAGCCGTCTATGCCGTATCGGTCGATCCAGCCGCCGAAGATGTCGATCATGCCCTGAACGACCACCGGGTCTTCGGTCAGCAGGTCGTCCAGACCGGCGAAGTCCCCGTCCAGGCTGCTCTCGCCCGAAAAGGTGCTTTCGCCCCGGTTATGATAGCGGATCGGGTCGTTCAGCCAGGCCGGGACCTTGGCGTTCTCCTCGCCCGCCGGGACGTAAGGGGTGTAGGCGTAGTCGGGCCGGGTCAGGCGCGAGAAGTCGCGGCCGTCGAAGCCGTCGTTGATCGGCGGCCCGTCCACCCCGCCCTTGCGCGTATAGGGATAGTCGGCACGGCTGCGATAGGCGCAGTCGTTCCGGGGGCATTCGCGATAGCGGATCACATCGGCGGTGTGGTTGGCCACGATGTCCAGATAGACCTTCATGCCCCGCGCATGGGCTGCATCGACCAGGGCGCGCATCGTCGCCTCGTCGCCGAAATGGGGATCGACCGTGGTGAAGTCGGTGATCCAGTATCCGTGGTGCGCCGCGCCGGTGTAGTTTCCGCGCGTCTGAACCGGCTTGTTCTTGAAGATCGGCGCCAGCCACACGGCCGTCGCGCCCAGGCCCTGTATATAGTCCAGCCGCTGGATCACCCCCGCCAGATCGCCCCCATGGTAGAAGTCGGTGTCGGTCGGGTCGAAGCCGCTCACCAGCCGCTGGGGCGCATAGCCGCCGTGGTCGTTGGCGGGATCGCCGTTGGCGAACCGGTCGGGGAGCAGGAAATAGATCACCTCGTCCTGGGGCGGGCGCTGCCTCAGTTCGCGCAGGGCGTCAGCTTGCGCGTTGGACTGGGCGCAAGCGGCCTGCGCGCCGACGACGCTCAGCAGGGCTGCGGCCGCCACCATCGCGTGCACCGTGTTGCGAAGGGTGTTCTTCTTCCCCATCACGCCTGCTCCCTCTTGCCTGAAAAGTGCAAAGCTTTCCAAGTCGATTTGCAAGATTTTGCAGTAATGCGTGCGCCTGTCAACGGGCGCGAAGGGGGGCGGCGTTATCGCCGAATATGGCGCTGACGCCCGTTCTTCGGGGGTTGTGGTGCGTCACGGTGGGGTTCGCGCGCTTCCGCCGCATTAACGGCTTGCAATGTTCTTCAAGGTTTGCATATTTTTGCGACGGCTTCAGACTGCGACACTCAGAAACGCGGTCAGCCCCAGGGAGGATGATCATGTTTCAACGTCTCAACCGGCGCGCGCGCCTGCTGTCCGGAGCCGCCTTCGGCGCGGCCGCCTTCATGGCTGTCGGATCGGCGCACGCCCAGACCGCGCCGGCCCAGACCGCGCAGTCGAACGATCAGCCGACCGAGGTCGGCGAGATCGTCGTCACCGGCATCCGCCGCTCGATCGAAGCGTCGATCTCGGCCAAGGCCAACAACACCTCGATCGTCGAGGTCATTTCGTCCGAGGACATCGGCAAGCTGCCGGACGTGTCCATCGCCGAATCCCTGGCGCGCCTGCCCGGCGTGACGATGCAGCGCCTGGACGGCCGCAGCCAGGCGATCTCGATCCGGGGTCTGGGCCCGGACTTCACCACCGCCCTGCTGAACGGCCGCGAGATGGTGACGACCGGCGACAACCGCGGCGTCGAGTTCGACCAGTTTCCGGCCGAACTGTTGTCCAGCGTCGTCGTTTACAAGACCCCCGATTCGGCCCTGATCGGCCAGGGCCTGGGCGGCACCGTCGATCTGCGCACCGTGCGTCCGCTGGCCTATGGCCGTCAGGCGCTGGCCCTGAACTATCGCCACGAATGGAACGAACTGGGCGCCCTGAACTCGGGCACGTCCGACAGCGGCGACCGCTACACCGTGTCCTACGTCGATCAGTTCCTGGACGGCACCCTGGGCGTGGCCCTGGGTTACGCCCACATGAACTCGCCCTACCAGTCCGAGCGGTTCAACGCCTGGGGCTATCCCAACTATTCGGACGGCAATCTGATCACCGGCGGGGTCAAGCCCTACGTCATGTCGTCTGAGCTGGAGCGCGACGGCTATATGGGCGTGCTGGAATGGCGCCCGAACGACCGCATCCACTCCACCCTCGACGCCTTCTATTCCAAGTTCAAGAACACCCAGGTCCTGCGCGGCATCGAATTCCCGTTGGCCTGGGGCGGTTCGTCCGGCGACTGCACCGTGAACGTGCCGTCGGCGATCTGCCGTCCTGGGCCGTCGCTGCGTCCCGGCTACACCGTCGAGAACGGCCTGATCGTCGCGGGCACCTGGGACAACATCAAGGGCGTTGTCCGCAACGACCTGAACAAGCGCGACAGCAACATCACAGCCCTGGGCTGGAACACCGAATTCACCCTCAGCGACGACTGGTCGGCGAACCTGGACCTCAGCTATTCGAAGGTCGAGCGTAACGACATCATCCTGGAAACCAACGCCGGCACGGGTCGCAACATCAACGGCGCTCTGGACACCCTGGGCTTCCAGCTGACCGGCGACGGCGTGACGCGCTTCACTAGTCGCCTGAACTACGCCGATCCGACCCTGATCAAGATCACCAGCCCGCAAGGCTGGGGCGGAGACGTGATCCCCGAGGGCCAGGCCGGCTATCTGAACACGCCGTCCGTCGAGGACGAACTGAAGGCGGCGCGTTTCAGCGTCACCCGTCAGCTGCATCAGAGCCCGTTCAAGTCGATCGACTTCGGCTTCAACTATTCCGAACGCCAGAAGACCTTCGTCAACGACCAGTACTATCTGGGCGTTCCTGGCGGCGGCGACCTGACGGTGCCCAGCCAGTTCCTGCTGAATCCGACGGATCTGGGGTATCTGGGCATCTCTCAGGTGCTGAGCTACGATGCGCTGGGCGTTCTGAACAGCGGCGCCTTGAACCGCATCCGCAACCCCAACTCCGACGTTATCGCCGGCAACTGGGAAGTGACGGAGAAGGTCGGCACGGCCTATATCCGCGCCAACATCGACCACAACCTGTTCGGTCTGCCGCTGACGGGCAATGTCGGCATGCAGTTCGTGCACACAGATCAGCGTTCCAACGGCTTCTCAGCCCGCCAGGTCGGTCCGGGGGTATCTGAAACCATCGCGGTCTCCGGCGGCAAGGACTATCTGGAAATCCTGCCCAGCTCCAACTTCATCCTTCAGGTGGCCGACGACACCTTCGTTCGCTTTGCGGCGGCCCGCACCCTGGCGCGCGCCCGTATGGACGACATGCGGGCTTCTCGGAACTACAACTACAATCCGGCCTTTGCTCAATCGACCGACATCAATCGCTCCCCGTGGGGCGGCGGCGGCGGCAATCCAGAGCTGATGCCCTATATCGCGGACGTGGCGGACATCTCGTTCGAGAAGTATTTCGCCAACCGCAAGGGCTATGTTTCGGTAGCCGCCTTCTACAAGAACCTCGAAAGCTACGTTTACAGCCACGATCAGATCTTCGACTTCACCGGTTATCCGATTGGCACGATCTCGCCGACCAATCCGCGCCCGTTGCTGAACGAAGGTCTCCTCAACTCGCCGGACAACGGCGAGGGCGGCTGGATTCGGGGAATCGAATTCGCGGTTTCCGCCCCGTTCGATATCATCCACCCGGCGCTTGAAGGCTTCGGTGCGCAGTTCAGCGCCTCGATGACGGAAAGCAAGGTCCAGCCCGATCCGACTCAGGCGCCCACGCCGCTGCCGGGTCTGTCGGAAGACGTGATCAACGGTTCGCTCTACTATGAGCGTTTCGGCCTGCAGGCTCGTGTTTCGGCCCGGTATCGCTCGGACTATCTGGGCGAGGTCGCCGGCTTCGGCAACGGCCGCAACCTGCGCTCGGTCGCGGCGGAAACCGTCGTCGACGCCCAGGTCGGCTACGAGTTCCAGGGCGGTCCGCTGGAAGGCTTGTCCGTTCTGGCCCAGGTCAACAACCTGACCGACGAACCGTTCAAGACCTTCCAGAACGGCGATGAGCGCCAGACCATCGACTATCAGCACTATGGCCGCACCTTCGCGGTCGGGCTGAACTACAAGTTCTGATCTCACCTCTCTTCTGAGCACCTTGGGCCGCCTCGTTCGCGAGGCGGCCCTTTTTTCTTGACTGGAAAAGGCGGTCAGTCGGGCAAGTTTCGTTACAGCATCCGCTTTTTCTCTGGACGCCCGGCGTCCGATGTCGGAACTCAGCAAGTGAGGAGAACCGTGCGAACCAGCGCGGCCGTCTTAGATTCACTGGGGGATCCTATCCAATGACTGTTCCGGACGCCGGAAAACGCCAGGGCGCGAACCTGGCCTTCGCCTATGTCACCACCCTGTTCTTCGCCTGGGGCTTCGCCACCTCGCTGATCGATCCGCTGATCGCGGCGGTGAAGCGGGTGTTCGCCCTGAACAACGCCGAGGCGTTTCTGACGACCTTCGCCTGGTTCATCGCCTATGGGCTGATGTCGCTGCCGGCCGCCTCGGTCCTCAGCAAGCTGGGCTACAGCCGCTCGATCATCGGCGCCCTGATCGTCATGGTGGCCGGCTGCTTGATCGTGCCCGCCGCGACCGCCGCCGACTGGTATCCCGGCGTGCTGATCGCCCTGTTCGTGATCGCCTCGGGCGTCACCCTGCTGCAGGTCGCCGCCAATCCTCTGGTCGCCGAACTGGGCAGTCCCAAGGGCGCGTCCAGCCGTCTGAACCTGTCCCAGGCCTTCAACTCCCTGGGCACCACGGTCGGTCCCTGGCTGGGTTCGCACGTCCTGCTCACGGGCGGCGTCTTCGCCGCCGGCGCGGTGGTGACGGCCGCCACGCGCAGCCAGTCGCTGCGCAGCATCGACATGGCCTTCCTGGGCATGGGGGCCTTCTTCGCCCTGGTCGCCGTCTTCATCTTCACCGCGCGCAAGAAGATCAATGCGGCGTCGCCGGCCACGACCCAGGCCGTTTCCCCGTTGAAGGCGCTGTCGTCGCCTTGGGCGATCTTCGGCGCCCTGGCCATCTTCCTCTACGTCGGGTCGGAAGTCGCCATCGGCGGCATGCTGACGAACTTCCTGGAGAGCCCCGATGTCCTGAACGCCCCCATCGAGACGGCGGGCAAGATGGTGGCCCTGTACTGGGGCGGCGCCATGGTCGGGCGCTTCATCGGTTCGGCGGTGATGACCAAGGTGCGTCCGGCCGTCGTTCTGGTCTGCTGCACCGTGGCGGCGGCGTTCCTGTGCCTGATCGTCAGCCAGATCGGCGGGCCCACGGCGGCCTATGCGGTGCTGTCGATCGGCCTGTTCAACTCCATCATGTTCCCGACCATCTTCACCCTGACGCTGGAGCGGTCCACGGCGCCGACCTCGGCCACCTCCGGCCTTCTGGTGTTCGGCATCATCGGCGGCGCGCTTCTGCCCCAGGCGGCGGCGCACATCGCCGATGCGGCGGACAAGCTTCAGCCGGCCTTCATCGTGCCGATGCTGGGCTATGTCGGCCTGACCCTGTTCGCGATCGGCTGCATCCGCAGCAAGGCGAAGACCGAGGTGACGACGACCGTCGCGCATTGAGGCGTTCGATCCACATGAAAAAGGGCGCGGAGGGGAGACCTTCCGCGCCCTTTGTCTTTTTCGTCTGCGGTTCAGCCGTCGATCAGCCCCTGGAGGATCGGCGCCAGACGATCACGCATCTTCTCGCAATCGGCCAGGTCCATGTTGAAGCCGCCGCCGCCCAGTTCGCGGCTGACCGACATGCCCATGATAAAGCCCGCCAGCAGTCGGGCGCGCACCGGGGCGTCCGGGCCGCTGATCCACTCTTCCAACGGGTTGAAGAAGCGGGCGCTGCAGGTGGTCTGAACGATCTCGGCCGCCTTGGTCGAGCCGATGGACCGCAGCATGATCGCCATGCCCTTCAGCTTTTCGGCCTTCTTGGGCTCGAACACGATCTCATTGGCGACGCGCAGACCGAAATCGGCCTTGTCGCCCGACATCAGGGTGCTGCCGTCGGTGCAACTGTCCAGGGCGGCCAGGAACAGGTCGTCCTTGGAGCCGAAATAGCGGCTGATCAGGGCCGCATCGACGCCGACGTCGCGGGCGATGTCGCGCATGCCGACGTCGTCGTAGCTCTCGGCGGCGAACCGTTCGCGCGCGGCGTCGAGAATGGCCGTCCGCGTCGCGGCGGCGTTTCTCGGGCGGTGACCGGGGCACAGCAAGGCGGCGAACACTCCGTGGCAAGGGTGGTTGGGAATAACCGTAACCTCCATATGGCTTTGTCATCGTCTGTTGACAAGCGTCGCGGCCCTCACGATAAGTCACCATGCGTTGACATGACCGACTCCCCATCGGTCTGTATCCGCACCACAGGGATTCAACCTCCGACAGGGAGATTGCGCAGATGCGCGGGCTGAAGATCGCCGCCGTGTCCGTCTTGGCGACGGGCGCGCTTTTTGGATGTTCCCCCAAGGCGGAGCAACAGGCCCCCGGCGCCCCGCCGGTGACGGTCGCCACGCCTCTTCAACAGAAGGTGGTGGACTGGGACGAATTCACCGGCCGCTTCGAGGCGGTCGAGAGCGTGGACGTGCGTGCGCGCGTCGGAGGATATATCCAGGCGGTGCATTTCCGCGACGGTCAGATGGTCCAGAAGGGCCAGTTGCTGTTCACCCTGGACCCGAGGCCGGCTCAGGCCGCTCTGGCCCAGGCCCAGGCCCAGGTGGCGCAGATGCAGTCGCAACTGACCCTGGCCCGCGCCAACCTGGCCCGCAGCGAGACCCTGCTGGCGTCCCAGGCGGTGTCCAAGGCCGAGTATGACGCCAACAAGGCCGCCGTCGATGCGGCCCAGGCCAATCTGGCCGCCGCCAACGCCGCCGTCCGCACGGCCCGGCTGAATCTCGACTATACCCGCGTCACGGCCCCGACCTCGGGCCGGGTGTCGGATCGCCGGGTCGATCCGGGCAATGTCATCGCCGGCGGCTCTTCGGCGGGCTACATACTGACCACCATCATCTCGGGCGGGCCGATCCACTTCGTGTTCGACGGTTCCGAGGCGGTGTTGCTGAAATATCTGCGCGACGGCGGCGCCAGCCAGGGCGCGCCGGTCCGCATCCGTCTCCAGGACGAGAGCAGCTACCTCCATACCGGCCGTCTGGACTTCTCGGACAACGCCGTGAACACCGCGTCCGGCGTGATCCGTCTGCGGGCCATCGTGCCGAACGGCGACGGCTTCCTGCGTCCCGGCATGTTCGGCCGCGCCCAGGTCGCCGGCGCGGGGGCCTATGACGCCCTGCTGGTGCCGGATTCGGCCATCGGCACCGATCAGGCGCGCCGCGTCGTCTCGGTGGTCGCCGCCGACGGCTCGGTCACCACCAAGCCCGTCGTGCTGGGTCCGATCGTCCAGGGTCTGCGCGTGGTCAAGTCGGGCCTGGCCCCGACCGATCGCATCATCATCGCCGGCCTGCAGCGCACGGCTCAGCCGGGCGTGAAGGTCAAGGCGCAGAACGGTCGCATCACCCCCGTCGCGGGACAGGCTTCGGACGCCCCGGTCACTCAGGCCGCTCCGGCTTCCAGCGCCTCCTTCGCCAACAGCCTGTCAGCCGGCGACTAAAGCCATGAACATCTCCCGCTTCTTCATCGACCGGCCGATCTTCGCGGCCGTGATCGCGGTGGTGATCGCCATCATCGGCATATTCGCCTATCCGCTGCTGCCTCTGTCGCAGTATCCGGAGATCGCGCCCCCGACGATCACCATCAACGCCGCCTATCCCGGCGCCTCGGCCGAGACCCTGGCCGAGACCGTCGCCGCCCCCATCGAGCAGGAGGTGAACGGCGTCGAGAAAATGCTCTACATCACCTCCTCGTCCACCTCGGACGGGGCGGTGGCCATCACCGTGACCTTCCAGCCTGGAACGGACCTGGACGCCGCCCAGGTGCTGGTCCAGAACCGGGTCGCCCTCGCCGAGCCGCGCCTGCCCGAGGCGGTGCGTCAGACCGGCGTGGTCGTCAACAAGGCCGAGAGCGGCTTTCTGATGATCCTGGGGCTGACCTCGCCCGACGGGTCGCTGGATAACGACTATGTCGGAAACTACGCCAACTCCACGCTGCGCGACCGTCTGCTGCGCATCGAGGGCGTGGGCGCGGCCCAGGTGTTCGGCGGCGGCAACTATTCGATGCGGGTGTGGATCGACCCGGCCAAGGCGGCCGAGCGCGACCTGACCGGTCCCGACATCGTCGCCGCCCTGCGCGCCCAGAACGTCCAGGCCGCCGCCGGCTCCATCGGCCAGCCGCCGTTCCCGACCAACGCCGCCGCCTTCCAGCTGCCGGTGCAGGTCCAGGGCCGCCTGACCGATCCGGACCAGTTCTACAATGTGGTGCTGAAGACGGACGCCCAAGGCCGCGTCACCTATCTGCGCGACGTGGCGCGGATCGAACTGGGCGCTCAGGACTATGGCATTCGCGGCTTCTTCGATGGCAAGCGCGGCGTCGGCGTGGCCATCATTCAACAGCCGGGCGCCAACGCCCTGGGCACCGCCGAGCGCGTCCTGAAGGAGGTCGAGGCCATCAAGGCCCAGCTGCCCGCCGGCATGGCGATTTCGGTTCCCTACAATCCGACCGAATTCGTCGCCGCATCCGTGGAATCGGTTCAGCACACCCTGGTCGAGGCGGTCATCCTGGTCGTCATCGTCATCATGGTCTTCCTGCAGACCTGGCGCGCGGCCATCATTCCCATCGTCGCCATCCCCGTGGCCCTGGTCGGCACCTTCGCGGTGCAACTGGCCCTGGGCTATTCGATCAACTCCCTGTCGCTGTTCGCCCTGGTGCTCGCGGTCGGCATCGTGGTCGATGACGCCATCGTGGTGGTCGAGAACGTGGAGCGGGCCATCCGCGAGGGGCTGACGCCCAAGGAGGCGGCCTATCGCTCGATGCAGGAGGTCTCGGGCGCCCTGATCGCCATCGGCCTGGTGCTGATCTCGGTGTTCGTGCCGACCATGTTCGTGCCGGGCATTCCGGGCATCTTCTATCGCCAGTTCGCGGTGGTCATCGCCTCGGCCTCGGTCATCTCGCTGTTCGTGTCGCTGACGCTCTCGCCGGCTATGGCCGCCCTGCTGCTGAAGCCGCACAAGGAACATGACGAACATGCGCGCAAGCCGGGCGTCGTGGGCACGATCGTCCACTACGGCGGCTGGGCCGGGCGGAAGTTCAACGAAGGCTTCGACTGGTTGTCGGACCGCTACGGTCGTTTGACCGCGCGTCTGGTGCGCACCGTCGGCCTGGTGTTGATCATCTACGCCGGCCTCCTGGGCCTGACCGCCTGGCGTCTGGTCGACACGCCCTCGGGCTTCATCCCCGAGCAGGATCAGGGCTTCCTGATCGGCGTCATCCAACTGCCGGCCGGCGCCTCCCTGGATCGGACGGAGGCGGTGATGACCCGCGCCCGCGAGATCATCCAGGGGACCAAGGGCGTCAACGGCACCGTGGCCTTCGCGGGCCTGGACGGCGCCAGCTTCTCGTTCGGCTCCAACGCAGCGACCATCTTCGTGCGCCTGGATCCGTTCAAGGAGCGGACGCGCGAACAGGCGGCCGCCGCCCTGGCCGGCGCGATCACCCAGGCCACGGGCCAGATCGAGGACGCGCAAATCTTCGTCATCGCCCCGCCGGCGGTTCAGGGTCTGGGCAGCGGGAACGGCTTCAAGATGATGATCCAGGACACCTCAGGCGCGGGCTATCGCGCGCTTGAAGGGGCGACCTTCGCCATGATGGGCGCCGCCGCCCAGCAGCCGACCGAGGTGAATCAGGTCTTCTCGACCTATAACACCGGCTCGCCCCGCATCACCGCCGACGTCGACCGCGACAAGGCGCTGATGATGGGCGTCCAGCCGGCCGACGTCTTCAACACCATGGGCGTCTATCTGGGGTCGGCCTATGTCAACGACTTCAACATGCTGGGCCGCACCTTCCGCGTGACGGCTCAGGCGGAGCCCCAGTACCGCGACGACATCGCCGACATCGCCAATCTGAAGACCCGCTCGGCCTCGGGGGCCATGGTGCCCATCGGCTCGGTGGCCAATCTGGTCGACGATTCCGGTCCGTCGCGGATCGTTCGCTACAACCTGTTCCCGGCGGCCGAGCTGCAGGGCAATGCGGCGGCGGGCGTGTCTTCGGGCCAGGCGTTGAAGACCATGGAGGCGATGGCGGCCCAGACCCTGCCGCAGGGCTTCAGCTACGAATGGACGGAACTGGCCTATCAGCAGAAGGCGGCCGGTTCGGGCGCCACCCTGATCTTCCTGATGGCGGTGGTGTTCGTCTTCCTGGTGCTGGCGGCTCAGTACGAAGCCTTCACCCTGCCGCTGGCCGTCATCCTGATCGTGCCGATGTGTCTGTTGGCGGCCATCGTCGGGGTGAATCTGCGTGGCCTGGACAACAACATCCTGGTCCAGATCGGCCTGGTGGTCCTGATCGCCTTGGCGGCCAAGAACGCCATCCTGATCGTGGAGTTCGCCAAACAGGCCGAGGAAGAGGGCATGAACCGGTTCGACGCGGCGGTCGCCGCCGCCCGCACCCGTCTGCGCCCGATCCTGATGACCTCCTTCGCCTTCATCCTGGGCGTCGTGCCCTTGATGCTGGCGACGGGGCCGGGGGCCGAGATGCGGCAATCGCTGGGCACGTCCGTCTTCTCGGGCATGTTGGGCGTGACCTTCTTCGGTCTGATCTTCACGCCGGTCTTCTATGTGGTCTGCCGCTGGCTGTCCTCCAAACTGCCGCAGGGACACAAGCCCACGCCCGATCAAGGTCGGCCGGCGATCGAGCGTTACGATGAAACCAGCGACCTGACCGATCCGAACGCGCCTGCGCCCGCGACCGGCCGGGGAGGGGATATCCGATGACCCGAACCAAGACCCTCAGCCTCTCGACCGTGGCGGCCGCCGGCGCCCTTCTGGCCGCCTGCGCGGTCGGGCCCAAGGCGCCGGTCGCCGACCTGCCGACGACCGGAACCGGCGGCTTCGTCGGGGCGGCGACGCCCGCCGTCTCGACCGCTCCGGCGCGGGACGACTGGTGGCGGCTGTACGACGATCCGACGCTGGACGGGCTGATCCGTCAGGCCTTCGCCGAGAACAACCAGCTGGAAGCCGCTTTCGCCAATCTGCGCGCGGTGCGGGCCTCTCTGTCCGAAGCGCGTGTCGGTCGCTTCCCCAGCACCACGACCAGCGCCCAGGCCCAGCGCAGCCGCGCCTCGGCCGCCACGATTCCCGGCCTGCCCGCCGGGGACAAGGCGCCCGAGGTCGACACCTATGACGTCGGCGTCCAGGCGGCCTATGAAGTCGATCTGTTTGGCCGGGTGGAATCCACCATTCGCGCCGCCCGGTCCGACGCCCGCGCCGCCGAGGCGGCCCTGGCGACGGTTCAGGTGACGGTAGCGGCCGAGACGACCCGCGCCTATGCCGACGTCTGTTCCGCCAACGCCCAGATCGCGGTGGCCGAACGGACGCTGGAGCTGCAGCGCCGCACCGCCGACCTGACCCAGACCCTGCTGGACGGCGGGGCGGGCACCGGGCTGGACGTGGCCGGGGCCCGCGCTTCCCTGGCCCAGACGGCGGCGACCCTGCCGACCCTGCGCGCCGCCAAGAACGAGGCTCTGTTCCGCTTGGCCACCCTGACCGGCCGCACCCCGGCCGAGGCCGACCAGACGGCCGCCGCCTGCGTGCGTGCGCCCCAGCTGAGCCAGCCGATTCCGGTCGGCGACGGTGCGGCCCTCCTGGCCCGTCGTCCCGACGTGCGTCAGGCCGAGGCCGAACTGGCCGCCGCCGCGGCGCGCGTGAATGTGGCGACCGCCAATCTGTTTCCGCAGATCAACCTGGGCGGATCGTTCGGATCGACGGCGCTGAAATCCGGGGACCTGGGCGAAGATCGGAATTTCCGCTTCAGCTTCGGTCCTTTGATCAGCTGGTCCTTCCCCAACGTCTTCGCCGCTCGCGCCCAGATCAAGGCGGCCGGCGCCCGGTCCGACGCGGCCCTGGCGACGTTCGACCAGACGGTTCTGACCGCGCTTCAGGAAACCGAGACGGCGCTGAGCAACTACGCCAACGAACTGGACCGCCGCGCGGCCCTGACCGAGGCGCGGGATCAGGCGGCGCGGGCCAGCGAACTGTCGCGCCTGCGCTTCAACGCCGGAGCCGACAGCTTCCTGCAGGTCTTGACCGCCGAACGGACTCTGGCCGGCGCCGAGGCCGCCCTGGCCCAGTCGGACGCCCTGGTCACGACCTATCAGATCGCCCTGTTCCGCGCCCTGGCCGGCGGCTGGCAGGCCGACAGCTGACCGGGACTTGATGACTGAACCGAAGGACCGGGCGAGGTATCGCGCCGGCCCTTCTTTTTAGAGCTCGTCCACAATCTGATCGGATCATTGTGTTCCGTATTTGTTCCTGTCGTGCTCTAACTGTTTCGGCGGTCGGCGGCGCGATGGAGGAACTGATGAACGACGGAGCACTCGCCCATATGGTGGCGGAGATGGACGCAGAACTGGCCAGGGTCGAACCGACCTTGCCGGCCCATCCCGGACACACGCGCCAGGCCGAAATCCTGCGCGCCCTGACGCTGGGGCTGGGCAATTTCGAGCGGATGCGCGCGCACGACGTCCATCTGTTGGCCGCCAGCCTGTCGCCTCGCAGAGGGTGAAGTTCAGGGCTTCTTCTTGAAGGTGTCGCCGATTTCGGTCGCGTCCGGCCCATCTGGACCGGCGCTTTGACGCGCGGCCCGGCCGACCTTCCTGACCGCCTCGTCGGAGGTCAGGACATCGGGCTTTCCGGCCGGATCGGCCCCGTTCTTCTCACGCCCCCTGGTTTGTACGCGATCCATGACGCTCTCCCTTCGACGGGAGAGGTAGCGTTTGGCGGCCAGGGCGTTCCGAAAACAGCGCCTAACCCGCCGTATTCACCTTGGCCACCACAGACATGCCCGGCGCCAGCCGTTCGGCCGCCGGCTGGCCGGGATCGATGCGGATGCGGACGGGGATGCGCTGGGCGACCTTGGTGAAGTTGCCCGTGGCGTTGTCGGGACGGATGACGCTGAACTCGGACCCTGCGGCCGGCGAGATGCGCTCGACCCGACCGCGCAGGGCCTGTCCGCCCAGGGCGTCGACGGTGATCTCCACCGGCTGGCCCACGCGGATGTCGCGCATCTGGGTCTCTTTCATATTGGCGGTCACCCAGACCACGTCGGGCACCAGACCCATCAGCTGGGTGCCGGCGGTGACATACTGGCCTTGACGCACCCCGACCTCGCCTAGACGGCCGGCGCGGGGGGCGACGATGCGGGTATTGGCCAGGTCGATCTGGGCCAGACGCACGGCTGCGCGGGCGTTCTCGACCTGAGCGGCCAGGGCGTCGCGGCCGACGACGGCGGTCGTGACCCCGGTCTGGGCGATGCCCTGCTGGGCGCGGGCCTGGGCGACCTGGGCCTGGGCGCTGCGCAGGGCCGCCTCGGCGATGTCCACGTTGGACTGGGACACCCATCCGCCGGCCTTCAGGGTGCGGGCCCGCTGAGCATCGGCCTGGGCGCGGGTCAGGGTGGCCTGGGCGGCGGCGATGGCGGCGGTCTGCTGGGCCACCGATCCGCGCGCCGAGGCCTGGGTCTGGGTCGAGTTGGCCAGGGCCGCCTCGGCGGCGTGCAGGGTCGCCTCGGCCTGGTCCACGCGCTGACGATAGATGCGGTCGTCGACCTGGGCCAGCAACTGGCCCTGCTCAACGGTCTGATAGTCCTGGACCGGGACGGCGGTGACATAGCCGCTCACCTGCGGGCTGATCAGCGTCACCTGGCCGCGCACATAGGCGTTGTCCGTGCGCTGGACCGCGCCGGTGAAGGGCGGCAGCTGCCAGGCGTAAAGCACCAGCAAGACCCCGAACAGGGCGACGGCGGCGGCGATCACCGTCCACAGCACGTTCTTCTTGGGCGCAGGCGCAGGCGCAGGCGCGGCGGCCGGGGCGGCGGGGGCTTGCGGAGCGGGGGCGGGCGGGGCGGTGTCGGTCATGGCGGGTCTCGGTTCAATCGGCGGCGACGGCGGCGGCGGTCTTGGCGGCTGCGTCGGATGAGGCGGCGTCGCTATCGGCCCGACGCGCGGCGCGTCGGGCGATCCAGCGCGGCCGCAGGTGGGTCACAGTCACCCAGGCGCAGCCCAGGGCCGCGATCATGGCGATGATCAGGAAGACGTCGTTATAGGCCAGCACATTGGCCTGCTGCGTCACCTGTCGGCTCAGCAGGACGACGCCCTCGGCATTGCGCTGGGCAGGGTCGGCCAGGGTGGAGGCATAGGCGCCCGACAGCTGGCGCAGGCGTTGGGCCACCTGCGGATCGATGGCCGAGATGCCGGCCGCCAGCTGGTTGGAATGGTATTTCTCGCGCACGATCTGCAGGCTGCCGGTCAGGGCCGCGCCGGCCAGGCCGCCCACGTTCTGCAGCACGCTGAACATGACGATGAAGCTGATCAGGTTCTCCTTGCCCTGGGTCAGCACCTTGGTGACCCCGATCATCAGGGCCGGGCCGATGAACATGGCCGAGGCGAAGGCGATCAGGGCCTGGCTGAAGTAAAGCTGGGCCGGCCGGGTCAGTACGGTCGAATGGCTGTCGATCCATGCGCCCAAGGCGATCAGGGCCAGGGCGATGGCGATCGGCTTGTTCAGCTTGGCCATGTTCAGGGTGAAGGCGCTGACCAGGGTGCCGGCGATCATGGACAGCAGGATGACGATAAACAGCCCATGAAGCTGATCCGGCCCCAGGCCCACGATTGTCAGAAAACCTACGGCCCCCGACGTCTGTTCCGACAGCACCACGCGGATCAAGAGGATGGCGCCGAATAGCCTGAGCAGGTCCGGCCCGGTCAGCCAGCGGGTGTTGATCAGCGGATTGGCGCGGTTGTGCTCGATCAGGACGGCGGCGGTCAGCAGCACGATCGACCCGACCAGGGCCCAGCCCAGCCACGCCGCCTCGGTCCACCAGACGATCCGCCCCAGGCCCAGCACGGCGCACAGCAGGGCCACGCCCGGCGCAAACAGGGCGAAGGTCAGGAAATCCAGCCGGTCGAACACGCGCATCCGCTCGGACGGCGGCAGTTTCAGGACCTGCACCGCGCCCCAGGCGACCAGGCACATCCCCAGCTCATACAGATAGAAGGCGCGCCAATCGCCCATCTGCAGCAGGCTGGGCATGATCAGGCGTGAGATCGGCACCGCGAAACTGGCCAGGCCGATGCCGATGATCAGTCCCTTCAGCCGGTGCGCCGCCGGAAAGGCCTGGATCAGATAGAGGAAGCCCAGGCTGGTCAGGCCCGCGCTGGCCATGCCGGCGATGGCGCGCACCAGCAGCGTCGATTGATAGTTGTCGACCAGCAGGTGGGCCGCGCAGACCAGGACAAAGGCCCCCAGGAAGATCTGGGTGAACAGGCGCAGGCCGTACTGCATGCGGAACTTGACCAGAATCAGGTTCATGCAGGCGTTGGTCATGACGAAGACGACCGGTAGCCAGGCCGCCTCGGTCGCCGTGATCCCCAGCGAGCCTTGCAGGTTCTGGATGTTGGCGGTGACGGCGGCGTTGCCCAGCGATCCGATCATGGCGACCAGCACGCCGGTCAGGGCGTATTGAATCCGCATCGGCCAGGAATGGTCGGGCGTGGCGGGCGAGCCGGGCATCATCGGCCGCTCGTGCGGCTTCAGCGTCTCGACATACTGGTCCCAGGGCAGATGCCAGTTGTTGCGGGCCATCAGCGACCATCCCCGCGCGGCTTCAGGCCATCCAGGACGATCGCGCGGGTGCGCAGGGACACGGCCTGACGCTCGGCCGCGTCGGCGCCCTGGAACCCGGCGCCCAGCAGGGTGGCGATCAGACGAATGTCCATCGGCCGCAAATCCTCCCGCACCAGACCGGCGGCCTGGGCCCGCTTCAGCGACGCGGCGCCCGCCTCCATCAAGCTCTGCCGCAAGGGTGTAAGCGCATCCGGCGACCGCACGTTCCGCACCAGCCCCGCCAGACCCGCATTGCGGATCATGTCCTCGGCCAGCCGGTCCAGAAACCAGAAGAAGGCGGCGGGATCGTCGCCCTGTTCGGCCGTGCGCCGCCCCAGGTCCGCCACATCGGCCTCCAGCACCGCCAGAGCCAGTTCGGTGCGGTCGGCGAAATGGCGATAAAGCGTGCCGCGCCCGACCCCGGCCTTTTCCGCGATCAGGTCCAACGGCGCGTCCAGCCCCTGTTCCGACAGCACGATGCGCGCCGCCTGCAACAGGGCGGCGCGGTTCTGAACGGCGTCCTTTCGGACAGGCTTGGGGGTGGGGCGCGACATGATGAGGCGCTTAAATGGACGGTCGTGTCCGTTTTGCAAGTGCAAATGCGCCGGCGCGACCGCCGATGGGCTAGAGCGCTTTTTCCAGCACCACGAACTCCAGCTCCGGCCGGGGCGGATCGACGGGGAAGGGGCGCGTCTCGCCCGTGGGCGCATAGCCGCGTCGTCGATACCAGGCGATCAGTTCCGCGCGGCGACGGATGACGGTCATCTCCATGCGCCGCGCGCCGAAACGGGCGACGGCCTCGGTTTCGGCGGCGTCCAGCAGCCGACGCCCCAGGCCGGACGCCTGCAAGGTCGGCTCGACCGTCAGCATCCCCAGATAGGCCAGGTCCTGACCGGCGCGGGCGACCTGGACGCAGCCGATCAGAATGTCTCCGTCATGGGCCAGCAGTATGACCCGTTCGGGATCGGCGATCAGGCCCGCCAGTTCCTCGGCGCTCGTCCGGGTGTCGAACAGCAGGTCGGCCTCGTGCGTCCAGCCAGCCTTGGCCGTCTCGCCGCGATAGGCCCGTTCGATCAGGGGATGCAGGGCGGCGACGTCGAACGACATCGCCGCCCGAAAGACGACCTCGCTCAACGCGTCCTGGCCGGCGCGACGCCCAGCTCCGCCAGCAGGTGATCCATCCCATAGACGTCGCGCAGGGCGACCGTCACCGCCTGGGTGGTCACGATCACGCTGCGGTTGACGTTGCGGTCATAGCCATAAGCGTTGCGCTGGGTCAGGACGGTGGAATCGAAGTTGGCGCCGATGATCTCGCCCCTGGCGTTGACGGCGGGCGAGCCGGACGAGCCGCCGATGGTGTCGGTGGACACGGCCATGTCCATCACCGCATTGGGGTCGATCCGATCCCTGGCGGCCATGAGCTTGGGCGCGACCTTGAACGGCTCGGCGCCCGTCGCGCGGTCCCACAGACCGGCGAAGGTGGTGAAGGCGCCGAACCGCTGGCCCGGCACGTCGGAGCCCTCGACCTTGCCATAGGTCAGGCGCAGGGTGCCGGTGGCGTCGGGATAGACGGCGTCGCCATAGGCGGCGAAGCGGGCGGCGGCCAGCTGTTCCGAGGCGCGGTCGGTCGGGGCCTTGACCTTGTTCTCCCACTCGGCGCGAACGGCGCGGGCGTCGGCGTCGATCGACAGCACATACTGGATCATCGGATCGTCAGAGGCCTGAACCGCCGCCAGACCGCCGGTCCACAGGGCGCGGCGGACCGCCGGATCGGCCAGTCTGGTGCCGGAAACGACGCGGGCCGACAGCTGTTCAGGGCTTTCCTTGCCCAGCAGGGTGCGGACGTGCGGGCTGTCGACCGTCAGCCATTCGCGGGTCTTGGACAGCCACCATTCCAGCCGGATCTGCTCCAGTTCGGGGTAGGTGGGCTTTTCGGCGAACAGGGCGGATTCGACGCCGGGCAGGCGGCTGTCGGCGAACTCGGCCAGACGCTGATCCGAGGGCTTGGCCCGCTCCTGCGCGCCGCGCACGATGGCCTTGGCCCATTGGAACAGCTGCGATCCGCCCGCCACGGAGGTCGTACCCATGGCGGTGCCGCCTTCCAGCAGGGCGGTGGGCGCATACAGTTCGCGGGCCAGAGGCTGGACGGCCTTCAGCGCGCTCCACGGATCGGAACCGGCGCCGTTGGCGGCGGCGTAACGCTGCATGAAGTCGGCCTCGGCCGCCGCCTTGGTTCCCATGAAGCCGGCGTCGGTCAGGGCGCGCATCCGGCCCAGGCCGCGCTTGTAGGTGTTCTCAACCCCCACGATGGGGTCCATGGCGATGAAGGCCTGGTCCTCGCCCTCTTCGGAATAGCGAATCAGACGGCCACGCAGCTCAGAAGCGATCAACTGATCCAGCGGCAGGACCACGTCGCGGATGGTGGCCAACTGGTCCATGGTCAGCAGGCGCTGGGTCGCGCCGGGATTGCCGGTGATGAAGACGGCCTCGCCCTCGGTCGGCTTGTCGGCGTTCCAGACGAAATGGGTCGGCGTCTCGACCGGCTTGCCGTCCTCGTACAGGCGGATGAAGGCCGCATCGATGGCGAAGCGCGGGAAGGAGAAGTTGTCCAGATCGCCGCCGAAGGTCGCGGCGCGATCCTCCGGCGCCCAGGCCAGACGCACATCAGAGTATTTGCGGAACTTATACAGCTTGAACTGCCCGCCGCGATACAGGCTGACGACCTGGCAGCGGATCTTGGGATCGTTGCCGCAGGCCTCGGTCTCGATGCGCCCCGCCTCGGCCTCGCGCGCCTGGGTGAAGGCCTGGCCGTCCAACCCTTCGCCCGCCTTGTGCATCCGCTCGGTGACGTCGGAGATGTCGGTCAGGATTTCGGCCGTCGCGCCGGGGCATTTCAGCTCTTCCTCGCGGCTCTTGGGCGTGAAGCCGGTCTCGCTATACTGTTGTTGCGGCGTGGACAGGTTGGCGACGCAGGTGGCGACGCAGTGATTGTTGGTCATCACCAGCCCCTGGCCCGACACCACGCCCGCCGAACAGCCGCCGAACTTCACCGACGACAGCCGCACCCGGTCCAGAAACGCCTGATCGATGTGGGTCCCCAGCGTCTGGTTGGCGCGGGCGATGGGGAAGTTGTCATAGGTCCACATGCCTTCTTCCGCGCGGGCCGAAGTGGCGGCCAAGGCGAGAACGGCGGCGGAGGCGAGGAGAAGAGGGCGCATGAAGAATACTCCTGATCCTTCTCCTCTCGGGGAGAAGGTGGGCCCGAAGGGCTCGGATGAGGGGCTATGTCCGCATTCAGAACGGAAAAAGGGGGTCTGGGTCAACCAGCCCCCCCTCATCCGTCCGGCAGGTGCGAGCTACCTTCTCCCCCGGAGGGGAGAAGGGCGTTTGATCAGCGACGCACGCCCAGTTCGCGCAGCAGGCGCGGCTGGTTGTAGACGTTGCGCAGGGCCTCGGTGATGGCGGCGGTCGAGACCGAAACCGTGCGGTTCAGCTCCCCGTCATAGCCGAAGCTGCCGCCCAGCGAGTGGATGTTGCCGTCGAAGGCCGCGCCGATGACTTCGCCCTTGGCGTTGATCACGGGCGAACCCGAGTTGCCGCCGATGATGTCGTTGGTCGAGACGAAGTCATAGACGGTCGACTTGTTGACCTTGTTTTCGGCCGCCAGCCAGTCGGTTGCGGCGTTGAACGGTTCAGCGCCGGTGTTGCGCTGATACAGGCCGCCGATCTCGGTGAAGGGCGTCACCGTCACGCCGCGATAGGTCCAGCCCTTCACCTGGCCATAGGACAGGCGCAGCGAGAAGGTCGCGTCGGGGTACAGATTGGTCCCGTAAACCGCGAAACGGGCCTGGGCGATCTTTTCGCCTGCGCGGCTGGTCGGGCCGGACACGGCCGATTCCCACTGGGTGCGGATCGCCTGGGCCGCGTCGTCATTGGCCAGGACGAACTTGATCAGCGGATCGCCCGAGGCGGCCAGTTGTTCCGGCGTCATGGCCAGGGCCTGGGCGCGGAAGGCGGGATCGGCCAGGCGCGTGCCGTCGACCAGACGGTCGGCGACCTGTTCGGGGCTTTCCGTCCCCAGCAGCGCCTTTACGTTGGCGTTGTCGACGGTCAGATATTCGCGGGTCTTGGACAGCCAGAAGTCCAGGAAGATCTTTTCCAGATCGGTCGAGATCGGCGTCTCGGTCGCCAGACGGCGGCCCAGGGCGGCGATGTCGGCGTCCGAATAGCCGGCGCGGCGTTCGGCGACCGGCTTGGCGCGCTCCTTGGAGGCGCGGACGATCGACCTAGCGTAGCTATACAGCTGCGAACGCTGGCCCGCCGCCGATTCCAGCTGGCGATAGGGCAGATAGAGATCGCGCTGGGCGGTCGAGACGCGCTCCAGATCGGCCCACGGATCGCCGATGCGCTGGGCCAGGGCCGGGTCGGCGGCGACGCGCTGACGCAGTTCCTGCTCCTCGCGGCGCTTGGTGGCCATGAAGGCCGGGTCGGTCAGGGCGCCCTCCTGGCCGTAATAGACCTTGAAACTGTTCTCCAGGCCGAACAGCGGATCGACGGTGACGCGCTTGGCCTCTTCGCCGGTGGTCGAATATTCGATCAGGCGGCCGCGCAGTTCCGACGACTGGATCAGCGTCAGCGGCATCTGCTGGTCGCGCAGGACCTCCAACTGGGCCACTGTCAGCAGGCGCTGGGTCGAGCCGGGGTTGCCGGCGACGAAGGTGACGTCGCCTTCCTTGGGCGCATTGGGGTTCCAGGTCAGGTGGTTCGGCGTCGCGACCGGCTTGCCGTCCTCGTAGATACGCAGGAAACCGGCGTCCAGGGCGTAGCGCGGGAAGTTGAAATTGTCCGGGTCGCCGCCGAAGAAGGCCGCCTGGAACTCGGGCGCGAAGACCAGGCGCACGTCGTCGTATTTGCGGAACTTGTACAGCTTGTATTGGCCGCCGCGATAGAAGCTGATGACCTGGCAGGTCAGCTTCTGGTCGTCGCCGCAGGTTTCCTTCTGGATCTTGTCGATCTCGGCGGCGCGAGCCTGGACGAAGGCGGCGCCCTCAAGCCCGGCGCCGGCGCCGGTGACGCGATCGGTGACGTCGACGATGTCGGTCAGGATCTCTGCGGTCTGGCCGGGGCATTTCTTCTCTTCCTCGCGCGTGGCGGGCATCCAGCCGTTCTTGACGTAGTCGTTCTGGGCCGTGGACAGGTCCTGCACGCACGAGACGACGCAGTGGTGGTTGGTCAGGATCAAACCTTCGCCCGACACCAGCGAGGCCGAGCAGCCCTGCAGGCGCACTGCGGCGTTGCGAACCCGGTCCAGCCAGGCCTGGTCGATGTTGGTGCCGTATTTCTGGTTCACCGTGGCGATGGGGAAGTTGTCGAAGGTCCACATCCCCTCGTCGGCCTTGGCGGGCGAAGCGGGCGCCGACAGGACAGCGGTCGCGGCGCCGAGGGCGGCCAGCGAGGCGGTGAGGCGAAGCGAGGGCAAGGACATCAGGGCGTCTCCGAGGGCGCGGGACGGTCTCGTCCCGACTGTTATTTTGTAACTAACGCCGTCCAGGGGGCGGCGCCAAGGGGCTGGGTCGCCCTTACCCCCCCGACTTCGAGCCCGCAATGATCACCGGTCGGAAGCCTTACCCCGATTTAACTTGGCGGCGAGAGGGTGCACGGTCAGATAGGCGCGAGTATCGGGGGTTTATCGACGACGATGTCGCTTGCGCTATCAACATTGCTGTTCGAGTGGCGCCGCTATATGGCGGCGGTCATGGCCCTGGCCCTCTCGGGCCTTCTGGTCCTGGCGATGACCGGCGTCTTCATCGGCATCGGCAAGGGCTTCACCGCGACCATCGAACGATCGAACGCCGACATCTTCATCATGCAGCCCGGCGCCAAGAGCCTGATGGGCGGGCCGTCCGGCGTGCCGCGTCGCTTCATTCCGCTGGCCTACAACCATCCCGAGGTGGTCGAGGTCATGCCGCTGGACGGTGCGGGCGGCACCTTCCAGAACATCAAGAACGTCGATCCGACCAAGAGTCAGGCCGAAAACGCCTCAAAGGGCGCACCGCGTCAGAAGTTCGTCCAGTCCAGCATCATCGACACCCGGCCGGGTTCGGTGACGATCCCGACCGACTATTCGCAGGAACTGGTCGACGCCCTGCGCCAACCCTATACGGTCGCCGTGGACGAGACGGCCCTGACGACCCTGGGTGTAAAACTGGGCGACAAGGCCCTGTACAACGGCCAGACCGTCACCGTGGTCGGCGTGACGCGGGGCTATCCCAACATGATGCAGCCGGGCGTGGTCATGTCGCGCGACACCCTGCGGATGTTGGGCCAGGCCGACACCGGCCCGCGCGTCGGACCGCTGATGATCAAGCTGCGCGATCCGGCCAGGGCGCCGGTCGTGGTGGCTCAGTTGAACGCCATGGGCAATGGTCAGTGGAAAGCCTGGACCAAGCAGGAACTGGCCGACGCCAACGCGGGCGCCATGTTCGAGGAAGGCATTCTGGTCATCATCATCGGCGGCTGTGTCGTTCTGGGGATCATCATCGGCGTGGCCATCACCTGGCAGACGCTGCGCGGCGCCATCATGGCCAATATCAAGGAGTTCGCCTCGTTGCGCGCTCTGGGCGTCAGCATGGGGTCCTTGCGTCGCATCGTGGTCGAACTCAGCTTCTGGGTCGGCGTCCTCGGCGTGATCGCCGCGATCGTTCTGACCTGGCTGGTGTCGCTGTTGGCGATGATGGGAGCCGTCATCATCGCCTTGCCGCTGTCGCTGCTGGTCGTCGTCGGCATCGGCCTGATCGCCATCGCCATGGTTTCGGGCCTGCTGTCGCTAGGCATCCTCAAGAACAGCCAACCGGCGGACCTGCTGCGATGACCGACACGTCTTTTGGCCATACCAAGGTTCACGGGAAGCACGGGGACTTCGCCATAGAGGCCAAGAGCCTGGTCAAGCGGTTCAAGTCCGGCAAGGCCTGGGTCGAGGTGCTGAAAGGTGTCGATTTCGATGCGCGCCACGGCGACCTGACCATGGTCATGGGGCCCTCCGGCTCGGGCAAATCCACCCTGATCGCCGCTCTGTCCGGCCTGCTGAAGCCTGAAGAGGGGCGGGTGGACGTGCTGGATGTCGACGACCTGTGGAAATTGTCCTCGGGCCGGATCGACAAGTTCCGGCTGGATAACTGCGGTTTCATCTTTCAGGGCTTCAACCTGTTTCCCGCTCTGACCGCCCTGCAACAGGTCGAGACGGTGCTGAAGTTCCAGGGCCTGACGGCGGGCCAGGCCAAGAAGCGCGCCACCATCGCTCTGGAGGAGGTCGGCCTGGGCCATCGCCTGAATCAGAGGCCGGCGGCCCTGTCCGGCGGCGAGAAGCAGCGCGTCGCCATCGCCCGCGCCCTGGCCAAGGATCCCAAGATCCTGTTCGCCGACGAACCGACCTCGGCCCTGGACGGCGAGAACGGCCAGGTGGTCATCAAGCTGCTGCGCCGCGCCGCAACCGAACACGGCGCCGCCGTCATCTGCGTCACCCACGATCCCCGCCTGGAGGCCTGGGCCGACCGGGTCATCCATATCGAGGACGGCCGGATTCTGGACGACCAGCGCCGTATTCCCGATCCCAACGCCATCCTGGCGGCCCACTGAACACCACGACGACATCCCTTAGGACGACACCTCCATGCCCGGCTTCCTGAAGAAAAAACGCACCTGGATCGGCCTGTTGCTGGTCATCGTGCTGGCGGTCGGCTTCATGCTGTTCCAATCCGCCGCCAAGACCAAGAAGGCAGAGCAGGAGAAGGCGGCGGCGACCAAGGTCGAAAGCCCCTACGCCGCCATCGCCAACGGCAAGGTGGATGTCGAGGGCGGCATCATCCAGATCGCGGCGCGTCGCGGCGGGATCGTCCGCGAGGTTCTGGTGCAGGAGGGCGACCGGGTCACGGCCGGTCAGATCCTGGCCCGTCAGGAAGACGATGAAGCGCGTCTGGCGGTCCAGGCCGCCGCCGCCGCCGTCAGCCAGGCCGAGAGCCAACTGGCCCAGATCCGGGTCGATATCCGCACCGCCCAGCGCGAGCAGGAGCGCCTGCAGAAACTGGTCGCCACCAATTTCGTCGCCGCCCAACGCATGGACCAGGCCCAGGACGCCGTCGCCACCGCTCAAGCCCGCCTGGGCTCCCAGATTGCGGCGGTCCAGACCGCCCGCGCCCAACTGGACCAGGCTCGCTACAATCAGGAACTGACGGTCATTCGCGCCCCGACCAACGGCCGGATCGTGCGCCGCTACGCCAATCCCGGCGCTGGCGCATCCACCCTGAACGTCTCCAACATGTTCGACTTGGAGCCGGACGCGCCGCGTATCGTCCGCGCCGAGGTGGTGGAAAGCGACCTGCCCAACCTGCGCGACGGCCAGGCCGTCGAGATCAGCCCCGAGGGCGACTCCACCAAGGTCTATATCGGTTCGGTCCTGCGCCGCGCCGCCGTTTTCGGCGCCCGCAAACTGGCCTCCGACGACCCGTCGCAACGCACCGACGAGCGGGTGGTGGAAGTCGTCGCCTCGGCGGGCGACGCGCCCCTGTTGATCGGTCAGCGCGTACTGGTCAAGTTCATGAAGCCTGGCGAAACCGCCGGCGCCAAACGCCCCGTCCAGGCCGGCGTTCCCGCCAGCCAGGCCATGCGTCCAGCGGGCCAGAAGTAGGGTCTAGGGCACCGGCGGCGTCTGCGCCTTCAGCCAGCGGATCAGGCGTCGCTCGCGCATCATGGGCTCGCCGCTCTGCCGGAGGGCCGCCACCACGCCGCCGTCGCGCACGAACCCGAACGGGGCCGTCAGGCGACCGGCCTTGACGTCGTCGGCGACGACAATCCAGGGCAGGACGGCGACGCCCAGAGCCGCCACGGCCGCATCGACGACGAAGTGCAGATGCTCCAGTCGCCGCACCGGACCGTCGCCTGCCGGTCGGCCTGACGCGGTCGCCCAGTCAGACCACCCCTGCGGATGGGTCGTGGCGGCCAGGCGAGGGGCGTCGTCCGCCAGGGTCAGCGACGGGGCGTGGACCAGGCCGATCCAGTTGTCGGCCAGGACATCCGCTTTGGCCGCTTCGGCCGCCTCTTGTGTCAGGATACGGACGACCAGATCGGCGCCGCGCTGTTTCATCGCCTGAGGCGCAAGATCGGCCAGTTCCAGATCCATCCCCGGCAAGGTCGAATTCAGGTCGGACAGGCGCGGGATCAGCCATTTGACCGCCAGGCTGGGATGGATGGCCAGATGAATCTGGGTTCGGCCGCGCACCTGTCGCACGGCGGCGTCCAGGGCGTCGAACGCCGGCGTCAGACCGGCCAGCAGGTCGCGACCGGCCGACGTCAGTTGCAGCCTGTGCCGAGGCCCCTCGAACAGCCGCACGCCCATCGCCGCCTCCAGCGCCTTGACCTGTCGGCTGACGGCGCCGTGGGTCACGTTCAGCTCCTGCGCCGCCCGGGTCGCGCCGCCCGTCCGCGCCATCGCCTCGAACGCGCGCAAACCGGTAAGAGACGGCAGTGCGGCCCGATTTGTGAGTTTTTCGCACATGGGCGTTCGGATATGTCGCTTTCGGCCCTCGGGCAAGGCGGGCATCGGCGGGGGATGTCATCGTCGCGCTTCGCCGTTCCGCTGTTGGGCCTGGGTCAGGCGATCAACTTCGCCTCCAGCTACTATCTGCTGGGCGTCATGGGCGATCCGGCTGCCCGGGCGATGAGCATGGGAACGCAGCCGCTGTTTCTGGCCCTGTCCGTCGCCTTCCTTATCTCTGCGGTCCTGACGCCCCTGGCCGGGCGGTGCGTCGAACGGTTCGGCGGCGCACGGGTTCTGGCTGTTTCCCACCTGGCCTTCGCCCTGGCGCTTGGCGTCTTGGCCTTGGCCCCGAATGCTGCGGTTCTTTGTCTAGGCGTCTCTCTGCTGGGGGTCGGCATGAGCGGCGGCCTTTATGGAACCGCCTTCGCCATCGTGGTGGAGATGCAGGGGCAAGGCGCGCGTCGGGCCATCGCCGCCGTATCGCTGCTGGGCGCTCTGGGCGGAGCCTTGGGGTGGCCGATCAGCCGGGCGGTTCTGGACGTCGTCGGCTGGCGCGGCGCCTTCGCCTTCTGGGGCGTGGTTCAGGCCGTTGTCTGCATGCCCGTCGCGCTTTTCCTTTTGCCGCGCAGGGCTACGAGTCCGACCATCAAGTCGGTCAATGAGCCGGTGCGTTGGTGCCCCGCCATGATCCGGCTGGCGGCCTTCTTCGCCGGAGCCTGGGCTGTATCAACCGCCATGGGCGCACATCTGCCCCGCCTGTTGAGCGATCTGGGTTTGGATGCTGCGACCGCCGCCTGGGTCGCCGGCCTCATGGCCGCCAGCGCCATCGCCGCACGCCTGATCGACCTGACGGTGCTGCATCGGTCGCATCCGATACTGACGGCGCGCGCCGCCGCGCTGCTGCATCCCGCGGGCGCTGCGATCGCCAGCATCGCCGGTCCCCTGGCCGCGCCCTCCGTGGCGATCGGCCAGGGTCTGGGCAACGGGTTTCTGTCGGTGGCGTCGGGCGTTCTGCCCCTGACCGTATTCGGGCCGGATCGTTACGCTCGACGCCAGGCCCTGTTGCTGACACCGGCGCGATATTTTCAGGCCGCTGCGCCCTCGGCCTATGCCGTGGCGATGGATGTGTCGCCCTACGTCGCCCTGGCGGCCGGCAGCCTGGTGTGTCTGGCCCTGTTCGCCCTGACTTTCGGCCTTCGTCCGACCGATCAGCGCCCCTCGAATTGAGGCGGGCGTTTTTCCAGGACGGCGGCGACGCCTTCCTGATGGTCCTCGGTCTGGTGGGCCAGGGCCTGGAGCGCGGCAGAGAGTTCCAGAATCTGCTCGAAGGTCTGGTCACGACCCTGGCGCATCAGGGTCTTGGCCATACGCAGCGCCTGGGCGGGTTGGGCAGCGATCTGGCTGGCGGTGTCCAGGGCCTCTTCCATCAATCGCTCGTGCGGGACCACGCGATTGACCAGGCCCCAGGCGGCCGCCGTTTCGGCGTCGATGCTGCGGCCGGTGAACAGCATTTCGGCGGCGCGGGCGTAGCCGACGTCGCGCGGCAGGCGCCAGGCGCCGCCGTCTCCGGGAATTATGCCCAGCTTCAGGAAGGGCACGCCGAAACTGGCGCGGTCCGAGGCGATGCGGATGTCGGCCGTGGCAGCGATGCCGCAGCCCAGGCCCATGGCCGGGCCGTTGACGGCCGAAACCAGCGGAATCTCCAGATCATAGAGCGACCGGACGATGCGATGCACCACCCGGCGGTAACGGGTGCGGATCTCGGCTCCCGATCCGGCGAACAGGTCGCGGCGATCCCGCATGGCGGTCAGGTCGCCGCCGGCGGAAAAGGCGCGGCCCGCCCCGGTCAGGACCACGCATTTCACCGTCATGTCCGCATTGGCGCGGGCGCAGGCCTGGGCGAAGGCGTCGCCGTCTTCGGGGTCCGGCAGGGCGTTCAGCCGCGCCTCCCGATCCAGCGTCCAGATCAGGATCGCGCCCTTCCGGTCTTCGGCGATCAGGCCCATGCATCGTCTCCCCTGTTGGACCCGTCATCGACCCGGGACGCGGCGTCAGGCAAGCCGGAATTGCAAAAGCCCCGGCGAAACCGGGGCTTTTTCAGGCTGGCTGCCTCGAAGGGCGGTCAGCGTTTCTTGATCGTATAGGGTACGAAGTTGGACGGATGGCTGACCACCCGGCCCGAGTTCGACGGCATCTGCCGACTGTTCACCAGCATCCCGCCCCACAGGGCGAAGGACATCATGGCGTGCTGGAGGTTGCGCTCCTTATCGTTCATCTTGGCGTCTCCTTTCGCAGAACGATGAAAAGAGACGCGTCGTACCAATGGGGATTCCACCCTCAGTCGTTTCGCGTCAGGTATGACTATAAGACGATTTCGTGAATTTGCAAATTTATCCATCCGTTTTCGGAGTAAATTTCGTGACTGTGTCACAGTGAGCGCGCCCGTTTCACCGCCCGGCCCGCCCAAGGCGATCGCAACGCCCTGCGTCATGGTGTGCGCCGTGGATGGAGAGAGCGGCCTGTGCCTGGGCTGTTTTCGCAGCCTGAAGGAGATCGCCGGCTGGCGCGCCCTGGGGGATGACGAGCGGGCGCGCGTCATGGCCGAACTGCCCTCACGCCGGTCGCGGATCGATCCGGCGAAGCTGGGGCCGGCTTAAGGTTTCATCAGCCAAGTCGTTTCACCGCATCCCAATCCAAGGCGGTTACGACCGGGGCATGATCCGCATCGACCTTCAGTCCGCCGCCGTCTTCAGCGCCGCAGTCCTGGCGTCCCTGGTCACGGCCCTGACGATCCGTCATCTGGGCGGGAGCGACGCCGCCCAGGCCGCACCCTTCACGACGCCCGCCGTGGCGACGGTCTCGGCTCCTGCTTCGGGCGCGACGGCCCAGGTGGTCAAGGCGGCGGACGGTCATTATTGGGCCCAGGCGGCCATGGACGGCCGGGCGGTCAGGGTTTTGGTCGATACGGGCGCCAGCGTGGTCGCCCTGACGCGCGCCGACGCCCTGCGGTTGGGGCTGGACCCCAGGCCGGAGGAATTCACCGACCGCGTCCAGACCGCGTCGGGCGTGGTCCGCGCCGCGCCGGTCGAACTGGCCGCCGTTTCGGTCGCAGGCGCGCGGGTGGAGAAGGTCCAGGCCCTGGTGGTCGAGGACGGCCTGGCCTATTCGCTGCTGGGCATGAGCTATCTGGGCCGGTTGTCGGCCTTCGAGGCGACGCCGCGCGGCCTGACGCTGAAGCCCTGAGCACGAAGGCGTCCGCTCAGAGGTCCTGCATCTGACGGCGGGCTTCGCGGAAATACTGCCAGCCGGTCCACAGGGTGATGACTGCGGCGAACCAGATCAGGAAGACCGCGAAGGATTCGAACGCCGGCTGCCACGACAGGGGCGACCCGTCCTCGTTCTGCAGGCCGAAGGCGCTCCACAACAGGGTCAGTTGCAGCGCCGCCAGGGCCACCATCTGCACGGTCGTCTTCCATTTGGCGGCCAGGGTGACGGGCAGTTCGATGCGCCCGGCCATGGTTTCGCGCAGGGCCGAGACGGCGAACTCGCGGAACAGGATCAGGCCGCAGGGCAGGGCGATGCCCGGCAGGGAGCCCGAGGCCAGGACGCCCAGGATAGCGCCTGTGATCAGGACCTTGTCGGCGATGGGGTCCAGAATGGCGCCCCAGCGCGTCGTCGCGTTCCAGCGGCGCGCCAGGAAACCATCGACCCAGTCGGTCGAGGCGGCGATGACGAAGATCCAGAAGGCCCAGACCCCGAATTGCAACTGGGTGTCCGGCGACAGCCAGGCGTCCAGCGCGCCGGGCGCGGCCCCCGCCATCATGGCGAACATCACCACCCCCGCGAACAGGCGGATGCCTGTCAGGATGTTGGGGATCGGATTGGCGCGGTGGGCGGTGGTCATCGTCATGTCCGTTGCAACGCCCCGGGTGTGGCATGGTTCGGCCTTGAGGCCAACGGCCGGGCCGAACGTCAGTCCAGCGGTTCGAACCGGGGCTTGTCGGTCAGGGCGCGCAGGACGCCGTCGGCGATGCCGAAATGCAGGCCGCTGAGGATCAACCGGCCCGCCTGTTCGCGTTCGGCGATCCAGGGAAAGGTGCGCAGGTTTCTGATGGACAGTCGCACGATGGCCTCCTCGGCGGCGCGATCCACTTCGTGGGGTTCGACCGTTTCGGCGACGTGACGCACCACGGGCGCCCCTTGCGCGATCCAGGGGGCGACGAAGTCGGACACGATCTCGGGCGCGCCGTTGATCATGGCGTTGACGCCCCCGCAGTGGGCGTGACCCATGACGACGATCCGCTTGACGCCCAGCACCTTGACCCCGAATTCCAGCGCGGCCGAGACGCCGTGCAGCTTGCCGTCCGGTTCATAGGGCGGGACCAGATTGGCGACGTTGCGCACCACGAACAGTTCGCCCGGCTTGGCGTCGAAGATCAGGGCCGGATCGGCGCGACTGTCCGAACAGGCCACGATCAAGGTGTGGGGCTTCTGGCCCTTGGTGGCCAGGGCCTCATAGTCGGCGCGCGCCGTGGGCCAGTGATCGGCGCGAAAGCGGTGATAACCGGCGGTCAGTTCGTCTTCGGTGTCGCTCATGGCGCTTCCTTACCGTCGGCTCACGCTTTTCGGAAGAAGGCGTGGATGCGTTCGGCCAGGGGCTGGCTGACGCCGTCGACCTTGACCAGATCGACCACGGAGGCGCGGCTGACGCCCTTGGCGGAGCCGAAGGCGTGGAGCAGGGCCTTCTTGCGGCCGGGGCCGACGCCTTCGATCTCGTCCAGCGGGTTCTTCTTGATGTCCATCGAGCGGCGCTTGGCGTGGGCGCCGTTGGCGAAGCGGTGAGCCTCGTCGCGCAGCCGCTGCAGATAGTAGAGAGCTGGCGACTTCAGCGGCAGCATGAAGGGCGCCTTGCCCGGCATGAAGAACTTCTCCATCCCCGCATCGCGATCCGGTCCCTTGGCCACGCCGACCACGGCGATGTCGTCCAGCCCGCCCAGATCGGCCATGACCGCCAGCACCTCGGCCAGCTGACCCGCGCCGCCGTCGATCAGCAGCAGGTCGGGGCGGACCACGTCTTCGCCCTCTTCCTCGTCCTTGACCAGACGGGCGAAGCGGCGGCGCATCACCTCGCGCATCATGCCGTAGTCATCGCCCGGCGTCAGGTCCTCGCCCCGGATGTTGAACTTGCGGTACTGGGACTTCTGGAAGCCCTCTGGCCCCGCCACGACCATGCCGCCGACCGCATTGGTCCCCTGGATATGGGCGTTGTCGTAAATCTCGATCCGCTCGGGCCGGGCCTCAAGGCCGAAGGCCTCGCACACCTCGTCGAGGATTTTACCCTGGGCCGAGCTTTCGGCCAGGCGGCGGCCCAGGGCCTCGCGCGCATTGGTCAGGGCGTGATCGACCAGGGCCAGCTTCTCGCCGCGCTGGGGGCGGACGATCTCGACCTTGCGGTCGGCCTTCATCGAGAAGGCCTCCTCCAGCAGCTCCAGCTCGTGCGGGCGGACGTTGGACAGGATCAGGCGCGGGATGGGCTTGTCCTCGTAGAACTGGCCCAGGAAGGCGGCCAGAATCTCCGGGTCGGTGTCGGACTTGTCCACGCGCGGGAAATAGGCGCGGCCGCCCCAGTTCTGGCCCGCGCGGTAGAAGAAGACCTGGACGCAGGCCTGGCCGCCGTCGGAATGCAGGGCGAAGACGTCGCCTTCCGCCACGCTGTCGGCGCTGACGGAGTTCTCCATCGATATGGCCGACAGCGCCCGGATGCGGTCGCGCACGCGGGCGGCCTGTTCGAAGTCCATGGCGTCCGACGCGGCCTGCATCTCGCCCGACAGGCGGCCGATGACGGCGCGCGACTTGCCGCGCAGGAAGGCTTCGGCCTCGTCCACCAGTTCGCCGTAATCCTCCAGCGAGATCAGGCCGGTGCAGGGCGCCGAGCAGCGCTTGATCTGATGCAGCATGCAGGGGCGGGTGCGCGTCTCATAGACGCTGTCCGAACAGGACCGCAGCAGGAAGGCCTTCTGCAGGGTGTTCAGCGTCCGGTTGACCGCCCAGGTCGAGGCGAAGGGGCCGAAATACTGGCCGGGCGTCGTGTGGGCGCCGCGATGCTTCCTGATCTGGGGGGCGCGGTGGTCGCTGCGGATCATCAGTTCGGCGAAGGACTTGTCGTCGCGCAGCACGACGTTGAAGCGCGGCTTCAGCTTCTTGATGAAGTTGGATTCCAGCAGCAGGGCCTCGGTCTCCGACGCCGTGACCACCAGCTCCATCGACCGGGTCTGGGCCACCATCAGGCCGATGCGCTGGGTGTGGAACCGGCCTTGCGCATACTGGATGATGCGCTTCTTCAGGCTGCGGGCCTTGCCGACATAGAGGCACGATCCGTCCTCGCCATACATGCGATAGACGCCCGGCTTGTCGGGCGCGCGCCGCGCCTCGTCGGCGATCAGCGCGGCGGCGGTCAATTTCGAATCGGGCGTCGCCTCGGTCATCCGCCCGGATATAGGGTCAGGACCGGCGAACCAGAAGGACGCCCGCCAGCACCAGTCCGACGCCTGCAATCCGCCCCAGGTTCAGCGGTTGTTGCGGCACCCCCAGGACGCCGAAGTGGTCCAGCGCCAGGCTGATCAGAAGCTGGCCGCCCACCATCAGGGTGATGGTCATGGCCACACCCAGGCGCGGCACGCCCCAGGCGGCGGCCACCACGAAACAGGCGCCGTAGGCCCCGCCTAGCCAGGTGTACCAGGGCAGGGCGCGGGTCGCCGCGACATCCGGGCGGGTGTGCAGGATCGCCGCGACCACGCCCAGGGCCACGGTCCCGACAGCGAAGGAGACGAGGGCCGCATTGACCGGCGAGGCCACGGCCGTCGCCAGCCTGGCGTTGGTCGGCGCCTGAAGGGCGGTGGCGCCCCCGGCCAGGACGACGACGAGGATGGCGATCAGCGACGGGTTCATGCCCCCCTTGGCTAGCACGGTCGCGACCGTTTGCTAGCCCAGGATGAAGCGGGCGGCGCGTTCGCCCTCCGGGTCGCCGGCGACGCCGAAGTCGCGCTTTATGGTCATGTGGCTGTCGTTCGGGGCCGGCACGACCTCGGCGTGGCCGCCCGCGCGGATCAGGGCCTCGGCCAGGGCGCGGCTCTGGGCGGCCGAATCCTGACGCCTTGCGACGTGGAAGATGAGGAAGGGCGGATAGGCCGCGCCGGGCCGAATACGCAGGAGGGGCGACAGTGCGGCGGCCTGATCCCCGAACGCCTGATCATAGGTCCTGCCCAGCCATTGGTCGATGGGTCCGTCGGCGCGCGGGGCCGTGGCGTCATAGCCGGCGCCGTCCAGCAGGATCACCCCCGCCAGGTCGGACGGCTTCAGCCCGACCGCGCCCAGATAGTCGGGATCGACACCGACCAGGGCGGCTAAATGGGCGCCGGCCGAATGGCCCAGAAGATAGATCGGCCGACCGGGCAGGCGGCGCTTCAGGTCGGCGACGGCGGCGGCGACATCCAGGGCCGACTCGCGCGCGCTGACGGCGGGCGCCAGCCGGTAGCTGGTCGAGGCCAGGGTCAGGCCATGTCGCCGGGCGTAGTCGGGCAGGGCGTCGACCGTGGTCCGTTCGCCCCGCGACCATCCCCCGCCGTGCACGAACATCAGGATCGGCCCGGTCACTCGGTCCACATAGAGGTCATACGCCTGAAGCGGGTCGGGGCCGAAGGCGAAGGAGCGGGCGGGCGCGACGGCCGGGCTCTCGGAGGCCGTCCGACGACGTCGCCGATCGCCGCGTGTCTGGGCCAGGGCGTGGCCTGGCAAGGCGGCGCTGAGGGCCAGACCGATCAGGGCCAGGCGACGCGAGACGGGCATGGGGCGATCCTTCCGAACGGGCTTGACCGTTCTGAAACGCGCTGCCGGGGCGTTTTCCGTCTCACCAGGCGTCGGAAACCGGGGCGGCGTCGAAGATTTCGGCCAGGCGCGCACGGGTGCTGCGATGGGCGTCGTCGGGCAGGGCGGAGGGGTGAAACCAGCCGATCTCCGCGATCTCGCCCTGGCTGGCGCGCGGCCCCTGGTCGAAGGCGTCGATCCGGAACACCGCCACATGGTCGCCCGGAAAGAACCGCTCGTTCGAATGCAGCGACAGCAGGACCGGCTCTCCGCGCGCGATCACCCCGGCTTCCTCGCGCAGTTCGCGCACTACGGCCGCCTGGGTCGTTTCGCCCCGATCCACCCCGCCGCCGGGCAGCCACCAGCCCGCCAGATAGGTGTGCTTCACCAGCAGAACCCGCCCCTCGCCGTCCACCGCCACCGCCCGCACCCCCAGTGTCTTGCCCCGCGTCAGCCGCGACCAGGCGAAGAAGAGAGGGCGGGTGAAGGGTTCGACGTGGATGCGCCAGTTGTTCATGACGGTCAGCATGACGCCGCCTCGCGCGCTTGAACAGCGGGGCGCGCCGCTTTATCGAGAGGGCATAACAGGAGCATCCCATGCTGGCTCTCGGCATCATCTTCGGCTTCATCGCCGTCATCGCGGCCATCAACTTCTATGAGTTCGGTCGGGTTGACTGAACCGACGGCCGTCTCGGTGCGCGGCGTCGCCCTGGTCACGGGCGGGGCGCGCAGGATCGGGCGGGCCATTTGTCTGAGGCTGGCCGAGGCCGGGTTCGACGTGGCGATCCACCACCATGCGTCGGGCGACGACGCTCGAAACCTGGCCGATGAGATCGCGTCTTTGGGACGGCGCACCTGTTTGTTGCAGGCCGACCTGAGGGACGAGGCGCGGGTGCACGCCCTGGTCGGCGAGGCGGCCGAGTCGCTGGGGCCGGTGACGGCCCTGGTCAACAACGCCTCGGTGTTTGAGGACGACCGCATCGGCGGCCTGACCCGCGAAAGCTGGGACAAACATATCGAGACCAATCTGCGGGCGCCTATCGTGCTGGCCGAAGCCTTCGCCGCCCAGGCGTCGGAGGGGGTCATCGTCAATCTTCTGGATCAGAAGGTGCTGAAGCCGGACCCGCGCTTCTTCTCCTACAGCCTGTCACGCAACGCCCTGTGGTGGGCGACCCGGACCCTGGCCCAGGCGCTGGCGCCGGGCATCCGCGTCAACGGGGTGGGGCCGGGGCCGACCCTGCCGTCCATCCATCAGACGCCCGAGGAGTTCGCCGCCGAGGCGACGGCCACCCTGCTGGAACGGCCCGGCAGCCCGGAGGCGGTGGCCGAGGCCGTGCTGTGGCTGATTGACGCCCGCATGGTCACGGGCCAGATGATCGCCGTCGATGGCGGCCAGCACCTGGCCTGGCGCACGCCCGACATTCTGGAGTAGCCCTGCGTGACATCCCCATCCCCCGCGACGCCGTTTCCTGCCGAGGAGCCGGTGCGGTTCGAGCGTCTGGACGTCTTCGTGCGCGGGCTGGAGGTCGAGGCGGGCATCGGCGTCTACGATCACGAACAGGGTCGACTGCAGCGGCTGGTGATCGACGTGACCCTGGCGCTCGAGCCTCGGCCCATCGAAAAGTTGGGCGACACCATAAATTATGAGACGGTGACCGAGGCTGCGCGCGCCATCGCCGCCGAGGGGCATGTGGGGTTGGTGGAGACCTTCGCCGAACGGCTGGCGCGGGCCTGCCTTGCGGATCGTCGCGTGCAGCGGGCCACGGTGCGGATCGAAAAGCCTGGCGCGCTGAACGCGGTCGCGGCGCCCGGCTGCGAGATCGTTCTGACGCGCTGACGCCGCGCGCACGGTTGCGTCGATCCGGCCGGGCGGCCATTGTCCGCCGGTGAGTCCTGCCGCCTGGCGCGGCGTGAGAGAAGCGTTCGAACCCCATGGCCGAAACCGGCGATCCGAAAGGCCCGTTCCGCGACGATCCCCACCGCCCGGCGGGGGACGACCCCGACGCCCTGGTCGGTTTCGTCTCTCCGGCGTCGTTGACCGGCCGGCTGCGGCCCCGGCCCGCAGAATCTGAACCGGAGCCAGAGGCCGAGCCGGACCTGTTCGATCCGCCGGCGCCGGGCCCGTTCGACCGGACCGAGCCGACGACGCCGACGGCCCGGTTCGACACCTCCAGACCCGTGACGCCACCCATGTTCCCGACGCCGCAGGATGTGTCCGCATCCGCCGCGCGTTCGTTTGACCGCTCCAATATTCGTTCGGCCCTCGACCCCGAACCCGCGCCCCCGGTCGCGGCGCCGATGAGCGTGTTCGCCGTCTATGTCTTGATCCTGCTGGCGGTGCCGACGCTGGGCGTCGCGGCCCTGGCGGGCCTTGCCGCAGTCACCGGGCGCGACGGCCCGCGCGACCCCATGGCCGCCAGCCACTTCGCCTATCAGCAGCGGACGCTGTGGGGTGCGGCCGTCGGCGCGGTGATCGGCGCCTTGTTGATCGTGGTCAATATCGGCGTGCTGGTCCTGTTCTTTCTGGCGGTCTGGCTGCTGGCGCGCGGGGCCTATGGGGTGCTGCGGCTGAAGAGCGGCAAGCCCATCCCCCATCCGCGCAGCTGGCTGTTCTAGGAACGAAGGCCGCCCGGTCGTCTTATTCTCGAAATGACGGTGATGGAGGCGACGATGGGCGATCTCAGGGACGACAGGACGGATCAGCGGTTCGTTCAGGACTTCGAGGGCGAAAACGGCGCGGGCCAGGTCTGGGCCGACTACGCCGTGCGCGACGGCGTCCATTTCATCCTGCACGTGGAGGCCGAGCCGTCTCTACGTGGCTCGGGGGCGGCTGGGCGTTTCATGCAAGCCCTGGCCGATCATGCGCGCCAGGATGGGCTGAAGCTGGTCCCGCGCTGCAGCTATGCGGTGGCCTGGTTCCGGCGGCATGCGGACTATGCCGACGTCCTGGCCTGACGTCTGCAAGACGCCTCCTGCGGGCGTTCGATCGACGTATCGGCCCCGGGTTGACGCCAAGTCGCCGTGACGATCCCGGACGCGGGTGCGTCTCGGTGGATCGAGTCTCAGCCGATGCGACCGACGATGGTTCTTATGGTTTCGGCCTTGGTCGGCAGATCGGCGGCCAGACGGGCGGCGATTTCGCGTGCGCCGACCGGATAGGCTTCGCCGCCGGCCGCGATCTCCTTGGCCTTTTCGGCGGCCTGCATCAGCAGGCGCTCCAGCTGCTCGATCTCTTCCAGCGCCAGGGCGTGGGCTTCGAGCTGCAGACGTTTGACCCGTTCCGCCGTCGTTTCGGGCGCGCGCATCAGGTCGTAAACAGCGGATTCGACGCCTACCAGCCGCAGATCGGGCTTGGCTTCGCCGCCGGTCTTCTTGGTCATGGAATCATTCCCCCAGCACAGGCTGAGCTTTCAGGGTGATCCAGTTGAGGCGCGGCGTCGAGCTTGGCTGTAACGGTTGTCGCGGCCCTGTGGCCGCGACGCATCGTTTTACAGTTCGGGGGCCCGGGCCGGGACCATCGCCGGGGCGACGACGGGGGCCAGAACGCCGCCGGCGACCGCGCGCAGAGGCGACCGCGGCGTATGCAGAACGGCCGGATTGACGCTGACGCCGTCCTGGGCCGGCGTGACCAGAAAGCCCTTCTTGGCCAGGGCGTCGCCCGAACGGACGCGCGAGGTCCAGACGCTGATCGGCGCGGCCAGCAGCAGCGGCAGGACGATGGGCGCAAACCAGGTGGCCAGGTCGGGACGGACGCACAGCGGGATCATGAATCCGACGCCGGCGATCATCTGCCACCGCATGGCGCGGAAGGCGTCCGACCAGGCCAGGCCGTCAGCGTCGCGCTGCTGGGCGGTCCAGCCGGCGTCGTGACCCGACAGGATCTGGATGAAGGCCTTGGTGTTGGCGACCATCAGGATGGGGGCCAGGATGGCGGACAGGGCGATCTCGGCGGCCATGCCGCGGGCGATCGACGCAGTTCCACCGAAGGCGCGGCGTTCGGCCGGACGGCTGAGGACAAGGGCGGCGCCCATGAACTTGGGCCCGATCAGCAGCACGCCCGACAGGAAGGACGCCAGCATGAAGGGCGTGAACTGAGGGTTCAGGATGTAGAAGAAGCTGGACCAGTCCACCGGATAGAACATCTGGATGAACAGGCCCGTCATCAGCGACGCCAGCCACAGCGGCGAGGACAGATAGGCCATGCAGCCCATCAGCAGCTGCAGTCGGCTCATCGGCGACAGGCCCTTGGCCGTGATCAGGCCCAGGTGTTGAAGATTGCCCTGGAACCAGCGGTGGTCGCGACGGATGAAGTCGGTGACGGACGGCGGGGTCTCTTCCCACGAGCCTTCCAGGGCGGCGGTGACGTGCACGGCCCAGCCGGCGCGGCGCATGAGGGCGGCCTCCACCACGTCGTGGCTCAGGATGTGACCGCCGAAGGGCTTTCTGCCTTTCAGGTGCGGCAGGCCGCAGCAGTCGGCGAAGGCGCGCGTGCGGATGATGGCGTTGTGGCCCCAGTAGCTCGACTCCGAACCGGTCCAGTAGGCCAGGCCAGCGGCGGCCACGCGGCCGTACAGGCGCACCGAATACTGCGACACGCGGGCGAAGATCGTGCGGGCCTTGATGATGACCGGAGCGGTCTGGATCAGGCCCACGCCGGGATTGCGCTCCATGGCGTCGACCATGCGCAGCAGGGTCTCGCCGGCCATGGTGCTGTCGGCGTCCAGAACGATCATGGTCTCGTAGGCGCCGCCGAAGCGACGGATCCAGTCGGACAGGTTGCCGACCTTGCGTTCGGTGTTCTGCAGGCGACGACGATAGTAGGCCTTGCAGCCCGCGCCCTGGCGGAAGCTCTGGAACACCGACAGTTCGGCGGCGGCGGCCTCTTCCTTGGTCGAGTCGCTCAGCACGAAGATGTCGAAGGCGTCGGCGGCGCCCAGGCGCGCCAGCGAGGCGTCGATCTGGGCCAGGCGCGCGAAGGAAGCGCGGGCGTCCTCGTTGTACAGCGGCATCAACAGGGCCGTGCGCGTGCGCGGCAGGGCCGGATGCGGCGAGAAGGCCAGGTCGGCCTGATCCTTGCCGCGCAGCATGACGACCAGACCCATCAGGCCGCTGACGAACCAGCAGGAGATGGCCGTGATCAGCACCATGAACAGGCCGAACGCGACCATCTCGGTCCCGTCCCAACCCTTGCGGGCGTACAGATAGAAGGGGGTGATGGCCGAAAGCGCGGTCAGGACGATGGTGCCGGCCAGCAGCGTCAGGCGGCGCAGGGCGACCGCGCGGGGCGAGGTGGCCGGGGTCGCCTGGGCGACGACGGCGGGGGCTTCAAGCGACTGGACGGGCATGGCCAATGGCGTCTCGTCGGGCAGCCACGACCATGCCGGCCCCTGCGGAGCCTGGGCCGCGACGCGCGCTGCCTCGTTCATCGTCTCGACTTCAGCCTGGTCGACAGGCCGGATCGCCAGCTTGTTCATGCCGCTCTGGACGCCCCCGAGTTGACCGACCGTCATTCCGAAGGCAGGAACGACGCGGAGTGCTGCGCTGCAACACGACCTGCATCATCGATCACATTCGCGCGATTTTCAATCACGCAATGTTGATGTCGTCAAAAATTCGAGGGGTTTTTCACAGCGGAACGTCGAAGGCGTCGGCATCGCGGCGGCTTGTCGGCGATTCCGTGGCGACGGACAGCAGTTTACGGTCCAGAACCCAGGCTGCAACCCCTACCCAACCCACCAGGACGATGGCGTAGGCGCGCTCCCACCAGCCGACATTGGCGTCATTGACCGTGCCGGGCAGAACCAGATGCTTGGTCAGGACGGTCAATACCGCCATGACGATGAAGGTCGCCGCCAGAAAGGCTTTCAGCCGGGGCATGTCGCGCCGCCGCGCCAGACCCCATAGCAAAAGCAGCGGCGCCAGCTGAATTCCCAGGGCCAGGTTGATGACCATGTGGCGCGGGTCGGGCCAGGGATAGAGGGTCGATGCGGACATGCCCGCCCCCGCCAGCACGAAGACCACGGCGATGACAGCGCCGGCGACGCGCGCGCCGGTCAGGGCGAAGATCGCCAGGCCGAAGCCCAGGCCCGCCAGCCCCGCCATCACCCCGGCGACGAACACTCCGCCGTTGAAGAGGATGGGCGCACGGGCCGAGGCCCCGCCCAGTTCGCTCAGATACTGGGTGGCGTTGTCGAATCCGGGATAGGTCAGGATGGCTATGGCGACGACGGTCAGGGCCAAAAGCGGCGCGGCGACCCCGACGCCCAGCAGACGTCGGCGACGGTCATAGCGTTGACTGGGCCGCAGCAGAGCCTTCAGGTCCAGCGGCCAGGGCCGTCCGTCCAGCGGCTTCAGCCCCCACAGCGGACGGATGGCGGGGATGCGTTTGACGACTTCATAGATCGCCAGGCTTCCCAGGAAGGTCGCCAGCACCAGCACCAGCGCCTCCAGCCCCGCCGGCAGGTTCGCCGGTCGCACGATCCAGACGGCGGCGACCAGAACGGTCTGGTGCGCCAGATAGAGAGGGAAGGTCGCCTCGGTCAGATACCGCAGCCCCGGGCCGCCCTTGTTCCGCAGATGTCGGCTTCCGAAGCCCAGGATGGCGACGATGACGCCCCATTGATCGACGCCGTAGACCAGGGCCCGAGGGACGCCCCAGAAGGCCCCGGCGCCCGGATGCCAGACCTGCACCATCATGATCGGCAGGGCGACCGCGCCCAGGGCCAGTCCGACCCAGCGATACCGCTCCATGTCGCGCCACAGGCCCTCGCGGCCCACGATGCAGAAGCCGAACAGGAAGGCCGCCAGCGACAGGGCGTGATTGTACCAGTCCCAGTGAAGGGTGTTGGTGATGCCGAACCAGGGGAAAAGGCCCCAGCGGATCAGCGTCAGATAGAGGATCGGCAGCAGCAGAAGGCGCGGCCCCTTCAACGCGCGCTCCAGCCCGTCGCCCAGGGTCTCGATCAGCCCGGGCCGCCGCCACAGCAGGACGGCGATCACACTGTAGGCGGCGATATAGACGATGAACCACAGGTGGTTGACCGGCACCCCGTCGGCCAGGCCGCTCCAACCGAACTCATGACCCAGCCAGGCGACGAAGCCGGCTGCGCCCCCTGGCCAGCCGCCCTTGTCCATCGCCTCGATCCAGGACTGGATCGGCACCAGAACCAGGGCGCCGAAGATCAGGGGCGGGACCAGCCGTTCGAACCGGGCGCGCGCGACCTGGCGCGGCGTGCGTCGCGCGGTCATGAACCGCAGCGCCGCGCCGGACACCAGGAAGAGCAGCGTCAGCCGCCATGGATTGGTGATCAGGATCGCCTCGCGCATCCACGCGAAGGTGTGAGCGCTGTGCACGTGCCAGTCATAGACGCCATAGACCAGACCGACATGATACAGGATCAGCAGGCCGAAGGCGCCGACGCGGATCCAGTCCAGATCGTAACGGCGTGCAGGCGGGGCGACGGGCGAGTTCACCGGCGCGTCTATGGTCCGCGCCAGGCGTCCAGGCAATATGGCGGATCGTCCCAAACGGCGCGCGATCAGGCCGGAACCGACCGCGACAGACCCAGCGCCGTCAGCGTCTCGGCCAGAGAGGCGTCCTGCTCGGCCTGATACAGCGCCATTTCGTCCAGCACCGGCCGGCCCAGCGCCTGTTCGAACTCGGCCTTGGCCGGATCGACGGCATAGGCGGCGGCTCGCGCCTCGGCGCCCAGGTTGGACTGGAAGATGCCGGCCGCGCTGACGGGCAGGAAGTCCTCGTAGGTGATGGGTTCCGCCGCGACGGCGCCCTGGGCGATCAGGGCGTCCAGATCGTCGGTCTCGGCCCGCTCGGCCAGGCCCTTCAGGGTGGGGCGATAGCGGAACCAGGCCAGGTCGCCGCGACGCAGGGTCTCCCAGTCATCGGGCAGGGCCGAGAAGTCCTTTCTGGCCAGGGCCTCGTCATAGAGGGCCCGGCCCGTCGGCGTCAGGGCGCAGCCACGTTGCTCGATTTCGCCGAAGCGGGCGGTGTGCACCCCGGCGACGGCGCCCTCGCCGGAGGGAAAGGCGATCGCCTCCTCCAGCGCCTTGAAGCTGGTTTGGCGCAGCAGGATGGGGCAGGCGCGGGCGGGCGGCCCCTCGATCGTCTCCTTAGGCGTGATGCCGCGTTCGGGCATGGCCGCCTGGGCCGCGTCTATGTCCAGGGTGCGCGGCGTCAGGTGGTTGATGTGCGGCCCCTTGAAGCTGACCACATCGGCGATCAGCCGGTGGGCCGCCACCAGCCGGGCGTAGGTGTCGGCGCTGACCGTGGCTTCGGCGTGCCAGCGGAAGGTCTCCAGCAATTCGGCCACGAAACGGTCGGCCTGATCCGCGTTCAGCCCGCCGTTCGTCTCCGCCGTCGCGATCAGCTCGCGCGCGCCGGCCGTGAAGATGTCGCGCCGCGCCAAGGTCTGGGCCGCCTCTTCGCGCAAGGCCGCGTCCTCGATCAACTCCAGCCGCAACAGGGAGCAGAAGACCCGAAATGGGTTTCGCGCCAGGGCGCCGGGATCGACCGGGCGAAAGGCCGTCGAATGGACCGGCACCCCGGCCGGCGCCAGGTTGTAATAGCTGACCGGCGCCATCCCCATGACCGCGAAGGCCCGGCCGATCATCGCCAGTTCGTCCGCCGTGCCGACGCGGATGGCGCCGTGCCGTTCTTCCGACAGGCGGCTCAGTTCGCCCGAGTTCGCCAACCGGTTCGCACCCGCCGGATCGGCTTCCAGCACACGCGCATTGATGTCGGCCACCAGGCTCAGCAGTTCGCCGTACTGGGGCACTTCGGCCCGGTACATGGCCGACAGGGCGGCCGAGAACCGGCTGCGAATTTCGTCGGAATGGACGAAGGCGGACATGATCGCTCCCACTTTTGGCCGATCCATAGGCTGCGCGGGCGGCGGTGAAAAGCCGCCGAGCGTCGGCGTCAGGCGCTGACGCCGATCCCGATGGGGCAGACCACGCCCGTCCCGCCGATGCCGCAGTAGCCGGCCGGATTCTTGGCCAGATACCCCTGATGATAACCCTCGGCGTAGTAATACGGCCCGGCCGGCTGGATTTCGGTTGTGATGGTCCCGCGCCCGGCCTGGGTCAGGGCGGCCTGATAGGCGTCCCGCGACGCCTCGGCCTCGCGTTGCTGCCGATCGTTCAGCGTATAGATGGCCGAGCGATAGGTCGTGCCCACGTCGTTGCCCTGACGCATGCCCTGGGTCGGATCGTGATTCTCCCAGAACACCTTCAGAAGATCGCCGTAGCTGACGACCTTGGGGTCGAAGACGACCTGCACGACCTCGGTATGGCCCGTGCGGCCAGTGCAGGTCTCCTCATAGGTCGGATTGGGCGTCAAGCCGCCAGAATAGCCGGCCGAAGTGACCCAGACCCCCGGCGTTCGCCAGAAGATGCGTTCCACGCCCCAGAAACACCCCATGCCGAAAACGGCCGTCTCGAACCCCTCGGGATAGGGCCCTTTCAGCGGATTGCCGCTGACGAAATGCACCGTATCGGTGGTCAGGGGCTCGGCGCGGCCGGGCAGGGCGGTCTCGACGGTGGGCAGTTCGGCGCTCTTGGCGAACAACATCGGGGACTCCGGGTCTCAAGGGAAAAACGACTTACCCTATATGGGAACGTCACGAGCGCTTGCCGAGGGGGCCATGGTGTTCTATCAGGCCCGCCTCCCGCCGGATCGACCGTCCGGCGGCGCGCACGACGTGGCGTAAACGGACAGGTGGCGGAGTGGTCGATCGCGCACGCTTGGAAAGCGTGTGTAGGTGAAAGCCTACCGAGGGTTCGAATCCCTCTCTGTCCGCCACCTCCTGTCGCGATGTCCGCTCTGCCGAGCAGCGCGCGTCCTTTCGTCCCGACCTTTCCGAGTCTTTCGCCGGTTGATGCGGTGTTGCGCGCGGCTGTTCGCGGCGCCGTTGGTAGCGTCAGGTTAAGTGCGCCAAGTCAAAAGCGCCCTATCCCGCCGCGTTTCAGACGACAGCCGCCGCCCATGCAGCATCCGCATCGGTGCGAAAGCGACGAAGTGTGGATCTGCTGATCAGATGGCGTTGGAGATTGAAGGTGTTGTAGATCGCCGCGTGGGTGGTGAGGAAACGTTGGGCTGAGGCCCGGGATTTGAACCCCTGCTGTTGCCGTTCTCGTCGTCGGATCGGCAGATGCGAATTCTCCACCCGATTGTTGTCCCTCAGCCGTCCCGGCCGGTGAAGATGGTTGAGCTTCAGCTTCTTGAGCGCCGCGCCGTAAGACGCCAGGCTGTCTGTCGTGATCGATTCAGGCTCGACCGGCTGGTTGTGCAAGAGACGCTTCAGTAGCTTCAGTGCCGCGTCCGTATCCCGCCCGCGCTGGACCACGACGTCAAGAATCTCGCCTTCGTCATCGACCGCACGCCACAGGTACATCTGCCTTCCGCCGATCCAGCAGAACACCTCGTCCAGATGCCATCTTCCGGTTGGGGCCCATCTCCGCTTCTTCAATCGCCGGGCGATCAACGACCCGAACTTGATCGTCCAGCACCGGATCGTCTCGTAGCTGACGTCGATCCCGCGCTGGGCCAGCAACGTCTCAACGTCGCGGAAGCTGAGGCTGAACCTGAAATAGAGCCAGACCGCGTGACGGATCACCTCGGCCGGAAATCTGTGGCGCTTGAACGACAGGGGCTTCATGAATCGCCTTCTCCACCCGTGGCTTGCGGCCGTCAAAGTGGAGAACTTTTAGCGTTTGCCTGACAGCACCTAAATTTTCTCTTCCCAGTAAGCCGGGGCTGAATATTTCAGACGAGAACATCGAAAGTGTTTATTTTGGGATGATCGACAGATCTGATTTGTCCGTATTGAACTTAAAAAGTCAGAAAGTGATGGGATTGGATGCATCAGTGCTCATTTTCAAGATGAAAGATGGATCGGAGAAAGTCCTGCCGGTATATGTGCTCGAAAGTTCTTTTCGGATGGTTTTGGATAATTTGCGGGGCGAGTTGGGTCGAGAACGGTAGGTCGGAGTGCTGGTGTAAAGGACGTTTGGCGAATGAGAAGATTTGGTATCATCACGTTGGCCCTTTTGGCGGTGGCTGCTTGCACACCGGAGAAAAGCGCCCGCCCTCCACAAACGCTGGAAGCGTTCCGCGGGAAGACGATTGTCTTTAAGTCCAATGCATACCCCTCCGTAGTGGCCTTGTACCTGGATGACGGTGCTTACCGAAACTACGCCGATGTTTTGGAGGTCGGCGGACCGTCCGATATCGGAGGCACCCTGGCGCCATGTGGCGAGGGCATCTCCAAATGCGTACAAGTTGGTGGTCACTACATCATGGTTCCACCACCGGGTGAGACGCGTTGGTCTTTTGGCGGCCACGATTTCCGTCTTGTTGCGGACCCGTCTAATCGCGCTGGACACGTTGTCGTCGTGTCTCGGAATGGCGACGAGATTTCTTCCTATGGCTTCAGCTCGCAGTGCGGCGTTCGATGGCTTAACGTTTCCGTAGGCCGAGAAGGGGGCGAGGAAGTGTTCTATCCTGTGGGACGCTCTCTATTCTCAGATATGATCTGTGAGCCAAATCCGACATCCTAGTGAGAGGGGGGGGCTGTCAGGTTAACCTCTGCAGGTCGCAAATGTCCCGGCACTGCGTCAGTCATTCGGCCGCTGCCGGCCACGCGACTTCAGCCTCGGCGCGAAAACGGCGAAGGTTTGATCGGCTGATCAGATGTCGTTGGACGTTGAAGGTGTTGTAGATCGCGGCGTGGGGTCTTGTCAGCCCAAACGGTTTGTATCCCCGATCGGGTCAGATAGCGTGGCTATATGGCGAAGTCCGACAACCCGTTTCGATGGTTCGACAGCTCTCCGGAGGTGATCCGAACCGTCGTCATGATGTACGTCCGTTTCCCGCTTTCGCTCCGTCAGGTCGAAGATCTGCTGGCCGAGCGCGGAATCGATATTTGCCATGAGACGGTCCGGCTTTGGTGGAACCGGTTCGGCCCCATGTTCGCTGGCGAGATCCGCAGGAAGCGAGTCCAGGCCATGCGCCACTTTACGCAATGGCGCTGGCATCTCGACGAGATGTTCGTCCGCATCAACGGCGAGAGGCACTACCTCTGGCGCGGCGTCGATCATGAGGGCGAGATCCTAGAATCCTTTGTAACCAGGACACGGGACAAGGCTGCCGCGCTGAAATTCCGGAAGAAAGCCATGCGTCGCCACGGTCCAGCCAAGGCGATCGTCACCGATGGACTGCGATCCTACAGGGCGGCTCTGAAGGAGATCGGCGGCGCCGGGAAACAGGAAACGGGCCGCTGGCTGAACAACCGCGTCGAGAACTCCCACCTGCCGTTTCGGCGACGAGAACGGGCCATGCAGCGGTTCCGCCAGATGAAGACCCTGCAGAAATTCAATGCGGTCCACGCCGCCTTCCACAACCACTTCAACCAGGATCGCCACCTCATCAGCAGAGATCACTTCAAAGCCCGACGCTCGGCCGCCCTGGCCGAGTGGAAGGCGCTCGCCGCCTAAGGACCGCCCCCTCCTGCCCCGAGTCCGCTCGCTGGAGATAAGTTCGCATTGGACTGACAGCACCATGATGGCCCCGATGTCAGAAGCGGCGGCTCGCTGTGATGCGTATAGTGCGGCCTAGCGGGTCTCGGTCGTTGCGGCCATAGCCTGGAGCGGGGGAGCCATTGCCGAGACGTGCATCCGGTCGGGCGTCGAACAGGTTCTCGATTTCCAGTTCTAGGCGGAGACCGTCGTTTCGACGCCGGCCAGCCTCCGTCGTCACTGCCTGCTTCGTCTCCAGCACGGTGCTGATCTTGAGGTCGATGGTTGTCAAGGGCGACAGGAGGAGGTCTTGCGGCCCGTCTTGGCCGACGTCGCGGCGAATGCGGGCGCTGCTGCGCCAAGCGGCATTCAGGTTCGCCCCCCAGCGCCCCAGACGGCCGTCCATTCTCAATGTCGCCTGATGCCGGGAAACCCCGCCGCCATCTCCGGCCAACTGGTCGAAAGCGGGAAGATCGTCGCGGATAGTCAGACGATCTGCAAGGCGCCAGGTGTGGGTGAGCGAGACCTGGACCGAGCCTCGCCTGGATGTCGCAGCGCCGCCCATGGGGATGTTGGCGGTCAGGCCGGACGAGAGGGTGTCGGATGCGATCTCCTGCAGATTGATCGTGCGCTGGTCGATAGCGAACAAGCGCCCGCTCGCGTCTCGAAGGTATCGGTCGGGGAAGGCGGCTTCGGTCGCCGGGGTCAGGGCGGGCAGGGCGCCAATGGCGTCGGTCGATCGCGTGCTCTGGAGATTGAGGCTGCCTTGTATGCCCCAGCGGCCGAACGGTCCGGCCGAGGCGCCGATCGACGCCGATCGTGTTTCCTGCCCCCGAAGGTCTGGGTTCCCGCCTGTGAGAGCCAGGATTTCCACAGCTTCGCCGGATCGGAAATCGTAGACGGTCTGCGGCGCGCCATAGAGGAGCGGGGCGAACCTCTGATCGCTGGTGGGAGCGTCGGTCGCGCGAGACCATTGCCCCGTAAAGCGATACCGGCCCCATGGCGTCCAGGCGAAGCCGGCGTTAAGCCCCTGACCGTCTGCGCCTGCGGTGTCCATCGTTCTCAGCCGCCCACCCAGTGTGACGAGGAGGTCGCCCCAACCGCTCGCTCGCTCGCCTTGTAGCGCCGACCAGATCGGCAGCGTCAGGCCCGACCTCACCTCGAGCGCCTGCGATGACTGCGCCGCGTCTAGGCCTGGTGCGGCGGTCTCGTTGCGGGCGCGCAAATATTGCGCATCCACCGTCATCAGCATCGGCCCCGCCGGCAGGTCGATCAATGTTTGGTCGGCGGACAGGGTCGCCACGCCCGACAGAGTTCGGGCGGTAAGGTCCAGAATGCCTTTTTGTTGGCTTTCGCTGGCGGCGACGTCCAGCCCCATCCGGACCGACCAGCCATAGGCTGAACCGCTGACGCCGCCGCTCGCGTTGAGGATGCTGGTCGCTTGTCGCGTATCGAGCGCGGTTCCCCCGACCTGCGATGAAAACCGGCTGCGCTGTTCCTGTGCGCTGGCGGTCAGCGATGTCGCCCAGTCGCCGATGGCGCCCGTCATCGACAGATTCGCTGCGGCTGTTCGGGTTGCGGGGCGCAACGTGGTGCCTTCACGCGCGGGATTGTTTCCGAGGACGCCTGATCGCTCGTTCGCCCTGAGCGAGGTCGTCCGCGCCGCCTCGACGCTGAACAGGAGCGTGTCGGTCTCTTTCAGTTGAGACTGGCGGGCGTCGACCGCCAGTGTCGAGGTTCCTCCGGCGGTGGGACGCGATGCCCGAACCAGGCCATCGTGACTTCTGAATTCGGGGATTAGGACGATGTTCACGACCTTCCGAGCTGGGTCGCCGCCATAGACCGCGCTCGCCTGTTGCGGGAGGATTTCCAGCCGGGCCAAGGCATCCGGCGGAAAGCCGAGGAAGTTGCGGGCATCGACCACTCGACGACCGTTGACGATAACCAGCGGCGGCTGCTGGAGACCCAGGTCTTCGCCGATACGGTTAATGACCTGTCCGATGTCGTAGGCGCCGAGGTTGTCGATCTCCTCGGTTCCCAACTCGCGCTCAGGCGCCAGCCTGGCGGCGCCCCGCCGCCCGACCACGACGACTTCGTCGAGTTGCGCCGGGGTGGCGGCCTCGGCATCTTGCGCGAACGCAGTCAAGGCGACGATCGACAGGCAGGACAGCATCTACGCGATCACCAAGATCTGCTGGGCATCAAGCCGGGAACATTGATCCGGCGTGACCTATGCGGGCCATACGCATTGGCATGGCGCATCGAGAAGGCGAAAAAGGCCGGACGTCAGAGACGCCCGGCCAAGGCTTTTCAGGTTGCAGAGAGTGCCGGACAGCGTCGGGGCTAGAGGATCTGCAGGCCGGGGATGCGAATGGAGCCGCTGACGATGGTGCAGTTCAGACCGCCGGAATTCACGGGCGGCAGCACATTGTTGTTGAAGGTGGCCGTGCGGGTCGCATTGTCCCAGGCGACCACGACCGTGCCGTAGCAGGGATCGTTTGCGACCGTGTTAGCGCCGATGGTCAGTGAGATCGACGTGGTCGATCCCGGCACGACATTCGCCGACCAGGAACCGTAGGGCGCCACGGCGATGCATAGGAAATCGCCGGCGCTGATGCTCCGCGTCGGGATAGGCCGGCTCGTTGCACCAGGCGACGCCGTGATGGAGACGTTGCAGTTCACATTGGTCGTCTGTTGAAGCTGGACAACGCCCGAGCCCGACAGGTTCCCCGTGCTGGGTGAGAACGACTGGGCGAACGATGGCGATGCGAGGGCGACCGTCGCAAGGGCTGCGGCGGCGAAGGAAAGGGTCTTGATCATGATAGTCCTCCCTAGTGCGGGCCTTTATCGGCCCTGTGAAATTTGGACCGTCCGATGTGTGGACGCCTATTAACAGCGCCGTAAAGACTGGCGAGTCAAGAATAAAAATTGTTATTTTTCAATACAATAAAAGCATGATGGCGCGGAAGACCCGACCGCGAATGCGGTCGGGTCAAGTCGAATTCGCCGGCGTGCCGACGAGGCGTTTTGCCCCTTAGAAGCTCTTGGTCAGGCGCACGGCGAATAGCCGCGGATCCAGAGTGAAAACATTGGTGGTCAGGCCTGTGTCGTCGGAGTTGGTGAAGGCATCGACGATCGGCGCGTCGTCGAAGACGTTCTTGACGTAGGCTTGAAGTGTCAGGCCCCGTCTTGTGTCTTCCAGCTTCACGGAAAGGTTGAGATTGTCCCAGCCCTCCAGCCGATCATATTCGGTATTGTAGACTCGGAAGAAGCTTTCACCCTGGCGATAGTAGTCGCCCCGAACTGTAAGATTCCAATCGCCCATGAACCAGGTGTATTGGGCCCCGATGTTGGCGGTCCAGTTAGGCGAGTTGGGCAATTCGTTGCCGCTCAGATCGGCTTCGAAGCCGCGCCCGCCATTGGGAGCCTGGGTCAGCGGGTCGTAGGTGAAACCATAGAAGTTGTAGAACGGCAGGCTGGAACTGATGGCGGGGTTGAAGGTGCCGAACCGTGACGAGCCGGAGCACAACGCGCTGAGCGCGAATGTCGTCAGGGCGTCGCCGAGGTTGGTGTCCAGAATCCGCTCCGCCAGCTCACGGGGCGCGACGCAGTTCGACGGAACCTGGATCCAGGGGCGTAAGGTGATCCAGTCCTCATTCCCTTGAGTCCGGTTCATCACGTCGATAGAGCCTTCGCCATCGGCGACGCGGGTTTTCAGATACCCTAGATTGCCGTCTATCTGGAAATTGGGGGTCGGTTTGTAGACCGCTTCCAGTTCCAAACCCCAGATCGTGGCGTCGAAGTTTTCGTTCAGCGAGATGCGATCGACGATCTGAGAAACCTGGTAGTCTTTGTAATCGTAGTAGAAACCCGTGGCGTTGAGCCTCAGCGCGCCGTCCAGCAGGGTGTTCTTCGTGCCGATTTCAAGAGCCGTGACATATTCCGGCTCGAAGGTGCTGGCGAGGGGCTGATATTGCACAACGGCGGGGTTCAGATCCAACCGGGGTGGATTGGTGCCGCCGCCCTTGTAGCCCCGCGAAAGCGATCCGTAGATCAAGGTGTCGTCCGTGAACGACAGTGTGGGCGACCAATCCAGAACGATACGACCTGTGACCGCCTCCCATTTCTGCTCGATATCCGGCAGCGCGTAGTAGCCCCGGCGCACATAGCCTCCCGTCCCTAGCCCGGGCAGACCGTTGGGTCTTGAACCCAGAAGTAGTTGGCTGGGATATGGGGTCGTGTCCTTGCGGTCTTCCGTATAGCGCAGCCCGGTCGTCAATCTCAGGTCAGAAGTCAGGTCCCAATAGCCTTCGCCAAACACAGCCCACGAACGGGTGTGGACGACGTTCTTGCTGCGGAAGTAATTGTGACCTTCTTCATTGATCTCTCCCAATGGATTGGGATCGACGTAAACGCACTCGCCCGGTCGTGTATCAGTGCAGGGCGCGGTTCCAATGCCGCCGCCAGGCAGGTTGGCGAAGTTGTAGAAATATTCTGCAATCAGAGAAAACGTATTGTTGAATACGAAATAGTCATCCTGCGTTTTGAAGTCCAGGTAGTTAGCGCCGATGCTGAAGTTGAAGCGGCCTTCCATGTCAGATTGAAGCCGGAACTCCTGATACCATTGACGGTTGTCGGAGCGGCTTAAGTCGACAGCCAGAATGCGATCTGATGGGCCGAGTTGTGGATCCGTGTAAACACCGCCCGGAGTCGCCGTCGACGGGATCGGATCGCCGAAGAAGTTAAACACTTGGTTGCTGTCGACGAAGGCTGGATTGGAAACATAACGTGCATAGTCCTGAGAGGCGTAGTAGTCGTCCTTGGCATAGGCCGTCTGTGAATACAGGGTCAGGGTGTCGGTCAGGTCGAACTCAAGATTGACCTGGAAGATGTCATTCTTGGCTCGGAAAACCGGATCGAAGTTGGTCGCGATCTCTCTGAGATTCCTCGACTGGACGATGCCCTCATACGGGTCGCTGCCCAGCGGCACGATGGTGATCGTATTGAAGTCGAGGTCCAGACCGAGAGATGGGGCGATCGCCAGCAGTCGAACAGGGCCAAACGATCCGCCATTCGGCGTACCGAAGGCGTCGTCGTCATACAGAGATCCCGGCAAGCAACCCTGGCTTAATTGGTCCTGCAAGAATCCCCCAGGCACGAGGACCGAACCGACCTGGTTCGGTCCCGGATCGCGTGTGCACAGCTGCTTGCCGGTACGGGAGCGGTTGTCGTCTTCCTCGAAATGTTCCCAGATCGCATTGGCGCGGAACCGGGCGGTCGGTTCCCAGCGGGCCGACAGGCGGGTGGTGAACAGGTCGCGGTCGTTGACGTGGGTATCGTTGAAACTGTTGTAGTCGAAGCCGTCCCGCTTGGTCAGGGCGAAGGCGCCGCGGACGGCGAAGGTTTCACCCAGCGGGATGTTGACCATGGCCTGGGCCCGTTGACTCTCGTAGTTGCCCAGTTCGCCGGTGACGAAACCTTCGCGCTCGAAGCGCGGCAGTTGAGGGAACATATTGACCACGCCGCCCGTGGCGTTGCGACCATAGAGGGTGCCTTGCGGACCACGCAGCACCTCCACGCGGTCGACATCGAGATACTCCTGCTCGAACAGGCGGTTGCGGATCAGCGGCGTGTTGTTGAAGCTGACGGCGACCGCAGGGTCGCTGGAGGCGGACACGGCCTTGGTCCCGATCCCGCGGATCGAGAAGTTGTACATGCTGAAGTTGGCCTTGGAGAAGGTAACGTTCGGCACGGCGCGCAGCAGCTCGGAGCCGCCTTCGATCTGCCGCGACTCCAGCGCTTCGGATGAGAGGGCTGTGACGGCGATCGGCACGTCCTGAACGGACTGCTCGCGCTTCTGGGCGGTGACGACAATGTCGTCCACGACGGCGACCGGTGGGTTCGCCTCGGGTGTCGCCGTCTGCGCGAATGCAGGTGCGCCGATCATCAGGAGGGCGGTCGCCGATGCAGAAAGCGTGAGGCGCGTGCGAATACAGGCCGCTGAAGCCATGAAGTCCTCCCTGAGCGCGCCGGCTTCTAACCGTCGCATGATGTGCGTTTCCTCCCGCCTGTATTGTCCGTTCGGCAGGGCGGGGCCACCGACGGTTGCCGCCAACTTCGCACTACTCACCGTCATGTCAATACCTATTGACAGTAATGTTGGTTGATGGTCGTCCGTAGGGAGGCTGGATTTCAGGTGTTTTTCGCTGTGAAGCTGGCGCGGAGCAGGATGGGCGAAAGGGCCTATGAAGCCATAATCGTTGGGGCGGGCCGACCCGTCCGGTCGCCGCGAACGAACTGGTCCAGGCCGTGCGTCGCGGGGCGCCGGTGGATCAAGAGGACGCCGCCAACGTGGGCGGCCAAGCCTATTGGTCGTTCGGCGGCCTGCACCTACCTCGGCTTTGGCGTCGACAAGCTAGTCGGCGCGCGTCCAGGTCTGGGTGCGGCACAGCAACGGCGCGATACAGCCGCGCACCGACAGCCGATCACGCCCGACCAGCGTCAGGGTTCCGCGCGGGGCGCGCTGGCCGCTGTCGGGATCATATATCGGCCCCCCGTTCCAGGTCGCCGGACCGCCGGTGAAGCCATCCAGCACCCGCAAGCCTCGCAAGGGTCGATCACGCAGGCTCGCATCTTGATTGCGGACGTCCTTCTGGCCCGGATTGCGGCGCAGCGGCGCGGCGTCGACGATCCGGCCGCACAGGGCGGGGCCGCAGGCATGGATTTCCACCACCCCGTTCTGGGCGGCGGTGCGCCATCTGCCGACCAGTAACGCATCCTGGGCTGAAGCAGGCGCCGCCGCGATCCAGGCGACGATCAGGGCGGTCGCGACGCGTAACATCAGGCGGGAGCCAGCAGGGTGTTGCGCAACTCGACGGGGATCTGATCGTAAAGCGTGGGTCCGGCTAGACCCAGGCGCGCGCGGGCCTGATCCAGCGGCTCGGCCATCAGCGCTTCGTAATCCAGCCCCGGCAGCCAGGCCGCCTTGCGTCCCCGACGCCAGGCCTGAAGAATGGCGCGCGCGCAGGGATAGCCCGTGCGGGCCCTCGCTGCCTCGATCGCGACGCCGGCGGCGATCAATCCAAAACCGGCGCTCCGTGTCTGGGGCAGGGAAAAGGCGACCACGCAGGCCTCGCCCAGCGCGTCCGTGCGATAACCGGTGAGGATGTGCCACAGGTCGTGAACATCACGCAGACGGCGCGCATACCAAGCATAGGGGTGGGCGGCCTCGATGTCGCTGTCGGCAACCTTTTGGCTTTCGCCTGCGAGGCCATAGGCCGAGAGATTGCGCTCGTCTATGAACTGGAGATAGGCACGGCCCACCGATCCCTCGGGCATCGATTCCAGCCAAGGCCGATCATGCAGGCGGTCGGCCAGTTCGACCATCTTGAAGGCCTGTCGCGAGCCTTCGGGCTGATCCAGCATCTTGTGATAGCCGTGACGCACCGAGCTTCCAGCCAAGGCGTTCATGATCTCGAACACCTGAGTGGTGTCCTCCTTGTTGGCGATCAGCCGACGCAGGGCGCGCAGAGCTCGCAGCGGTTCGACACGCCGGGGTTGAAGCCGGCCGGCTTTCCGAGCGGGGGCTTGGAATGCTCCGTCGTCGATCAATAGTTCTGCTGCCACTTGCCCTCTCCGCCCGCTGCGATTAACCAACTTGCTATCTACATGGATGTAACTGACAACAATGTCAATAGAGCGCGTTCGTCGTCGTCGACGCACCCCTGATGAGGCCCGCCAGGAGGCGTTGGCCTGCGCACGTACGCGTTTGCTTGCAGGCGGACCCGACTCCGTCACGCTCAAGGCCGTGGCCGACGACTTGGGCATGACCCATGCCAACCTCATCCATCATTTTGGTTCCGCCGAAGGCCTTCAGTCGGCCTTGATGGGGTCCATGGTCGCTGACCTGTCTTACGCACTGGACACAGCGATCGCTCGATTACGTACGGATGACGGGGCGCCCTTGGAACTGGTCAACGCCGTGTTCGACGCCTTTTCAGAGGGGGGAGCGGGAAAGCTGGCGGCCTGGATCGTGCTGAAAGGCGACCTGTCGCACCTAGAGCCCGTTCGCAGTGCGGTGAACGGGCTGGTTCACGCCATCCAGGAAAAGCTCGGCGATCCCTCGGACGCCAGCCAGATACGCCTGTCCTCCGCCGTCCTCTTCATCGCCCTGAGCGCCTTTGGTGAAGCTCTGATCGGAGAGCCGCTCAGAGACATGCTCCATCAAGACGACCACGCCAGCCGCCGTGTCGTAGCGGGCTTGCTGCCCTATTTCGTCGCCCGTTCCGAGCGGTAGAGGCAAGGGTGCTGTCAGGTTAAGCGCACCTAAGGCAAAGCTTCCCCATCCTAAATTCCCTCAGATAGTATTGTCAGCCCAAAGCCCTTGCGCGTCCGACTGGGTCGGACAGCGTGGCCTTATGGCCAAGTGATCCTCCCTCGTTTGAGTGGACACCCATCCTAGCTTTTTCGAGCTGGAGAGAGGAAATGTCTGATGAGTGTTCAACGCCGGGTGTTTCTGGAATCGTTCCAGCGGGAGGCCGTATGGGCCTGAGCCTAGGCTGACAGCGCCAGATGAGAAACGGGTTACGCCACGGGCCATGAACCAAAGTATATGCAGAGCATCCCAAAACTATGCCGTCGTAAACCCTGTAGTGCATGGCTTGGACGCTTGGATTCGCTAAAATGAAACCCGTTCAGGCGGCGATTGTCGGCTGGACGTGAACAGGAAACCCCAATGCCAGACGACAGTAGTCGACAGATGGCGACGCACAGGGTTTGAGGCGAGGCTGAGGGATCGGTCTCGTCTTGATGGCTGTGCGGCCGTCAAGGAGTGAGAGACATGAACCTCGCGATCAATGCGCGGCGTGCTGCCGAATGCACACATAGGATAACCGCCGACGCGCCTGTGCGGCCGCGCGCCACGCCCAGGACGCCGCCCTTGGCCCTTCCGTGGTTCGTCCGCGCCGGACTGGTCCTGGCCGCCTATCAGGCGCATGGCGCCGAGGGCGGATTGTGACCACAAGCCGCCCGATCCGCACCCTGTGCAGGACGCCGCGAGAAGGCGCGCCCTAACCGACGTCCTGACCCAGGTTTCCGGCCCCGTGCGGGCCTGAGCCGCCCCTGATCCCTTCCCAACGGTCGCGCGCTGCGCGACCGGACGCCTCCGTGCGCCCTGCGGCGTGCGGCGGGCCCGTGCTGCCTGTCGTCGCGACAGCAGGAGAACCAAGCCATGAACCTGATCGTCAAACCCGCAGGCCAGCAGTCACGCCCCGTAGACCGGGGCAGGCAACCGCCAGCCTGGCTTGAGTCCGACGTCGCCATCATGCCCATCTCCTCTGACGGTCTGACCGATGAGGATGCGCAGCGGCGCCTGACGCAGGACGGGCCGAACGTGGTGGCGCGCGAACGCCGTCTGTCGGCTTTGGTGCAGTTCCTGCTGGCCTTCAAGAACCCTTTCATCGGCGTGTTGCTGGCCCTGGCCGCCATCAGCAGCGTCACTGACATCATCTTGCCGATGCGGGCGGGCGAGGCGCCGGACTATGTCGGTGTGGTGATCATCCTGGTCATGGTGGGCCTGAGCGCCATACTGCGATTCTGGCAGGAGTTCCGCTCGGCCAAGGCGGCCGAGGCGTTGAAGGCGATGGTCGGCAACGCCGCCACCGTCATGCGCCGCACCGACGCCGCGACGCCCGGCGAACTGCGTGAAGTGCCGATGGCCCAGATCGTCGTCGGCGACGTGGTTTATCTGTCTGCGGGCGACATGGTGCCGGCGGACGTGCGCCTGATCGATTCCCGCGACTTGTTCATCAGTCAGGCCGCCCTGACCGGCGAGGCCATCCCCGTCGAAAAATACGACACCCTGGGGGCTGTTTCGGCCAAGTTCGCCGACGCCGTGGTGAATGCCGACAGCGATCCGCTGGACCACCCCAACGCCTGTTTCATGGGCACCAATGTGGTCAGCGGCACGGCGACCGCCCTGGTCGTGGCCACCGGCCCGCGCACCTATTTCGGGTCTCTGGCCAAGGCCATCGTCGGCTCGCGCGCCGAGACGGCGTTCGACCGCGGGGTGAACAGCGTCAGCTGGCTGCTGATCCGGTTCATGCTGGTCATGGTTCCCATCGTGCTGCTGGTGAATGGCTTCACCAAGGGCGACTGGATGAACGCCTTCCTGTTCGCCCTGGCCGTCGCGGTGGGGCTGACGCCGGAAATGCTGCCGATGATCGTGTCGTCCAACCTGGCCAAGGGGGCGATGGCCATGTCGCGCCGCAAGGTGGTGGTCAAGCGCCTGAACGCCATCCAGAACTTCGGCGCCATGGATGTTCTGTGCACGGACAAGACCGGCACCCTGACGCAGGACCGGATCATCCTGGCGCAGCATCTCGACCTGTCCGGCGGCGCCGATGACCGGGTGCTGCAACTGGCCTGGCTGAACAGCCGTCATCAGAGCGGCGTCCGGAACCTGATGGATCGGGCGGTCGTGGACTTCGCCGACCGTCGCCCCGATGCCCTGACCGCAGTCGCCGCCTATCGCAAGATCGACGAACTGCCCTTCGACTTCGTGCGTCGGCGTCTGTCCATCGTGGTCGAGACCGACGAGGGCGGCCAGATGCTGATCTGCAAGGGCGCGGTCGAGGAGATGCTGTCCATCTCCACCGCCGTGCGCGACGGTCAGGCGACCCGCCCGCTGGACGATGCCGAACGTCAGCGCCTGCAACAGATGGCGCGCGGCTATAACGCCGACGGCTTCCGCGTGCTGGTGGTGGCCACCCGCGCCGTGCCCGCCGATCAGGCCCGCATCCGTTATGTGGTCGAGGACGAGGCCGATCTGGTCATCGAAGGCTTCCTGACCTTCCTGGATCCGCCCAAGGAGACGGCCCGCCCCGCCATCGCCGCCCTGGCCGAGCATGGGGTGACCGTGAAGGTCCTGACCGGCGACAACGAAGTCGTCACCACCAAGATCTGCCGCGAGGTGGGGCTGGAGCCGGGCGAGCCCGTTATGGGCCGCGACATCGAGGACATGGACGATGCGACCCTGGGCCGGATCGTCGAGGAACGCACCGTCTTCGCCAAGCTGACGCCGCTGCAGAAGTCGCGGGTGCTGAAAAGCCTTCAGGCCAACGGCCACACGGTCGGCTTCCTCGGTGACGGCATCAATGACGCCCCGGCCCTGCGCGACGCGGACGTCGGCATTTCGGTCGACAGCGGCACGGACATCGCCAAGGAATCCGCCGACATCATCCTGTTGGAAAAGAGCCTGATGGTTCTGGAGGAGGGCGTCATCAAGGGCCGCGAAACCTTCGGCAACATCATCAAATATCTGAACATGACGGCCAGCTCGAACTTCGGGAACGTCTTCTCGGTTCTGGTCGCCAGCGCCTTCATCCCCTTCCTGCCGATGCTGGCCATCCACCTGCTGATTCAGAACCTGATGTACGACTTCTCGCAACTGGCCCTGCCGTGGGACCGGATGGACAAGGCCTTCCTGACCAGGCCCCGCAAGTGGGACGCCAAGAACATCGGTCGCTTCATGGTCTGGATGGGGCCGACGTCGTCGATCTTCGACATCACGACCTTTGCGGTCATGTGGTTCGTGTTCTCGGCCAACTCGGTCGCCATGCAGTCGCTGTTCCAGTCAGGCTGGTTCGTCGAGGGCCTGCTGTCGCAGACGCTGGTGGTGCACATGCTGCGCACCCAGAAGATTCCTTTCGTCCAGAGCACGGCGGCCCTGCCGGTCCTGCTGGCGACGGGTCTGGTCTGTGCGCTGGGTGTCTATCTGCCTTTCTCGCCGGTCGGAGCGCTGGTCGGGCTGACGCCTCTGCCCCTGGCCTATTTCCCTTGGCTGGTCGGAATCCTGCTGACCTACTGCGTCCTGACGCAGGGGGTGAAGACCCTGTACGTGCGCCGCTTCGGTCAGTGGTTCTGAACTGAAATGTCCAACCGGCGGTCGGCTGGCTTCGCTGCTGACCGCCGCCTTCACCGACAGGAGGTGCGCCCATGCGTGATCTCGTCCGTCACCGTCCCGCTATCCTGCTTGCGCTCTTCAACCCCGTAAGGCTCGAGGGCGGGATCAGGCGGCTGGACCTGCGCCGCCGCGTCGGCTGGTTCGCCGCGATGGCGGCGCGATGCCTGCTCGGGATCGTTCTGATCCTGACGCGGGCCAATGTCCTCAACGCCGCGGAGACGGCTGCCCTGCTTGGCGCAGCCCGGCGCCTCAACCGTCTGGCCCTATCTAGACAGGCCTGTCCAGACTGACCCTTCCGCACTGAACACGGAGCTGCATCCGACGGACGACCCATCCAGTCGCGGCGGTCGAGAGACCGCCCCGTTCAATCCGGCCGACACCGACTGAGCGCGGCGGCGGCCTGCTGACGGCCGCCCGCCGTCGCCCTGCCGAAAGCCCTTCTCATGACTGTGTTTCCGAACCGCATCCATCGACTCTCCGTCGGGAAGGCGGCGTTCAACCGCTACGCCGACCTGCACATCCTGCGCCTCGCCTGGCGTCGGTTGATCGTTCTCGGCGTCTATCTGGCGCTGCTGGGCGCCTTTTTCCTGATCGGGGCGCCGATGGCCAAGGCCGGCGCCGGGCCGCACGTCATCGACGACGCCGGTGTCGAAACGCCCGGCCTGTGCCACGTCGAAAGCTGGACGACCTGGAGCCGCAACAACCGATTGGTCAACGCCGCGCCCGCCTGCACCTTGGAGGCCTTGCCGCGACTGGAGATCGGGGCCGACATGGTCGGCACGCGCGCCGATGGCCGCTGGGGCACGTCCATCGGCCCGGCCCTGAAGCTGAATCTGGGCATGGAGGTCGCCCGCATCGACTGGGCCGTGGGGGCCGCCGCCCACTATGATCTCGGCTCCGGTGCGCTGGTGGACGCCGCCGTCACTCTGCCGGTCACGGTGAAGATCAGCGACCGCGCCCGCCTCAACGCCAATCTGGCCTGGGACCACAACCCGTTGGCCGAACATCGCAACGCCGCCTTCTACGGGGCCCAGATCGAATACGACCTGCGCCCCGACCTGCTGCTGATGGCGGAGACGTATCAACGTCATGCAGACCCGTTAGGCATTCAGGCCGGGGTGCGCTGGACGCCCCGTCGAGGACCGGTGGACGTGGATCTGCTGGTCGGCCTGCCGGACGGCGGTCGCGAGACGACGCTGACGTTCGGGCTGACCTTCCGGGGCGTCGGCCCCCGCTGGAACTGAGACGAAAGGACGGGACATGGCCGATTTCAACACCCTAGGACAGGCGGTGCTGGCGCTGGGCGGCGCCTTTCTGCTGGGCGGACTGATCGGGTTCGAGCGGCAATGGCGCCAGCGACTGGCGGGCCTCAGGACCAACACCCTGGTCGCATTGGGCGCCGCAACCTTCGTGCAATTCTCGGCGCAGTTCGATGGCGACGCCAGCCCGACCCGCGTGGCGGCCCAGATCGTGTCCGGCATCGGGTTTCTGGGCGGCGGCATCATCTTCAAGGAGGGACTGAACGTCCGCGGCCTCAACACGGCTGCGACCCTGTGGTGCTCGGCCGCGGTGGGGGCGATGTGCGGCGCGGCCTTCTTCTTCCACGCCGCCGTCGCCACCGGCTTCGTCATCGCGGTCAACGCCCTGCTGCGGCCGCTGGTGCGGTTGCTGGACCGCCAGCCTGTCAGCCATACGGAGTTGGAAAGCTGCTACGCCATAAGCGTGATCTGCCGCAGCGAGGCCGAGGCCCATGTCCGCGCCCTGCTGCTGGGCGGTCTGGGCGACCGGCTTCATATCCGCGAACTGGTCAGCGCCGATCTGGAAGGCTCCACCAATGTCGAGGTGCGCGCCGCCATCCATGCGGAGAACCGACAGGACCGTCTGGTCGAACAGATCGTCGGCCGCCTCAGCCTTGAACCGCGCATCACCGCCGCCCGCTGGCGCATCGCCGAGGCCTGAAGCGCGGGCGACAAGCCCCACGTCTTGACCTAAGCTGTGCGATCAGACGGAGACGACAGGATTGGCCAGCGCCGCCCGGACACGATCAAACTATGCCGTGGTGCTGGCCGCGTTGATGTTCGCCGTTGCGGCCATCTTCATTGCCGACACGGTGACCGACTATGCGGTGGCGGTGGCCATATTCCACACGGCGGTCATGCTGGTGGCGACCCGGTTCCTGGGTGTGCGGGCGGTGGCGGCCCTGGCGACGGCCTGCGTGATCCTGACCTGCCTCAGCTTCATCCTGACCCCGTCGGGCGACTACAAGATCGGCCTGGTCAACACCGGCATCAGCATCGTGGCGATCGGCGTCACCGCCTATCTGGGTCTGAAGCTGAAGGGCGCCGAAGCGCAAGTGCATGAGGCCCGCGAACGCATCACCCGCATCGCCCGGCTGACGACGCTGGGCCAGTTGACCGCCTCCATCGCCCACGAGGTCAGCCAACCCCTGGCCGCCATAGCCACAAGCGCCGGGGCCGGACGTCGCTGGCTGGTTCAGCCCCAGCCCAATACGGAAAAAGCCCTGGCCGCCATCGATCGCATCATGCTGGACGCCGAACGCGCCAGCGAGATTCTGGACCGCGTGCGGCGCCTCGCCCGCAACGAGGCGCCCGCTTCCTCCATCTTCGACCTGAACGCCGCCGTGACCGAGATCATCAACCTGTCCGCGTCGGCGGTCGGCGCCAGCGGCGCGATCATCGACGCCGATCTGGCCGATCCCTTGCCCGACGCCTTCGCCGACCGGGTTCAGGTGCAGCAGGTAGTCAGCAATCTGTTGCTGAACGGACTGGAAGCCGTTGCATCCGCGTCCCGGCGCACGCCTCGCATTTCCGTCACGACCCGCCTGACCGACGCGAGGCTGAGGGTCACGGTAGCCGACAATGGCGACGGCCTGTCGTCGGAAGCGACCGAACATCTGTATGACGCCTTCTGGACCACAAAGGCTGACGGATTCGGGTTGGGCCTGACCATCTGTCGCGCCATCGTTGAAGCCAATGGCGGGCGCATCTGGACCGAGGCCTCGCCCCTGGGCGGCGCCAGTTTCTCCTTCGAACTACCTGTCGCTAGAGACGATGCATGACCCCGGACCTGGCTGCGCCCACCGTCTATGTGATCGACGACGACGCCTCGCTGCGCGCCGGTCTGGCGGACCTGTTTGATTCCGTGTCCCTGACCACGCAGGTCTTCGCCTCGGTTCAGGACTTCCTGGCCGAGCCACGCGGCGACGGCCCCGCTTGCCTGATCCTCGATGTCCGAATGCCAGGCCAGAGCGGCACAGACTTTCATCAGCAGATGGATCGGCTGGGCGTCCACCTGCCGGTCATCTTCATCACCGGTCACGGCGACATCGCCATGGGGGTCAAGGCGATCAAGGACGGCGCGGTCGATTTCCTGACCAAGCCGTTCCGGGATCAGGATCTGCTGGACGCGGTCCAGGTCGCGCTCGAACGCGATCGTCAGCGGCTGGCTCAAGCGGTCTCCAACGCCTCGCTTCTGGACCGTTGGCGCAGTCTGACCCCCGGCGAACGCGACGTGGTGCGTCTGGTTGTGCGAGGCCAATTGAACAAGCAGATCGCCGCCGAGCTGGACGTCAAGGAAATCACTGTCAAGGTTCGACGCGCCAAATCCATGAAGAAGATGGGCGCGGCGTCCCTGACCGATTTGGTGCGGATGGTCGACGAACTGGCGCCGCTGGAGAACTGACCCGGTACTGTCAGGTTAAGTGCCCTGAGGCAAAGTTTCCCCAATCCGCATTCTTTCGGATCGTAGCCGCCGCCCATGCCGCGTCGGCGTCGGCGCGAAAACGGTCAAGGGTCGGTCGGCTAACTAGGTAACGCTGGAGGAACTGACCTGTTAAGTCGGGGCGACCGAAAAATGGCTCTCTACTTTCCCGACGTCACGCTGCCTGTGTCGCTGCCGCTCATGCGACTTCTGCATGGCCGCGCAGGACGCGAAGGCTGAGTCTGGAGATCAGATGGGGCTGGAGATTGAAGGCGTTGTAGATCGGTCCGTGGGTGGAAAGGAATCGCTGGGCTGAACCTTGCGATTTGAACCTCTGTTGCTTTCGTTCCCGGCGTCGGATCACGAGGTGCGAGTTCTCGGCCCGATTGTTCTCCCGCATCCCGCCAGGTTGGTGTCGGCCCTGAAGATGCAGGATTTTCATCGCCGCTCGATACGACGCGAGCTTGTCCGTCACGATGGACTCCGGATGAACTCCGGTGCTGCGAAGCAGGCGTCGCAGCAGCTTTTAGCGCTACACGTTTGTTCCGGCGTTTCTGCACCAGGACATCGAGAGTCTCGCCTTCGTCGTCGACGGCACGCCACAGATACATGCGTCGTCCGCCGATCTTCACGACCGCCTCATCCACGTGCCAACGGCCCGTCCCGGGTGGGGGGGACTGAGGTGATGGGATCAGGCTGGTAGATTCCATGATTATTCCCGGAAGGCGGCATGATATCCACGATGAGCTCGATGGATCAGTTTTCTCAGGCGGCGCTCGAACCCGTCTCGCTCGAACCCTATCGCTCCCCAGACATATTCGAGCTCGAAAGAGAGCGCGTGTTCCGGCGAGCCTGGTTGATGATTGGGCGGGTGGAAGAAGTGCCCAAACGCGGCGATTACGTGGTCAAGACCGTCGAGATCCTCGAGGCATCCGTTATCGTGGTGCGAGGTAAGGATGAGATCGTCCGAGCCTTTTACAATGTTTGCCCGCATCGCGGAAATCAGGTCGTTTGGGACGACAAGGGATCGGCGCCGGCCTTTGTGTGCCGCTATCATAACTGGTCTTTCTCGACCGATGGCACGCTCCGAGGAATCCCCGACCAGGAGAGTTTCCCAGGGCTCGACAAGGCCAAATGCGGGCTTCCACCGGTCCATCTCGAAATCTGGGACGGGTGGATATTCCTCAATTTTGCGCGGCAACCCGCAATGTCGCTGTCGGAATTCCTAGGGCCGATGGCGGATATGTTCAGCGGGCTGGACTACACCCACGCTGCGGAGCCCGTGGTGATCCGGACGGAGTTGCAGTGCAACTGGAAGATCGTGCTGGATGCTTTCGCGGAAGCGTACCATATCCCGGCGATCCATTCGCTGAGCCTCAAGCCGAAATTTGCGAATGCCGAGAACCCGTTCGGACGCCCGCTCCACATTGAGATGCATGGCTTGCATGGCGTGAACTCGATGTTCGGCAATGGCGATTATCAACCTCAAGATCACCAACTGGTCGAGCAGATGGCGTTCGATCCAAAACACAGGTCTGAAGCCGCCCAAGCCGCGGCCCAGCGCTTCAACCTGCATCCCGCCGTCAATCCGACCAAGACCGCCAACTGGTCGATGGACGTCAACTATCTGTTCCCCAACACTCATCTGGATACAAATCCGGCAGGCTTTTTCACCCATCAGTTCTGGCCTCTGGACGTCAACAGGACGCGCCACGAGACGCGGTTCTACGTCGGGCGACCGACGAACATGCGCGAACGGCTAGCGGTTGAGCACCGGATGGCGCTTGCGGTCGATGTGATCCTGGAAGACCTAAGCAACGTCGAGCGGACGCAAAAGGGCATCAACTCTCGTGGCGCCGACGTGATGAACCTGTCCGAAAGCGAGGCCCTGATACGGCACTCCAATGCTCAGTTGTCCCGCTGGGTGGAGGCGGAATTGTCAGCGACCGGCGCCGAACTGTGTGGGGGGCGGTAATGTCGGTCCTACCGCAGGAATTCGAGGCCCTGGAACCCTTTGTGGAGAAATGGGCTCTGGCGGACTTCAATGCGCGTCTGACGGCGCGCTACAATGGCGAGATGGCCGAACTGCAAGCCTTCTATGACGTCATGCAGCCACTGGCCGAGCCCGCGATGCAGGTTCTGGAGGCGCATCCCTTTGAAGCGCTGCCGGAAGACTTGCTGCCCCTGTTCCGCCTGGTCATGGCTTTGGCTCATGTGGCGGTTTCGGTCGAACGTCAGAGGGCGCCGCGCCCAAAGAGCGTCAAATGGCCCTCAAATCTGGCGGTCATTGAGGGGCCTTCGCCCGCCTGAGGTGGCGAAGATCAGACTATGAGGCCCGCTCAAGAAGGCTGACGTAGTTCGCCACCCCGGCGCCGCCCATGTTGAACACCCCGGCGATCTGGGCGTCGCGGACCTGCATGTCGGTTGGAGCTTCCTGTGTAAGCTGCATGGCGGAAACGACATGCATCGACACGCCTGTCGCCCCGATCGGGTGGCCTTTCGCCTTCAGACCGCCTGAGGGATTGACTGGCAGGCGCCCGCCCATATGCACGCTGCCGTCCTTCAGCAGTCGCCAGCCCTGACCGGGTTCGGCCAGACCCATCGCTTCATACTCCATGAGTTCGGCGATGGTGAAGCAATCGTGGGTCTCGACGAACGACAGATCGTCCAAAGTAAGCGCGGCTTGGGCAAGAGCCGTATTCCAGGCGCGAGAGGCGCCGTTGAGTCGGGTTATGTCTTTAGCCGACATCGGCAGGACATCCTGAACATGCACATTGGCGCGGAATCGTACAGCGCGACGCGCTGATCTGCTGATCTCGTCGTTTGCAAGCACGAGCGCGGCGGCGCCATCCGAGACGAGCGAACAGTCCGTTCGCTTGAGAGGACCAGCGACGATCGGATTGCGGTCGCTCTCTTCCCGGCAGAATGCGTAGCCGAGGTCCTTGCGAATTTGCGCGAAGGGATTTGCGACGCCGTTGGCGTGGTTCTTGGCCGCAATCTCCGCAAGAGCATCCGATTGATCGCCGAAACGGTCGAAATAGGCGCCGGTGATCTGTCCGAAGATGCCTGCGAAGCCTCCAACTGTGGCACCTTCCTGCGTGAGATAGGAGGCGCGCAGGAGGTTGGCGGCGATCTCCGGGCCGGTGCTATCGGTCATTTTCTCGGCGCCCACAACCAGGACCACGTGGGCATCACCGGCACGGATGGCGCGAAGGCCTTGTCTTACAGCAGCCGAGCCGGAAGCGCAGGCATTCTCGACCCGGGTGGCCGGCTTGAACCTCAGCGCGGGGTGGGCCTGATGGATGAGACTGGCGGTAAAATCCTGGGGCGAGAAGCCGGCGTTGAAATGCCCCAGAATAACCTCGTCGATGTCTGCGGGGTCGATACCGGCGTCCGCTATCGCAGCCTGGGCGGCCTGGACGATGAGGCTCTCCAACGTCTCGTGAGGATGGCGCCCGAACGGGGTATGAGACCAGCCAATGATATTCGACATGGAAGCCTGCGACATCTAAAATGGAGCGATCAGGCTGACGCAGTCGATAACTGGGCCAGCAACTCGCGTTTGAGGACTTTGCCGTAGCTGCTCTTCGGAAGAGCGGAGATGAAATGGTAGGTCTTTGGTCGTTTGAAACGTGCGATCCGGGAGAGGCAAAGCGCATCCAGTTCGGCGACGGTGACGCGGCCACCCGCGGCACGGACGACGAATGCGGCGATGGATTCACCCCACTCCGCATCTTCGACACCGACCACGGCGACCTCGCTCACGCCCGGGTGACGCAGAAGCACTTCTTCCACCTCCCGGGGATAGATGTTCGTTCCGCCGGATATGATCACATCCTTGGACCGGTCTTTCAGCGTCAACCGACCTGTCTGATCAAGGATGCCGACATCGCCGGTGTGCAGCCAGCCCGAGCGCAACGCCGCGGCCGTCGCTTCGGGTGCGTTCCAGTAGCCGGACATCACGACATCGCCTCGGCAGACGATCTCGCCCGGTTGGCCAGGCGGCAGGGGACGGTCATCCTCGTCAAAGATGGCGACCTCGACGCCGGTCCGCGCCCAACCGACGGACCCAAGAACAGCTTCATCTTCGGACCGGTGATCTGATCGTCGCAGGCCGGTAATGGTCATTGGGGCTTCGCCTTGGCCGAAAAGCTGGACGAAGACATCGCCGAACCGCGTGATGGCTCGCTTCAACTCCTCGACGTACATCGGGCCGCCGCCATAGACGATCGTTCGCAGCTTCGTAGGCGTCAGGCCCGAGGCTTCCGAAGCCAGTCGCAAGCGTTGGACCATGGTCGGCGCCAAAAAGGCTGCGGTGTCCGAATAGTGTGAGGCCAGGTCGATGAAGACGTCAGGATCGAATCCGTCGCCAGTGGGAATGACCTGACCGGCCCCGCGCGCGACATACGGCAGGATATACAATCCCGATCCATGAGACATCGGCGCGGCGTGGATCAGATGATGATTGGCCTCGACGCAATCGAAGTCGGCGAGGTAGGCCATGGTCATGGCCAGCAGACTGCGGTGGGAGAGCATGGCTCCCTTGGATCGGCCTGTCGTTCCGGACGTAAAAAACAACCAGGCCAGATCGTCGGGTCGCGACTCGGCAGGCTTAGCCGGTTCCGCGTCCAGCCAGGTTGAAAACTGATGGCGATCAAGGTCGACGACGAGCGTGTTGGACTCAGTGACCTCCGCGAGCGCCAATGCGAGCTTGCCGGAGGCGAACACGATGGGCGCATCGCTGTCCGCCAGGATGTCCGCCATCTCTCGCGCATGAAGTTTGGCGTTGAGCGGAACGACGACCATGCCCGCCGCCCAGATTCCGAACAGAAGCGTGAGATACTCCGTGCGATTGCCGGCGGCGATCCCAATGCGGGCGCCAGCCTCCCAGCGAGATTTGAGCGACGCGGCAAGCCTCAGGGCCTGGTCGCGCAAGGCGCCGTAGGTCAGAACCTCTTCTCGTCCGACGTAGGCGGCGCCGCGGTCGGGGTTCCGGTCGGCTGCGCGGTCGAGTAGTCCAAAGATATTCATCGGCTGTACAGATCTCGAGCGGCCAACCAGTCGAGAATGGTGGTTGTCGCCTGGCGCAGCTTTTCGGGTTGGCCGGCGTAATAGTGGGTCGCACCCTTAATGACAGTCATGGTCTTGTCAGACGACGCGGCGGCCTGAAATACTTCAAGGCAATGGGTCTGAGGAACAGCGTCGTCGGCGGAGTTCTCGATCACCAGCAGGGGGGCTGACATGCGCGCGGCGCAGGCGACACCGTCTGCGCGGCTGTCTTGCACGGACCATTGCGAGAGCCAGGCGCGCAGGGTCGAAAATCGAGCGAGCCCCACTGGGCCAGTGTTCACCGTCTCGGGATTACCGAGATAGCACCAGCCGATACGGCGGTCGTTCGGATCAAGGGTCCCGTCAAGAAAACGCGGATCTGCGAGGGTTCGATGGGTTATGAAGCCGCGCTCGACTTCAGCGCCGCCGCGGTGGCTGAGTTCCTCTAGCGTGGCTTTGACCCATGTTGTGATCCGGTCCATCCGATCCATCTGGGCCGTTCGGTACCTGGCTATGAAGGCTGGATCGTACGGAGGCTTCGGGCCGTCGGGCGAATAGATGTCGAGACTGACGTCACGCTGATCGGGATCGTCTTCGACAAGGACCGAGGGATCGATGATGTCGAGCAAGAGCCGAGCCCGAGAGATATGTGCGGCCTGGAAGATCACTGCGTCGGCGGGAGGCAGTCGCGCACTGACGAGATCGACGGGATCTCCAGCCGGGGTGTGGGTTATTGTCGGATGCTCGGCCTGGGATTGATAGAAGAGGGCTAGTGATCCGCCGCCGCTCCAACCCACCAGTACGATCTTGGTGTAGCCCCAAACCGTCTTGGCGTGACGGATGTAAGCGCCGAGATCGAGAAGCACTTTCTCAAGGATTCCGGCGGTGTCGTTGCGTGCGTAGCGACTGCCGGCGCACAAAACATGAGCGCCGGAGGCCGCACAATCCCTCGGCACCGGCAGCAACTGCAGGGTGGACGCGGGATGCATGAAAACCAGCAGCGTATCGGACTCGGCGCCTTTTGGTCGAATCCGGATGCCCTCCAGATTGACTGCGCCCTGGTTGCCCGAGAATCCGTACGTCTCCACGAAGGGAGCGTTCTCGTCATAGGTGAGGTGGACCCACTCGAAATCGAGCTCGACTCCGGACGTCTCCTCAGCGGTCATAGCGCTGCCGCTGTTCCCGGATCAGTTCGACCAGGGCTTCGGAGATGTCACGGCCCTCGGCGACAGCCTTCTTCTTGGCGTCGCACCACATTCTCAAGTCGGCGTAACCCTGCTCGGTGTGCTGGTTCCATTGATCATCGAGCGGGACGGTGATCTCAAGCCGCATCCCATTCGGATCATGGAAATAGATGCTGTAGATCAGGCCTTTGTGATCGGTCGGACCGACGACGTCTATCCCGTTCGAAACTAGCCACGCGTGCCATGCGTCCACTTCCTGGCGAGAGCTCGCCTGAAGGGCGACGTGATCGAAGATATCATAGGCCGGGTGGGTGACGTCAGGGCGTACTGGCAAACCGGGAGCTTCGAAAAAGGCGATCGTCGAGCCATCCGCCATGCGGAAGAAGATGTGGAAGTACGGGAAGGCATCGCCCGTCGAAGGGACGGTGTCGTCGTAGACGGTGCTCGCCAACTCCATCCCCAAAATCCTGGTGTAGAAGTTCGCCGTGGCTTCCACGTCGTGCGTCACCCATGCCGCGTGGTTCAGCATGACCGGCGTCAATCCAGCCTTGGCGACGAGCGTCTGCGGGCCGGTGGAAGCGTCCATGGAGGTCATTGTTCTCTCCCTTCGAGTTGAGAAGGAGTCTTAAGGCAACCCGAAGGACCTGGACTGTCCCTTTCCACCGGGACTCGACGTGGCCTGCAGCCTCTTCGAAATAGAGAGGACCGATGTGCGTCCCCCGCGACGGGGGCGGCCATGCCTGCAGGCGCATTTTATGGTCAATGCAAAATAGGCCCGGGAGGGGCGCGGAACGCTATGGATACTGAGGCATCGGAAGACGCGGCGTTTCGTGCTGAAGTCAGGGCGTTCCTTGCGGAAAACCTGTCGGAGCGTTTGAGGTCGGCGCCGCGAGCTCTGCTGATGATCGATCACGCGGATCAGCAGGAATGGCACGGCATTCTCGCCCGCCGAGGTTGGTCCGTTCCGGGGTGGCCGATCGAGTACGGCGGCACGGGATGGACGTCAGCGCAACGACACATCTTCGACGAGGAACTCAGCTTGGCCAAGGCGCCGATGTTGAGCCCTCAGTTGAACATGATCGGGCCGGTTCTCTACACCTACGGGACCGACGCCCAGCGCGAACAACATCTGCCCAAACTGGTGTCCGGCGAAACCCTGTGGTGCCAAGGCTATTCAGAACCTGGTGCGGGTTCGGACCTTGCGTCGCTCAGGACCCAGGCCGTCCGTGACGGCGAGGACTACATCATCAACGGCCAGAAGATCTGGACCACGTTCGCCCATTGCGCCGACTGGATGTTCTGCCTCGTGCGGACGTCGTCGGAAGGCAAACCCCAGGCCGGAATCACCTTCCTGCTGATCGATATGAGAACGCCAGGAATCCAAGTCCGGCCGATCATCTCGATCGACGGTCTGCACCATCTGAACGAGGTGTTCTTCACCGACGTGCGCGTCCCGATCGCCAATCGGATAGGCGACGAAAATCAAGGCTGGTCCTACGCCAAGTTTCTTCTCAAGCACGAGCGGGACAACATCGGCGAGATCGGCACGATCATGAACCATCTGCAGACCCTTCGACGGGCCGCCAGAGGGAAACCGTTCACGGTGCAGCGTCAGGTGTTGTTCGAGCGCAACCTCGCCGAGGTGGAGACCGACCTTATCGGTCTGGAAGCGCTGAATGCGAGGCGGCTGGCCCTGGCGGGGTCGCAGGGTGACGATCCGGTCTATGCCTCGATCATCAAGCTTCGCGCCAGCGAACTGCAGCAACGCATCTTCGAGATGACGATAGATCTGCTTGGGCCCTACGTTCAGCCCAGTCAGAGTGATCTGATCGCCCGCCCGGCCGGCGAGATCGTCGGTCCCGACTGGGGGCCTGAAGCTGTCGTCAACTACATGTTCGGCCGGGCGCTGACCATTCTGGGCGGGACCAGCGAAGTCCAGCGCAACCTTGTCTTCCGCGCCCTCCAGGGAAGCGTCTGACGTCCAGCCGCCGCGCCTTCGAAAGCCTGTTTCATGATCCTAGATCTCACCGACGACCAGCGCATGTTCCAGAACGCCGTTCAGGCGTTTTTGCGCGAACGCTATGGCTGGGAGGCTCGTCTTGCAGCGATCGATACCTCGCCCGGCTGGCGGCCCGAAATCTGGAGCGCCCTGAGCAGCGAACTCGGTGTTCTGGGGTTGGGGTTTGACGAGGCCGATGGTGGGCTTGGCGGTGACGGCCTGGATCAACTCGCCGTTCTCGCTCCGTTGGGAGAGGCTCTCGTGGTCGAGCCCTATGCTGAAAGCGTCGTCTTCGCCGGATCGATTCTGAGAGCTTCCGAAAACGATGCGGCCAGGACCGTCATCGCCAGCCTCATCGCGGGGGAAGCCGTCCCGATCGTCGCGGCCGCAGAGAATGGCGATGATTTCGATCTGAGTCATCCGGCGACCGTCGCGACCGTCCTCGCCGACGGCTACCGGATCGACGGGTCCAAATCCATGGTGGCGGGGGCGCCATGGGCCAGCCATTTCCTGGTGACCGCCTCGCTTGGAGAGGAAGCAGGCTATGGGGTCTTCCTTGTGCCTTCCGGCAGCGCCGGGCTTATTTTCAGAGAGGTGTCGACCATCGACGGACGCCGCGCGTCGGACCTGTCTTTCAACGCCCTCGCTCTGCCCGCCGACGCCTTGATCGTGGATTCGGCTCGCTTCGCCGAGGTCGTCGAGCGCGCGCACGACGACATGATCGCTGCAGTCTGCGCGGAGGCGGTGGGCATTCTGGGCGCGCTGGTCAGACAGACGGTGGCCTACACGACGGAGCGGCGCCAGTTCGGGCGACCGCTGGCTGACTTCCAGGCGCTTCAGCACCGGATGGCGGACATGAAGGTTTCGTTGGAACAGGCGACGGCCGTCACCTTCCTGGCTGCATCCAACCTCGACAAGCCTCGTGCGCGGCGGCGCGCCGCAGTCTCCGCAGCCAAGGCCCAAATCAACAAGGCCTGCCGCCTGATCGGGCAGTCCGCTGTGCAACTGCACGGTGGCATGGGCATGACCATGGAACTGGCGATCGGGCACTTCTTCCGCCGCGCGACAGTGATCGAGCGGACCTATGGCGACACGGATGATCACCTGCTCCGCTACGCCGCTACGCAAAACCACGGTCTGATCTAGCCCTCAGATCCCAGAAGGAACTTGACCATGTCCGCAGATTTGAAGGGGCGCGTCGCCGTCATCACAGGGGCCGGAAACGGCCTGGGTCGCGACTACGCCCTGCTCTTCGCTAAACTCGGCGCTGCCGTGGTCGTCAATGATCTCGGGGTCACCGTGAACGGCGAGGGGCAAAGCGCCGGAGCGGCCGACGCCGTTGCCGCCGAGATCAAAGCCGCCGGCGGTCAAGCCCTGGCGCACTATGGCAATGTCGTCGACGCCAAAGCCGCCGAAGATCTGATCGCGCAGACTATCGCCGTTTTCGGGCGTGTGGACATCGTGGTGAACAACGCGGGCATCCTACGCGACCGCAGCTTTGCGAAGATGACCGGCAAGGAGTTCGAGGACGTCGTCGCCGTTCACCTCCAGGGCGGATTCAACGTCACCCATGCGGCGTGGCCTCACATGCTGGAGCAAGGCTATGGACGGATCGTCCTGACCACTTCGGCGGCTGGCCACAACGGAAATTTCGGCCAGGCGAACTACGGTGCGGCGAAGCTCGGGCTTGTCGGGATGATGAACTGTCTGGCGATCGAGGGCCGCAGGAAGAACGTTCTTGTGAACGCCATTTCACCATCCGCCATGACGCGCATGACCGAAAACATCCCCACGGGCGATATCGGCCAATTCCTCAAAGCCGATCTGGTGGCTCCTGCAGTGGCCTGGTTGGCGAGCGAGGCCTTCACGCAGTCGGGCGTCATCCTGCAGGCTATCGGAGGATTCTACACCCGGGTCGCCTATTTCGAAGGCGCCGGCCGCCAGTTCGATCCTCTGGAGCCCGTCACCCTCGACATGCTTGTGGCTGCGGGTGAGCAGATCCTCGACCTGACGAACGCCAAACCGGTCCAGGAGGGGCCGCTGGGCGATATCGAGGCGCGACTGAAATCGATCGGGAGACTCTAAGACCTATGGCGCGCATCATAGAGCGGCCGTCCCTTTTTCTGGACATGGTGGGGGAGACCCTCGGTCCGGGCGACTGGCTGGAAATCACGCAGGCACGCATCGACGCCTTCGCCGAAGCGACGGGTGACGATCAGTGGATTCATACCGATGTCGCGCGAGCCGCCGTCGAGATGCCGGATGGCAAGACCATCGCCCATGGCATGCTCACCCTGTCTCTCCTGATCCTTCTGCAGAACTCGATCTATAAGGTCGATAATGTTCGTCGGGCGATCAACTACGGCGCCAACCGGGTGCGCAACATCACTCCCGTTCAGGTCGGATCGCGCCTTCGGTTGGTTCAGAAGATCGAGGCTGCCGAGGCCGTGCCGGATAACGGCGTGAAGGTGACTATCGCCTCCGTCTTCGAGATCGAGGGCCAGTCCAAGCCGGCGGTGGCCGTCGAGACGATAGGTCTTTTCTTCGAATGAAGCCGGTCCAGTTCCGCCGGGGAGGTCCTCAGGCCCATGTCCATTAAAAACGCCGCCTATATCGTTGGCGCTTATGAGCACCCGACGCGCAAGGCCGACGGTATTTCGCTGGCGCAGTTGCACGCGGACGTCGCGAGAGGCGCGATCGAGGACGCCGGTATTCCGCGCGACATGATCGACGGCTACTTCTTCGGAGGGGATGCGCCGGGGTTCGGCGCGTTCTCGATGCCGGAATATCTTGGTCTGGATATTCGTCATTTCGACGGAACGGACGTCGGCGGATCTTCGTATATCGCCCACGTGTCCCATGCGGCGCAGGCGATCGCCATGGGCAAGTGCAAGGTCGCGCTGATCACCATGGCGGGGCGTCCGCGTGCGGCGCGCATTCCGATCGAGGTCGATCTCGCCTTCCTGAACAATCCGAACATCCCGGAGGTCGCTTCGGAGTTCGCCTACGATGTTCTGCCGTTCACCGGCTATGCGATGGTCGCCAAGCGTCACATGTACGAGTTCGGCACCACTTCGGAACAACTGGCCTGGATCAAGGTGGCGGCGTCTCACCATGCCCAGCACAATCCCCACGCCATGCTGAGGAAGGTCGTTACGGTCGAGGAGGTGGTCAACTCGCCGATGATCTCAGACCCGCTCCATCGTCTGGACTGTTGCGTGATGAGCGATGGCGGCGGCGCGATCATCGTGGCCGCGCCGGAAATCGCCAAGAGCCTTTCCCGGCCGCTGGTCGCCGTGCAAGGGGCGGGGGAGGCAGTCAAGGGCCTGAGAGGCGGGGACGTCGACTTGACCTGGTCAGCAGGCGTGGCGACGGGAAGGAGCGCCTTCGCCGAGGCTGGCGTGACGCCGCAGGACATCAAATACGCCTCCATCTACGACAGCTTCACCATCACCGTCCTCATGCAACTTGAGGATCTCGGCTTTTGCGCGAAGGGCGAGGGCGGGCGGTTTGTCGCCGACGGAAATCTGATCTCCGGCGTCGGTAAACTGCCCTTCAACACCGATGGCGGGGGATTGTGCAGCAACCACCCGGCGAACCGCGGCGGGATCACCAAGATCATAGAGGCGGTGCGTCAACTCAGGGGCGAGGCTCACCCCGCCGTTCAAGTCGCCAACTGCGACCTGGCCCTGGCGCATGGCACCGGCGGATCGCTCGGTGTCCGTCATGCCAGTGCGACTCTGATTCTGGAGAGGCAATGATGTCTGCCGCTGAATCCCCGTTTGTCAGCCCGGAGAACCGCGCGTGGGCGGAAGCTGCGGAGCGTGGCGTGCTGTTGCTCAAACACTGCCGGGTTTGCGGGCGAAATCACTACTATCCCCGTCCTTTTTGCCCCTTCTGCTTCTCGGAGGATGTCGAGGACCTGGCCGCAACGGGTGAGGGGCGAATCTATACCTTCACTGTCAATCGGACCCAGCCTGAACTTCGAATCAATGCCTATGTGACCCTGGCTGACGGGCCGACGATCATGACTGAAATCGTCGGAGCTGACCCGGACGCCGTCAAGATCGGGAACGAGGTGACGCTGGCGTTCCGATCCTCGGCCATGGGGTTTCCCGCGCCGGTGTTCCAGTTGAAGCGGAGTGTGGTCGAGCCATGACCCGCGGCGCCGTTCACTACGAGGTCGCAGAGAATGTCGCGACGATCGTCCTCGACGATCCCGCCACGCGGAACGCTCTCACCCGAAGGATGGTCGATGACCTTCGGCGCGCGTTGACAAGGGGCGCGCAAGAGGCGCGCGCCGTTCATCTACGGGGCGCCAACGGAAACTTCTGCGCCGGAGCGAACCTGTCGGAGGATGACGGGATGGACCGGCCGGATGCGGACGGGGGACGTATCCTGATCGATCACTACAATCCTCTTATGCGGGTTGTCCGCGACCTGGCCGTCCCCCTGGTGGTAAGCTTGGACGGGCCGGTGGTGGGCGTGGGCGCCTCGATTGCTTTGGCGGGCGATCTGATCTTCGCCGCAGACGACGCCTTTCTGATGCTCCCGTTTTCCCGCATCGGGCTGATCCCTGACGGCGGGGTTGTTCATACCCTTGTCAGAGCTGTTGGCCGCGCACGGGCGGTGCGCATCATGCTGAGTGCGGAGCGCATTCCCGCCGGGCGGGCGTTCGATCTCGGTCTTGTCACCGCCTTGTCCGATCATCACGGCGTCCATCGTGATGCGAGAGATGCGGCCATGGCCCTAGCCCAGGGGCCCACCGCCGCCCTGGGCGCCATTCGGCGCCTGGCGTGGACTTCGCTCGACGAGTCCTTCGAGAACCAACTCGCGACCGAAGTCGCGGTGCAGCGTGATCTCGCCCACCGAGCGGATTACCGTGAAGGCGTGTCTGCATTTCTCGAGAAGCGTGAAGCGGTCTTCGACGGCCGATGACCAGATCGTGCGCCGGCTCTTTGCGCGAGTAGGCGAAATCAAGGAGAACGAGATGCTGGAAGGCAAGGTCACGATTGTCACGGGCGGGGGCTCCGGGATCGGCGAGGCGGCGGCAAAACTGTTTGCTGAGCGGGGCGCGAAGGTCATCGTTTCCGATCTCGACGAGGCCGAGGCTCAACGTGTCGCCCAGGCCGTGACCGCCAGCGGCGGGCAGGCTGTCGCTCTGTGGGCTGACGTCGCCCAGGAAGCCGATGTTCTGGCGCTTGTCCAATGCGCCATCGATCAGTTCGGCCGGCTCGACGCCGCCTTCAACAACGCCGGCGCGGGTGTCGGAAACATGCCCACGGAAGAGTTCTCCAGCGAGCAATGGCTACGGGCGTTGGATGTGAATCTGACCGGCGTGTGGCTGTGCATGAAGCACCAGATCCGACAGTTCAAAGCGCAGGGTGGAGGGGGTTCCATCGTGAACACCGCCTCGGCTTTCGGTCTGCTGGGATCGAAAGGGGGATCTGCCTACTCGGCCTCGAAACATGGCGTTGTTGGCTTGACGGCGTCGGCGGCGCTGGACGAGGCGGAGCATCAGATACGCATCAACGCGGTCTGCCCCGGGGTGATACGGACGCCCATGGCCGAACGCTACGCCAAGCAACTGGACGATCCGAACAAGCCGCTCGCGCGAACGCCTTTGAAGCGCTGGGGCGAACCTTCCGAAATCGCTGAAGCGGCGCTCTGGCTCCTGTCAGACCGAGCCTCATTCGTGACGGGCGTCGCCATGCCGGTCGATGGCGGCATGCTGGCGGGCTAAGGTCCGGACCTGTCCCGATACACGGGGACTGACACGATCCAACGGTGGGCTACGGTCCTTGAAAATCGGCCGCTAAAGGCCGTGGGAAACGTGTTGGACATGACCTGAGGGCTGTCCTTGGAAAGGTCGTCACCGCGTGTATGCGACGGTCCAGAGTGCGGACGCCCGGACCTTCGACAAGAAGGCGGTCATCGACGTGATTTGCGTTGGCGGCGGCGCTGCCGGCTTGAGCGCTGCGGTTTGTGCACGTGCCTTCGGATTGAATGTTCTGCTTCTGGAAAAGGACGACCAGGTAGGGGGCGCGACCGCCTTCTCCGGCGGCGCTGTCTGGGTTCCCGACAATGCATCTATGCCCCACGGCGACGATCTGGAGAGTGCGCGAACCTACCTTCGTGGTGTCCTGGGCAACGATTACGACGCCACCAAGATAGACGCCTATCTGAGCCAGGCGACCGAGATGCTCGCCTTTCTAGAACAGGTCTCCGAGGTCCGGTTCGGCGGCCTCCAGTCACCGGACTACTACCCCAACCTGCCTGGCGCGTCGCGAGGGCGCACCATCATGGCGATGAGCTTCGATGCGCGTCGACTGGGCCGACGCCTTGCGATGATGAGGCTCCCGCTCGCCCCCCTGACATTGAACGGCATGCAGTTCGAGATGCAGGATCTGGCTACGCTTCAGAACGCCCTGAAATCTCCGACCGGCTTGGTGAGATCTTCGGTCCTGCTCGCCCGCTACCTTCTTGGCCGGCTCAGATACGGGCGTGATCCCCGCCTTGTGCGGGGAAATGCTCTTGTGGGACGTCTTTTGATCTCGGCGTTCGATTCCGGAGTGTCCGTCTGGACGAAGGCGGAGATCCGGTCGGTCTCGCGCAAGGACGCCTCGGCGCCGTTCAGAGTCGAAGTGGCTGTCGCCGATCGGCGGGAGGTCTTGCTGGCGAGGAATCTTGTCCTCGCCACAGGAGGCTTCGGAGCGAGTCCCGACTTGGTCTCGCAATACATGCCCCAGGATGCGGGGCGCCGAACCCTGCAGCCGCCTGCCAATACCGGCGACGGCATCGCCATTGGAAGTCGTTTGGGCGGGAGGATGGAAACCGAGAACGCCGCGCCCGCGATCTGGAGCCCGGTCTCGGAGGCCGTGGTTCGAGGCCGAAAGGTTCGCTTTCCCCATCTGATGATGGACAGGCTCAAGCCGGGTTCCCTGATGGTCACGGGCACGGGCCGTCGATTCACCAATGAAGGCGGGTCGTATCAGGAGGTCGTCGAAGCCATGCACCACCAGAAGATCGATGTGGCCTATCTGGTGGCCGACCGGGACTTCGTGCGGCGCTACGGCCTGGGACTGGTCCGTCCGGCTCCGTTCTCCTTCTCGTGGGCGTTGCGGAGCGGCTATCTGGTCAGGAGATCGACGCTCGAAGAGCTAGGGCAAGCCCTAGGTCTCCCTGCTGGCGGCTTGGTCGACACTGTCGAGCGTTTCAACGGCTTCGCCCGGAGCGGGGTCGATGATGATTTTCAGAGAGGCGATGACGCCTATTCCCGCCATCACGGCGAACCTGGACATGCGCCCAACCCTGGTCTGGGGGAGATCAGAAGGCCGCCCTTCTTCGCCATTCGGCTCTATCCGGGAAACCTCGGCACGGTCCAGGGGCTGAGAACGGACGCCCATGCGCGTGTTCTTGACGCCGCCAGTCATCCGATCCCGGGGTTATACGCCTGCGGGGCCGACATGAATTCGATCATGCGGGGTCATTACCCCGGCGGCGGCGCCTCGATCGGCGCGGCCATGACCTTCGCCTATATCGCCGCAAAAGACATGGCGCAGAACGCCGATGCTTAAAACAAGGGAGTCCTAATATGATTGTCGTTCTAGGTTTCTACAATCGAAAGCCAGGCATGACCTATGAGTCATTTTCGGATTACTGGAAGAATGTCCACGGACCTATGATTTCAGGAAACGCTGAAGTTCGCAAATACATGAAACGCTATATTCAGCATCATCTGCGACCCAATGAGGCGTCGCACGTCAAGGCTCTAGGTTACGATGGTTTCTCTGAGTCCTGGTATGAGACTGAAGAGGATCGGGCCAAACTGCTCGCACTTCCCGTATTCCAGAACGACATCGTTCCAGACGAAGACGTGTTTCTCGACATGTCTACCAAGCGCACCTCGATGTTCGACACCCAAGTCGTGCAGATCGGCCGTCCAGGGACCGAGTAGCCGGCTCGCGGCGGCGGATCCGCGATTCATGATTGGACAAGGACAGAACGATGAAACGGCTTGAGAACAAGGTCGCCCTGATCACCGGCGCAGCCAACGGCATGGGGGAGGCGACGGCGAGACTCTTCATCGACGAGGGCGGCAAGGTCGTGCTGGGCGACATCGAAGACGAGCGGGGCCGCGCCCTGGCGGAGCAACTGGGCGAGGCGGCGACCTTCATTCATCTCGACGTCGCGACGGCTTCGGATTGGGCCGCAGCCGTCGCGACGGCGGAGACGATCTACGGCAAACTCGACATCCTTGTGAACAATGCGGGCGCCTATGTCGCCACCCGGCTCCAGGACAGTTCCGAAGCGGAGTTCGACTTGCTTGTCGCCGTCAACCAGCGCAGCGTCTTCCTGGGCATGAAAATCGCGGCCCCTGCCTTGGCGCGCGCCGGGTCGGGCTCGATCGTCAATATCTCCTCGTCCGGCGGGCTGAGGGGCGGGCCAGGCATGATTAACTACAGAGCGGTCAAATGGGCCGTTCGCGGCCTGACCCGCTCCGCGGCTCATGATCTCGGCGCCGACGGCATTCGGGTGAACTCCATCCATCCCGGGCCGATCCAGACCCGGATGATTGCGGCCGGCAACAGCGCCGAACTCAATGAAATGATGGTGCAGCGGACTCTGCTGAAGCGTCTGGGTGAACCGATCGAGGTCGCGCGTGCGACCCTGTTCCTGGCGTCCGACGAAGCCAGCTACATCACCGGCGCAGAAGTGGTCGTCGATGGAGGCCTGAGCGCCTGATGCTCGCCTCGCACCCCGCGAACCACCGCCTGACTTTCCCGCTCTGGTCCAAAAAGGATTTGCCTTGACCGATCGCAAACTCACGAGTCCTTCGCCGATCCCCGAGGGGGCGGAAACGGCGAAGGGGCGTTGGTACATCGTTGGTCTTCTGACCCTGCTTTACGGGTTGTCGTTTATCGACCGAATGATCCTGGCGCTGCTGGCGCAACCGGTCGCGCTATCCCTGGGATTGAGCGACATGCAGCTAGGCCTCTTGATGGGGGCCGGATTCGCTGTCGTCTACTCACTCGCGGGATTGCCGATCGCGCACTTCGTCGATCGGGGCAATCGCAAGCTGATCGTCACCCTGGGCGTGCTGTGCTGGAGTGTCCTGACCGTAGCGTCCGCCTTCGCCAGGGACTTCAGCCACCTGCTTGTGCTGCGCGCCGGTGTCGCGATCGGGGAGGCGGTTCTTACACCCGCCGCCGTCTCTCTGATCGCCGATATGTTTCCGCGAAAAGCACGCGCTGCGCCGACTGCCGTTTACGCCTCCATGTCCAGCATCATGGCGAGCGGCTCATTTGTCATCGGCGCGGCGGCCTTGGGTCTTTCGACGGCCATTCAGCACTCAACCGGGCTGGAGCCGTGGCGTATGACCATGGTGTTCGTGGGCGCGCCGGGCATCCTGGTCGCCGCGATCTTCTATTTCACTACGCGCGAACCGATTCGCCGAATGATCGGGGGCGTGGTCGTGCATGCATCCATCGGCGAAGGAATCGCGCATCTTCGCAAGAACTGGAAGCTGTACGCCGGCTTCTTCCTGGGCGCCGGGATCAACGTTTCAATGGCGCACGCCCTTATCAGCTGGATTCCTACGATCCTCGTACGCCAGCAGGGTATGGAAACCGCCCAGGCCGGACTGGTCGCAGGGATGGTCGGGCTGACAGGCGGCCTGACTGCGGCGACTCTCTGGCCCCTGCTCACGGCGTGGCTCGACAAACGCGGCCGGCCGGAGGGCGTGCTCATCTCGATGACGCTGGCCTGTATCGTGTCGGGCGTATCCTTGGTCTGCATCGGTCTCGCGCCCAATGTTCAGTTGCAGATTGCAGCCGCCTATTTCGGAATGACGGGTGTCGCCGCCCAGGGCGCCATCGGCACTCTCGTCATCCAGGTCTTCGGCGTCCCTGCGCTTCGGGCGCGGCTGACAAGCGTCTATCTCGTCTTCACCAGCCTGCTGGGACAGGCGGCGGGGCCGATTCTCGTAGTGTTCTTCTCTGAAACCCAGGGGAGCGCCGTTACGGCGCTGAGTTATGGAGTGGCCATGACGGGTCTCGTCGCGGGCATTCTGTCCACGCTGCTCTACGGCTTCTCGGCGCTGTCGGCTCGGCACGCTGTCGTGCAGGAAACCTGAACATCCGGGCACGGCCGATATTTTCAAATTTAAGGAGGCGGGAATGGCCGGATTGGAACACCGAGTCGTCGCCATCACGGGCGGCGCGTCAGGCATAGGACGGGCGACGGCTCTGTCTGTCGCCAAGGCTGGCGGCCGGGTCGGAATTATCGATCTGAACGAAGACGCCGTCGAAGGGGTCGTCCAGGAAATCAAGAGCCTTGGCGGACGAGGTGTGGGCGTGGCTGCGGATGTTGCCGACGAAGCAGCGATCGAGGCCGCCGCCGACAGGTTCGAGCGGGAGTTCGGGCCGGTGTCCGGTCTGATCGCCTCGGCCGGGATCGGCGCCGTGTCGCCCGCCGAGACTCACAGTGTCGCGGATTGGGAGCGCGTCATGCGGGTCAACGCCACAGGCGTCTTCGTTTGCGCCAAGGCTTTCGGACGGCGCATGATCGAGCGGCGGGAGGGCTCTATCGTGGGCATCGGCTCGATTGACGGCATGGGCGGGCAAGCGGGTCGAATTGCCTATTCCGCCTCCAAATGGGCGGTCCACGGCCTTCTCAAGGGCCTTGCGATGGAATGGGGCAGATACAACGTCAGGGTCAATGGCATCGCCCCCACCCTGGTCGATACGCCGATGCTGCGAAACTCGCTTCCCGCCTACTTCGTCGAGGAGATCGTGAACCGGACGCCCATGGCGCGCATCGCCAAGGCGGACGACATCGCGGCGGCGGCGATCATGCTGCTGGATGACGCCTTCGGCTTCGTGACCGGCGCCATCGTGCCGGTCGATGGCGGCCTGACCACGGGGTATCTCACCCTCGATAACGGGGGCGACTTCCAATCGATGCGTCTGCTCGCCGAAGGTGTTTACGCTTCAGATCGATCGGTCTCGAGACAGGAGTCCGGCCAATGAGCGCGCCAGTCGGCTCTGACGCCCTTGACGTCGCCGACGCGCTCAGCGTCGCTGTTGCGACACGAAACATTGAGGCCGTGGCCCGGATATATCATCCGGATCTCATCGTCTGGCACAGCTATGACAACGCCGAACAAACGCGTGATGAAAATCTGGTCTCGCTGGGGGCCTTCCTTCGAGATGCGGTCGAAGTGCGTTACGACGATATTCGGCGCCAGCGCACCGACAGCGGGTTCGTTCAGCAGCATACGCTTGTGGCGGTGCTTTCGGGCGGGCAGACACTGGAACCCCGCCCTGTTTGTCTCGTCGCCGAGGTGCGTGACGGGCGCATCCTGAGGCTGGATGAATATATACCGGCGCGTCGCGTTTCGGCGTCCTGACCTCGGTCGGGCGAACCACCTGGTCTTTTTTAATTGGCCCTGCCGTGACAGAAAGTCCAATATTTCAACGCTGTAACCGCGATTTCGGCCGGGCGAAGCTGGCGTCGGAACGGTGTCCCGGCGCGCAGGGACTTACAGCATAGGCACGAGGTCCCATCGTCGCGTCATGGGTCGGCGGAAGATCGGCCTGCAATATTTGGGGAGCTCTATAATGAAGACCGCTACGTTGCTGACCTGTGCCTCTCTCGTCGCCCTGATGGCGGCCAGCGGCGCTCTTGCTCAGACCGCCGCACCGACCACGGACGCGCCGACGCAAACCGAGGCGTCAAATCTTGGCGATATCATCGTGACTGCAAACAAGCGGTCGGAAGCGGTCAACGACGTGCCGATGTCGATCACCGCGGCCACCGCCGAGACGCTTCAGAACCGAGGGGTGAACTCGCCGGAAGATTTGCAGAAGATCGTTCCCGGTTTCAGCTATGTGGCCACGCCAGGTGGAACGGCCGTATTCTCGCTGCGTGGTGTCGGCTTCAATGACTCCACGCTTGGCGCACGTCCGACCGTCAGCGTCTATGTCGATGAATCGCCCTTGCCGTTCACCGTCATGACCGGCGGCGCCCAACTCGATGTCAATCACGTCGAGGTTCTCAAGGGGCCTCAAGGCACTCTGTTCGGCTCCAACGCCACAGGCGGAGCGGTCAACTATATATCGGCCAAGCCCGGCGACGTATTCGCCGCCGGCTTTGACGCCAGCTATGCGCGCTTCAACACCGTCGATCTGAAAGGGTTCGTCAGCATCCCGCTGAGTGATACCCTTGGCGTCCGGCTGGCAGGACGCGTTCTCCGCGGCGACGATTGGCAGCAGAGTTACACCCGCGACGACTCGCTGGGTGAAAAGAACCTGACGCAAGGTCGCGCCATTTTCGAGTGGACGCCCAACGACCGATTGACTGGCACGCTCACGATAGGCGGTTTCCAAGATCGGTCGGAAACGCCGGCGCAGCAACTTATCGCCATCCGGCCCATCACGCCCTCGCAGATCTCGCGTGTTCCGTACATCGCCAGCTACCCCTTGGCGCCCCAGACGGCCCGGGCGGCGGACTGGACGCCGGGCCGCGACTATCGCAAGGACAACAGTCTGTTCAATGCGAGCGCAAGGTTCGACTACAGTCTGACGGACAACCTCACGCTGACGTCGCTCACTTCCTATGCGACGTACGAACAGCACCAGAACGTCGATTCCGACGGCACGGCCTATGCAAACTGGGACATCACCGACAACGGTTCTGCAGACACCATTTCGCAGGAAGTCCGACTGGCGGGCGACTTCGATCGGCTCAAGTTCATCGTGGGGGCGAGCTATGCCCATGACAAAACAGACCAGCACATTCTCACGAACAACTCTCAGGCCACGTCCGGGTTCGCGCTCGGCGCCTTCGGGGTTTCTGGCGAGACGGGTGCGGAAAGCGCCCAGAAGTTCGATACCTACGCGGTATTCGGAAACATCGACTACGATCTGAGCGACAGCCTGACGCTGCATGCCGGCGCGCGCTATACGCAGGCCAATCTGGATTTCCAATCCTGCGTTCAGGCGTACAACACCTCGCTCCAGTCGTTTCTGAACTTCATCAACTACAACCGGACCAACCTGGGCAGCCCGACCCTGGCCCTGTCCGACATCGTCAACAACTGCGTATCCGTGAACGTCGCCTATACGCCGTCGGAGTTCAGCGAGTCGCTCGACCAGGACAACGTCGCCTGGCGCCTGGGTCTGGACTACAAACCCAATGCGGACACTCTGATCTACGCCAACATCAGCCGCGGCTATAAGGCCGGTAGCGCACCGGTGGGATCCCCCCTGCTGCAGACCGCCTTGCGTCCGGTGACGCAAGAGGAAGTCACCGCCTACGAGGTCGGCTTCAAGGCTGAGCTGGTTCCCCATGTGATCCAACTCAACGGTGCGGTCTTCTATTATGACTACCGCGACAAGCAACTGCGCGGGCGGGTCGCCTCGGGAACGCCGCTGTTTGGTCCGCAACAAGCCGTCGTCAATGTGCCGGAATCCTCGATCAAGGGGGCGGAACTCCAACTGTCGGCCTATCCGATCAACGGCTTGTCGCTGAACCTGGGTGGAACCTATCTGGACACGGAGGTGACGGCCTCCTTCGTCAACTACTCCATTCTCGGCGTCGTTTCCGACTTCCGGGGCGAGGCGTTCCCCTTCACGCCGAAGTGGCAGGTCGTGGCTGACGGACAGTACGAGTTCCCCCTCAACGGCGCGTTTGGCGGGTTTGTCGGCGGAAGCGTCGCCTACCGCACGGACACTACCGGCGGGTTCGGGGGGGACCCGTTGCTCAAGATTGACGGCTATACGCTGGTCGGTCTGACCGCAGGGATTGAAGGCGCGGATGGTTCCTGGAAACTGACCGGGTTTGTCGAAAACCTCACCGACGAATACTACTGGACGAATGTCGACAAAGTCACCGACACGGTGCGCCGTCTGACGGGGATGCCGAGAACATACGGCGTCCGCCTCGCTTACAAGTGGTAGGCATCGGGTAGGGAATGGGTCGACCCGCTGGGTCGGCCCATTTCAATTGAGCGGCGTGGTCGCATGCGCGGAAAGAGAACAATGGTAAGCGTAGATCTGTCTGAAGAGCGTCCGGTGTCCTTGGCGTCTTGGGTGGAGCAGCGGGGAACGGAGCATGCGACCCGTCGTGCATTCGTCACCGGCCTCTCAAGCAAGACATGGGCGGAAGTCGCGCGGAGCGTGGCACGACGGGCGGGCGCGCTGAAGGCCGCAGGAATCCAACCGGGCGACCGTGTCGCGGTGTTGGCCGGCCAGACCCAGGCCAATGTCGAGTTTATGATGGCCTTGTCATGGGCCGGGGTGACGGCGGTCCCCCTCAACACGCGCCTGTCCGCCTCTGAAGTCTTCGCCATTCTTCAAAGCGCCGATGTCGCCGCTCTCGCGTTTGAAGAGCCTTTCGGCGCCCAGTCACTCATCGCCGCCGATGCGGTGGGTATTGCAAGGCGCGTTTTGATCACTGACGGCGCCCCAGACGCCCAACCGGCCGATCTCCACGTCTGGCAGGCCGAAAGTCTTGCCGCCATTCTTTTCACCGGAGGAACGACGGGTCTGCCGAAAGGCGTCATGCTCTCCGCCGGCGCGCTTCTTCTGCAGGGGGAAACTGTCCTGGATGCCTTGGGATACGATCCCGATACGGTGGTCTTGCAGGCCCAGCCCATCTTCCACATCGCTGGCGTCAATCAACTGTACGCCTCGACCATGGCAGCCGCCACGATCGTGTTTCGAGCCGATGCCGGTCCTGCGGCGACCTATGAGGAAATCGCTCGTAATGGCGTGAACTCCATCGGCGCCGTTCCCACGACCCTGGCCATGTTGATCGATCACCCGGATCGGAATGACGCCCTTCTCAAGCGGGTCCGCAGCGTGGTTTATGGCGCCGCTCCAATCTCGACAGGTCTTCTCGGGCGTGTCGCCGCAGCCATGCCGAACGCGCGATTCTGCCAGCTTTATGGGCAGACGGAGACCGGCCCGATTACTGCGCTTCTGCCGGTTCATCATGCGCCTGATGGGCCATGGGGCGTCTCGAAGATCGAGACAGCCGGCCAGGCAAGACCTCACTTCTCCCTGCGCACGGTGGACGACGATGGCCAGGACGTCGCTCTGGGACAACCTGGCGAAATCGTCGTGCGAGGCCCCGCGGCGACCGTCGGCTACTGGCGAGACCCGGAAAGGACGGCTGACCTTTTCAGGGAAGGTTGGCTTCGCACAGGTGACGCTGGCGTTCTGGACGCGGATGGCTTCATCAAGATCGTCGACCGCTACAAGGACATGATCGTTACCGGCGGCGAGAATGTGTTCAGCGCCGAGGTGGAGAACACGCTCTCGCTTCATCCTGCGGTGGCGACCTGCGCCGTCTTCGGCGTTCCGGACGATTTCTGGGGCGAGGCCGTCCATGCGGCCGTCATCTTGAAAGAAGACGAGGCCGTCACCGGCCCGGAATTGATCGCCTTCTGCCGTGACAGGATCGCGGGCTATAAATGTCCCAAGGTCATCGAGTTGCGAACAACCCCGCTCCCGCTGAGCGCAGTCGGCAAGGTTCTGAAACACGTGCTTCGCGCCGAAGCGACGGCGCGCCGAGCGGCCTGAAGTTCACTCGGCGCAGCGGTCGCTAAGCTGCGAGGGCTCTTGAAGTCGATCGATGCCTGGGGCGGCAGCTTCCCCATTCGGCCACATACCACAACAGGAGTTCACGCTGGCTGGCGATACCCAGGCGTTGGTACGCGCGCTTGCGGTACGTCATGACTGTCTCCTCGCCGATCCCGAGTTCCGCCGAGATACCTGCCGTGGAGACGCCCAGAACGGTGCGGGCGCAAACTTCGGCTTCTCGTCGCGGCAGCTTGGTGCTGGCGGTGCAGAAGGTCGCTTCGATGTGGTCGATGGAGGTCAACGCCAGCGACAGGTCTGCTCGAGAGTCCAGAAGGGCTACATGTTTGCCGAGCAATGAAACCAGGGTGCTGGACAGGGCGGCGAGTTCATAGAGTTCCTCGTCGCTCGCGTTCCCGCGATCTTCCGGGCGCAAAATGCTGACGCCGAGTTTCGATCCCGGGAGCCCGCCGCAAAGAAGAATGCGCTCGCCCACGTGCGTGGCGCCGTAGATGTCGGCCGAAAACTGGCGATCTTCGAGTTCGGCGACACCCATGCGACACAGACTCGTCGCCGACGTCCCCACCACGCTCTGCGCTTCGCTCAGAAATGTATCGCGTCGCCAATAAGCCTTGTTCAAATAAAGCGTGCACTGCCGGCGAGCGGTGTCCGAACCATCGTGACTGACCGCCACGACGCCGTCCGGGGTCAAACCGTCAAGACGAAAGACCGTGCAGTGTTCGGCGCCAACGACAGCATTGAGAAACGATATCAACGCCTGTCCGAAGTCATCTTCACCCAGATGAGCGATGATCTCGGGTAAGTAGACGGATGACGGCGTGATGCCGCGCGTCTCGTACACTAGCATGCCTGAGCTTCCCTACGTTTGAACAGGTCCTCTTTTTGACCGCAAGCGCGCTCGGGACCTTGTTCTGGCATTGTGCGGGAGAAACCGTCGATGCTCAAGACCACATTCGTGATGAGGATACCTGCGCCGCCGGTCCCCGATGATGGGGGCCGCGCGGATTCCATGGCGAGCGGTAGAACGGTCACATTCTAACGCCAACAAGCCAGGAGGGCGCCTTGCCGATGCCGGACGTAGCGGGCCCAACGCTCGCCGGGCTCAAAGTCCTCGAGATTGGGCACTTCGTCGCCGCGCCGTTCTGCACGCGTCTGTTGGGGGATCTCGGGGCCGAGGTCATCAAGATCGAGCCGCTGAAGGGCGACCCTGTGCGGAGTTGGGGCGCGGCGGTTGAAGGGCGGTCGCTCTGGTGGTCCGTCCACGGACGCAACAAACGCAGCGTGGCGATCGACCTCAAGAGCGAGGCCGGCCGGGCCTTGGTGATCCGCTTGGCAAGCCGGTGCGACGTTGTAGTGGAGAACTTCCGTCCAGGGCAGTTGGCGCGCATGGGGATCGGCCCCGAAGTTCTCCGCCGGGCGAACGCCAAGCTTATCGTCGCCCATGTTTCTGGTTACGGCCAGACGGGCCCCGGGCGAGACATGCCCGCCTTTGGCGTCATAGGGGAAGCGGTTGGAGGGCTGCGACACCTGACCAATCAGGCGCCGGGCGTGAGCGACGCCCCGCCTGTTCGCGTGGGGGTCAGCATCGGCGACTCCATCGCAGGACTCTATGCCGCGTTCGGCGTGATGGCCGCGCTGTGGCAGCGGGATCGCCAGAATGGCGATGGCGTGGCGCGAACCATCGACGTCGCCCTGACCGAAAGCGTCCTCAGCATGATGGAGGCCATGCTTCCGGAATACGGTCGCTTGGGTCTGGTCAAGCAGCCGACCGGGGGAGGGATCGCCACCGCCGCACCGACCAACGCCTATCCCACGCTGGACGGGGGCTGGATCCTCATTGCAGCGAACTCGGAACCCTTGTTCGCAAAACTGGCCGAGGTGATGAACCAGTCAGACCTGCTGAGTGACGAGCGGTTCAAGGACAATCCGTCTCGGGTGGCCAACAGCGCCGTGCTCGATCGACGCATTGGAGACTGGAGCGCCGGGCTTCCGCTCGCGGAACTCGAGGAACGGCTGGGAGCTGCCGAGATTCCGGCCTCCAGGATCTATACCGCTTCTGACATCGCTGAAGACGAACAATACCGGGCCCGCAACATGGTTCGCACGGTTCAGGACCCGCTTCTGGGAGAGATGATCCATCCGGGCGTCGTGCCTCACGTCGTGGAATCCCCGGGCGAAATCCGGATGACTGGTCCGGCGCTGGGCCAGGATACGGCCGAGGTTCTCGAGACCATGGCGGGGTGCACGGCGGCGGAAATCGCCGCACTGCGCGAGGAAGGAATTATCGCATGAGCCGTGGGGGGATAACCCTGGTCGAAGTGGGGCCGCGCGATGGTTTTCAGTCCATCGCCACAGTCATTCCGACATCGACGAAAATCGACCTGATCGAAGGTCTGCATCAGGCCGGGCTCCGGAGGATGGAGGCGACGGCGTTCGTCAGCGAATCCGCCGTGCCCCAACTGGCCGATGCGGCCGAAATTCTGAAGGCCGCGTCCGCATTGTCGGACATGAGCGTCCAGGTCCTGGTGCCAAACCTTCGCCATGCTGAGCGGGCGCTGGAGGCGGGCGCCAACCGTCTCGCCTTCGTGTTGTCCGTATCCGACCGGCACAATCACAACAACGTCCGGCGTACGCCGATGGAATCCGTGGCGGAATATGCCCGGATCATCGACATGATTCCGGATGAAGTCGATGTAAGGCTCAATGTGGCGACCGCTTTTGACTGCCCGTTCGATGGCCCGATGCCTGCCGATCGCACCCTGGCCCTGCTTCAGGAGCTCATCCCCATAAAGCCGGATGCCGAAATCTGCCCCTGTGACACGACGGGTCGGGTCACGCCGGATCGTGTTTCGGCGTTGTTGCGTCGCGCACAGGAAAAATTCCCGACCAGCCGAAGCTGGGCGTTCCACGGGCACGACACCTACGGACTGGGAACGGCCAATGTACTCGCTGCCTGGGACGCGGGGGTTTCCGTTATAGACGCCTCATTCGCCGGCCTGGGCGGATGCCCCTTCGCGCCGGGTGCAACGGGCAACGTCGCCACCGAGGACGTCGTGTGGATGTTTGAAGCCATGGGTGTGCAGACCGGCGTGGATCTCGACCGATTGATCGACGTCGCGTGCGCGGGAGCGGCCTTGCCGGACGCCATGTTCGGCGGTCGGGTACGGGACGCGCTCAAGACCAAACTCTGCGCGGCCGAGGCCTGAGACCCACATGTCCCAGGCTGCTCCGAAAACCATCTATGAGAAAATCTGGGTTTCGCACGCCGTTGCGACGCTCGATGACGGCGATACGCTTCTCTACATCGATCGCCATCTGGTGAATGAGGTCACTAGCCCCCAGGCGTTTGAAGGGCTTCGAATGTCGGGGCGGTCAGTGAGGCGCCCCCAGGGGACAATCGCCGTCGCGGATCATAATGTGCCGACGGAAGACCGCGGGGAGCCGATCGTCGACCCCGAAAGTGCGCTTCAGGTTGCGACGCTGGAACGCAACGTCGCCGAATTCGGCGTCCCTTATATCGCGCTTCAAAGCCAGGATCAGGGCATCGTCCATGTCATCGGTCCGGAACTTGGATTGACGCTGCCCGGCTCGACGGTGGTCTGCGGCGACAGTCATACGTCCACGCATGGCGCCTTCGGCGCCTTGGCTTTCGGGATCGGCACCTCGGAGATCGAGCACGTTCTCGCCACTCAAACCCTGCGTCAGAGACCGGCGCGCAACATGCTGATCCATGTGACGGGGAAGCTCGCACCAGGTCTGACGGCCAAGGATCTGATCCTCAAGATCATCGGCCGCATTGGAACCGCGGGCGCCAATGGTCATGTGATCGAATATGCCGGAGACGCCGTGGTCGCGCTCGACATGGCCGGGCGGATGACCTTGTGCAACATGTCGATCGAGGCCGGCGCGCGGGCGGGCCTGATTTCGCCCGACCAGACGGTTTTCGACTATCTCGCGGGGCGTCCGTTCGCTCCAAAGGGCAAGGCGCTTGAGAAAGCCATCGCTGACTGGTCGGCGTTGCGGTCCGATCCCGGGGCCCGCTACGATAAGGTTCTCGAGATCGATGCAGCCTCGGTCGGCGACATGGTGACTTGGGGAACGAGCCCCGAGGCGGTCGGAGACATTGAAGACCTGGCCCCGGACCCGGCGGTGATCGCGGACCCGGACCGAGCCCGTCAGGCCCGTGAAATGCTGGATTATATGGGGCTGGAGCCCAACCAGCCGTTGAAGGGTATTCCTATCGACGTCGCCTTTGTCGGCAGTTGCACCAACAGTCGGATCGAGGACTTGCGCGCCGCTGCAGCGACCATCCGAGGGCGCAGAATCGCTGCGTCCGTCAGAGGGCTGGTGGTTCCGGGGTCCGGAAGGATCAAGGCTCAGGCGGAGGCGGAAGGGCTGGATCGCCTGTTCAGGGATGCGGGCTTCGAATGGCGTGAAGCCGGTTGTTCCATGTGCCTGGGCATGAATCCAGACAGGCTGTCGCCCGGCCAGCGATGCGCCTCGACATCCAACCGCAACTTCGAAGGCCGGCAGGGGCCAGGCGGACGAACACACTTGATGTCTCCCGCTATGGTGGTCGAGTCCGCGATCAAAGGCGAGATTTCGGCTCCAGAGAGGCCTGCCTAGTGCGTGCGTTTCAATCTCACACCGGCATCGCCGCCAGCTTGCCGTTTTCGAATATCGATACGGACAAGATATTGCCCGGGCCCTTCCTGAAGACCATCAGTCGCGAAGGATTGGGCCGCCATCTCTTCCACATGATGCGCTATGACGACCATGGGGCTCCGCGTTCCGATTTCGTTTTGAACCAAGCTCCTTGGGATCAGGCCACGATCCTGGTGACGCTCGACAACTTCGGCTGCGGTTCGAGCCGTGAGCATGCGCCCTGGGCCCTGTGGGATTTTGGGGTCCGGTGCATCATCGCACCGAGTTTTGCCGATATCTTCTATAACAACTGTTTCAAGAACGGAATCCTGCCGGTTACGTTCGACCGGCGGACTATCGACGCATTGCTCCTGGACGTCTCTTCGCCGTCAACCGCCAGCCTGACGGTGAGCCTCAAGCCGCAGACCGTCACCCGAACCGGGGGCGAAATTCTTCAGTTCGACATCGAGCCAGCTCGCAAGACGGCGCTGCTGGAAGGGCGTGACGAGATTTCAGCGAGCCTCGATCATCTTTCGGAGATCGAAGCGTGGGAAGCCGCCCGACAGGACATTCTGCCAACGATCACTTTCTGATCGGATGTCTCCGAACTTTGCGCTCGGTGGATGACGCATCAGCCGTCGAGTTCATGCAATAGCTGTCCCCCAGGTTCGGGACCGACAGTCATTGTCGGTTGGGCGAGAGTGACAACCCGCCGTATGGCGTGGGCTGAAGATCAGTCCGTTCCGATCACCAGCTTATCCTTGAGGTTGAGGGGGCTCATGCCGACCATAACTGTCACCGACCAGTCAGGGGCGGTGCGAACTTTCGAGCCGATGACGACCGGCACCCTTATGGAGGCGCTCAGGGAGGCGGGCTTCGATGACATCCTGGCGCTGTGTGGGGGAAATCGATCGTGCGCGACCTGTCATGTCATCATCGATCCTGAATTTTCGGGCCGCCTTCCAGATCTGGGAGACGATGAGGACGATCTTCTCGACAGTTCCGACTATCGGGTCGCGTCGTCACGCCTCTCTTGCCAGATTCCTGTGACACAGAATTTGGACGGGCTTGCGCTGACCATTCCACCAGAAGGATGAGAAAGCATTCGCGCGAGGTCGATGTCCTCATCGTTGGAGGAGGGCAGGCCGGCGCCCAGGCCGCGATCGCGCTCCGCAGCCAGAAATACGACGGTTCCATCGAGATTGTAGGCGCCGAAACGGACCTGCCCTACGAACGGCCGCCGCTTTCAAAAGATTATCTCTCTGGCGCGAAGACGCTGGACCGGATTCTGATCAGACCTGAGACGTTCTGGAAAGATCGGTCGATCCGATTGACGCTCGGTCGCGAAGTGATAGCGATCCATCCCGACGAACACACGGCGACTTTGGATGACGGCAGCTGCGTTCGTTATGCGTATTTGATATGGGCCGCCGGAGGGCGGGCAAGGCGTCTTGGCTGCGAAGGCGGTGATCTCGACGGCGTCCATACCTTGCGGACGCGTGGCGACGCTGACGCTTTGGCCGCGGACCTTTCCAGCGCTGAACATGTCGTCATCGTTGGCGGTGGGTTCATTGGTCTGGAAGCGGCGGCCGTAGCCGCTGGACGAGGCCTTCGCGTCTCGCTTTTTGAAGCGCAGGACCGTCTCCTCGCTCGAATGAGCAGCAACACGGTCTCCAGATTTTACGAAGCGGAGCATCGCCGACGCGGCGTGGAAATTCGTCTCGGTGTCGAAATAGAGCGGATCAACGGTCGAGACGGACGAGTTCACTCTGTAAGCCTTAGGAGTGGCGAGCAGATCGAATGCAATCTCGTCCTAGTCGGCATAGGCATCATTCCGAACGTGGCGCCTTTGGAGGCGGCCGGCGCGACCTGTTCGAACGGTGTCTGGGTTGATGAGTTGTGCCGTACCTCCCTCCCCGACATTTTCGCTATTGGAGATTGCGCCGCCCATCTGAATCGGTTCGCAGGCGGCGCGGTTGTCCGGCTTGAATCTGTTCAGAACGCCAACGATCAAGCGATCACCGTGGCGCGAGTCTTGACTGGACAGCGCCAGCCGTACGACGCACACCCCTGGTTCTGGTCTGACCAGTACGATCTCAAAATGCAGACGATCGGGTTGGCCACTGGTCATGACGCCACGGTGGTGCGTGGCGACCCAGCTCAACGATCATTCTCAGTGATATACCTCAGAGATGGATACATTGTGGCGATTGACTGCATCAATACAACCAAGGACTACGTACAGGCTCGTAAATGGATCGGGGCCTTGCGCCGCCCAGACCTCATCGCGCTGAATAATGCCGAAATTCCCATTAGTATGGTTCCGAATAAAGAGCTCTAGAGTACGGCTATACTACACGGACCCGTATCCGGCGCTTGCGATGTGATTGGCGCATTCTTGGGCTATGTCCTCCACTCGTTTGAGTGGACGCCCATGCTAGCTTTTTGGAGCTGGAGAGGAATGTCTGATGAGTGTTCAGGTGTTTCCGGATTCGTTCAAGCGTGAGGCCGTTGATCGGGTCGCCAACAGCGGGCTGACTGCCGGGGCAGTGGCCAGGGAACTTGGGCCTGCATGAGACGGTGCTGTGTCGCTGGATGCGTGGTTGGGGGGGCCAGCCCGCCGCGGGGACGCGGTGGCGCTTGAACGACAGCGGTTTCACCAAACAGGCCCTCCGGTCAGCGGCTTCCGCCAGGTGAAGTGGAGACAATTTAGCGTTAGACCGATAGCACCTTGGGCTGGCTGTCCAGAAGAGCGGCGGCGCCGATGTAGTCGCTGACCTGACCCGCCATTATGAACAGGCTGATCGGACGTTCACTCGCATCGGTTACGGCGTGAAGCTTTGTGTTCATGCCGCCTTGCGTACGACCGATCGGTCGCCCGAGCCCCTTTTTTACCACGAGGCTCGAAGCCATGCGGCGATCTTTCAGATAGGTCGCGTCGATCATGATAGTGCGACGCTCGGTCTGAGCGCCCGACAGTCCCTCCATCGTCCGAATAAAGACGCCGGCTTCATTCCAACGCTTCCAGCGATTGTAGAGCGTTTTATGCGGCCCCTAGGCCGCTGGCGCATCCCTCCAGCGCAGGCCGAATTGTGGTAGACGAAAACTATCCCGCTCAACACCGATGGTCATCCACTCTGGGCGTGCCGTGGCCCTTGGGGAATAGGGTTCCAGCCGAGCCATCTGCTCGTCTGTCAGCCGATACAGTTCCTCATGGCCCAGAATCTTCAGGAGTCTGATGCCGATCGCATGCCTCACATCAATGGGGCCTGAGCCTAGTTCGATTGTCAGGCGTCTTCTGAAAACACCTGGATGGGCAGGGGCGGGGCCGTGTTGGCGATCAGCGCCTTGCGGCGCAGGAAGCGCGCGAGTCCATCGGCGCCCATGCGCGAGGGGCCGAGGCCGGAGGACTTGAAGCTCTGTTTGCCGGCTTCATGGAACAGGGTGGTCAGCGCTGCGTCGTTCAGACTGATCGCGCCGGCTTCGATCTGACGACCGATGCGGGCGGCGGTTTCGATGTCGGCGGCGAACACAGCGCCTGAGAGACCGTATTCGCCGTCGTTCGCCAGGCGCACGGCCTCGGCCTCGTCGTCGAACGCCATGACGGGCAGGATCGGGCCGAAGGTCTCCTCGCGCATGACGGCCATGTCGTGATCGACGTCCGCAATGACGGTGGGGCGCAGCCACAGGCCGCCGCCGTGGGTTTCGATCTCGCCGCCGGTCAGGATGCGCGCGCCGCGTGCGCGTGCATCCTCGATCTGCGCGCGCAGGATCTCGGCTTGCCGTTCAAAGATGATGGGGCCGATGTCGCCTTGCGAAATGTCCGGCCAATTCAGGCGGACCTGGTCGGCCAAGGTCGTGAGGCGCTCCAGAAATTCGTCATGCACCCGACGCGCGACATAGATCCTTTCGATGGATTGACAGGCTTGGCCGGTCGATAGGGCGGCGCCTCTCAAGGCCGCCGTGGCGGCGGCGTCCAGATCGGCGCCTTCCAGCACGATCAAGGGGTCTTTGCCGCCCAACTCCAGGAAGGCGGGGATCAACCGGCCCGCGGCCTGTATCGCCACCCGACGGCCCGTAGGCACGGAGCCCGTGAAACAAACGCAATCGACCAGATCGACCAAGGCCTGACCCGTGGCGCCGTCGCCGGGCACGAATGTCAGGACGTCTGTCAGTTCCGGAACCTCGGCGATCGCCGCCGTCAACGGCGCCACAAAGCGAGGCGTCACCTCGGACGGTTTGACGATCACGGCGCAGCCGGCCGCCAGGGCGGGGATGGCGTCGATCATCGACAGGAGGAAGGGAAAATTCCAGGGGCTGATGACGCCGACCAGGGGATAAGGCGCCCATTGTGGCGAGTGTCGAATGTGGGGTGAGGCGCGTCCCTCGATCCAGTCCTGCGCGTCGAAGGCGCCGGCCGCGGCGGCTGCGCCGGCCAGCGTCCCGTGCAGGCTGCCGACCTCGATGCCCGCGATACGGCGTCGTCCCGTGTCGCGTTCCAGGGCGGCGGCGATTTCGGGGCGATGAGCTTCCACGGCCTGACCGAAACGACGCAGTACGGCAATGCGACCTTCGAATCCCAGCGCTTGCCAATCGCCCTGGGCCTTGCGGGCGCGCCGGGCGATGTCGGCCAAAGCGGAGGAGGAACGAGCCTCGATCACGCCATCGGATTGGCCTGTTCTCGGGTCGCGCAGGCGGATGGCGCGAGGCGTGTCCGAAGTGGCGGGCATCATGCGGCGTCCCCTTAAATGATCTATTCCTATATCATTTTATGTGTGTCACATTGCAAGGGTGATCGGCGAATTTACGCCGCTGTTTCAGCCGCCGCCCGCCGGCTTCCTGCGATGAGTTTTGACGTGGTACTGGAACCTGTCCGAACGATAGTGCGAATGGATCAGTTGCACGGGCCGACCCTGGGCGTCGCGCATCACACGCTCGACCTTCAAAAGCGGCGCGCCGCCGGAAACCCCAAGCGCCGCCGCGACCAACGGCTCGGCGCCGACCGCCGTGATCCATTGCTCGGCATCGAACACCGCAGCGCCCGCGCGTTCCAGAAGGGTCAGCAGGGACGTGGTCGCCAGGTCCTTCATCGAAAAATGCTCGGCGATGTCGCCGGGAATGTAGGTGACGAGATGGGAGAAGGGTTCTCCCTGCAGCATCCGTCGGCGAACTGCGCGCTGAACGGGAGCGCCAGTCTCGATTTCCAGGAATTTCGCGGTCGTCGCGTCCGCCTGGATGTTGGCGACGTCGATGACTTCGATCTGCGTTTCCAGCCCCATGATGTGGAGGCTTTCCAGCAAGTTGTCGAACGATCCCTTGACCACCGGAATCGCTGGCGCCGAGGTGACGATCGTTCCGCGTCCGCGATGCCGGTGCAGCAGCCCGTCGGCCGCCAGTTCGTTCAACGCGCGCTTCACCGTGATGCGAGAGACATTGAACATCCGCGCCAGATGCTGCTCGCCTGGCAGCATGGCGTCGGGCGGTATGGCTCCCGACCGGATCTGCTCTCGAAGCACCAGATAGATCTGGTGATAGAGCGGCGTCGGCAGGCTCTCGTCCAACTGGGTCGCCGCGGGCAAAGGCCAGGTTTCGTTGTCGCTCATCCAAGGCTCCCCGAGACCGTTCCAGCACGGCCTTCATATGTGCTTTAAGTATAACATTATGACAGAAATGGCCTAATAGATATATGTCAATTCCTTCGCCCTATATCGCTCTTGCCTTGCAGACCGCCTGCGATGCGGTGAATCCCGACCAGACTACCGAGGCGGCACGTGAGCGGATGGCCCGTTCGCTCGAGCGCATCCGTGCACAGATCCTCGGCTCCAAGCGGTTTATCGGGACGGATGTGCGTCTGGTCGTTCTGCCAGAGTACTTCCTGACCGGCTTCCCCATGGGAGAGCCGGCGGCGGTCTGGGCCGAAAAGGCGGCGCTGGAAATCGATGGGCCGGAATATCAGGCGCTGGGTCGGATCGCGGCCGAGGCCGACGTCTTCATCGGCGGCAACGCCTATGAGCGCGATCCCCACTTTCCCGGCCTCTATTTCCAGACGTCCTTCGTCGTGGCGCCGTCGGGGGAGACGGTGCTGCGGAACCGGCGCCTGGTGTCGATGTTCGCGCCCAGTCCCTATGACGTCTATGATCGCTATGTGGAGGTCTATGGCAGGGACGCCCTGTTCCCCGTCGTCGACACAGAGATCGGACGGCTGGCGGCCATTTCGTCGGAAGAAATCCTCTATCCGGAGATCGCGCGCGCCCTGGCCTTGCGCGGCGCCGAGGTCATCGTCCATCCCACCAGCGAGGCGGCCTCGCCCATCCCCAGCCCCAAGAACATCGCCAAACAGGCGCGGGCGATAGAAAATCTGGCCTATGTCGTTTCGGCCAACAGCGCCGGGATCGACGGCATCACCATACCCCGCGCCTCGACGGACGGCAGTTCGAAGGTGATCGACTATCGCGGTCTGGTCCTGGCGGAAGCGGGCTATGGCGAGAGCATGACAGGATACGCCGAGATCGACATCTCGGGCCTGCGTCGCTACCGCCGCCGTCCCGGCATGGCCAACATCCTTTCGCGTCAGCCCATGGGTCTATGGCGCGAGGCTTATGAAGGCTTCGACATCCAGCCGCGCAACAGCCTGCTGGATGAGGCGGGCCAGCCCGTCACGCCCACGCCGCCCTTCTATGCCGAGCGACAACGCAAGGCGATCCAGGGCCTGGTCGACCAGGGCACGGTTTAGGTCTGCGCGAAGGACTGACTTCAGAGATGAGCGAGGGGAAGAGCACGATGCGCGACGACGCAAAGGGATATGGCGAGTTTCGCCAAGGCTGGCCGGTGGTGGTCGCCGCCATGTTGGGGATCGGGCTGGGGCTATCGCCCGTGCCCCTCTATACGACGGGGGCCCTGGCGCCCCACCTGGCCCAGGCCTTCGGCTGGGGGTTCGGCCAGATCATGGCCGGGTTGACGGTGATGACCTTGACGGTGCTGCTGGCCGCGCCGGTGGCGGGTATGCTGGCCGACCGATATGGCGTCCGGCCGGTGGCCCTGACCTCGGTGGTCCTATTCGGCCTCAGCTTCATGGGGTTCGCCCTGTCGAACGGGTCGCTGCCGCTCTACTACGCCACCTGGGCAGTCATGGCCGTGGCGGGGGCGGGGACCCTGCCGATCACCTGGACGCGGGCGGTCAACAACTGGTTCGAGACGCGCAAGGGCCTGGCCCTGGGCGTGGCGCTTCTGGGCACCGGCCTGTTCGGCTTCCTGGTCAAGCCGCTGACGGCCTGGCTGGTGGCGGAGTTCGGGTGGCGCGGGACCTATGTGGCTATCGGCGCCCTGCCGCTGATCCTGGCTCTGCCGGTCGGGTGGTTCTTCTTCCGCGACAAGGACGGCGGGGCGGGCGAGACCGTCGCCGAGCGGCGTGCGCGCCAAGCGGCCCTGTCGGCGGCGACGCCGGGCCTGACCTTTGGCCAGACGCTGCGTGACTGGCGTTTCTGGGTGCTGGGCGTCGCCTTCCTGCTGGTCAGTTTCGCGGTCGGCGGGTCGATCCCCAACATGGAGAAGATCCTGGGCCAGGCCGGTTTCGGCGCCGACGACGTCGTGTGGCTGGCCTCGCTGATCGGCCTGTCGGTCATCGTGGGGCGCATTCTCGGCGGCTGGCTGATCGACCGCTTCTGGGCGCCGGCCGTGGCCTTCATCTTCCTGGCCATCCCCGCGCTGGCCTATTGGCACCTAGCCTCGGGCGGCACGGATACGACGGTGACGGCCCTGTCCATCTTCGTCATCGGCTTCGCGGCGGGACTGGAATACGACCTGATGGCCTTCCTGGTCGCCCGCTATTTCGGGATTAAGGGCTATGGGGCCATCTACGGCGCCCTCTACGGCTTCTTCGCCCTGGGGGCCGGGTTCGGGCCGGTGGTGTTCGGCGCGGGCTTCGACAAGAGCGGATCCTACGCCGGGCCGCTGCATGTTTCGGCGGGTCTGTTGCTGGCGTCGGCCGTGCTGCTGTTGCTGCTGGGTCGCTATCGCAGGTTCGATCAGGCCTGAACCAGTTCGATCAGAGTGTCGTCGGGGCCGATCAGGGTTCCGACGGCCTTGCCGCCGTAGATCGCGCCTTCGCGCACGACGGGGGCGGAGAACCATGGCGCCCGCACGGTACTCAGGTCCGGGTGGACGAAGGTGGTCAGGGCGACGCCGGGGAACAGGTCGTCCGCCTTGCGCGGGCGAGGCGTCGCGCCTTGCGGATACTGGTCCAGCTCAAGGAAGCCGTCACCCTGATGCAGGCCCATGGCGATGGGGTGCTTGTGTTCGACGGGCAGGTCGAAGGCCTTGGCCAGCATGGTGTAGGTGATCGCCATCGTGGGGCTGGTCTCCACGCCCAGGGCCGCCTCGACCCAGGCCTTGGACGTTTCGAGGTCGGAGCAAGCGAGAACCATGATGAAGACCCTGTCGATCAGGCTCTCGGCGCGCGGCAGGCGCATCCCCGGCGGATCGTCCTCGATCTGGGTCAGATAGACGATCTCGCCGTCTGGCCCGCGCACCTGCATGGCGTGGATCATCGGCATGCCATCCAGACGACGCGGCGGACCGATCACCTCGAACGGGCAGTTCGGCTTCTGCATCCGCTCATGTACCGCCAGGACGTCGGCGACGCAGATCTCGGTCGCCGCCCAGCCAAAGCTGCGCAGGGGGCGGTAGTCCGCCGGCGCCTCTCCCTCCACGAAACGAAGGAAAAGGGGTGCGCCGGATTCAGGGCGACAGACGACCTGACGACGGCCGGCGACGCCCGGCGCGGCCCAAATGGCGGCCAAGCTTGGATCGACCAGGCCGCTCTCGACCGTCTGATAACCCAGCCATTCGCCATAGCGTTGGGCGGCGGCCTTCGGGTCGGGCGTCGTCAGCGTGGCGGCGCGCAGCATCCGCATCAGGCGTCTCTCTTTCGGCGGTCGGAGTTGGTATGAAGATGGATCATTTGAAACGTGTTGTCCCGACGGAGCCGTCATGCCCGCCTATCTGATCGTCACGGCCGTCTTGCATGACCGGCAGGCCTTTCTCGACGGTTATGGCGCAGCCGCGGCCGGTTTGGTCCAATCTTTGGGCGCGCGTTACCGGCTGATGCGGCCCGACGGCCAGGTGCTGGAAGGCGACGGGCCGGACCGGGTTTCGGTGGTCATCGAGGAATGGCCAGACAAGGAGACGGTCCTGCGCTTCTGGAACAGCCCCGAATACGCCGAGGTGCGCAGGCTGCGCGAGGGTCTGGCCGACTGTCGCGTCGTGCTCGTGGAGTCCGACACGCCGCTGTGACGACGTTTTCAGGCGCCGTCCGACAGTTCGACCGCCACCTCTTCGGAACGAATGTCGCCCTTGGCGTCGGCGGCGATGGCCTCGCCCTCCTGCTGGACGATGCGCAGGACACGGACCAGATATTCCTGCATCCACAGGCCACGCTCGGCCGCCTGATCGGCGTCGGGGCGGAAGGCGTCTATCTCCTCGCGCGTCATCACGCCCTTGGCTTCCAGGATGCGCTCCAGGGTGTCCATGCGCTGACGGGCGACGGCCAGTTCCTGCACCGCCGCCATGGCGATGCCCAGCACCCGCTCCACCTCCTGCTCCAGGAAATAGGGGCGCTTGCCCGCCGGCTTGGCCGAGGCGACGTCGAGGGCGAGAGGCAGACTCATTTACGGGCTCCGATGACGTGCCAGGCCGCCTTGCGGCCGAAGTCCTCGCTGTCGTCGTCGGCGGCGTCGGGGAACAGGTCCCGGTCGACCACGGCCGTCACGCCGACGTGCAGCAGCTTGTCGCGCTCGAAACCCGCCTCGACCAGCCAGCCGTCTAGGTCGATCTCGTGCAGGGTGCTCCAGAAGGGCTCGTTGTTGTAGAAGCAGTCCCAGTCCCGCATCGCCTGTTCGAACAGGGGCATGTCCGGCGTGTACTGCGGCTGTTCGACGTGCAGGACGAAGCCGCCGGGCGCCAAGACGCGATGGCTTTCGGCGAAGATGGCCTTCATCGACGCGTAGGACAGCTCGTGCAGGAACATGGTGGTCTGCACCCAGTCGAAATGGCCGTCGGCCCAGCGCGACAGGTCCGATCCGTCGGCCTGGACGAAGGTGATGTTCTCCACGCCCAGCGACCTGGCCCGCGCCAGACCGTAGCGCAGCATGGGCGCGCCCACGTCGATGGCGATCACCTCGGCGTCGGGGTAGGCTTGGGCGATGGGCACGATGTTGTGACCCAAGGTGCAGCCGATATCCAGGATGCGGCGCGGCCGGAAATCCGGATGGGTCTTCTTCATCCAGGCGGCCACGGCCTGACCGCCGCCGTCCAGATAGCGGCCCAGCATCCCGCCCGTGGTGGCGAAGATGCCGTGGTCGTAACTGGCGGCCACCGTCACGTCGCCCTCGAACAGTTCGGAATGATAGCTGCCGGGCATGCAGTGGTGATCGACCGCCGAGACATAGCGCGGGATCGGCAGGGCCGGGTCCAGCTGAAGCCGGGGATCGTCCCGGGTCAGGTCGCGCACCTTGGCGGCCAGCGCCTCGGCCTGGCGGGCGGCGGTCCAGCGGCCGGCCTGCTGGCGCTGCTCCATGGTCAGGCGGCGCAGGGCGGACCAGGTCTGGAACATCGGGTCCTGGGCCAGAGCCTTGCGCACCTCGTGGCGCGACCTGGGTTGTCCGGACGTCTTGACCAGTTCCGGCTCGACCCGCCGTTCCCACGCCGTCTTCACGAACGGCATGACCCGCGTCGACAGGTGACGGTTCATGTGGGCGAGGAAATTCAGCCGCGCGACCTCGTCATGATCCGTTTCCGGAAAGACGGCGTGGCGGCCGACGGCCTGATAATCCGGCGGTCCGTCATAGGCCTGGGCGGGGCCGGCGTTGGCGATAGAGGGGGAGGCGGTCATGCAAACCTCGCTTCCGGGCTTTTCCAAGCAAATGGTCTATGTTTATATCTTTATTCTGACACGGCGGCGCGAGGCTGTCGAGCGATAGGGGAGGATGCAGATGGCCGGAACGCGGATCATCGCCTATTTCAATCTCAAGCCGGGCGTTTCGGTCGCCGACTATGAGGCCTGGGCCCGGTCGACGGACGTTCCCACGGTCAACGGCCTGCCGTCCATCGAGCGATTCGAGGTGTTTCGCTCCACCGCCGTTCTCGGTACGGACGCGCCGCCGCCCTATGCCTATTTCGAGATCATCGACGTGGCCGACATGAAGGCCTTCGGTGAGGATGTGGCGACGCCGTTGATGCAGAAGGTCGCCGGTGAGTTCCAGGGCATGGCCGATGTGGTCTTCGTCCTGACCGAGCGTCTCTGATGGGCCGTTTCACCGGCAAGGTCGCGGTCGTCACCGGCTCGGGCCGCCGCAGGGGCCTGGGCGAGGCCATCGCCGTCCGGCTGGCGTCGGAAGGCGCGGCGGTGGTCGTCTCGGACATCGGCGCCTCGCGCGATGCGGCGACGCCCGGCGCCATGATCGGGGCGACCGAGGAGATGGAGGCCATCGCCGCCGACCTGCGTGCGCCGGGCGTCGCGGCCTCGACCTTCGCCTGCGATGTGCGCGATCCGGTTCAGGTCCAGGCCCTGGCCGACCATGCGGTCGCGACCCACGGGGGGCTGGACATCTGGGTCAACAACGCCGGCATCGGCTACATCATGAAGCCCCTGCTGGAGGTGACGCCGGACGATTGGAACGCCGTGATCGGGGTCAACCTGACCGGCGCCTTTTTCGGCCTTCAGGCCGCCGCCCGCGTAATGGCGGCGCAAGGAAAAGGCGGGCGCATCGTCAACATCGCCAGCCAGGCCGCCAAGTCCGGCTTCCCCCACGCCCAGGCCTACACCGCGTCCAAGCACGGGCTGGTGGGTCTGGTCCGCTCGGCCGCGATCGAGCTGGGGCCGCTGGGGATCACCGTCAACAACGTCTGCCCGAACCATGTCACCACCGGACTGGGCGCCTGGCAGAACGAATATTTCGCCAAGGTCACCGGTGCGGATTCGGTCGAGGACTATCTGAAGAAGATGGCGGCCCGCATCCCCATGCAGCGCCCCGGCCTGACCCAGGACACCGCCAACGCCGTCGCCTTCCTCTGCTCGGAGGAGGCCGCCTACATCACCGCCGAGAGCCTCAACGTCTCGGGCGGAGAGGAACCGCACTGATGAACCGTCCGCCCGCCACGCCCGCCGTTCCGCCCGAGGGCTTCACCTGGCCGAACGGCGCCAAACTGGCCCTGTCCGTCGTCGTCAACGTCGAGGAAGGCGCCGAGCAGAACATCGTCGACGGCGACAAGGGGCCCGAGCCGGTCGATGAACTGTCGGCCTCGCCTAAGCGGGCGATGCGCGTCCACGGCAACGAGAGCAACTACCAGTACGGCATCCGCGCCGGGGCGCCGCGCGTGCTGCGCGAACTGGATCGGGCGGGGATCAAGGCGACGTGGACGGCGGCGGCCCTGGCGCTGGAGCGCGCGCCCTGGCTGGCCGAGGCCATCGTCGCGCGCGGCGACGAGGTCTGCTGCCACGGTTGGCGCTGGGCGCACCAGTTCTGGATGAAGGAAGAGGCCGAGCGCGACTATATCAGGAAGGGCCGCGACTCGCTGGAGCGCACCACGGGCAGGCGCCCGGCGGGATGGCTGTCCCGTTATCTCCATACCGACGTCACGCGGCGTCTGCTGGTGGAGGAGGGCTTCACCTATCACATGGACGACTATTCCGACGATTTTCCCTACTGGGATCTGGTCGAGATGTCGGACGGGTCGAAGACGCCGATGGTGGTGCTGCCCTACGCCATCGATTCCAACGACATGAAGTTCTGGCTGGCGCCGTCCCTGACGCCGCAGAACTGGACCGACTACGCCATCGACACTTTCGAGCAACTGCATGCCGAGGCGAACGAGATCGGCGCCCGCTACATGAGCCTGGGCCTGCACCTGCGGATTATCGGGCGGCCGGGTCGGATCGGCGCCTTCAAGGCCTTTCTCGATCATGTGAAGACCCGGCCCGACGTCTGGATCGCCTCGCGCGAGGAGATCGCCGCTGCCTTCGCCGCCGCCGTACCGCCGCCCTCGGCTTGAGGGGCGTGAAATCCATTTGACCGGACAAAGTCTGCCTTCTAGTTTGTCCGGACATTTAAGCGTGAGTCCGATGATCCACCGTTCCCTTCTGTTCGTCCCCGGCGCCAGGCCCGAGCGTTTCGAAAAGGCCTTGGCGGCCGGCGCCGACGTGACCTGCATCGACCTGGAGGACGGCACCCCGCCGCAGTCCAAGGACGAGGCGCGGGCCGCGACCGCCGCCTTCGTCGCCGAACGTCCGGCGGCGGTGCGCATCAATGGCGTCGGCACGCCCTGGTTCGAGGCCGACGTGGAGGCTCTGAAGGGGATCGCGGGCCTGACCCTCATCATGCTGCCCAAGGCCGAGAGCGCCGAGCAGGTCGCCCTGTTGTCCGAGAAGCTGGGGGCGGGCCATGCCCCCCTCTGGGTCGTGATCGAATCGACAGAGGGGCTGAGAAACGCCTGGGACATCGCCGCCGCGCCAGGGCTGGAGGGGGTGCTGTTCGGCGGCGCCGACTATTCCGTCGACATCGGCTCGGACATGGAATGGGACGCCCTGGCCTATGCGCGGGGCCGGCTGGTCGCCGCCTGCGCGCGGGCGGGTGTCCAGCTTCTGGACGTGCCCTTCCTCGATGTGCGCGATCCGGACGGCCTGATCGCCGCCACGCGCCGGGTGCGGGCCATGGGCTTCACCGGCCGGGCCTGCATCCACCCCGATCAGGTCAGGGGCGTGCACGAGGCCCTGACCCCGACCCCCGTCCAGGTCGAGCACGCCAACAGGGTCGTCGAGACCTTCGAGGCGGCCCAGGGCGGCCCGGCCCTGCTGAACGGCAAGCTGATCGACCTTCCCATCCTGAGGGCCGCCGAGCGCGTCCTCGACACCGCAAAAAGAAGCTGAGAGACGAACCATGGTCCAGAACGTCAAGGAAGTCGGCCCGCAACGCTACCGCGAGACCTTCGGCCGCTATTTCGAGGACTTCGTCGTCGGCGACGTCTATGAGCACCGCCCCGGCAAGACGGTGACGGAATACGACAACCACCTGTTCACCCTGCTGACGCTGAACACCCATCCGATGCATTTCGACGCGGAGTTCGCGGCGGCCTCGGAGTTCAAGAAGAACCTGGTGGTCAGCCCCTACACCCTGGCCCTGTTGATCGGCATGAGCGTGACCGATACCAGCCAGAAGGCCATCGCCAACCTGGGCATGGACGAGGTCAAGTTCACCGCCCCCGTCTTCGCCGGCGACACCATCTATGGCGAGAGCGAGGTGCTTGAGAAGCGCGAGAGCAGGTCGCGCCCCGGTCAGGGCATCGTCACCATCAACACCATCGGCAAGAACCAGCGCGGCGAGGTGGTCTGCACCTTCAAGCGCAACCTGCTGATCCCCGCCCGCGGCAACGCCGTCGAGGACAAGGTGGGCCACTACTGATGAGCGAATCCCACATCACCGAGGCCGATGAACGCGCCATCTTGGACGCCATCGACAAGTGGCTGGAGCAGAAGGTCGCCCCGGTCGCCATGCAGCTGGAGCATGACGACGAATACCCGGCCGAACTGGTCCAGGACATGATCGACCTGGGCCTGTTCGGCGCCCTGGTCGATCCGGAATACGGGGGGCTGGGCCTGTCGGCGACGACCTATTCGCGCATCGTCGCGCGGATCAGCGAGGAGTGGATGAGCCTGACCGGCGTGTTCAACTCCCATCTGATGATGGCCATTGTCGTGCAGAAGTTCGGCACCCGGAAGCAGAAGGACTACTGGCTGCCCAGGTTTGCGGCCGGAGAACTGCGTGGCTGTCTGGGCCTGACCGAGCCGGATGCGGGCACCGATCTTCAAGGCATCCGCACCACAGCGAAGAAGGTCGGCGAAAAATACGTCGTCAACGGCGCGAAGACCTGGATCACCAACGTCGTCAACGGCCACTGCCTGGCCCTCTTGGTGAAGACCGATCCGGACGCCAATCCCCGCTACAAGGGGATGAGCATGCTGATCACGCCCAAGATCGACCCCGAGACCCGCGCGCCCCTGCCGGGCGTGCAGGCGGGCCGCAAGCTGCCCAAGCTGGGCTACAAGGGCGTCGACACCGGCGAGATCGCCTTCGATGGCTATGAGTGCGACGCCGAGATGTGCCTGATCGGCGGCGAGGAGGGGCAGGGCTTCTTCATGGCCACCGGGGGGCTGGAGATCGGCCGCATCAACGTCGCCGCGCGCGGCGTCGGCGTGGCTCGCCGCGCCCTGAAGGAGGCGGTGCGCTATTCCCAGGAGCGCAAGACGATGGGCAAGCCCATCTGCGAACACCAGGCCATCCAGACCAAGCTGGGCGAGATGGCGACCAAGGTTCGCGCGTCGGCGCTTTTGGTCGAAGACGCTGCCCGCCTCTACGACCGGGGCGAGCGCGTGGACATGGAGGCGGGCATGGCCAAGTTCTTCGCCTCCGAGACCGCGCTGGAAGTCGCCACCGAAGCCATGCGCATCCACGGCGCCTATGGCTATTCCAAGGAGTTCGTGGTCGAGCGCCTGTATCGCGACGCTCCCCTGATGTGCATCGGCGAAGGCTCCAACGAGATCCAGCGCATCATCATCGCCAAGCAGCTGATCGCCAGGAACAAGATCTGATGAACCGTCCCCTGGAAGGCGTGCGCGTCGTCGCCGTCGAACAATATGGCGCCGGTCCCTACGGCACCCAGCTGCTCAGCGAACTGGGCGCCGAGGTCATCAAGATCGAGGCGGTGTCGATGGGCGGCGATGTCAGCCGCGCCACCGGCCCCTTCTTCCTGGGTGAGAACGACAGCCACTTCTTCCAGACCTTCTCGCGCGGCAAGAAGTCGGTGACGATCGAACTGAAGACGCCCGAGGGCCGCGCCGCCTTTGACCGCCTGGTCGCCACGGCCGACGCCGTGGTCAACAATCTGCGCGGAGACCAGCCGGCCAAGCTGAAGATCGCCTATGACGACCTGAAGGCGATAAAGCCCTCCATCGTCTGTGGCCACCTGTCGGCCTATGGCCGGGACAATTCGCGCAAGACCTGGCCCGGCTACGACTATCTTATGCAGGCCGAAGCCGGCTTCATGAGCCTGACCGGAGAGCCGGACGGCCCGCCGATCCGCTTCGGCCTGTCCATGGTCGACTTCATGACCGGCTCGGTCTTCGCCCTGGGCGTCGTCTCGGCCATCCTGGGCGCGCGGCGGACGGGCGTGGGCTGCGACGTGGACGTCTCCCTCTTCGACGTGGCCCTGCACCAGACCTCCTATCCGGCGACCTGGGCCATGAACGAAGGCTATGAGATCGAGCGGATGCCGCGCGCGGCCCACCCCTCCATCGCTCCGTCGCAACTGGTCCGGACGGCCGACGGCTGGGCCATGCTGATGTGCCAGACGCCCAAGTTCTGGGACGCCTTCTGCGCCATAGCCGAACGCCCTGACCTGAAGACCGATCCGCGCTTCGCCGACATCCCGACGCGCCGTGCGAACATCGAGGCCCTGACCGAGGCGCTGGATGCGGTCATGCAGACGAAGACCACGGACGAATGGCTGGTCATGTTGGGCGGCCAGGTGCCCTTTGCCCCGGTGCGCGGCCTGAAGGAGGCGCTGGACAACCCTTATGTCGCCGAGGTCGGCATGCGCGATGTGGTCGACCATCCGGAACGCGCGGGCGGGCTGCACCTGCTGGCCTGCCCGATCAAGATCGACGGCAAGCGGGCGCCGGGCCTGCGCGCACCGCGCATGGGCGAGCATAACGCAGAACTGCTGGATGAAGGCGCGGCCTGATGAAGCTGGAAGGCGTCAAGGTTCTGGACCTGTCCCTGTTCCTGCCGGGACCGATGCTGACGCTGATGATGGCGGACCACGGCGCCGACGTGATCAAGATCGAACCGCCGGGCGAGGGCGAGCCGACGCGCCATGTCGGCTACGTCAAGAACGGCGCCTCGGTCTGGTTCCGCAACACCCATCGGGGCAAGCGCAGCGTCGGCCTGAACCTGAAGACGCCCGAAGGCCTGGCCGCCTTCCACGCCCTGGCGGCCGAGGCCGACGTGATCGTGGAGGCCTTCCGTCCCGGCGTGGCCGACCGGCTGGGCGTCGGTTACGACGCGGTGCGCGCCTATAATCCCGGCGTGGTCTATTGCGCCATCAGCGCCTTCGGTCAGGACGGCGCCTATCGTGACCTGCCGGCCCACGACGTGGCGGTGCAGGCGTTGGCCGGCGTGGTGTCGCTGAACGAAGGTCAGGACGGCAAGCCCGCCATGCCGCACATGCCGGTGGCGGACGCCTTCTCCTCCCTGGCGGCCCTGTCGGGCGTGCTGATGGCCCTGCTGCGGCGGACGACGACAGGGCAGGGGGACTATCTCGACGTCTCCATGTACGACAGCACCCTGGCCTGGACGCCCAATGTCACCGGCCGGATTTTCGCGACAGGACGGGCGCATGTGCCCAAGGACGAGCGGTCATGGGGCGGCGCGGCCTTCTACAACCTGTATGAATGCGCCGACGGCCAGCGGGTCGTGCTGGGCGGGTCGGAACTGAAGTTCGCCAAGAACCTGCTGACGGCGCTGGACCGACCCGACCTGATCGCGGTCGCGGCCCTGCCGCCGGGGCCGGATCAGGAACCCCTGCGCGCCTTCCTGCGCCAGACCTTTGCGACGCGGACGCGGGCGGAGTGGGAGGCCTGGTTCAAGGGGCGCGACGTCTGTTTCGCCCCGGTCCGCACTTTGAAGGAGGCCTTCGACGATCCGGCGACGGCCCAGCGCGGCATGATCGCACTGGACGCCGAGGGGAACGAGGTGGTCGGCACCCCGCTGCGCTTCCGCCAGGAGCCTGCGCGCATCGATCCGCGCCTGCCAGGCGAACCGGCGGCGCCCGACGCGGTCCGCTGGCGATGAGCCGCTATCTTTCAGGAATCGCGGCGATAGCTCATGGCGTAGACGAAGCGCGACGCCGGATGGGTCGTGTCCGAGGCCAGCATCAGCCGGTCGTCCCGGTCGTAATAGCGGCGCAGGGTCTGGAGCGCCGCGCCGCCGCGTTCGGCCTTCAGCAGGCGCGCGGGCTCGACGCCCAGGGACAGGGCCGCGATCTCCTGCTCGATGCGCTGGACCACCACGCCGAAGTCGCGAGCGATCAATTCCTGGATCGCGCCGTCCCAGGCGCGCAGCCGGGGCGCCAGGTCGGCGTAGGCCGGGGCGATGTAGATCTGAGACAGGGCCAGGGGCTTGCCGTCCTTGCGGCGCAGGCCCGCGACGACCAGCCAGGGTTCGTCCGAGACCAGGCCCAGCCGTTCCTGCTCGGACGGCTCCAGTCGACGCAGTCCCGCGCTGCGGATCTCCAGCTGGGCGTCGCGCGCGTACTGCATCAGCTCCGTCACGCCGCCAAGGGGCTGGACGAAGGCCGGGGCCGCGCCGGTGCGCAGGACGGTGGTGCCCACGCCGCGCCGCCGCTCGACCAGGCCCGCCTCGAACAACAGGCGCAGGGCGTCGCGCGCGGTGTGGCGCGACACGTCGTAGATTTCGCACAGCTCGAACTCGGGCGGCAGCTGGCCGCCGACCGGATAGCGGCCCGAGGCGATGTCGGCCCTCAGGGCGTCGGCGAGTTGGCGATAGCGGGGTTGGCTCATGTCTGACCTTCGTGACGCGCATCCGTCTTCTGCCATCAGGTCCGGACAAAGGGAAAGCCTTTCAATGGCCTTGGCCGAACGTTTGGCCCGTCCCGTCTCGGCGGCGGACCGCGCGCGGGCGCGACGGCATCTGCTGGACTGGCTGGCCTGCGCCGTCGCGGGCTCGGTCGAGCCGGGGGCGGTCGAGCCGCGCCGCCTGGCTGCGCTGGAAGGCGAGGGACCGTGCCGCGTCATCCGGGGCGGCCGCTGCGGACCCCAGGCGGCGGCCTTGGCTAACGGCCCGGCAGGCGCGCTTCTGGAAATGGACGATGTGGACAAGCGCGGCCTGCTGCATCCGGGGCCGGTGGTCTTTCCGGCGGTGCTGGCGGCCGCGGACGCAACCGGTGTTGAAGACGGGACGGCGGTGCTAAACGCCGTGGTGCGCGGTTACGAGGCCATGATCCGGGTCGGCCGCGCCGTGGGGTCGAGCCATGCCGCACACTTCCATGTCACGGCCAGTTGCGGCGGTTTCGGCGCGGCGGCGGGGTCGGCTTCAGTGCTGGGCCTCGATCCGCTGCGGACGGCCTGGGCTATCGGCAATGCAGGGCAGCAGGCCTTCGGCCTGTGGCAGGTGCGGCATGAGCCGGTCTTCACCAAGGCCCTGCACAACGGCCGGGCGGCCGCCAACGGCCTGGCCTCGGCCCTCCTGGCGCGCGACGGCTACGCCGGGCCGCTGGCGATCTTCGAGGGGCCGCACGGCTTCTTCTACGGCCTGTGTCCGGACGGATCGCCCGAGGCGGTGCTTGACGGCGGTGAGGCCTGGGCGATCCATGACGTCAGCTTCAAGCCCCATGCCGCCTGCCGCCACGCCCATGCCGCCATCGACGCCGTTCTGGCCCTGCGCGAACAGGCGGCGGGCCGGGCCTTGCAGAGCCTACGCATCGGAACCTACGGCGACGCCCTGACCTTCTGCGACCGGCCCTCCCCCCGGACCTCGGGCGAGGCCAAGTTCTCGTTGCAGCATGCGGCGGCGGTCGCCTGGCTGCACGGCGATGCCGACCTGCCGCGCTTCACGGCGGACGCCATCGCCGACCCAGCGGTCGCCGCCCTGCGCGCGCGGGTCGAGCTTTTCCGCGACGCCGGGTGCGACGCCCGCTATCCGGCGCGGTTCGGCGCCGTGGCCGAAGCCGTGCTGGCCGACGGCACGACCCTGCGCGCCGAGGCGTCTGACGCCCTGGGCGATCCGGAGAAGCCGCTAGACGACGCCGCCCTGATCGCCAAGGCGCGCGCCCTGTTCGCCTGGGGCGGTCTGACCGAACCCGCGGCGGAGACCCTGATCAAGGCGGCCCTGTCGCTGGGCGAGGGCGCGACGCTGGCCGACGTCTGGGCGGTCGTCCCGGTGGGGGAGGAGGCGCGATGAGCAACCCCGGCGCCAACCCCAGCGAACGTCTGGTCGACCACGCCTTGTCCCTGCGGTGGTCCGACGTGGACCAAGCGGCGCAAGCGGCGGCCAGGACTTTTCTGCACGACAGCCTGTGCGTCGGTGTCGCCGGTCGCAACGCCCCCTTCGCCGATGCGGTGCTCAGCGCCGCGCGTGCCTGGGGAGAGGGCGGGTTTTGCTCCGTTCTGGGCCGGCCCGACGTGCGCCTGCCTGCGCCCCAGGCGGCCTTCGTCAACGCCTTCCAGATTCACAGCCAGGAGTTCGACTGCGTTCACGAACCGGCCGTGGTCCATCCCCTGGCCACCATCGTTTCGGCCCTGTTTGCGGAGGTGGAGCGGTCCGGTCCCTATTCCGGCGAGGCGGTGCTGACGGCCCTGGTCGCGGGGGTGGACGTGTCGACCTCTCTGGGCGTCGCCGCCTCGAAGCCCTTGCGCTTCTTCCGCCCGGCGACGGCGGGAATCTTCGGCTGCGTCGCCGCCCTGGTCAGCCTGATCAAGCCGGATCGCCAGGTCGCGCTGGACGCCTTCGGCTATGCCCTGTCCTTCGCCTCGGGCTCGATGCAGGCTCATGTGGAGGGCAAGGCGACCCTGCCGGTGCAGATGGGGCAGGCGGCGCGCAACGCCGTTTCGGCCCTGGACCTGGCGCGAGCGGGTCTGCCGGGACCGTCGCAGTCCATCGATGGCAAGTTCGGCTATCTGCCCCTGTTCGAGGGCGCATTCGACCTCGACGCAGCCCTGGCCGACCTGGGCCGCCGCTTCCGCATCGCCGAGGTCAGCTGGAAGCCCTATCCCACCGGCCGCGCGGCCCAGGGCTGCATCGTCGCGACCGAGATGCTGATGCGCGACCACGGCCTGACGCCCGCGACGCTGGAGCGCCTGACCTACAGCGCTCCGCCCATCATCCACTATCTGGTCGGTCGTCCGGCGATCGAGGGGATGAGCGTGGCCTACGCCCGTCTGTGCGCCGCCTGGCTGTCGGCCGTGACCCTGACGCGGGGGCGGCCCGTGGGACTGAACGACTTCTCTGAAGCGTCTCTCACCGATCCGGCCGTACTGGACCTGGCGCGCAGGATTGAGGTGGTCGTCAACGACAATCCCGACCCCGCCGCCTTCGCCCCGGCCGAGGCCGAGGCCTGCTTCACCGACGGGCGCGAGGTCAGACTGACGCTTCAGTCCCAGTTCGGCGCCCCCGACTGGCCGCTTAGCCGCGAACAACACCTCGCCAAGGCCGCCGCCTGCCTGGCCTTCGGCGGCTTGCCCGACATTCACGCGCCGCTCGCGGCGCTGATCGACCAATTCGACCTGTTAGACGACGCCGCCAAGGCTTTCCGCCTGGCCGCGGGGAGAGACGACGCATGACCGACCTGCACCGCCACTACTGGCAGGACATGACGCCCCAGGGCCTGACCGCCGATCACCCCATCGGCGACGCCTTCACCCGCTACGCCACCACGGTCAGCCGCGACGAGCTGACGGCGCATCAGAACCGCCTCTTCCTGCGCTGCGTCGATCGGGCGTGGAAAACCAACTTCTATCGCCGCCTGTGGGGCGACAAGGGGATCGAGCCGGGCGATATCCGCTCGCTGGAAGACCTGCCGCGCCTGCCGATCTTCGACAAGTCGGACATCATGGCCAGTCTGGACCGCGCCGCGCCCTTCGGCGATTTCGCCGGGTTCGAGGCCTACGAGCAGCGGCCGCCCGTCATCCTGCACACCACATCGGGCACGACGGGCAAGCCCCAGGTCCTGCTGTTCGGACCCAAGAGCCGTGAGGTGCAGAACATCCTGCTGGCCCGCCTCTATCGCTTCCAGGGCCTGCGCCCCGACGACATCGTCCACTCGGTCTATGGCCACGGCATGATCAACGGCGGCCACTATGTGCGCGAGGCCGTGACCCACTGGACCAGCGCCGTCTTCCTGTCGGCCGGGACGGGGGTGGAGACTCGCTCGGTGCAGCAGGTCGAGATCATGAAGAGCTTCGGCGCGACCGTGATCGTGGGCTTCGCCGACTACATCAAGAAGCTGGCGACCGTGGCCCGTGAAATGGGGCTGGAGCCGGGTCGCGACATTCCGGTGCGGATGATCTCGGGCCACATGGGCCGCGAGGACAAGGCCGCCATTGGGGAGGCTTGGGGCGGCGCACAGTGCTTCGACTGGTACGGCGTCGGCGACACCGGCCTGATCGCCGCCGAGGGGCCGGACCGCGACGGCCTCTATGTGCAGGAGGACGCCCAGTATCTGGAAGTCTGCGACATCGACACCGGCAAGGTGATCGAGGACGGCGGGGTGGGCGACATGGTCTGCACCTGCCTGTTCAAGGACGACCTCTATCCGATCATCCGCTTCAACACCCACGACGTGACCCAGTGGAAGCCGGGCCAATCCTCCATCGGCGTCGAATATCGCCGGGTCGAGGGTTTCATGGGCCGGTCGGACAATATGGTGAAGATCCGCGGCATCAACATCTTTCCGCAGGGCGTCGGTCCGATGCTGGACGAACACCCGGCCTTCGCCAAGGAGTTCATCTGCCGCGCGACCCGCGACGCCCAGGACCGCGACAGCTTCATCGTCGTGGCCGAGGCCACCGACCTGTCGCCCGCGACGGCCCAGGCTTTCGGGGATATCCTGAAGCGCAAGATCGGCATCGAACCGGTGATCGAACTGGTCGAGCGCGGCGCCACCGCCGCCCTGACCCAGATCGACGTGCGCCAGAAGCCGATCCGCCTGATCGACGAACGGTTCAAGAAGTAAGGGAGCGCCCGCCGTGGCCTTTTCCAATCCGGTGGTCGAGGCGGGCGTCGCCGGCCTGGCGGCGCTGTTCCGAGAGCGCGCTGTCACGCCGTCGGAGGCGGTCGAGGTCTATCTGAGCCGGGTCGAGCGGCTGAACCCGCGCCTCAACGCCTTCCTGGCCGTGGATGCTGAGGGCGCGCGAGCGGCGGCCCTGGCCAGCGGCGCGCGCTGGGCGGCGGGGCGGCCCCTGTCGCCGATCGACGGGGTTCCGATAGGGATCAAGGCCAACATCGCCTCCGTCGGCCTGCCGCTGCACGCGGGGATCGAGGCTTATCGCGATCAGGTCGCCGACCATGACGCCGTCTGCGTGGCGCGGCTGAAGGCGGCGGGGGCGGTGATCCTGGGCGTGCTGAACATGCACGAGGGGGCGCTGGGGGCCACGACCGACAATCCCGCCTTCGGCCGTTGCCAGAATCCGCACTGGAACGGCTTCACGCCTGGCGGCTCGTCCGGCGGGTCCGGCGCAGCGGCGGTGGCGGGCTTGTGCGCGGCGGCGCTGGGCACCGACACCATGGGCAGCGTCCGTATTCCTTCGGGTTATTGCGGAATCTTCGGCCTGAAGCCGGGGCGAGGCCGCGTCTCGACCGAGGGCGTCATGCCCCTGTCGTGGACCCTCGACAACGTCGGCCCGCACGCCCGCTCGGCCGAGGACTGCCGCCTGGTGTTCGAGGCCATGGCCGACGGGGAAACTGCGCCCTCCGCCGAGGGCCGGCCCTGGGCGGCGCTGGACTTCTCGGGACAGGTCCAGGTCGATCCGCGCGTGGTCTGGGCCTTCGAGGACCGTCTGCAGGCCGCGCGTGACCTGGGACTGACGGTCGAGACCCTGAGGCTGGGCGATTACGACTTCGGCGCCGTGCGGCGATTGGGTCTGCTGATCTCCGAGGTCGAGGGCCATGTGGTCCATGAGGCGCGCCTGGCCGAACGTCCCGAGGGCTTTTCCAGGGCTTTCGCAGACGGCCTGGCCTGGGGCGCACGCCAGTCCGCGCCGCGCCTGGCCAAGGCCTATCGCGAGCTGGAGGCGACGGCGGCCCGGCTGCGCGCGCGCCTGTTCGGCTATGCGGGCCTGCTGTCGCCCACGACGCCCCAGTTCGCCTTCGTCTTCGACGATCCGGTCCCGGTCAATCAGGCCGACTTCACCGCCATGGCCAATGTCGCGGGGTTGCCGGCGGTCGCCTTCCCCGCCGGGCTGACGGGCGGGATGGACGGAGGGCTGCCCCTGTCGGTCCAGGTCATGGCGTGGGCCGAGGCCGACGCCCTCGACCTGGCCCAGACCCTTGCGCGTCCCGTCTTCACCCCGCCCGACTTCGCGGGCTGACCGCTCAGCGGAAGGGGAAGACCGGCGTCCGCTTCTGCAGAAAGGCGTCGCGACCTTCGCGGAAATCCTCGCCTTCCAGCGAATCCAGGAACCAGGCGCGGGTCGTGTCGTCGTCCTGGGTCTGGCCGTCCAGGATGCGGCGGATCACGGCCTTGGTGCGCCGCGCCGACCACTGTGAGGCCATGGCGATCGCCTCGGCCTTGGCCGCGACGGCGGCGTCCAGTTCTTCCGGCGGGCAGGCGGCGTCGATCAGGCGCAGGCCCAGGGCCTCCGCCGCGCTCAGGATGCGGCCGGTATAGAGGATGTCTTTGGCCGTCGAGGGGCCGACCGCCTCCACCAGGCGACGGGTGTCGCCCAGGCTGTACATCAGGCCCAGCTTGCCCGGCGTGATGCCCAGCTTGGCCCTGTCCGAGGCCACGCGGATGTCGCAGCACAGGGCCAGGCCCAGGCCGCCGCCGACGCAGGGGCCGGGGATGGCCGCGATGGTCGGCTTCGACAGATCGGCCAGGGCCTCCATCGCCTCGGCGATCTCGGCGGCGTAGGCGGCGGCGCTGTCGCGGGTGGCGTAGACGGTCTCGAATTCGGCGATGTCGGCTCCGGCCGCAAAGGCGCCGCCCGCTCCGGTGACGACCAGGACCTTGACCGCCGCATCGGTCTCGGCCGCCGTCACGGCCTGGGGCAGGGCGCGCCACATGGCCTGGGTCAGGGCGTTGCGCTTGTCCGGCCGGTTCAGGGTCAGGATGGCGACATCGTCTGAAACGGTCAGGGTCAGGGCGCCGTCGGCGAAAGACTGGGACAAGGGAGCAACCTTCAGGCTTGCGTGAAATGGCATATTGGATATACCATTATATCATTCGCTGGGCATTCATACAGCGTCGTTGAAATTTCGAGGAAAAAACCCATGGCCGATCTCCGCAAAGAGATGCCGCTGCTGGCCCGCCACGAGGGCGTGTGGGAAGGCGTCTATATCCATGTCGATACGGACAACAACGTCATCGACCGCCACAAGTCGCGCCTCCAGTGCCAGTTCCCCAGCGAGACCGAATACTACCAGATCAACACCTACACCTGGGACGACGGCCGCACAGAGGAAATCCATTTTCCCTCGACCTATCGCGACGGAAAGATCTGGTGGGACAATGATCGGATCATCGGCGCCTGCTGGGAAGCCGATCCTCAGACCATCATGCTGCGCTGGGAACGCAAGGACCTGCCGAACGCCTATCTCTATGAGATGATCCAGCTGTCGGCGGACGGCAACCAACGGGCCCGCACCTGGCACTGGTTCGAGAACGACGAACTGTTCAAGCGCACCTGCATCAAGGAAACGCGCGTCGCCTGACCTCCTCCTCCGATTGAAATGAAAAGCCCTCGAAGATCGCTCTTCGAGGGCTTTTTCCTAGGTCTCAGTGACCGCTCGGCCGAGCCGGTTGCGGGTTGGCGCGGCGTTCGGCGTCGATGCCGGCGCGGGCCACGGTCCAGCTGGTGGCGTTCGGTCGGGCGTCGTCCAGCGGCGGCGGCGCGGCATAGGCCGGATAGTCCGTCGCGACGGCTTCGCGCAGCACCTGGGGCAGGGCGTCGATCCCTTCGACCGGCTGGGACATGGCGTTGAACACCATCAGGCCAGGGCGGCTGCCCATCTTCATGAAGGGCATCCAGGGCGCGATGCGAATCCAGGACAGGACGGCGTTCGCCGTGTCCGTGCGGCTGTTGATCAGGGTACGGCGGTCGGCGGCGAAGTCGAAGATCTCCATCGCGTGATACTGGTTGCCGACGTAGTCCTGATAATCCCCCGCCATCGGGTTGGGGTAGAAGAGCGGAATTTCCGCCGGCATGAAGACCCGGTCGCCCTGGATGCGGAAGGGGGCGACGAAGGGGCGGCCCTGAGCGTCGCGCTCGAACATCGGGCGCTGGTTGACCGGATCGTTGGCCACATGGGCCACCGAAACCTCGGCGCCGGTCCACGGGTTCTTCCAAGTGTCGATCCGCTGCCCCGTGACGGGATCGAGGTAGAGCATCAGTTCGCGCGACACCAACCGGAAGCCCTGGCCGCGGACCGGGTCCTGGACCGTGCCGCACTGGCGGATGTTCATGCCCTCGACCTTGAACAGCAGCCGATCCGGCTCGCCCTCGACGCGCGACCAGACGTTGCCGGTCCAGTGGTAGATCAGGGGTTTCCCGTCGATGGTCGAGCAGTTGATCTTGCGCATGGCCGCCAGGGCGTCGCGCGGCTGGGTCAGATCCAGGTCGGCGGCCGAGGCGGGCAGGGCATGGACTGAAAAGGCGGCCGTCAGGGCCGCAGCGATCGTCGCGGTTCGCAAGGTCAAATCTCAAACTCCGGGCAGATACGCCGCCGAGTTCAGCAGGCCTCGACGGTGAATAAAAGCCCCGGAACCGACGGTCCCGGGGCTGGTCAGGCTTAGAACTGGTAGCCGACGCTGACGCCGATCAGTCGACGATCCGCTCCTGTCACGAGCGGCGACGCCACCGAATAGTTGACAGAGTCATAGAAGCGCACGGCCGCCGTCGGCGTATCGTCGTCCAGCAGGTTGTTGACGAAGAACTGATAGCTCAGCGCGTCGGACCGCAGGGCCAGACGCAGATCGACGGTAGTCTTGGCGCCGAAATACTGCATGTTGTCGGCGCGGACGTAGGTCTTGCTCTGATACTGGACGTCCAGCCGCCCTTCGAAGCGATAGTCGCCCCAAGCCGCCATCTCGAAACGCGGCGACAGGGTGATCTTGTGATCCGGCACATAGGGCAGGTGGCGGCCGTCGAAATCCCAGGCCGGCAGACCCAGCGACGCCAGAGTGCCGTCCAACGAGGCGTCGGCGAACTTCTGGTAGCGCGCTTGCGTCCAGGCATAGCTGCCGACGACCGAAAAATGCTCGTTGAAGCGGAAGTGGCCGTCCATCTCCAGGCCAGTCACCTTCGCCTCGGCCACGTTGCAGGTATAGGTGCGCTGGGTCGAGGTGGAGCCGGGAGGGAAGGCCGAGGCCGGGTTTTGACAAGCCGCCTGTTGGTCCGACCAGTCGGTGTGGAACAGGGCGACGTTGGTGCGCAACCGATGGTTCATCCAGTCGAACTTGCCGCCGATCTCATAGTTCCAACTGGTTTCCGGCTCGAAGGTGCGCTGGTCGGGGAAGATGTTGATGTTCGGGTTGAAACCACCGGTTTTCACCCCGCGGGCGATGCTGGCGTACAGCATCTTGCCGGGCTCGATCTTGTAATCGACGATCAGGCGCGGCGTGGTGAAGCTGAAGTCCTTCTCCAGATCGAACTGCGCATACGACGGCTGCTCCGAAGCGGTCGGCGGGGGCGATGTGGGCGCCGTGTTGGTCGGCGCCTGGTGATAGGTCTGTTCTTCCTTCTGATAGCGCGCCTCCAGCGTCGCCGACAGTTTGTCGGTGAAGGCGTAGGTGGCTGAACCGAACACCGACCAGCTCTTCGTCGTATTGACGATGTTCGGATAGCCGAAGCGCGCAGCGTTGGTGGCTGTCAGCCCGGCGAGGCTGCGCTGAACCACATTGCTTTCGCCGTCGTAATAGTAGGCGCCGACCAGCCAGGTCAGAGGACCGTCGCCGTTGGATGACAGACGAAGCTCCTGGCTGAAGTCGGTATAGGTCTCGTCGGCCGACGACGTGGCGAAACCCGACTTGCCCACCGGGATCAAGCTGCCCGGCGCAAAGGGATAGCCGAAGTTGGGGCAGCCGCCGGTCCGGTCGCAGATCGTATTGTCGCCGTCATAGGTGAACTCGGCGTTGCGCTTGGCGTAGGCCGTGATCGACTTCAGCGAAACACCGTCGAAGTCATAGTTCAGGTCCAGGCTGGCGCGGAACGTGTCCTGGCGTGTCCCGTAGTCGCCGACTTCGGAATCGGTGCGCTTTGTGTTCACGTTGATGCGGCGACCCAGGGGCTGGACCTCGCCTACATAGAGTTGGTTGCGGATGATGCCGGCGGGCGCGCCGGCGACCTGGAGCGGATAGGCGTTGGTGCGCTGGACTTCGGACGCCGGCTGGCCGGAGTCCTCGTTGCTCGCGGTCAGGCGAAGAATGGCCGAGAAACGGTCGGTCGGCTGGTAGTCCAGGGTCAACATGCCGCCGTAGGTCTGGCTGTAGTCGACCTTGCCGCCGTCGATCGCGCTGACGTACCAGCCGTCGAATTCACGACCGTAAGCGCCGACGCTGAAGCGCAGGGTGTCGCTGATGGGACCGCTGACGCTGGCGGTCAGTTTGTGCAGGCCATTGTCGCCGACAGTGCCCTCGATGTGCCCTTTCAAGACGCTGGAAGGCCGTGCGCTGATGTAGTTGATGGCGCCCGCGAAGGTGTTCTGGCCGTACAGCGCCGACTGAGGGCCGCGCACGACCTCGATCCGTTGCAGGTCGGCCATTTCGATGTCGACGCCGGCCTTGCCGCTCAGATAGACGCCATCCAGGAAGACGCCGACGTTCAGCTGGCCATAGGTCTGGGCGGCGCCACGGATGATCGGCAATTGGTTCTGCGCGCCGAACAGGGGCGTGAAGCTGAGGCCTGGCGCGATCTTGGCCAAGTCCGCCAGACGTTCGACACGGGCCGATTTCAACTCTTCCGAAGTGACGGCGGCGATTGCCAACGGGGTGTCCTGCAGCGACTCCTCTCGACGACGAGCAGTGACGACGATGTCGTCGACCGTCTGGGCCTGCTGACCCGCTGTCTGGGCCATGACCGGCGCTGCGCACGCCAGGCCGCCGAGGGCCACGGATGCGGTCAGAGCCGCCTTGAAGGTATTACGAAACATCAGCCTCATCCCCTGCTGCATTTCAAATGATATATCATTAGCTCGTTTCGGGACTGTCGATCAAAAATGACTTCTGGCAAAGACTTTTTTGCCGACAACGGCGTATTTCTGTCTCGGTTCGAGGCTTTCGTTGTCATTCTGACACGCTTGGCGTGATAAAAGGTCCGGACTTTTTGTCGGTCAGGTAAACCCAGGGCCGCTCCGCGCGATCCTGTTCGCGCAGGGCGTGTATGCGTGAGGCCTGTTTCAGCGTCAGGGCCACCGCGTCGAGGCCCTCCAGCAGCATTTCGCGCGCCTCGTCGTCGACGGCGAAGGGCCAGGTCGCGCCGTCCGCGCGGCGAATCTCGCGCGCGATCAAGTCGACGGTCAACGTCGGTTCGCCGTTCGACGTGGCGGCGGCGATCTCCTCGGCGTGGCGGGACGCGACGACGGCGGGGACCATGCCGTTCAGGATGCAGTTGTTGCGGAAGATCGGATTGAACGACGGTGCGACGATCACCCGGAAGCCGTATTCCGCCAGAGCCCAGGCGGCGTGCTCGCGGCTGGAGCCGCAGCCGAAGTTCGCGCCCGCGATCAGGACCTGTGCCCGGGCGTAGCGGGGATCGTTCAGCACGAACGCGGGATCGGGATCGCGCCCGCCCGGCGTCAGATAGCGCCAGCCCGCGAACAGACCATCCGCCAAGCCGGTCTTGGCGACGGAGCGGATTTCGCGCGAGGGGATGATGGCGTCGGTGTCGACGTTGTCGCGCATCAGGGGGGCGGCGACGGCGGTCAGGGTGGTGAACGGCTGCATCAGTGCGCCCTCCTCGGATCGGCGATGGCGCCGGCGAGGGCCGAGGCGGCCACGGTCTCGGGCGAGGCCAGGTGAGTGCGCGTCTCCGGGCCCTGACGGCTTTCGAAATTGCGGTTGGTGGAGCTGATCACCCGTTCGCGCGGACCAAAGCTTTCGCCCCCGGCGTAGAAACACATCGAACAGCCGGATTCGCGCCATTCGAAGCCGGAGGCCAGGAAGACCTGGTCCAGTCCTTCGGCCTCGGCGGCCAGGCGGACCTGGGTCGAGCCGGGCACGCAGATGGCGCGGACGCCGGGCGCGACCTTGCGGCCCTTCAGCACGGCGGCGGCGCGACGCAGGTCCGACAGCCGGCTGTTGGTGCAGGAGCCGATAAAGGCCCCGGTGATCGGCAGGCCTTCCAGCGGTCGGCCGGGCGTCAGGTCCATGTAGGCCAGGGCGCGGGCGTGCGCCTCGCGCGTATCGCGGCCGGCGGGGTCGAAATCGGGGACGACGCCGTTCAGCGGCACGACCTGCTGCGGACTTGAGCCCCACGTCACCATGGGCGCGACCTCGGCTGCATTGACGGACAACTCCACATCGAAGCGGGCGTCCGCATCGCTGGCCATGCCTGTCCAATGCGCGACCGCCCGGTCCCAGGTCTCGCCCTTCGGGGCCAAGGGCCGTCCGGCCAGATAGTCGAAGGTCGTCTGGTCCGGTGCGATGATGGCCGAGAAGGCGGCGAACTCGGTCGCCATGTTGCAAAGGGTCAGTCGCGCCTCGATGTCCATCGCCCGAACCGCCTCGCCGGCGTATTCGACGATACATCCCTTGCCCCCGCCGACGCCGAACCGGCCCAGCAGGTGCAGCGCCAGATCTTTGGCCGTCACCCCGGTCGCTAGACGGCCGTTGATGGTGATCCGCATGGCGCGGGGCTTCTCGACCCGCAGGGTCGAGGTCGCCAGGGCGTGTTCCGCCTGGGTCGAGCCGATGCCCCAGGCCAGGGCGCCCAGCGCCCCTTGCGAACACGTGTGGCTGTCCGGACAGACCAGCGTCAGACCGGGCAGGACGATGCCCATCTCGGGCGAGATCACATGCACGATGCCCTGGTTGGGATCGCCCAGGTCGAACAGTCTTATGCCCGCTTCGCGCGCAGCTTCGCGCGTGGTGCGGATGAAGTCGGCCCCCGTCGGCATCAGGGTCTGGTCGGTGCGGCCGGGACGGGTGTCGACGATGTGGTCCATGACGGCGAAGGTCTGGTCCGGCGCCATGACCGATCGGCCCGCCGCCAGCACGCTCTTCAGCGCCACGCCGCCCGTCCGCTCGTGCAGCATGACCCGATCGATCAGCAGAAGCCCGGTGCGGTCGTCGATCCGACTGACCAGATGCCGGTCCCAGATCTTGTCGAAGAGGGTGCGGCTCATGCGGAGGGCGGGGCTTCGCCGAGGACGACCTCGCGGTCAGCGTCGGGCAGGGGCACGTCGCGGCGCAGGCCCAGACGCCGGCCGTCGAATTCCAGCGGCAGGGCCGGCAGGCGGGTCGCTTCGCCGCCCGGGATCGTGACGTCGACCAGGCCGTCCTGGTTCAGATGAGGATCGTCGAACAGTTCGTCAGGCCGCGACACGGGCGCGAAGGGCAGGCCGATGGCCTCCAGCTTTTTCACCAGGGTCTCGCGGTCGAAGCCGGCGAACAGCTCGCGCACGCGCGGCAGAATCCGGTCGCGCGCCCGGACACGGTCGTTGTTGGCCGCCAGCGTCGGGTCGTCGCCCAGGTCGGACAGGTCCATCGCCTTGCAGAAGGCGACCCACTGGCTGTCGCTGACCACGCCGACGAACAACTGTTCATTTTCGCGCGCGGTCTCGAACACGTCATAGACGGCCCAGGCCGAGATGCGGGCGGGCATGGGGTTGGGCGCGACGCCGGTGACGGCCTGCTGGGCCATATGCTGGCCCACCAGGAAGGCGGTGGTCTCGAACAGCGAACATTTGACCGCCGCGCCGCGTCCGGTCGCGTTCCGCTGATGCAGGGCCGCGAGTATGCCGATCACCCCGAACATGCCGCCGGTGATGTCGACCACGCTCGTCCCCGCGCGCAGCGGCCGGCCGGGAGGTCCGGTCATATAGGCCAGACCGCCCATCATCTGAGTGACTTCGTCCAGCGCGGTGCGGTTCTCGTAGGGGCCGGACAGAAAGCCCTTGGCCGAGCAGTAGATCAGGCCGGGATTGGTCTCGGCGAAGTCGTTCGGACCCAGGCCCAGACGCTCCAGCGCACCAGGGCGGAAATTCTCGATCACCACGTCCGCGACCTCGACCAGCCGCCGGGCTTTGGCCAAGTCCTCGGCGTCCTTCAGGTTCAGGCAGATGCTGCGCTTGTTGCGGTTGAACATGGGGAAATAACCCGCGCCCGAGCCCAGCAGCCGCCGGGTGTGGTCGCCGCCTTCGGGCTCGATCTTGATCACCTCGGCGCCCAGATCGCCCAGGATCACGCCGATCGAGGGGCCCATCACCATATGGGTGAATTCCACGACCTTGAGGCCGGCGAGGGGGCCATCGGGGGCGGGGGCGCTCATGGGCGATCTATGTCCTGTCATCGGCTGCGTCATGGCGACCGTAGCTCGACAGCCGCTTTTCAAATGATATATGTGTATATCAATTAGACAAGCCTTGGATCGGAGAGCGTGCGGCGCATGGACATTCTGGTGAGCGAGGTCGGGCCGCGTGACGGCCTGCAGAGCATCAGCCGCATCATGCCGCTGGATGCCAAGAAGGCGTGGGTCGCTGCCGAGGCCGCCGCCGGGGTGCGCGAGATCGAGGTGGGCAGCTTCGTTCCCGCCAGCCTGTTGCCGCAACTGGCCGACACCGCCGAACTGGTCGCCTTCGCCAAGACGATCCCGAACCTGACGGTTGCGGTCCTGGTCCCCAACGCCAAGGGGGCGGAGGCCGCGATCCGTGCTGGCGCCGACAAGCTGACCCTGCCGCTATCGGTGTCGGAAACCCACAGCCTTGCAAACCTGCGGCGTACCCACGCGCAGGTGCTGGACGAGGCGGCGCGCATCGCCGACATGGTCCGCGCCGTGCCCGAGGACCGGCGCCCGCACTTCGAGGGCTCCCTGTCGACCGTCTTCGGCTGCACGCTGGAGGGGGCGATTCCCAACGCCCAGATCGCGCGCCTGGCCGAGGCCCTGATGGCGGCCGGGTGCGACGAGGTCGGATTGTCGGACACCACCGGCTACGCCGACCCGGCGGCGGTGAAGCGGCTGGTCGCCCTGGTGCGCGGCGTGGTTGGGGAGGCGGCCCTGACCGGCATCCACCTGCACAATACGCGCGGTCTGGGGCTGGCCAACGTGCTGGCGGCGCTTGAATCCGGCCTGACGACGGTGGACAGTTCGCTGGGCGGGATCGGCGGCTGCCCCTTCGCGCCCGGCGCCAGCGGCAACATCGTGACCGAGGATCTGGTCTTCATGCTTCAGGCCATGGGCCTCAGGACCGGCATCGACCTGGAGGCGCTCCTGAAGGTGCGCGCCATCCTTTCAGAAGCCCTGCCGGGCGAGCCACTCTACGGCTTCACGCCCGACGCCGGCCTGCCGCTGAACTTCATTCCGGAGGCGGCGCGATCCGCGTCTTCTCCCAGCCTTGAGACGGAGACGGCCTGATGACCGTGGGAACCCGAATGGTGCGCGACGACCGCACCGCGCGCGAACTGTTCGAAGAGGTAATGGCCAATCCCGCCCGCCGCAAGTTCGGCTTCGGCGAACGGCTGGCGATCGTCAACGTCGATTTCCAGCGCGCCTATACGGACATCGACGCTTTCAAGACGGCCTATGAGACCGACCCGCGCCAGATCGAATACGCAAACACGATCTCACGACTGGCGCGAGAGCGCGACATGCCGGTGGTCTGGTCGCGCGTCGCCTATCGCGAGGACGCCGCCGACGCGGGCGTCTGGGGCACGCGGACCGACACGCCGGACTCTCTGCAGAACATCAAATACGACAGCGAGCGCCATCAGTACGATCCGCGTTGCCAGATCGAGGCCTCGGATTTGCAATACACCAAGCGGATGCCGTCGGCCTTCTTCGAGACGCCGCTGGCCAGCTATCTGACCTGGCGGCGGGTGGACACCGTGGTGGTGACAGGCGGCTCGACCTCGGGCTGCGTGCGGGCGACGGCGGTCGATGCCCTCAGCCACGGCTATCGCGTGATCGTCCCCATCGAGACCTGCGCCGACAAGCACGAGAGCTACCATTTCGCCAATCTGACCGATCTTCAGCTGAAATACGCCGACGTCGAGCCGGTGCAGACGGTGATCGATTGGCTGGAGGCGCGCTGATGCTCCAGACAGCCCCCGAAGGCGATCCTGGCCTCTACGACTTCTCGCCCTATCGCGACCGGCCCCGCGTCGTCTGGCCAGATGGCAAGACGGTGGCCGTCTGGGTCGCGCCCAACCTCGAATATTACGAGATCGACCCCCCGGCCAATCCGCACCGCAAGAGCTGGACCAAGCCGCATCCGGACGTGGTCGGCTATGGGCACCGCGACCACTCCAACCGCGTGTCGCACTGGCGAATGGCCGAGGCGATGAGCCGTCACGGCTTCCCCGGCTCGGTTTCGCTGTCGATCGCCCTGTGTCAGCACCACCCCGAGGTGGTCGCCGACGCTAACGAACGCGGCTGGGAGTTCTTCAGCCACGGCATCTACAACACCCGCTACAGCTACGGCATGGACGAGGCGCAGGAGCGCCGGATCATCGAGGATTCGATCCGCACCGTCCGCGACGCCACGGGCCAGACCATCCGCGGCTGGCTGGCGCCGGCCCTGACGCACACGCCGCGCACCCTGGACCTGATCGCCGAATACGGCCTGGACTACACCTGCGACCTCTATCACGACGATCAGGTGCAGCCGGTGAAGACCCGGACCGGGCGGCTGGCCTCCATCCCCTACAGCCTGGAGGTCAACGACCACTATGGCTTCTTCGTCTACAACATGTCGCCGCGCGAATACGCCGACGCCCTGATCCGCCAGTACGAGCGGCTGGCCGTTGAGGGCGAAAAATCGGGCACGGTCATGTGCATTCCGCTGCACGCCTATCTGATCGGCCAGCCGCACCGTATCGCCGCCTTCGAAGGCGTGCTGGAGCATATCGCGGCGGACGGCCGCGCCTGGATCAGCCGCGCGGGCGACATCGTCGACGCCTGGCGCGCGCAACAGACGGGAGACGCGGCATGAGCCTGGACCCTTCCTATCTGGAGTATCCGCATCGCAAGCGCGGCTACGATCACGACCTCTATCCCTGGTCGAACCTGCATGAGCGCCCGCCTGTGACCTGGCCGGGCGGCAAGAGCGTCGCCGTCTGGGTGTGCATCGACCTGGAGTGGTTCCCGATCACGCCGGAGGACAAGCCCTTCCGCGCGCCGGGTCATATGCAGACGCCATATCCGGACTATCGTCACTACACGTCGCGCGAATACGGGACGCGGGTCGGTTTCTATCGGCTGCTGGACGCCCTGGCGAAGGCCGGGGTCAAGGCCTCGGTCGCGGCCAACTCGGCCATCGCCGAGCGTTATCCCGAGGTCATCGCCGACATCATGGCGGCGGGGCACGAGATCATCGCCCATTCAACCGACATGAACGGCACCATCGCCACGGGCCTGGACGAGGCGGACGAACGCGCCCTGATCCAGTCGTCGCTGGACGCGCTTGAGCGCGCCTCGGGGACGCGGCCGCGCGGCTGGCTTTCCATCGCCCGTTCGCAGAGCTGGAATACGCCGCGTCTCTTGAAGGAGGCCGGGCTGGACTACTGTTGCGACTGGGTCAACGACGAACTGCCCTGGCGCTTCAACAACGGCTTGATCAACCTGCCGCTGAACCACGAACTCTCGGACCGGCAGATCATCACCGTTCAGCAGCATTCCGCCGAAAGCTACGCCCAGCAGATGACCGACGCCTTCGACTGGCTCGAACGCGAGGCGAAAGAGAGCGGTAGCGGCCGCATGCTGCCGCTCAACGTCACGCCTTACATTCTGGGACTGCCTTACCGCATCGACGCGTTTGACCGCCTGATCGCAGATTTGGCCGCCCGCCAGGAAAGCTGGTTCGCGACCGGAAGTCAGATCGTGGACGCGTGGCAAGAGGCTCCAGCGTCATCGGGTTAATGCGGTAACGCCAGCGCACCGCATGAACGGTCACCGCTGGCAGGAAACGGTGGCGCTTGAACGATATTGGCTTCATCTCTCGTCCCCCGCTCTTTTGCCGGCTCGACTGGAGATACGTTCAGCTAGCTTATCGTCGGGCACGCCGATTTTAGACCGATCGGGCGCAGTCGGGAAAGATCAGGATGGTCTGGAGGCCGCGGCCGTTTGGGCCCTCAGCCAATACCAGCTCGGCGTTGTGGCGCTTTGCAACCGCCGCCACCAGGGCTAGGCCCAGACCGAGACCGGGGCCTTGAGCGCCGGGGCCTCGGACACGCGATTGAAGCATCTGGTTACGAAGAGGGGCCGGGATGCCGGGCCCATCGTCGACGATTATCAGCAGCGCGGAGCCTGCGTCCTGGCGCGTCGTTAGACCTATCGTGGCCCCATGCGGGCAATATTTGAGGGCGTTGTCCAAGAGGTTGGCGGCCACCCGCATGAGCAGGACATCCTCGCCGACGACCCACGCGGGGTCGAGATCGAGTTCAAGTCCGATCCCGGCCTCTTCCGCGACCGGACTGTAGAGGGTCGCCGCTCGCCGCACCACTTCGGCGAGATCTACGGGCGAAAGGTTCGATGTGGCGCCGGCTTCAATTTCAGCCACGTCGAGCAGGGCGTCGAAGGTGGCAAGGATGACCTGCGTCTCTGCGATCGCGGCCTCGGCGGCCTCGTGGGCAAGGGGCAGTGAGGAGGCCGAGCGCACCGCTTCCAGATTTGTGCGGAGGCGGGCGATCGGCGTCCGCAGATCGTGAGCGGCTCGGTTGGACACATCGCGAAGGCCGCCCACCAACGAGTCGATCCGGTCGAACATGGCGTTGACCGCCCGAGCCAAGGCGCCGAACTCGTCCTTGACCTCCGCGCCCGGCGCCCGGGCCGTGAGATCGCCCGATCCGAAAGCTTCGCAGGCGAGATTGACGGCTTCGACGCGACGAACCAGCCGCGCGCTCACCACGGGGCCAATGACGAAGGCGATGAGAGCGGCGAGCGCTAGGGCGAGCAGACCGACGGCCAGCACGTCCCGTTCCAGCCCCGCTTCGTCCTGCGTCCGGCCCAGTAGAATATAGGCGTTGGGGCCGAGATCGAGACGATCGATCGCCGAGGCCGAAAGCCAACCCGGTGTTTTCAGCTTGAGGCTGCCGGTGGCTGAAGCGCGAACGGCGCCCATATCCAGATTGCCCATCGGCGCTTCGCCGGGCGCGACAAGGGCGTACTGAACCCTGTCCTTGGCCTGGGCGACACGGGCGCCGACGATCGCTTTGCCGATGTCGATCCTGAGGTCGTCCGGCGCCTCGTCGAGCTTGGCGGCCAGGGCGCGACTGTCCGCCGCCACCAGCGACTGGAGCCTTTCGCTGTTCTTGGCGACGACGAGGTGCATGGCCCCGGCGAAGAACAGGCTGGAGATGACGATGAAGAGGGCGCCATAGGCCAGCGTCAGCCTGGCGACGGCGGAGGCGGGCCGGGGGGCGGATGTCGAACGGAGATGGATCAAGGGGTCGCGCCGCTTGCGAGACGAAATCCCTGACCTCTGACGGTTTCGATCAGCCCGAGGCCGGCGACGGCCTGGATCTTGGCGCGAAGCCTGGAGAGGTTGACGTCGATCACATTGATCTGGGGCGGTATGCGGTATTCGGGCCAGCAGGCGTCCCAAAGCATCTGTCTCGTCACGACCAGATCATGATTGGCGGCGAGGAAGGCGAGCATGTCGAACTCCTTCGGCGATAGATCGAGGTGTCGATTGCGCCAGTGAGCGGTGCGCGCCTTTGCCCGTACCTCCAACTCGCCGAGCAGGAACACTTCGGGATGGCCCTGGGTCGATCCGCGTCTCAGCAGGGCGCGCAGCCGGGCGACCAGCTCTTCCACCTCGAACGGCTTGACCAGATAGTCGTCGGCGCCGGCTTCCAGCCCTTCGACCCGGTGTCGGGTTGCGGCGAGGTTCGAAAGGACCAGCGCCGGCGTACGGACGCCGAAGCCGCGCAGCTGAGCCAAGGCGTCGAGACCGTCGCCGTCCATGACCATGCGATCGAGGATCAAGGCGTCGAACGGACGGGCTGCAGCGTATCTGACCGCGTCGGCGACGACGCCGGTGACCTGCAGGTCCAGATTTTCGAGATCCAAGAGCGCCGACCGTACGCGATCGGCAGCGTCGGCGTCGTCTTCGAGCAGCAGGATGCGCATCTGAATTCCCCCTCGCGCCACTGTAGCCGACCGGGCGGGTCGTCCGGTCTGACAAGCGTCGTAAGTTGCGATGACGGTCGACTTTCAGGCAAGTGGAACGATGATCGTTCGAACGTTTAGCCTCGCCATCCTCGTCGCCGGCCTCATTTCCGCTAGCGCGCGCGCCCAGTCCGTTCGCGAGCCGATCCCCGAATTGGGCGCCGACACCGCAGCGGCCGCCGCTCCCTTCGAGACCCTCGAGCTTTCGGCGCGCCTGGCGCGGTTGGGGCGCGACCGCGCCGATCCCTGGCTTCTGGCCGCCGCCGCGCGATTGCGGCTGTCGACGCCCATACCCTTTCGACCAGGCCCGGTTGAAGGAACGCCAGAGGGGAGCGTGGCTGGAGATGACAGCGGAGCCGCGCAGAGCTGGCCCCAGACGGCGGTCGCCTGGTTGAATGAGGCCGAGGCTCTCGCGGACGGCGATCCGCAGGTTCTGGCCTTCATCCAGTCGATCCGCGCGATGGAGTACAAGGGGCGTCAGGGTGGACCGCTGGTGTCGTTGGCGCGGCTCCCTGGCGGACAGACCCATGTCTTTCAGGAACGGTTCACGCCCGGCCGCCCGGCTGTCGTCTATGTCGAGGGGGATGGCGACGCGCCGCTGGCGGTGACGGTCCGGGCGGGAAAGGGGATGATCTGTCAGGCTGCGGGACCGGGCGACGTCAAGCTCTGCACCTGGACGGCGCGGGAGCCGGGCGACTACCGGGTGGAGGTCCGTAATCTTGGGGCCGCAACCAATCGGTACGCCTATGGCACCAACTAGCCGGTCAAGGGCTCTTGCGGTCGCTCTGGCCGTCGCCGCCTGGGCCGTGGCAGGCGGCGCCGTTGCCGAAAGCCATGCCCTGCTGATCGGGGTCGGGCGATATGCGGAGTTGCCGCGCGACTTCGCCCTGGCCGCCCCAGCCCTCGACGTCGCGCGTCTGGGCGGCGCCTTGCGCGCCGCGGGCCTCAATGACGCCGCTGTCACGGTTCTTTCCGACAAGGCAGGCCCGGCAGGCGCCACGCGCGCCGACATTCTTGGGGCCTTCGCAGACCTGACGCGGGGCGCCGGGTCTGGAGACAAGGTGCTGATCTATTTTTCGGGTCATGGGGGGCGTCGTCCGGCCCGCGCGGGCGTTAGGGAGAGTGACGGCCTCGAAGAGGTTTGGCTGGCTTCCGACGCGACGGTCGATGCGGAGGGGAGGCCTGACCGGGGTGCGGTCTCCGACTATGAGGTGGCGGCCGCCGTCGCCGGGTTGCGGCGGCGTGGGGTCGATGTCTGGTTGGTGGTGGATGCCTGCTACGGCGCGGGCGTGACGCGTGGAGACGCAGCAGGGGAGGGTGTCGCCAAGACGGTTTCGCGCGCGCCAGCGGCGAGGCCGAACCTTGAGATGCGGGCCCCTTACAGCCAGAACCTCCGGGGGGATTTGGACAGCTCAGACGAGATCGGCGACTTCGCCGGCTTCTACGCGGCGCCGGAAGACGGGCTGGCGATTGCGACGGATCGGGGTTCGGTCTTCTCCAATGCGCTCGCGCGAAGTCTGGACGCCGGCCGAACCCGCAGCCTGCGCGATCTCGCTGCCGGTCTTTTGTCGGCGGACGGCCGGTTGGGTCCGAACGCGCCGCGTCCCGTGTTCGAAGGGGATCTGGACGACGCCGTGCTGGATCTGGTCGCCGGGCGTCAGCGCCGGTTCGGCCTGACGCGACGTGGCGACGAGGTTGTTGTCGCGGCCGGCGCGGAGGAGGGACTGACGACGGGAGAGCGGGTGGTTCTGGAGAACGAGGCCGCCGAGGCGGTAGGCTATGCCGAGGTGACGCGGGTCGGGATCGGACGTTCGCTTCTGCAGGCCGTGCCGCCGGCCGCCGTCTCGGCGCGACTGGCACAGCCAGACACGAGCGCCGGGTCGCCGGCCGCGCGGATTATGGCGGCCATCGCCGCGCTGAACGGCGGCTGGTCGCCCGAGAGCCTGATGCTCGTCGCGCGCCTCGAACGGCGCGATGGCGCCGTCTGCGACGCCCCGGTCGATGTCGAGGCGCCGCCGGCGTCAGCGACGCCCGTATCCCTCTTCGCCCTGCCGGACCTCCAAGTCTGCGACCGGCTCTATCTCGATGTCGCCAACGCTGGCGCAGCGGCGCTCGACGTCAATCTCCTCTATCTGTCGGCGGACGGATCGGTCGTCGGCCCCAGCCTGCATCCCGTCGACAGCGTACGCCTCGCACCTGGAGAGCGCCGGGCGGCCGCGCTCAGGATTACGGCGGAAGCTAAGGCGGTGACCGAACACCTTGCGATCATCGCTCTGCCGGCGGCCACGCGGTTTCCCGCAGACCTGCGCTATCTTTCCGGACCAGCCGACAGGACCGTCCGCGCGCTCAGGGGCGGCGACCCTGCGGTGGACCACGGCTTGTCGATTTGGCTGGCCGAGGTTCTGGATGCGGACGCCCGGCGCGGCGCGGCGTCAGGGCCGCCGCCGGGTCAGGCGCCCGTCGCCGTAGCCTTTCCGGTGGTCGTGCGACCATGACAGGAAATGTAAGCCTGAGACGCAAGTCTTACGGGGACGGTAAGTGGGTCGCATCGGTGTTCTGACGCAAGCTTGGGCCATCGACGTCGAGGGGACGTCAGCTGAGAGGAACCGTCATGATCAACCGTAAAAGCTTCATCCGCGCTATCGGCCTAACCGCAGCCATGGCGACCCTGGCCCTGGGCGTCGCAGCCCCGGCCGTCGCCGGGGCGGGCGCCGACCGTCGCGTCCGCATCATCAACGACACGCGCGTGACGATGACGCAGTTCTACGCCTCCAGCGTCGATGCCGACGATTGGGAAGAGGACATCCTCGGCCAGGATGTGCTGCGGGCCGGTCAGTCCGTCCGCGTCAATATCGACGACGGCACCGGCGCATGCCTCTTCGACTTCAAGGCCGTCTTCGCCGATGGCGATGTGCTGGTTCGTGAGCGCGTCAATGTCTGCCGCATCAGCGAATATCGTTATCATTGACGGCCAGTCGGCGTGGCGGCTTCGCGTCGCCACGTCGCCTCGATGCGGTTGACGAACGCGTCCCGCGTCGTCGTCGCCAATCCTTGTGCGGGGACGCCCGCGCGCGCCGAATCCAGGACGAGCGCCTCGGCGCCCCGCGCAGCGTCGTCCGCCAGGGTCGCGAGATCGGCGTCCAGGGCGCCGGGTTCGGACAAGGCCAGATCGATCCGCGCCGTCTCCGCCGCGATCCGGCTCGGCGCGGACGGAGGCCTGGCGCGCGCGACGGCGACCGCGGTATCGAGCCGGTCGCGTGCCTGGTCGATCCGCCCCTCGCGCAGATCGCCCTCGGCCAGGATCAGGAGCGGGCCGGAGGTCGCGGGAGCCGTCGGCGCGATACGTCCGTAGATGTCCAAGGCCGCCTGGGCGTCGCGCCCGGCGCCGACTGGATCACCCGCCTTTTCACGCGCCCTGGCCAGTTGCGCCAGCAAGGCCGCCCGGCCCTGTTGACCGGAGACTTCAAGACCGAGATCGCCGAGCGCGGCCTCAAGCCGGATGACGGCCGTCGCCGCGTCGCCCGCTGACAGATCCAACTCCGCCAGATAGCCCTGCGCCGTCGTCGCAGTTCGCCGGCCCGTTTCGCCGCCCTCGCCGTAGGTCGTGATCGCCTGTTCAAGGAGCGGTCGAGCAAGGTCGGGGCGGCCCATGTCGATGTAGAGCGCTCCCAGGCCCGTGAGGGCGTTGCCTCTCAGCGATGGTTGAGGGGATTGCTGGGCGTCCAGAAGGGTTAGTTGTTCACGCAGAGTCCGCTCTGCGTCGGCGAGGCGTCCGGCGCGTTGCTGGGCCGTCGCCAGCGCTCTTAGTGCGCCGATCAACGTCGGGTCGCCTTGTGGCGCGGAGGCGCGCTGAATTTCCACCGAGCGCTCCGAATTCTCCAGAGCTTCGATGAGGCGGCCTTCGTTCAGCAGCAACGTATTCAGATAGTTGTAGACGAGCGGTCGATAGCGCTGACCGGTCTCGTCGGCCGCCGCCAGTTCGGCCAGCGCTGCCCGGTAGGTGGTTTCTGCCTCTCTTCTCTGGTCCTGCGCCTGCTGGGCCATGCCGAGGACGGCGACGCCCATGCCGATGTCCGTCCGCATCGCCGGTGTCATCGGCGACCGCCGAAGCCCGGCGAGGGCGGTCTCGATGTCGGCCTGCGCCTCTGGCGCCTTGCCGCTCATGATCTTCTGGACCGCGATCTGGATCCTGAGATTGTGCAGCCGAGGGTCATCCGCTTGCAGCACGCGTTCGCGCAAAGACAGTGCTTCCAGACAGTCGGCGATGTCCGGCTGCGGGCGGTTGGACATGGCGTCGCAGCGGGCGACGAGCGCGTCGGACACTAGCGCCGGGTCGGCAGGCCGGATCGCTCTGGCCGAGGCGATGGCGCGCTCGGCAGCCGCGAAGGCGTCGTCGAGGCGCCCGCTTTCGCGCGCGACGGTCGCTGCCTGAATGTCGGCCAGGACAGCCTCGCGCGATCCTGTCCCCGCCGGATCGTTCGCCGTCGACAGGGCACCCAGCGCGAGCATGGTCATTAATCGCAGCATTTACGGCGCTTCCCTCTGATCGTCGTGGAATGGCGCTCGCCATACGCTGTGATGTCAAGCAAGATCAAAGGAAAGCGGGGAGAAGACCTTGAGAGCTTGGATTGCGGCCGCGGTCATCGGCCTGTCGTGCGTCTGCCCGGCCTACGCGCAAAGCCCGTCGTCCGTAGACGAGGCGTTCAAGGACGCTCAGTTGGCGAGCGCGCCCGGGGCGGGCGTGGCCTTGGCCGACGGAGCGGCCCGGATCGCCGCCGCCGATCCTGCCCTGAAATCCTTGTTCGATGCGCACCGGGACGCCGAGGCGCGGCGCCGCGCGCTAGAGACGGTTCTGGCCTCTCTACGCGCCCAAGGCGCCCCTGCGGCCGACCGCGCTCGCGGCGTCGCCGTCGATCTCGACCAGGCGACGCTGGCGGCGGGGGAACTGCGGCGGCGTCTCGACCAGGCCTTCCCGGCTTTCGCCGATCTGACCGATCCTGCGCCGCTGGCCATCGCACAGGTTCAGGCCCTGCTCAGACCCGAGGAGGCTCTTGTCCTTATCCTTCCGACGGAGCGGGGAACCTATGTCTGGGCGATCACCCAAGGGACCGCCGTGTGGCGACGGTCCGATCTCACCGCGAGCGGTGTCGAGGCATCGGCGTCCAGGCTGCAGGCGGGACTGCGCACGGCTGGGGGGCGGGGGGCGGTCGATGCGGCGCGGCTCGGGCGAACGGCGGGCGGGTTCGATCGTGCGTCGGCTTATGCGCTTTATCGCGCGCTTTGGGAGCCCCTGGAAGCGGCCCTATCGCACAGCCGGCTGGTTTATCTCGTTGTCGATGGACCGCTTCGCAGCGTGCCGCCCGGCGTCCTGGTCACTGCGGCGCCGTCCGGCGACGACCGCGATCCCGCCGCCCTGCGTGGAACGGCCTGGCTGGAGCGGCGTCACGCCTTCGCGCTTTTACCCGCTGTCGTCAGCCTGAAGGCGGCGCGGCGCGCAGATGCGAGCAACAGTCGGGGTTTCGCGGGGTTCGGGGATGCGGATACACGGACCTATCCCGAGGGATCGCAACCCAAATCCCTGGCGCAACTGCCGGGAACCCGACGCGAGCTTGACGGTCTGGCGCACGCCTTGAGAAGTCCCCGCCGGGCTGTGAGGCTGGGAACCGGCGCCACGGAAGCGGCGGTGCGCAGCGCAGACCTGTCCGGCGCCTCTGTCGTCGCCTTCGCCACGCACGCCTTGCCCGCCCGGGAAGAGACCTCTGGAGTCGTGCGAGAACCGGCCTTGGTGCTCACGCCGCCGCTTCGGCCTGAAGGCGACGACGACGGCCTGCTGACGGCAAGCGATGCGGCCCGGCTTCGGCTGAACGCCGATCTGGTCATCCTGAGCGCCTGCGATACGGGCCTGGACGATCCGAACGCGCAAGGGGTGAACAGCCTGTCGCGGGCCTTCCTCTACGCGGGGGCGCGCGCGCTCATGGTGTCAAACTGGCGCATACGGGACGATGTCGCAGAGCGGCTGTCCGTTCGCGCCGTCACCCTGGCGCGCCGGAATCGACAAGGCGTGGCGTACGCCCTGCACAGCGCCGCCCTGGAAATGATGGAGGATCGATCCGATCCGTCGTTCGCCCACCCGTCGCAATGGTCATCGTTCAGCGTCATCGGCGACGGCGCTGTGCGGATCGGCGGCGGCTGAAGGTGATCGTCAGACACCGCCGTCGCCATTGCGGTCCATCCTCGAACGATGTTTGGGGAGGTTGGAATGAGGGCGATGCGACTGGGCTGCTGTACGGCCTGGCCATGGGACTGGCGGCCGGGGGCCGCGACGGCCATCCGCAGACGGATGAGGCGAACCGTCAGCGGCAGATGGCGTCGATGCGTCAGGAGGCGGCCAGGGCCGATCAGGCGGGAGCCGACAACTTAGTCCGATCGACCGAGAAGCGAGTTGCCCTTATCTATTTTCAATGTGCTGTCAGGTTAACCGCAGCAAGTTGCGCGATTAGCGGCCCGAACGTGTCTTCGTCCAGCAGCGGATGGTTTCGTGGCCGACGTCGATGCCGTGCTGGGCCAGCAACTCCTCCACGTCCCGCAGACGCAGGTTGAAGCGGAAATACAGCCAGATCTCATGGCGGATCACGTCCGCAGCGTAGCGGTGTCGCTTGAACGATACAGACTTCATCAAGGCGTCTCCCACCAGGCTGTTAGGCGGCCTGAAGCGGAGACAAGTTAGCGTTAGACTGACAGCACGCGGCGTGGCGCGTAATCTGGAATGACTGGTTGCGCGCGCCCGAGGAGCGAGATATCGCTTTCGTCGATGTACACGAGGCGACCGACGGGCCGCATGAGGAAAGCGCTCCTGCTTCGCGCACCACCTCGCGGATCGTGTGACGGCTCGAGCGGTGTGCGCTGCATTTCCGCCAGGTAGCGACCGATCGTTTCCACTGCGAGGCCTTCGACGCAGTCAACCGGCGACGACGACGGACTTCTTGTGCGTGAACGCATCGAATCCGCTGCGGCCGTGATACTCGCCCATGCCTGAAGCCCCAATCCCCCCGAAGGCCAGGTAGGGGGACACGATCTGGAGCATGACGCCGTTGATGACGGCGTCCCCCGAGGGAATGAGCCTCGACAGCCGCTTGCCGTTCTCCACATCACTCGTGAAATAATAGGCCGCGAGCGGGTTCGGATGATGGGCGTTGACCAGACCGGGAACATCCTCGATGTCATCGAACGTCAGGATGGGCAGGACCGGCCCGAAAAGCTCCTGTTCCATAAGCGAGTCGGTCCAGTCCACCTTATCGACGACTGTGGCCTGCAGCGTGCGCGAGTCGAGGTCGGCGCGTCCGCCATAGACGATTTTCCCACCTGTGCGATCGATGAGAGAAAGGAGGTGCTCGACCTGCGCACTCGTGACCACCTTGCCGGTCGATCCCGCATCGGGGAACGATTCGCCGATCTTTTCGATGACCTTGCGAAGGAAATCATTCTTCACTCGTGAATCGACCAGGGCGTAGTCGGGCGCGATGCAGGTCTGGCCGCTGTTGACGAAACGGCCCTGCACCACCCGGTCCGCGGCGCGATCGAGATCCGCGTCATCGAACACGATGAACGGCGACTTACCGCCCAGTTCGAGCACGACCGGTGTGAGATTCTCGGCCGCCGCCTTCATGACGATCTTGCCGACGCCGGGGCTTCCCGTGAAAAAGATCATGTTGAACGGGAGTTTCAGAAGCGCCGCGTTCTCCACTCGGCCGCCTCGTATGACCGCGACGTGACGGGGCTCGAACGCGTCCCGAATGATTGTCTCGATGACGGCCGCGGTATTGGGAACGCTGTCCGCCGGCTTGATGATCACGAGGTTTCCCGCTGCCAGGGCGCCCGTCAGCGGCGAGAGAACCAGGTTCAACGGATAGTTGAACGGGCCGATGATATACACCATGCCGAACGGTTCACGCTCGATTGCGCTCTGGAGTGGCGGCCGTCCCCGATAGTCCAGCACCGAAGGGAAATTAGGCACGACCTGCGGTCGGCTCCATTCGTCGATATTTTTGAGGTAGTGATCGATCTCTTCCAGCACCGGAGCGATTTCCATCGCGTCCGTTATCGCCTCTGGTTTCCCGAGGTCCTCACGCAGGGCGTCGCGAATGTCCTGCCTGTGCGCCTCGATGGAATCACGCAGGGCGACAAGCGCCTGTTTCCTATGTTCGACGTCGGCCGCCCTGCGCTCCTTCAAAAAGACCGTCTGTTCGTCGAAAATGCGCCTGATTTCATCTTCGCTGTTGGAGATCATGAATAAAGCCTTCCGGGAGAATCGTGGATGCGCCTGTCACCGCATAATCCACTCAACCTGAAACCTCGAAAATGAGGGAAATCCCTCATTTGTATGTTTATCGCTTAGGCGACATTGGGGGAGATCGTTTCGGTTGCGGAAGACAGAGCTTTGCACGACATCTCTTCAACGGCGGCCTGCTCCGGGTAAACGGCGAGCGGCGCTGAAATGACCAAGACGCTATCGCGTGAACGAGCAATGTTTTTCAAGGCGCGAGGGCGTCAACCCCTGCGTGAGGGCCCTGGAGATTGTCATGACTGACACCCCCGCCATCAAGTCGGTCGGAATCATCGGCAGCGGCCTGATCGGCATGAGTTGGACGGCGTTGTTCCTGGCCAAGGGGCTGGACGTTCGCGTGACCGACCCTGTCGGAAAGGCGGAGGATAATCTGCGCGCCTTCGTGGCGGAAGTCTGGCCTAAGCTGGAGACGCTCGGCCTCGTCCAGGGGGCCTCGCAAGACAGGCTTTTCTTCTCGACGGAGATCGGCATGGCGCTGGACGGCGTGGACTTCGTTCAGGAGAACGGGCCGGAGCGGGTAGAACTGAAGCGCGACATCATCCGTTCAGTGAGCGAGGCCGTTCGGAACGACGTGATCATCGCCTCATCCTCCTCCGGGCTGATGCCCAGCACTTTTCAGGACGCCGCGGTCAATCCAGGACGTGTGCTGATCGGCCACCCGTTCAATCCGCCGCATCTCGTGCCCCTTGTCGAGATCGTGGGCGGCAAGCTGACCGATGAAACGAGCATCGCGCAGGCGATCACCTTCTACAAGGCGATGGGCAAGCGGCCGGTGCGGCTGCGCAAGGAGATGAAGGGGCATATCGCCAACCGGTTGCAGGCCGCGATCCTGCGCGAGGTGTTTCACCTCGTCGCCGAGGACGTGGCGAGCATCGCCGACATCGATGCAGCCCTGTCCCAGGGGCCGGGTCTACGGTGGGCGATCCTGGGGCAATTCCTGAACAGCGATCTGGGCGGCGGGGAAGGCGGCTTCGCGGCTTTCGCCAAACATCTCGGTCCGGCGGTCGAGGATTGGTGGACCGATCTCGGCGCCGAGCGGAAGATCGCCCCGGAAACGGTGGCGGCCGTCATCGAGGGACTGAAGCAGGAAGCCGCGACGCACGGACGGACAGAGATCGAACAGGCCCGCGACGACGTGCTGCTGGACATCATCAAGGCGAAGGCGGCCCGCGCCGCGCTCCCCGAATAGGTCGACGCCGCGTCGAGACGGTCGCCGAAGGCTCAGTAGAGCCGAGCTCATCCATCGACACGGACGACGGAGCACCTTCGAAGCCGTTGAGTACGCCGCGCTCGAATGGGTCGACTGGTTCAACAATCGCCGCCTGATGGAACCCATCGGCAACATCCCGCCCGCCGAGGCTGAGCAGCACTACTACGCGGCGATGGACGACAATCCCATCGCCGCATAACTTAAACCAAATGGCCTCCGGAAAGCCCGGGGGCGGTTCAACGTGGCAGCTAAATGGTCAGGCCCAGCAGCTCTCTCCAGAGTACCGCGCTCTCACGCTGATATTCGTTCAGCGCCTCGACAAGGGTGCCGCGTTCCTCACCCTTCATGATCTGGGAGGGCAGCAGCGGATCCCTGGCCAGTTGAGCGATCGCTGCCCGGCCTATGACAAGCGACTCTTGGGCGGCCTGACCGATCGTGGCGCCGGACCGTCGTTTCTCACTTCTACGCACCTCCTGAAGGAGGTCCCGATAGGTCTGGCGTAGCCCGTTGACGTCCCACAACCCCACGACGACCTCGAACTGGTCTCCATCCAGCGGGTGGAGAGACAGCAACTCCGCACCCGGCGCCAGGCCCAAAGCAGGCAGCCGGTCACGGAGCGTTCGCGATCCGCCGGTCAGGTTGTCGGGCCGGAGATGCAGTCCGGGTTTCCAGGTCCGGAAGCCGCCGAGCGCAAGAGCCCGCTCATGCCGCCTCTGGACTGTGCGCTGAGCGGCGGGCAGGGCGGGGTCCGCAACGGCGATCCATCCCTCATGCCATTCCGTCATCTGCTCGATGCGGGCCTGCCAGCCTGCGACATCCAGAATCAGGGGGAGGCGCGAGGGATGCAGGGCGTAAGCGCCGCGGCCGACCTTTGCGATCTTCTGCTGCTGCACCAGCCGCGTCAGCGCCACACGCACCGCATTTTCGGGCAGGCCCAGATGCTCGCCGGCGCTGCAAAGCGCTTTCGCACTCAGGGCGCGGCCCGCAGGCACGCTGAGAAGGTCAAGCAGCAGGTCTGTAGCGGGCGGAGGCGCGAGGTTCATCTCATCGGCCTAGACGCGATCTTGCAAAACGTAAAACATTTCTGCCACAGTCCAAAAAGAACACAATAAGTAATATTAAGGGGGCGCATGTGAGCACGACCGTGGATGGCGTGAGGGTCGAAACAGCGGGGCCGGTCACGACCATCATCATGGATCGTCCCGACCGTCGAAACGCAGTGGACGGTCCCATGGCCAATGCTCTTCAAGAGGCGTTTCTCGCCTTCGAGCGTGATCCAGACCAGAAGGTTGCGGTACTCTGGGGAGACCATGGCGTGTTCTGTTCCGGCGCGGATCTGTCCGCGATCGAGGATCCTGCCAGGGCTAACGCGCTCGACCCTGATGGCGGAGGGTCCGGTCCCATGGGCCCCACGCGCTTGGCTCTCTCCAAACCCCTCATAGCGGCCGTCTCGGGATATGCTGTCGCTGGCGGACTGGAGCTGGCTCTGCTCGCGGACCTTCGGGTCGCAGAGACCGGCGCGATCTTCGGCGTCTTCTGTCGACGGTGGGGTGTTCCGCTGATCGACGGAGGTACAGTCAGGCTGCCCAGACTGATAGGTCTATCCAGGGCTCTGGACATGATCATGACGGGCAGGCCGGTGGATGCGGCCGAGGCCCAGATGATGGGGCTGGCCAATCGGGTGGTTGCCGATGGTGAGGCGCGACGGGCCGCGGAAGCGCTCGCGCGCGAGATCGCCGCCTTTCCGCAGGCGTGCATGAATGCAGACCGGCTCGGCGCACATACGCAGTTTGGTCAGCCTCTCGAGGAAGCGCTTCGCGATGAAGGCCGACGCGGCATCCCCATGGTGGCTGCGGAAGGTCGCCGCGGCGCCGGGCTGTTCGTCTCCGGCGCCGGACGACACGGCGCCATCCCCACGCCTGAATCGGAACGAGGATAGCGATGACCCATCAAGCCCCCCTCTACGCCGAACTGATCGAGCGTGGTGCGGTCCAGCACGCGACCCGGGTCGCCATGGTCGTCGCGGACGTCGAGTACAGCTTTGCCGAGGTGAACGCCCGGGCCAATCGTTATGGCCGCGCGCTCCAGAGCGTCGGCGCGGTGCACGGAGAGCGAGTCGCCCTGCTCATCAACAACTCTGTTGCCAGCATTCCGATGGATTTCGCCTGTGCGAAGACCGGGATAAACCGAGTTCCTCTCAATTCTCGTCTCTCGCGAGACGAACATATTCGGATGATCCGCGAAGCCGACTGCCGATTTATCGTCTGTGACCCTGAATTGGAGCCGCGGGCTGTAGCGCTGAAAACCTTTCTTCCCGACTTGGAAGTGCTGGTGCTGGGTGCGAGCGACGGTGGCGTAAATCTAGAGCTGACCGCGCGAAGTCAGCCGGACCTTAAGCCGGACTATACGCCGGTGGCCTCGGACGTGATTCTCACCCTCTACACCTCCGGCACGACAGGCGTTCTCAAGGCCGCGCAGCATACCCAAGCGTCCTTTGCAGCCGTATCCCGAAACATCCTGCTGAACCTGTTCGCGGCCGGACCGGACGACGCGATGCTCCACGCGGCCTCCCTGATTCACGCAAGCGGCACCTTCGTGCTTCCGTTGTGGATCCGCGGAGGGCGCAGCATCGTGTTGACCGGCTTCTCGCCGGCGGAGTTCGTCGCCAACATCCAGCGACACCGGGTCACGGCGATCAATGTCGTCCCGACGATGTTGCAAATGCTCCTCGACGACCCGGTGACCGATCAGCACGACCTCTCCTCGCTAGAGCGGATCATCTACGGCGCATCTCCCATGCCCCGCACGGTGATCGAGCGCGCGATCCAGCGCTTCGGCCAGCAGCGGTTTTGGCAGTATTACGGGCAGACCGAAATTCCGCTGGCGATGGCTGTACTCCGGCCGGAGGACCACCACGGAGCACTGCTCGGGGGGTGCGGTCGACCGTCAGTCGATATCGAACTGCGGCTCGTCGGGCCGGAGGGCGAATGGGTTGAGCCGGGCGAGCCAGGCGAGATACTCGCCCGAGGCGCAAGCGCCGCCGTCGGCTATTACCGCGCAGACGCCCTGTCGGCGGAGACGTTCGACGCGGAAGGATGGGTGCATACTCGGGACATCGGAATCTTCGATGACAAGGGCGTGCTGCATCTGCGCGACCGCACGTCCGATATGATCATCACTGGCGGCTACAACGTCTATCCTCGCGAGGTCGAGGATGTGCTGATGCAGCACCCGGCCGTGGATTCAGCGGCGGTGGTTGGTGCGCCAAATGACAAATGGGTCGAGGCTGTCGTGGCCTATGTTGTCCTGCGGCCTGGGGAAACTGCCGACGCAGCCGAACTGATCGCTACGGTCGGCGCGGCCATCGCCTCATACAAGAAGCCTCACTGGATCGAGTTCTGCGCCTCGATCCCTACGACCGCTATCGGCAAGACTGACCGCAAAGCGCTGCGCGGGCTGGCGCGGGACCAGAACCTGGGCCAACGGGCGCCCCCAACGTCTAGCCATTCAGGCAACTGATGCTGTGACAAAGCAAAGCCAAATTACTTTTCCCAGGCGCTGACGCGGGGAATGTTGTCGTCATCACAGGTCGGTTTCCATGACGCAGCCCCAAGTCAAGACATCCCTAGGTCCCGTGCGTGGTGTACGCGACGGGACGGTCGCGCGTTTTCTGGGCGTGCCCTATGCAGCGGCGCCGGTTGGCGAACGCCGCTTCGCGCGGCCCGAGCCCCACGACCGGTGGACAGACCCGTTCGACGCCTCGCGCCACGGTCCCACAGCGCCCTTCCAACTGGCGCCGTTCGACGCGCTGGATGTTGCACCGCTGGTCGGCGAAGGCTGGATTAGAGGCGACGATTATTTGAACTTGAACATCTGGACGCCGGACGAAACAGCGACCGGCCTGCCAGTTCTGGTTTTCATTCACGGCGGGGCGTGGACGGGTGGATCTGGCGCGGCGCCCGTGCATGACGGCGCCGCGTTCGCGCGAGACGGCGTCGTCTGCGTGACCATCAACTATCGGCTCGGGATTGACGGCTTCCTGCCAATTCCCGGCGCGGCGACGAACCTTGGGCTGCGCGACATGATCGCCGCACTGGAGTGGATACGCGACGAGATCGCGGCCTTCGGCGGTGATCCAGCCAACGTCACGGTCGCGGGTGAATCGGCGGGGGCCATGTCGATCGGCGATCTCCTCACCTCGCCTCTGGCCAAGGGCCTATTTCGCCGCGCCATCATCCAGAGCGGCCACGGCTCTATGGTCCGCACCGTAGAGACCAACCGCAAGGTCGTCGCCAAACTGGCGAAGATGCTGAAGATACCTGCGACGCTGGACGGGTTCCGCAGCGTGTCGGCGCAGGCGGGGCTGGACGCGCTGGACAAGGTGCAGTCGCCCGGCGCAGGACTGGATCTGCGGGGCGCGAATGGGCGAGAACCCGCTTACGGCCTCAGCCGCTTCCTGCCGGTGGTCGGCGACGACGTGATCCCCCTCCCGCCTCTTCAGGCCTTGGAACAGGGCGCAGGGGCCGATGTCGATCTGCTGATCGGCACGAACCTGGAAGAGATGAACATCTATCTCGTGCCGACCGGCGCGAAGAAGAAGCTGAACGGCCTGCTGTCGTGGTTTCTTCTAAGCCGCGTGGAGCCGGGGGCGCGACAGATGCTGAAAGCTTACCGCCGCAGGGGCGAGGCGGCGGGAGAGACATTGGGGCGCGTCCTGTCGGACCTGGTGTTCCGGTGGCCCGCGCGCGTGTTCGCCGCGCGCCATCAGGGGCGCACGCATTTCTACGAGATGGGCTGGCGCTCTCCGGCGTTCGACGGAGAACTGGGCGCCTGCCATGCGGTGGAGATGCCGTTCGTGTTCGACACCTTGGCGACCGGCGCCGGGCCGCGCGGCTTCCTGGGCGAAAACCCGCCGCAGGCCCTGGCCGACCACATTCACCGCATCTGGGTCGATTTCGCCAAGTCCGGCGCTGCGCCCTGGCCGGAATACGAACCCCGCACGCGCCAGGTCTATCGCCTCGATCTGGGCGAGGCCGTGCGCGACCCCGACATCCCCGCCGCCCGCCTGTGGCGCGAATAGCGAGCAACCCGTCCATGTATCTCGAACGATTCCGTGTGGACGGCCGCACGGCCCTGGTCACGGGCGGCGCCAGCGGCATCGGCCTGTGCTGCGTCGAGGCGCTGTCGGAAGCTGGCGCCCGCGTGGTGATCGCCGACCGTGACGACGAGGCGGTCCGAACTGTCGTCGCCGCCCTGACGGGCGCCGGCCGTGCGGTCGAGGGCGTCGTCCTGGACGTGACCGATCGTCAAGCCGTGGACGGAGCGGCGGACGACCTGACGGCGCGGCTGGGCGGCATCGACATTCTGGTCAACAACGCCGGGATCGCCCGCAGCGAGATCGCCGCCGAGGATATTGAGGACGAACGCTGGCTGAACGTGCTGGACGTCAATCTGAACGGGACCTTCTGGTGCGCGCGCGCCTTCGGCCGACATATGTTGGATAGGGGCGCGGGCAGCATCGTCAACGTCGGCTCCATGAGCGGCTTCATCGTCAATCGCCCGCAAGGCCAGGCTCATTACAACGCCTCCAAGGCCGCCGTGCATCACCTGACGCGGTCCCTGGCGGCCGAATGGGCGGCGCGGGGCGTTCGGGTCAACGCCGTGGCGCCGACCTATATAGCCACCCCTCTGAACGCCTTCGCCGATCCGGATGCGCCCATGTATCGGCGCTGGATCGATTCCACGCCGATGGCGCGACTGGGTCAGCCCGAGGAAGTCGCGTCCGCCGTCCTGTTCCTCGCGTCCGAAGCGGCCAGTCTGATGACCGGCTCCATCGTTCTGGTCGATGGCGGATATAGTTGCTGGTGACTGCGCTTGGGACATCCGGGCTTTTGCCCGTGGCGGGTGTCGAACTGGGAGGCACCAAATGCGTCTGCGTCCTGGGTTCGGGGCCCGACGACGTCCTGGCCGAGGCGCGCGTTCGAACGACCTCGCCCATCGAAACGCTGGACGCGGTGGACGAGGTTCTGCGTCGCTGGCGAGAGAAGCACGGCTTTCGTGCGGTCGGCGTCGCCAGCTTCGGCCCGCTGGAACTTGATACGCGGTCATCGGATTACGGGCGCGTCGTCAGCACGCCCAAGCCAGGCTGGAGCGGCACGGACCTTCTGGGGCGGGTGCGCCGCTGGGGCGTGCCCGTGGGCTTCGACACCGACGTGGCCGCCGCCGCCTTCGCCGAGGGCCGATGGGGCGCGGCCCAGGGTCTGTCGGCCTTCGCCTATGTGACGATCGGCACCGGAATCGGCGTCGGTTCCATCCACGGTGATCGGTCGATCCGCGGTCTGGGCCATGTCGAGGCCGGTCATCTTCGCGTGCCGCGCCTGCCGGGGACCGACGCCTTCGCCGGAGCCTGCCCCTTCCACGGCGATTGCGTGGAAGGCCTGGCCTCCGGTCCGGCCATTGCAGCGCGCGCGGGCTTCCCCGCCGAACAGTTGACGCGGTCCGATCCAGCTTGGGACGAAGTCGTCCACGCCCTGGCGGCGTTGTTCCACAATCTGGTGCTGACAACGGCGCCCGAACGAATCCTGGTCGGCGGCGGCCTAGGCATGGGCCAGGCCCATCTGTTGCCCCGCATCCGCGCGGCCCTGACGGACAATTTGGCCGGCTACGCCCAGGGCGCTCGGATCGCCGCCCGGATCGACGATTTCCTGATCCAGCCCGCCCTGGGCCATCGGGCGGGGCCGATGGGCGCCCTGGCGCTCGGGCTGGCGGCTGCCGAGAAACCTATCTGACAGGTCTTGTCGAGCCTGTCAGATAGGTTCAGTCTGACCTCCAGCTCTCGCAGAAGGGCAGGAGGAGATCATGACACCAGACGCGGCGCTCCCCGCCGAACCGCCCCATTGCATTATCGTTTCACATGAGATGACCGTCGTTCGTGGTCGTGGCGTCTTGCGCCCGATCTCGACTCCTCCCGGGGCGCTGGCCCTGGTGTTTGACATGGGCGCGGCCAGCCCCAGCCTGACCTGCGTCGGGGCGGACCATGTCGATCAGGCGATGTCTAATGGGGAGGGCGCGCGCGTGGCTCTGCTGTTGGCCCCGGCGGTGGTCGACCGGATCGGCGGCCGCTTCCAGCCCGACGCCCAGACCGCCGACATCTACTATTTGCCCAGCGAACTCCGCGCTATCGCCCTGGCCGTGCGCGACTGTGAGCGGTCAGGTGAAGCGGCGGAAATCTATCTGGCGGCCAAGAGCATCGAGCTCATCTACGAGACTTGGACGTTGCTGGATGGCGGAAACCTGACGCCGATGGTGTTCGGCGCCGACCTGTCCGAGGCCGACTGTCGCCGCATCGCCGCCGCCCGTCGCCTGGTCGAGACACGATGGCGCGAGAAGCTGTCCCTCGACACGGTGGCGGCCGAATGCGGGCTGAACCGCGAAAAGCTGACGCGGGGCTTTCGCCAGATGTTCGCCTGTTCCGTGACCGAGGCTCTGGCCGAGCACCGCCTGACCCAGGCCAGCCGCATGCTGTTGACCACCGATTTGCCGGTGTCCTGTGTCGGCTACGAGAACGGCTATAGCAATAACGCCAGCTTCACCCGCGCCTTCGGCCGCCGTTTCGGCGCGTCCCCATCTGACTTCCGCGCCCGCCATCTGGCCGTCTGAGGTATCCCATGTCTGCTTCCGCCTCTGCTTTTCCAAGCGCCGTCGACGCTGGCTCCCGCGTCGATCTGGCCATTCGGGCCGTCACGGATCATATCCGAGACAACGGCATGCGCGTGGGCGACAGCTTGCCGGGCGAGGGGTATTTCGCCGCCAACCTGGGCGTCAGCCGGGCCGTGATGCGTGAAGCGTTCGGCGCCCTGGCGGCGCTGCGCCTGATCGACGTGGCCAATGGGCGAAAGGCTCGTGTCGGCGCTCTGGACGGCGCGATCATCGCCGCCTCTCTGGACCATGCCGTCAGCACGGCGCAAATCACGGTCGCCGAAATCTGGGTGGTCCGGCGCACCATAGAGGTCAAAACCGCCGCCTTGGCGGCCGTTTGCCGCACAGATGATGAGGCGCGCGAGATCGTGGCCCTTGCCGACGCGCTGGCGGCCTCGCGTCACGACATGCCGACCACCGCCCGCACGGATATCGCCTTCCACGAAGCGATCGCCAAGGCGAGCCACAATGCTCTGTTCGTCCAGATCGTCGCCTCCTTCGCCCCTTTGATGGAGGTCGCCGTGCCCGCCGCCTGGCGCACCCGGAGGGCCGGTGACGATCCCGACATGATGCTGGAGCGCCATCATCGCGTAGCCGACGCCATTCTGCGTTGCGACCCCGCCGCCGCCGCCGCTGCGATGGACGAACACTTCGACGCCGCCATCCACAACGACTTGGCGGGTTTGGACCTCAAGGGCGCCAATTGATCCTTCCGCTCGGCATAGTTGGGGACCTTTCAGATAGGTCGGATGGGCGCCACCCTTGGCCTCAATAGCGACCGGACCAACTCCGGCGCATCCCGAGGGGGAACCAGGAAATGCGCTTCAAGATGATGCTTGCCGCCGGTGTGGCTGTCGCCGCCCTGTCTCAGGGCGCGGCCCACGCTCAAACCACTGAGCCCGTTCAGGCAACCCAGACGGCCGCCACCCAGGTCGACGATATCGTCGTCACCGCTCGTAAGCGCGAGGAGCGGCTACAGGATGTGCCGATCGCCGTTACGGCCACCACCGGCGAGACGCTGGAGCGCGAACAGATCAATCTGGTCAAGGATGTCGCCGCCCTGACGCCGGGCCTGAACATCTCGTCCGACGCGGTGGGGCGCGCCTTCCTGGCCATCCGGGGCGTCGGCAACACCCTGATCGACAGCGTACAGCCGGGCGTCGGCATCTTTATCGACGGCATCTACCAGCCCAACACGTCGTATCTGAACAGCCCCGTGAACGACGTCGAGCGGATCGAGGTTTTGCGCGGCCCGCAAGGCACCCTGTTCGGCAACAACACCTTGGGCGGCGCGATCAACGTCATCACCCGCGCGCCGACCGACACGTTCACCGGGCGCGCCACCGCCTCCTACGCGGGCCCGGACAACTATCAGACCTATGGCGCTGCAATCAGCGGACCGATCATCAAGGGTGCGTTGCGCGGTCGTCTGGCGGCCAACTATCACACCCAGGACGGCTTCTCGACCAACACCCTGGCCGGCGGCGACGCCCGCCCGCTGGAGACCCAGGCGGTCAACGGCGCCCTGGTTTGGGAAATCCCGCAGACCCAGCGCACGGAACTGACGCTGAACGGCTACTGGAACAAGGTGACGGGTTCGCAGACCGCCTACGCCAATCCTTCGGGGCCGACCGACTACGTCGACGACGTGCAACTAAACTACAACTCCTTGGCCGCCTACGAATACTGGGGCGTTAACGCCAAGCTGGTCGTCGATCTGGATCAGCGCACGACCCTGACCGGCATCCTGGCCTATGACGCCAAGGAAGGTCGGGCTTCCGGCGATGGGGACTTCGGCCCTATCCCGGTCGTCCATGTGACCGACGGACGCAACACCCGGGACACCTATACGGGCGAGGCGCGCTTCGACAGCGCTTGGAACGACCGTTTCAGCACCCTGGTCGGCGTTTTCGCGCAACAGTCGGACAATACCGACGTAGTCAACCAGACCATCGACGCCGGCTATCTGTTGCTTGGCCTACCGACGGGCGTGCTGGTTCTGCCCCAGACCACCGCGCGCGACAGCCAGCTGAAATCCCAGGCGATCTACGCCAACGCCTTTTACAATCTGGCGGACGATCTGGAGCTGTCGGCAGGCATCCGCTTCGACCATCAGGAAGTCACCGTCGACGGCACGGCCGGCACCTATGCCGCCAATGAGTGGGAGCCGCGCGTCACACTTCGCAAGACCTGGAACCCCAATCACTCAAGCTACGCCTCGATCTCGCGCGGCTTCCGGGGCGGTGGGGCAAATCCGCCCGGCGCGCCGAACCTGTTCTATCAGGGCGACTCGGTCTGGACCTACGAGATCGGCGACAAGTTCACCAACGAAAGCCGCACGCTGACGGTGAATACGGCGATCTACTACAACGACTACAACCACTATATCGGTCAGAACGCCCTGACGCCCCAGCTGATCGCAGTGAATCTGAACACCGGCGACGTCGAAAGCTATGGCGTCGAGGTCGAGGCGGTCTGGTCGCCCAACGACATCTTCCAGCTGAAGGCGGGCGGCACCTGGAACCATGCTCGCATCACCGACGACAGCGAATTCGCCGCCATCATCGGCCACGGCCTTCCCTCGGATCGCATCCTGTTCCAGCCCGACGTGAACGGCTATGTGTCGGGCAACGTCACCTATCCGGTCGGCCCCGGCGACCTTCGCATGGACGTGACCGCCAGCTACAAGGGCGAACGCGTCGGCTCGACCCTCAGTCCGACGACCTTCCCGACACTGGAAGGCTATACGATCGTCAACGCCAACATCGCCTACGAATGGGATCGCTACACCGTCGCCCTGTTCGCGACTAATCTGTTCGATGCGGATTACTACGACTCCTATCTCGACAAGTCGCTGCTGGCGGCCTTCGGCTTCCCGGCGCCGATGGTGCGTGAGCTAGGCATTACCGGAGACCACCGGCGCGTGGGTGTCCGCCTCAACGCCAAGTTCTGAGCCGGGCTGCGACGATGACCGACCCAGCGACCACCGAGGCGGGCGACCTGCCTGCCGCCCTGATCGGCGAACTGCGAGAAGTGCTGGGCGAGCGGCTGCACCTGGGCGAGGCGATGCGGCGTCACCATGGCGGCAGCGAGAGCCATTTCGAGGTCGCCCTGCCCGACGCCGTTGCTTTTCCGCACAGCACAGAGGAGGTCGCGGCCCTGGTCAAGGCCTGCGTCCGTCACGCGACGCCGGTGATCCCGTTCGGCGCCGGAACCTCCATCGAGGGCAACACCACCCCGGTGCGCGGCGGCGTCAGCATCGACCTGTCGGAAATGAACCGCATAATCGCAGTGCGGCCAGACGATTTCGACGTTACGGTCGAGGCTGGCGTGCGGCGTGAGCAGTTGAACGAACACCTGCGCGACGTCGGCCTGTTTTTCCCCATCGATCCCGGCGCCAACGCCACCATCGGCGGCATGGCCGCGACCCGCGCCTCGGGTACCAATGCGGTCCGCTACGGCACCATGCGCGAGGCCATACTGTCGCTGCGGGTGGTGACGCCGGATGGCCGGGACATCCGCACCGCTCGTCGCGCGCGAAAGTCGGCCGCCGGCTATGATCTGACCCGGCTGATGATCGGTTCGGAAGGCACGTTGGGGATCATCACCGAAGTGACCCTGCGGCTGCACGGCATTCCGGAAGCCATCCTGTCGGCGGTGTGCAGTTTCGATACCTTGGCAGGGGCGGTCGATACGGTGGTTCAGTCCATCCAGTTCGGCGTGCCCCTGGCGCGGGTCGAGATTCTGGACGACGTGCAGATGCGCGCGGTCAACGCCTGGTCCGGCCTGGACTATCCTGAGAAGACCACCCTCTTTTTCGAATTCCACGGCTCCGAACCCGGGGTGCAGGAGCAGGTCGAGACGGTTTCTGCGCTCGCGGCCGACAATGGCGGCGCGGCCTTCCAGTGGTCCAATCTGCCCGAGGAACGCGCCCGCCTGTGGAAGGCGCGGCACGAAGCCTATTACGCCGCTATCGGCCTTCGCAAAGGCTGCGTCGGTTGGCCCACCGATGTCTGCGTGCCGATCGGGCGCCTGGCCGAATGCATCCTGGAGACCAAGCGAGACATCGAGGCCGCCTCCATTCCCGGCCCGATCCTGGGCCATGTCGGCGACGGCAATTTCCATGTCGTCTTCGTTATCGACCCCGAGCGGCCCGAAGAACTGGCCGAGGTCGAGGCGCTGAACCGTCGCCTCGTCCGCCGGGCCTTGGACATGGACGGCACCTGCACCGGCGAGCACGGCGTGGGCTTGGGCAAACAAGTCTGGCTGGAGGAAGAACTGGGCGAAGCCGTGGACCTGATGCGCATGATCAAACGTGCGCTGGATCCTGCGGACCTGTTCAATCCCGGAAAGATATTCAGCCTGTGACCCACCCTGCGAACACCCGCCGATTGGTCGATCCGGCCCTTCTGCCCCTGCTGGACGCCTGGCCGAAGGTCGAGTTGAACGAGACCCAGTTGCCGATGCTGCGTTCCATGGAGCGCCTGCCCATGCCGGACTTGTCGCCCGAGGCAAAGGCCGTGCGACTGGAGGTCCGGTCCGCGCCGGGACCTGCGGAGGCGCCGGATATGCGCCTGCTGATCTACAGGCCCGCCAACCAGACCGAACCGATCGGCTGCATCTTCCACGTTCATGGCGGCGGCTATGTCATCGGGGCCGTCGACGCCCAAGAAGCGCAGCATCGCGACATGGTCGCCCGGCTGGGCTGTGTTCTGGTGACCGTCGACTACCGTTTGGCGCCCGAGACGCCGTTTCCCGGCGCGATCGAGGATTGTTACGCCGGTCTGACCTGGACCTTTGCGAACGCCGCCGATCTCGGCGTCGATTCCGCCCGCATCGGCGTGATGGGCGAAAGCGCGGGCGGCGGCCTGGCGGCGGCCTTGGGCCTGATGGCGCGAGACCGGGGCGACCACGCTCTGGCCTTCCAGCATCTGATCTATCCGATGATCGACGACCGCACCTGCGTCCATCCCGATCCGCATCCCCACGCCGGCGAGTTCATCTGGACGCCGCACAACAACCGATTCGGCTGGAACGCCCTGCTGGGCCGGGCGCCGGGCGGAGAGGGCGTCAGCCCCTATGCGGCGGCTGCGCGCGCCGAGGACCTGTCCGGCTTGCCTCCGACCTTCATCGCCACCGGCGCGCTGGACTTGTTCCTGGAAGAGGACATGGACTACGCCCGCCGCCTGTTGCGCGCGGGCGTGCCGACGGAGCTTCACGTCTATCCCGGCGGTTTCCACGGCTTTGACTTCGAACCCGCCGCCCCCGTCGCCGTCCAGGCGCGCCGCGACAGTCTGGACGCCCTTTCCCGCTTCCTGAAAACCGCCTGAGGGCGTTGGAGATTCGACCATGGCGATCATGACCGCCTCCCCCCTCGCGCCAGACAGCCTGGGGGCGGAGCCGCACCCGATACGTCGCACGGCCTGGCGCGCGGTGATGCTCGTCTCGTTCGTGGTGCTGGTCGCCGGGTTGGTGCGGCTGGCCTTCTCCCCCGTGCAGGAGGCGGCCAAGCTGGAATTGGGCCTCAGCGACTATCAGATCAGCCTCATCCAGGGCATCGCCGCCGCCCTGCCCATGGCGGTGATCGCCATTCCTCTGGGCTGGCTTACGGACCATGCGAAGCGGTCGCGTATCATGCTGGCTCTAGGCCTTTGCTGGACCGTAGGCATGATCGGGAGCGCCTTCGCAAACGACTTCGCCGCCCTGTTCATCGCGCGGATGCTGGCGGGCGTCGGCTCGATGAGTCTGATCCCCGTCGCGATCTCGGTCCTGGCCGACCTGTCGGCGCCCGAACAGCGCGGGCGCGCCATGCTATTCCTCGGCATGGGCAACACCTTGGGACCAGCCCTGGCCTTTGTCATAGGCGGCGCCCTGTTCACCGCCTTCTCGGGCGACCTGCATCTGCCTGGCCTTCAGTTGTCCGCCTGGCGCGAGACCTCGCTTGTCTTCGGCGCCGTCAGCGCCATGACCCTTCTGCTCCAGTTGCTTGTGCGTGAACCTGCGCGACACGAGGTCGAGAACGCGGGAGCCTCGTTGGGCGTGATGCTGAAGGCGCTGGGGAGGCGCTGGCGCTTCCTCCTGCCCCTCTTCATCGGCCAGATCAGCGTCATCATGGCCGACGCCGCAGCCGGGGTCTGGGCCGTGCCGGTGCTGCAACGCGATCTGGGCCTGTCCGTCGGTGCGGCGAGCGGACTTCTGGGCGGCCTGCTTCTGGTCGCGGGCGTGCTTGGGCCGGTCGTGGGCGGTTTCGTCGCCGACCTGGGCCATCGAAGTTCGCTGCGCGGCGGAATCTTGGCCGGAGCGGTCGTCGCCTCGGCTCTGGGCGTTCCGGCTGCGGTCTTTCCGATCATGACCAACATGCCGGCTTTCGGCGTCGTCCTGTTCTTGCTGCTGATCGCCGGGGCGGTCACGGGCCTGATCACCGCCACCGCCATCGCTGTCTTAGTTCCCAACGAAGAGCGCGGCGTCTGCCTAGGCGCCTTCATGATCCTGGGGTCGCTGATAGGCCTGGGCGTCTCGCCGATCCTGGTGACGTTGGGCAGCCGGATGCTGGGCGGCGAAAGCCAGTTGGCTCTGTCGCTGGCCATCGTCGGCGTCGTGACGGGCGCGGTGTCCCTGGTGGGCTTCATTTTGGCGATGGTGAACGCGCCCCGCCCGGCGGCGGTCTGATCGATGACCCGCTCCATCGGTCATCGCCTGCGTATCGGCTGTCTTTGGCTCATGGTGCTGATAGGGGGCCTGATTGTTCTCGCCCTTGCGATCGCCGTGTTTCAGGGTCGGCGGACCCCAAAAGGCCAACCCGATTACGTGGCCCTGGGCAGTTCCTTCGCCGCCGGCGCCGACCTCGGCCCGCTTCAACGCGGCAGCCCGCTGCTTTGCGCCCGCAGCATCAATGGCTATCCACAGCAGTTGGCGCGCCGGCTCCATCTCTCCATCGTCGATATGAGCTGTGGCGGCGCCGTCACCCGCCATCTTCTAGAGGGCGGACAGGTCTTCCAGGGGGCCCAGATACGCATCATCACTCCACAGACCCGGCTCGTCACCGTGACGGTCGGCGGCAACGACATCGGTTATATCGGCGACCTGTCCCTTTTGGCCGCGCGCAAGGACGACACCGTCTTTGGATGGCTGATCCGGACCTTCTGGCGCGGGCCGAAACCGGACGTCGACCGCGACTACGCCAAGCTGGACCGCGAATTGCGTGAAACCCTGCGCGCGATCAGGACCAAGGCGCCGCGGGCCATGGTGGTCGTGGCCGCCTATCCCGCCGTTCTGCCTCAACATGGCGCCTGCGCGCGCCTGGCTCTGACGCCTCAGGAGGCGGATCAGATGCGCCGGGTCGGCGACCGCCTGGCCGCCGTTACGCGGGCGGCCGCAGCCGCAGAAGGCGCGACCTTCGTCGACATGAACAAGATCGGCCGCGACCATGACGCCTGTTCGGCCGATCCATGGACGCGCGGATGGCGCGACGCCGGCGCCGCACCTTTCCACCCTACCGCTCGCGGCGCCCAAGCCACGGCTGCCGCAATCGCGCAAGTCGTCGGTGAAAGGATGAGGTAGGCGGGCTTATAGATCTTGGCTGGTGGCTTGTCGCGTCACAGATGGATTGCGATCCCACAAGGCCGTGCTGAGGGAGATCGGCGGCGCCGGACAACAGGAAGCAGGACGCTGGCCGAACAACTGTGTCGAGAATTCACACTTGCCGTTCCGACGACGAGAGCGGGACATGCAGTGGTTCCTGCAGATGACGACCCTGCAGAAATTCAGTTCGGTCGGTCCACCCCGCCTTCCATACCCAGTTCAACCAGGATCGCCACCTCATCAGCGGAGTTCATTTCAAAGCACGACGCTCGGCCGCACTCGCCGAGCGGAAGGCGTTTGCCGCGTGAAGACTACCGGGCAGGGGAGGGACGCGCTCGGTGGAGACTAGTTCGCGTTGGGCGACAGCACCGTTTTATCGTTAGACAGCCAGCACCTCCTCCCTGGCCTGGAGTTGACACATGTGAACTCTCATTGTTCGTGAAAGTATGTATTTTGAATCTGGCGTTCAGGCGCGGCAGGGCGTAGCCAGAGGTCATGGAAACCAATGCGATGACCGATACCGCCCAGCCTCGCCTCCAGGCTCGGCCCCTGCGCATCAATGACCGCGCGCCGGATTTTTCGGCGCGCACGACCCGGGGTCAGAAGCGGCTCAGCGACTATCGCGGGCGCTGGCTGGTGTTGTTCTCGCACCCGGCCGACTTCACCCCGGTCTGCACCAGCGAGTTCGTCGGTCTGGCGCGGCGGCAGGCCGAGTTCACCGCCCTGGGTTGCGAACTGATGGCCCTGTCGGTGGACAGCCTCTATTCCCATCTGGCCTGGCTGAAGGATATTCACGACCGTTTCGGCGTGAAGGTGGAGTTCCCGGTCATCGAGGACCCCTCCATGGTCATCGGCCAGGCGTTCGGCATGCTCGACCCCGCCTCGCCGGATAGTGCGACGGTTCGGGCGACCTTCGTCATCGACCCGCAAGGGGTGGTCCGGGCGATCAGCTGGTATCCTATGAACGTCGGCCGTTCGGTGGGGGAACTGCTGCGCCTGATCCGGGCCTTGCAGGCGGCCGATCGCGAGGGGGGCTCCACCCCCGAAGGCTGGACGGAAGACCAGCCCATGTTGGAGGCGGCGCCCGTCGACCTGGATGGGGCCCTGGCCGGGGGTGAAACCTGGTACTATCGGGAACGCCGCAAGTGACGCCGGTCGACCCCTCGGTGATGGAACAGCTCAAGGAAAAGGCGCCCCAGGCGGCGGAGTTGCTGCGTCAACTGGCCAACGGCAACCGGCTGCTGATCCTGTGTCATATCTCCCAGGAGGAGCGATCTGTCGGGCAGTTGGAGCAGGATCTGGGCATCCGCCAGCCCGGCCTGTCGCAGCAACTGGCCGAACTGCGGCAATCGGGTCTGGTCAAGACGCGGCGGGAATCGCGCTCGATCTATTATTCGATCGCCGACGAGCGCGCCGAGGCCGTCATGGCCATGCTGTACGAGATCTTCTGCAAGGACGCCAAGGTGGTGACGCAGCGCCTGAAGGAGGCCGAGGCCCCCGCCCAGCCGCCTCTCAAGGGGGATGCGGCGCGCTTCGCCAGGATCATTCCCGAGGACTGATCCGTCCTGCGTGTGGCGCGCGGCGGGCGGGCGGCTCAGGCCCGTTCGTCGTCGCGCAGCACCACATAGATGGCCGGGATCACCAGCACCGTCAGCAGGGTGGACGAGGCCAGGCCGAACAGCAGGCTGATGGCCAGTCCCTGGAAGATGGGGTCGAACAGGATCACCGCCGCCCCGATCATCGCCGCCAGGGCCGTCAGCAGGATGGGCTTGAAGCGGATGGCGCCCGCCTCCAGCAAAACCTCCCGCAGCGATCGGCCTTCGCCCGAGGTGTGGCGGATGAAGTCCACCAGCAGGATCGAGTTCCGGACGATGATCCCGGCCAGGGCGATGAAGCCGATCATCGAGGTGGCAGTGAAAGGCGCGCCGAACAGCATGTGACCGATGACGATCCCGACCAAGGTCAGGGGAATGGGGGTCAGGATGACCAGCGGCAGGCGGAAGCTTTTGAACTGGGCCACCACCAGCACATAGATGCCCAGGATCGCCACCATGAAGGCCGCCCCCATGTCGCGGAAGGTGACCCAGGTGATCTCCCATTCACCGTCCCACAGGATCGAGGGACGGGCCTCGTTCTCGGGCTGGCCGTTCAGGCGGATGTCCGGCGTGGGCAGGCCGCCCCAGTCGGCGGCCTTGATCGCCTTGTTGACCGCCAGCATGCCATAGATGGGCGCCTCGTACTGACCGGCCAGTTCAGCCATGACCATGTCAACGTCGCGGCCGTCACGGCGATAGATCTGGGTCGATCCGGCCTCCTGGGTCGCCGTCACCAGTTCGCCGAGCGACACCAGACGGCCGCCGCCCGCCGCCACCGGCGTCGAGGCCAGGGTCTCGGACCAGGTGCGGGCCGATTGCGGCAGGGCGACATTGATGGCCAAGGGGTCACGGCCCTCGCCGCGATGGACGTAGCCGACCACCTCCCCGCCCATGACGGCGGCGATGGCGTTCAGCGCCTCGCCTTCGCTGACGCCAAAGCGTTCGATCTGGGTGCGGTCGGGCGTCAGCCTCAGCCGGGGCCGGGCCAGGCCATAGCTGTCGTCGACATCGACGACATAGGGCACGGAATGGAAGATGGATTTGAGCCGCTCGGCGACGTCGCGGCGGGTGGCGGCGTCGGGGCCATAGACCTCGGCCAGCAGGGTGGCCATGACCGGCGGTCCCGGCGGCGCCTCGACAACCTTGAGCACGGTTCCGGCGGGCAGCTTCAGTTCGCCCAGCCGTTTGCGCAGGTCCAGGGCGACGGCGTGGCTGGCCCGCTTGCGGTCCGACTTGGCCGCCAGGGTGATGGCCAGGTCGCCCTGTTCCGGCCGGGCGCGCAGGAAGTAGTGCCGCACCAGTCCGTTGAAGTTGAACGGCGAGGCGGCGCCCGCATAGGAGTCGATCGCCTCGACCTCGGGCAGTTGTCGGGTCGCGGCGGCGGCCTGGGCCAGGACGCGCTGGGTCGTCTCCAGCGCCGCGCCCTCGGGCAGGTCGGCGACGACCATCAACTCGGACTTGTTGTCGAAGGGCAGCAGCTTCACCGTCACCGCCTTGAAATAGAACATCGACATCGAAATCAGGGTCGCGACCCCGACGACGATGAGGAAGGTCCAGGCCGATCTGCGCGTGGCGATGACCCGCCCCGCCACTCGGCGATAGGCGCGACCCAACCGGCCTTCGTCATGGCCATGCGCGACCCCGTCGTCTCCCGCCAGGGCCTTGCGCGCGAACCGCACCATCAGCCAGGGGGCGATCACCATGGCGACGAAGAAGCTGAAGATCATCGCCGCCGAGGCGTTGACCGGGATCGGCGCCATGTACGGTCCCATCAGGCCCGAGACGAACAGCATCGGCAGCAGAGCCGCCACCACCGTCAGAGTGGCGACGACCGTTGGGTTGCCGACCTCGGCCACGGCCTCGATGGCCGCCTGGATGCGGGAGCGATCGTCCTTCATGGCCCAGTGGCGGGCGATATTCTCGATCACCACGATGGCGTCATCGACCAATATGCCGATCGAGAAAATCAGGGCGAACAGACTGACCCGGTTGATGGTGTAACCCATCAGGTTGGAGGCGAAGAGGGTCAGCAGGATGGTCGTCGGTATGACCACCGCCGTCACTCCCGCCTCGCGCCAGCCGATGGCGAAGCCGATCAGGACGACGATGGAGACGGTGGCCAGGGCCAGGTGGAACAGCAGTTCATTGGCCTTTTCATTGGCCGTCTCGCCATAGTCGCGAGTGACGGCCACGTTCAGCCCGTCGGGGATCAGTCGTCCTTTCAGCGTCTCGACCCGGTGCAGCACCGCCTCGGACACCGTCACCGCATTGGCGCCCTCGCGCTTGGCGATGGCCAGGGTCACGGCCGGGGCCTCGCTCCAGGCGCCGTTCCCGGCGCGGGACCAGCGCGAGACCCGCGACTGCTGGTCCGCCGGCCCCCGCACGACGTGGGCGACGTCGCGCACGGTCACGACTCCGCCGGTCGCGGTCGGAACCTCCAGCAGCTCGATGTCGCTGACCGAGGCCAGGGTGCGCCCGGCGATCACCGAACGGGCCCCGCCGTCCTGGCGCACATAGCCGCCGGGAAGGGCACGGTTGGCCTGGCGCACCGTGTCCATCAACGCCCCCAGGGACACGCCGTTCAGCGACAGTCGGGCCGGGTCAGGCTCGATGCGTATTTCCTCGGGCTGGCCGCCCACGATAAAGGTCTGGCCGACGTCCTCGACCTTGGCCACCTCGGTCCGGAGCTGATCGGCGATGGTCCTGAGGGTCGCCTCGGTCCAGCGGCCCTGATGCGCGGCGTCCGGCGACAGGGTCAGGGTCAGCATGGGCACGTCGTTGATGCCCTTGGCCTGGACGATGGGCTCGGGAATCCCTGCGGGCAGATCGGCCATATGGGCGCGCAGCCTGTCGTGCACCCGAACCACGGCGTTGTCGGGATGGACCCCGACCTTGAAGCGGGCGACCACCATCACCTGGTCGTCGTCGGCGAAGGTGTAGACGTGATCGACCTCGGGAATGGCCTTGGCCATGGCCTCCAGCGGCTTGCCGACCAGTTCCACCGCATCGGCCGCCGACAGGCCGGGGGCGGCGGCGATGATGTCGATCATCGGCACGCTGATCTGCGGCTCCTCCTCGCGCGGGATGCTCATGACGGCCAGCAGGCCCATGGCCAGGGCCGCCAGCAGGATCAGCGGCGTCAGCGGGGAACGGATGAAGGCGGCCGTCAGCCGACCGGACAGACCCAGGTTCATCGGGCGCTCCTCAGTGGGCAGGCTTGGAGGGAGCGGGCGTCGATGCGGCGGCGGGAGCGATGCGGTCGCCCGCCGCCAGGCCGCTCAGAATCTCGACCGTACCGGCGTCCGGACCGGAGGCGGTCTGCACCGGGGTGTCGCCGCCGCTCGCCAGCCGCACATAATCGACGCCGAAACGGGTCGAGACGAAGCGGCGCGGGATGAGGATGGCGCTGCGTTCGCCGACCGGCAGGCGCACGCCGATGCGCCGCCCGACCAAGGCGACGCTCAGGCCGGAGGCGTCGATATCGGCCGTTACCTGCCCGGCCTCGACCGACGGATAGATCTGGGTGATCCGGGCGGAGACGACGTCGCCGCCGGGACCATCCGGCGTCAGTTGGACCATGGATCCGACACGCAGGGCGCGGGCCTGGCCTTCCGGCGCCTGCACCCGCACCACTGGCGGGCCGGACGTGATGACGGCGATCGACTGGCCCGGCATGACCACCGAGCCCACTGGGACATCGGCCTTCAGCACCTGGCCCGGACCGGGCGCCAGTATGGCGCCCTGGGCGCCCAGTTCGGCGCTGGCGGCGCGCTGGGCGCGCGCGGCGTCCAGATTTCCGTGGGCGGCGCGCGCGGCGGCCTCGACCTGATCCAGCCGCGCCCGGGCATAGACGCCCTTTTCATACAGTCCGCGGATGCGGGTCAGATCGGCGTCGGCACGCCCGGCCTCGGCCTCGGCGGCGCGGACCATGGCCGCATAGCCGGCGGTCTCCAGACCCGTGCGGGCGTCGCGCACCACGCCCAGCACCTGCCCGGCCCGCACCCTGTCGCCCTCGCGGACGTTCAGCCGGATCAGCGTCCCGCCCGTGCGGGCCACCGCCTGACCGAGGTCGCGGGTGGTGATCTCACCGGCGACGGGCTTCACGTCGGGGATCACCCGGCTTTCGACCGTCATGACCCCCGCGACGGGGGCCTCGGCGCTGGGCCGGGGCTTTTCTGGCTGTTCCCCGCAGGCAGCGAGGGGCGAGATGCCGAGGGACAGAAGTCCGACGGACAGGGCGCGGGCGGCGACGGACGCGGCGGGGCGGGGCGGGGTGTAGCGCATAATGTGTGCTGAACCTGTCAGAACGGACGGCCGGTCGCGGGGTCGATGCGGATCGTAGGCGATCCCGCCGCCTTCCAGGCCCCGATCCCGCCCGCGAGGTGCTTGTTGGCAGGGAACCCTGAGAGGCGGCAGGCCATGACCGCCTTCATCGAACGGACGCCTGACCCGCATTGAAACAGGACGCCCTCCGGCGCGATGGATGCAAAGAGACTGACGGGATCGAAGGTCGACAACGGCAGGTTCACAGCGCCCGGAATCCGCTCGGCGGCGAACTCGGCCGGTTCGCGGACATCGACGATGAGCACGTCTCCCGCCTGCTGGGCGGCGAGAACGGCGCCGGGCGACATATCCAGAATGTCTGCGGCCTGGCTCATCTCGGGTCTCCTTGTCTCGATTATTATTTATATAGTTGCGTATAATGTGTGCTCAATATAGATGTCAAACCGCAACGGCGACGGGCGCGGCGGCGCCCGGCCGGAAATACGGGAGGAAAAACCATGGGCTCCGCCGCCAAACCCCATATCGTCGTCCTGGGCGCGGGCCTGGGCGGCGTCATCGCCGCCTTCGAGATCAAGGACGAGGTCAAGGACCGCGCCCGTGTCACCGTGGTCAGCAAGGGCTCGACCTTCCATTTCGTGCCGTCCAACCCGTGGGTGGCGGTGCGTTGGCGCGATCGCGAGGCGATCGAGGTCTCGCTGCCGTCAGTGATGGAGAAGCGGCGCATCGCCTTCATCGACGTCGGCGCCGAACGGGTCCGGCCCACCGACAACCAGATCGACCTGGTCGGCGGAGAGGCGCTCGCCTACGACTATCTGGTCATCGCCACCGGGCCGGAACTGGCCTTCGACGAGATCGAGGGTCTGGGGCCGCACGGCGGCTTCACCCAGTCGGTCTGCCATGTCGATCACGCCCTGGAGGCGGCCGACGCCTTCGACCGGCTGGCGGCGAATCCCGGCCCTGTGATCGTCGGCGCCGTTCAGGGGGCGTCCTGCTTCGGCCCGACCTATGAGTTCGCCCTGATCCTCGATACCGAGCTGAAGCGGCGCAAGATCCGCGACCGCGTGCCGATGACCTTCGTCACCTCCGAACCCTACATCGGCCACCTGGGCCTGGACGGGGTCGGCGACACCAAGGGGCTGCTGGAAAGCGAGCTGCGTCACCGCAACATCAAATGGGTGACCAACGCCCGGGTCGCCTCGGTCGAGGCGGGCGTGATGCACGCCGAGGAGGTCGCCGAGGACGGATCGGTCAAGGCCAAACACGACCTGCCCTTCGCCTATTCCATGATGCTGCCCGCCTTCCGGGGAGTGGACGCGGTGCGCGGCGTCGAGGGCCTGGTCAATCCGCGCGGCTTCATCCTGGCCGACAGGCACCAGCGCAATCCGGCCTTCCCGAACGTCTATTCCCTCGGCGTCTGCGTCGCCATTCCGCCGCTGGGTCCGACCCCGGTGCCGGTGGGCGTGCCCAAGACCGGCTTCATGATCGAGAGCATGGTCACCGCCATCGCCCACAATCTGGGCGAGGCGATCGCCGGTCAGGCGCCCACGCACGAGGCGACCTGGAACGCCATCTGCCTGGCCGACTTCGGCGACGGCGGCGTGGCCTTCTTCGCCCAGCCGCAACTGCCGCCGCGCAACATCAACTGGTCCTCCAGCGGCAAATGGGTCCACCTGGCCAAGATCGGCTTCGAGAAATATTTCCTGTCGAAGGTGAAGCGCGGCGAGAGCGTGCCCTTCTATGAGAAGATGGCGCTGGACTTGATCGGCGCCCACAAGCTGAAGAACTGAGCCATGGCCCGGACCGTCTGCCCCCATTGCGGCGCGGTCAATCGCCTCCCGGAAGACCGGCCGGCGATCGAGGCGCGCTGCGGCCAGTGCCACGAGGCGCTGTTCGCGGGCGCGCCGCTGGAGGTCGACGGCCCCGGACTGGACCGGCAGGTGGCGCAGACGCGGGGGCATGGCCTGCTGCTCGACGTCTGGGCGCCCTGGTGCGGGCCATGTCGCATGATGGCGCCCCATTTCGCCGGGGCGGCGCGCGAACTGGAGCCGGAGGTGCGGCTGCTCAAGCTGAACTCCGACGCCGCGCCGGAGGCGGCGGCTCGCCTCGGCGTTTCCGGCATTCCGGCCCTGTTCCTGTTTCGCGACGGCCGGGTGATCGCCCGGACAACGGGGCTGATGAGCACGCAGCAGCTGACCGCCTGGACCCGGCAGGGTCTGGCTCAATGATCTTTTCCCCTGTGATCCCTTTCAGGAGTTTTCGATGAATCTCGATCGCGCCGTTCTCGCCTTCGCCGGCTGCGTCGTCCTTCTGGGCGTCATTCTCAGCCTGACCGTCCATCCCTGGTGGCTGGCCCTGACCGCCTTCGCCGGGGCCAATATGGTCCAGGCCGCCTTCACCGGGTTTTGCCCGGCCGCCATCGTCTTCAAGGCCCTGGGGATTAAGTCGGGATGCGTATTCCGGTGAGGCGCAGCCTTGCGGTCGCGGCGATCCTGACGACGTTCGCCGCCGGATCGGCGTCGGCCATGGATCTGGCCCAGGCGCTGGCTGCGGCGCGGACCCATAGCCCCGTCACGGCCATGGCCGAGGCCGAGGCCGACGCCGCCCTGGCCCGCCAGCGCCGAGCGCGCGCCGCCCAGGGGCCGAGCGCGGCCCTAAACGGGATGATCGCGGACGGGCGCAGCGATCTCGGCGGCTTCTTCGGCTTCGGCCGGGAAGACATCACCCCGTCCTCGCTGTCGCTTGAGGTCGTCCAGCCCCTGTTCACGGGAGGGGCGCTCAGTGCAGGCGTAGCGGGCGCCCAGGCCGATCGGCGCCGCGCCGAGGCGGGTCTGCGCCGGGCCCAGGCCGATCTGACGCTTTCCGTCGTCCAGGCCTACGCCCGGGTGCAGGTCGCCGAACAGATGACGGCGACGGCCCGGCGTCTGGCCGCCCTCATGGCCGAACTCGCCCGCCAGTCGGGCGAGAGGTTCGAGGCCGGAGAGATCGCCCGGTCCGACTATGCCGAGGCGACGGTGCGCCGGGCCCAGGCCCTTGCAGAGCGGGCCGCCGCTGAAGCCGAACTGGAAACCGCCCGCGCCGAGTTCATCCGCATCGTGGGACAGGCGCCGATTGATCTGGCGCCCCTGCCGGTCCCGCCCGCGCCGGCGGAGACCTTCGATGATTTCCTGGTCCGGGCGATCGCCGAGAGTCCGGAGGTGAGGGCCGCTGAACAGGCCGAAGCCGCCGCCGTGGCCGGGCTGCGCGCCGCCCGCGCGGCCTTCGGTCCCACGGTCGCCCTGTCGGCCCAGGCGTCGCAGGTTCGCGACCAGTTCCTGCCCGGCTACAGCAACGACGAATGGCGGGTCGGGGTTCAGGGGCGCTGGGTGCTGTTCGATTCCGGCTCGACCTCGGCGAGCGTGGCGGAGCGAGCGGCGGGCGTCCGGGCGGCCGAGGCGGGGCTGAGGGCGGCGCGGGACGCCGTCGAGGCCCAGGCCCTGTCCGCCTGGCACGCCGCCCATGCGGCGCGGCTGCGCCAGGCGGCGGCTCAGGCCGCTCTCGAGGCCGGGGGCCTGTCAGCCGCCAGCGTGGCTGACGAGGTAGCGGCGGGCCAGCGCCCCCTGGTGGATCGGCTGGACGCCGAGACCCGGCTGGCCGACGCCGAACGCGCCCGGTCCCAGGCGGACGCCGCCGTCCTGGTCATGGCCTGCCGGTTGCGGGCGATCGCCGGAGACGCCGGTTGCGGCGGAGTGTTCGTGAACCCGGCCTGACCGGCCGGCGCCGGACGCCGGCGACAGTAGTCGGCGAGGCTGCGGTCGCCGTGGGTGGTGCGCGCCTGGAAATCGGAGGTGGGTCGTTGAGGCAAGGGGGCGAGGCTCAAATTGCGGGGCGTCTGAGCGAAAGACGCGGGGGGTCAGTTGAAGATGACCGCGTAGCCGTCTTGCTGGTGGTGGATGACCGTCATCATGGCGGCGACATCGATGGAGACGCCCGGCTCTATCTCGGAGGAAGAGATACTGGAGGCGGTCATGGACTGGCCGCACAGGCGGATTTCGATCCCCGCATCTAGCAGGGCGCGGATCAGGGGGCGGTTCGGATTGGCTGGGCCTCTCCCACGGGCGTTCCAAGCAGCGTCCGTAAGAATCGCGGGCGTGGCGCCGCCATGGATGACGACGACGATGTGGCGATGATCAGCGCTGACGCCGCCCGTTTCAAGGATATTGGCTAGGCGGGCGACCCGCTGCAGGTTCTTGAGAGGCTGGTCGTCCGGGCCGCCCTGGGCCAAGTCGAAGATCACCTTATAGGCCCTTTGCGGATCCGGCAGTTCACCTGCGCCGGGCGGGGTGGTGAAGGCGCCGAATCCCGGAACTGCTTGGGCATGGGCGGCGCTCGCCATTGCGAGAGCAGCGGCAATCGCCACGAAGGCGAATGGAGTGACGGATCGTTTCACGGCGGAAATCCAGAATGTGATTCAGGGGCGACGAGCGATCAGGTCGATCAGGGCGGATTTGCCAGCGTGGGCGACGCCTTCGGAGAGTTCGCTGTCGTGGCTCTCCAGATGCAGGATGTCGCAATCCTGAAACGCCTCGCGCAGCATGGCCTCCGTATAGAGATTCTCGACCTGGCCGGGACCGCCCGTGCCATAATCGATCTGTTCGGGGCGATAACCCTGCAGCAGGATCAGCCCGCCGGGCTTCAGCGCAGATTTCATGCGCGCGAAGATACGGTCGCGTTCAGCGGGCGGGGCGAACTGGATGAAGACGGCGGCGACGAGATCGAAGGCCGCCTCGGGCCAGGTCCAGGTCTCCAGGTTCGCCACATGGGCGTCGATCACTACCCCACGCCGCCGAGCCAGGGCCCGGGCCTTCTCCACCGCGCGCGGGGCGATGTCGGTGGTGACGACGCTCAGTCCCTGTTGCGCCAGCCAGACGCCGTTGCGCCCTTCGCCGTCGGCGATGGCCAGGGCGGTCATGCCGGGACGCAGCCGGTCGGCATGGGCGGCCAGGAAGGCGTTGGGGTCTTCGCCGAACAGATAGTCGTCTCGGTCATAGCGGGTATTCCAGAATTCGCGGGCGGCGTTCATCGGAGGGGCTCCAGTCCTCTGTGGCGACTTTCGGGCAGATCATCGCCCAAGGATGCGAGCGAAGAAGTTCGCGCCGGGCTCGTTCGGGTGCCCCTGGCAGCGTTCAGACTGCAGGACGCCGCGCAACACCTGCTCCACATGCCTGCCGCAGCCTTCCCATCCCATCTTGCCGCACTTGCGGCATTTCACAGCTCTGCACATGCCACCAAACTCCAATTATATGTATATATAAAGTGTGTATTAATTGCGAGGCTTCGGCAAGTGACGTCGGCGAAATTGCATCTGGTGAGTCCAATCGTAGTCACGCACCGTAAATCGGTACAGGCAACCTCGCCGTTTCGATCCTGAGCCGCAGCGGCGTGTCGTTCGGCATGTCGCCGGGCAATCACGACTAAGAAAGCTATTCCTGGTCGCCGGGTGTGGGCGGACCCGGCGCCGTGCGGCCCCTGTCCCCGCAGTCGTGCCTGGGACTTCCATTTCGGGCCGACCTCGCACCATTTCGTCGGCAGCGACTGGTACGGCGGCGCATTTGCGAAGGGATTGAACAGGGCGTTCCGGACGCGCCCCCCGACCTGCCGGTCATCGTCACCACTGATGAAGGGTTGTCACTCAGCAAGACCGGCGAAACCCGACGCGGCGACAGTACCGCCAACTGCTCGCCGGGACCGACCACCTCTCGCTGAACCAGGTGTGGGATCGCTTCATACGCAAAATCCCATGATCTTCATGGTGCTGAGCGGCCACGCCTATCTGCCCGCGGTCGACGGGGTTTCGCTGGGCGAGAATCTGAGGATCGACCGCAGCGACACCGGACATCCGGTCTGTCAGGCCAATACGGTCGGGCCTGACGGCCCGGCGGGGTCCGCTAACGGCGGCGGCGGCTGGCTGAGGTTCATGCGCTTCGACGTGACGCGCCGGCAAATCCATTTCTATGCTTATTCGCCGCTGCTGAACCGCTACGCAGGGCAGGATGGAGAAGCGAGCTTCGGCGCGCCGACTGGCTATGCCGACTTCGAACCGGACGTCCCGCCGCAGATTTCAGCGAAGCATTGATGCGCGCCACCCCACGGGAGTCGTCGAGATAGCCGGCCCGACCTCAGCATCCTGCGTGAGCAGACTGAGGCTGCTTGGGCGGCCGCAGCCAAAAGGGGCATGGCCATGGAGGAGCAAGGCCATATTGCGGTCGGGTGGACTTAAGTCGTCAGTTACTTGCCCATATCCCGCCGTTCTCAGGCGATATGCGGCGGATTGACGCGGGACAGGTCGCGATGGGCTAGGGTGACATGAAGTCTGGTGAGTTTGGGCCGCACGGCGAAGACCGTTCGGTGTTTCGGGATGCGACCGGAAGACGGGCGCGGCGGCTGCGCCTGACGGCGCTGGCGGCGGCGGTGATCGCTGCGGTCGTGCTGGCGGGCTTTATCGCCAGCCTGGTCGTTCTGCCGCAACTTTCGGGCTTGTCCGTCGCGCCGACGCCGGTGTCCAACGTCGCCCGCCGAACCCATGGTGTCGAACGCGCCCTGTTGCGTTACATCGACCGTCAGAACCGGCGAGCGCCGCATTCGCCGGTTTCCGGTCCGTCCACGATCGCCGGGGCCTGGTTCGCGCCGTGGGAGGACGGGGCGTTGGATTCGTTCACACGCCACGCCGGCGATCTGACCCATGTCTATCCGACCTGGCTGGAGCTTCGCGATGACGGCGGCGACATTCTCACGGCCGACTGGGATCCGGCCAGAAACCCCACGACCAAGCCCCTGATTGCGGCTGCACGCGCCCATGGCGTCAAGATCGTGCCCATGGTCGGCAACGCCACGGAAGGCCGGTTCGACGCCGGTCGGATCGACCGGATGCTGGCGCCCGCGAACGCCAGCCATGTGATGGATCGCCTGATCGACTTCGTCACTGTCAACGATTTCGCCGGGCTGCAGATCGACTTCGAACAGATGACGCCCGCACAGATCGCACGGGTCGTCCCCTGGATCGCGCAACTGCGCCAGCGGCTGAACGCCCAGGGCAAGGAACTGTCCATCGCTCTGGAAGTCAGCCTGAGCGACGCAGACATCCGGGCCCTGTCCAGCGTGGTCGATTACGCCGCGATCATGGCCTATGACGAGCATGGCGAGGATAGCCGTCCCGGCCCGATCTCCTCGGCTCTGTTCGTGGACAAGGCGATCAGCCGCTTCACCCGTCTGGTCCCGGCGGGCAAGCTGATCCTGGGCATCGGCGTCTATGCCTACGATTGGCGCGAGGATGGCGGCCCGGCCGATTCGCTGACGACGACGGCGGCTTTGACGGCGGCGCGCGGCTATCGCCCCGACGACGACCCGGCCAAGGTCGTGGACTTCGATCCGACCGCGCTTCAATCGACCTTCAGCTACACCGACGATCAGGGGCGCGCACACGAGGTGTGGATGCAGGACGCCACTTCCGTCGCCAACGCCATGACGATGAGTCGCGGCCGGGCCCTGCGCGGCGCCTCCTTGTGGGCGCTGGGCGAGGAGGATCCCGCCAGCTGGAAGGTGTTCGGTCGGAATGCGCAACCGGCCATCCAGCAGATCGCGGCCCTGCAGCATGTGGTTCTGACCCAGGAGATCGCCTTCACCGGCCAAGGCGAACTTCTGAACGTCATCGATTCCCCGCACCCCGGCGAACGGCGCATCGCCGTCGATCCGGCCAGCGGTCTGGTCACGGACGAGGTCTGGACCCGTTGGCCCTCAGCCTGGACGGTGCGTCGCACTGGCGCGCCGGACAAGACCCTGGCCCTGACGTTCGACGATGGTCCCGATCCGGAATGGACGCCGGAAATCCTGAATATCCTGAAGGCCAAGGGCGTAAAGGCGACCTTCTTCATGATCGGCGGGGTCGCGGCGTCCCACCCTGACCTGGTGCGCCGCGTGCGCGACGAAGGACATGAGATCGGCAACCACTCCTTCACACACCCCAACATGGCCCATGTGGACGAGGAACGGGTTCGGTTGGAGCTGACGGCTGCGGATCGGGCGTTGGAGAGCATCCTGGGGCGCCAAGTCACCCTGTTCCGTCCGCCCTACAACGCCGATTCCGAGCCCGAAACCTATGGCGAAATCCTGCCGATCGCGGTGGCGTCCAAGCTGGGCTACACCACGGCGGGCGAGTCCATCGACCCCAACGACTGGAACCTGGAGCGACCCAGCCCCGGCGGCGGCACGCATCGCTTGCGGCCCGAGGAGATCGTGGCCGATGTCATGGCCCAGGCGAATGCCGGTCACGCCGTTCTGCTGCACGACGCGGGGGGCGATCGCTCGGCGACGGTCAAGGCTCTGCCCGCCATCATCGACGGCCTTCGTGCGCGGGGCTATCGCCTGACGACCATCGGCGGACTGGTCGGCCGCACGCCGGACCAGACCATGCCGGCCCTTCCGGCGGCGGAGCGGTCGCTGATCGCAGCGGACGCGGCGGCCTTCGGCTTCTCGCACATGGTCGGCATGGTGCTGTTCGTCGGGTTCAACCTGGCCATCGCCCTGGGACTGGCGCGGATCGTGCTGATGCTGCTGCTGGCGTCGCGTCCGCGTCGCCATGCGCCAGAGGTCGATCCGGCGGCCCCGGCGCCGCGTGTCGATGTCCTGGTCGCCGCCTACAATGAGGCGACCGTGATCGCGCGGACCATCGAAAGCCTGCTGGCCAGCAGGGACGTGGACATCAATGTCCTGGTGGTGGACGACGGCTCGACAGACGGCACCTATGAGGTCGTCGAGGCGGCCTTCGCCGGCGATCCGCGCGTGCGACTTCGGCGCAAGCCGAACGGCGGCAAGGCCTCTGCGCTGAATCTGGCGTTACAGGACGCGACTGCGCCTCTGGTCGTCGGCGTGGATGCCGACACCCAGTTGTCGGGCGACGCCTTGGCCAAGCTGGCGGCCTGGTTCACCGATCCCAAGGTCGGCGCCGTGGCCGGCAATGTGAAGGTCGGCAACCGGAGCAACCTGGTCACGCGCTGGCAGTCGATCGAATACATCACCAGCCAGAACATCGACCGCCGGGCGTTGGCGCTGTTGAACGCCGTCACCGTCGTGCCGGGGGCTATCGGCGCCTGGCGCACCGACGCCCTGAAGGCGCTGGGCGGCTATCGCTCGGACACCCTGGCGGAGGACATGGATCTGACCTGGCGGGTGCGCGAGGCGGGCTGGGTCATCGCCAACGAACCGACGGCTCTGGCCTTCACCGAGGCGCCGTCGTCGCTGGGCGGCCTTTTGAAACAACGGTTCCGCTGGAGCTTCGGCACCCTGCAATGCCTGTGGAAGCATCGGCGCTCGACCTTCCGCCACGGATGGTTCGGCGGTTTGGCCCTGCCCAGCCTGTGGCTGTTCCAGATCATGGGCCAGGTGCTGGCGCCGTTGATCGACCTGCAACTGGCGGCCGCCATCGTGGGCCAGTTGCTGTCTTGGCTGGCGGCCTTGCAGCACGCCGATGTCGATGTCGCCCCCAATCCCACCCTGTGGTTCACCTTGATCGTCTATGTCGCCTTCACCCTGCTGGAGTTGGGCGCGGGCTGGATCGCCTTCGGGTTCGACAAGGAGAAGCGCGGGGATCTATGGCTGCTGCCCACCCAGCGGTTCGTCTATCGCCAGATCATGTATGTGGTGGTGTGGCGCGCGCTGGAACGCGCCCTGTCGGGCCTGGGTCAGACCTGGGGCAAGCTGAAACGCACCGGCGACGTTCGAGCGCCTGCCTGATTTGGGAGTCTGTGAGCTACGTCCCATCTACGCTCAGCCGCTCGGCACGATGAGAGTTTGTCCGTCGCCGGATGAACTCAGTGTCGCACAGGAGGCGTCTCGGCAGCTCAGCGCCGCGGGGGTGACCGTTAGAGGAGTGGTGTCGCCGTCTCGGATTGGCGGCGATCAGCGGCCGAAACTTCATCATTCAGCACCGGATTGCCTCGCGGCTAGCCCGGTTTCTCGCTCCGCCATCAACTCCTCGACGTCGTCGATACTTGAGCGTGAAACGAAAATAGCAGCTCGCGCCCTGGCCTCGGCCACAGCGAGCCATACTGTTGTTCTTGATCTTGCGAACCAATCGCATTAAGCGGTGCGGTCAGATCGAGGATTTCCAATGCGCTACCCTATTGCCCTGCTGACATTCACCGCTCTCGCCGCGCCCGGTTTCGCCTTGGCGCAGACCCAGCAGCCGGCGGCGCTGGAGGACGTGGTGGTCACGGCCAGCACCCGCGCGCAGCGGGTGGTGGAGGCGCCGGCGTCGATTTCGGTGGTGACGGCCGAGACCCTGGCCAATCGGCCGAATGCGGACCTGACCGATGCGCTGCGGGACGTGGAGGGGGTGTCGGTCAGCGGCGGGTCGAACAATCAGGACATCTATATGCGCGGCCTGCCGGGCAGCTACACCCTGATTCTGGTGGACGGAAAGCGTCAGTCCACGCGCGACAGTCGGGTCAACGGCAACGCCGGTTTCGAGCAGAGTTTCACCCCGCCGTCGGGCGCCATCGAGCGGATCGAGGTGGTGCGGGGGCCGATGTCGTCGCTGTATGGATCGGACGCCATCGGCGGCGTGATCAACATCATCACCAAGAAGGTGCCCGAGCGTTGGGGCGGCTCCATCGGCGGCGACTACATCGCTCAGGAAAAGGGCGCATCCGGCGACTGGCGTCAGGCTCAGGGATATCTGGCCGGACCGCTGGTGGACGGCGTGCTGGGCGCGCAAGTCTGGGGCCGCACCTATAAGCGGGACGAGGATCATATCCTGGGCGGCGTCAACGGCGGCGAGGACTGGAACCTGACCGGGCGTCTGGCCTGGACGCCCAACACCGATCACGAGGTGCTGCTGCAGGTCGATCGCACCGATGTCAGGCGTGAGAACACGGCCGGTGCGACCCTAGCCGCCACGGCCGCCTCCAACTACAACACCAACGAGCGGACGGCCGCGTCGCTGGGTTGGAACGGGCGGTGGGACTGGGGAACCAGCGCCCTGTCGGTGCTGCGCGAACAGACGAAGCGTGAGACCTTCACCCGTCGGTCTGGGACCTTCACCCAGGACGCCCGTGCTCCGGAGCTGACCAACACCGTCTATGACGCCCTGTTCAACATTCCGCTGGAGGGATCGCCGTTGGGCGACCACCAACTGGTCGTGGGCGGCCAGTATGTCGAGAACAAGCTGGTCGACCTGAACCCCGGCGTCAGCGCGACCCAGCCCGGCACCTTCACCGTCTGGCAGCGCGCCCTGTTCGTCGAGGACGAATGGCGGCTGAACGCGCGTCTGGCCCTGACCGCCGGTCTGCGGTTCGACGATCACGAACGCTATGGCTCGCACTGGAGCCCGCGCCTGTACGCCGTCTGGACGCCGGCCGAGGCCTGGACGATCAAGGGCGGGGTCTCCACCGGCTTCCGTGCGCCTGAACTGCGCCAGGTGGCGCAAGGCTATGCCTACACCACGGGCGGGGCCAGTTGCTCGGTCGGGCCGAACGGCACCTGCGGCGTCATCCTGGGCGATCCGAATATCGAACCCGAGACCAGCACCAACTACGAGATCAGCGTGTTGTGGAATCCGTCCACGACCCTGTCGGCCAGCGCCACCGTCTTCCGCACCGCCTTCAAGGACAAGATCGACAGCGCCCTGGTCTATAATGCGAACGGGACCATCGCGCGCTGGAGCGAGAATCCCAACTATCGCCTGTATTATTGGTACAATCTTCAAGACGCCGACCTGCAGGGCGTCGAGCTGTCGGGGCGCTGGCGGCCCATCGACCGGCTGGGGCTGAAGGCGGGCTATACCTATACCGACTCCGAACAGAAGTCGGGGACCTACAAGGGTCTGCCGCTGTCGCGCACGCCCGAACATATGGCCAATCTGCGCGCCGACTATGACGTCAGCGAGCGTCTGAACCTGTGGGGTGCGGTCAACTATCACGGGGCGGAGCTGAACGCGGGCCTTAGGGTGGGCGCGAACGGCCAGCCGATCCTGAACGGCGCGACCCAGGTCGGGCGGCGCTATCCCAGCTACACCACCGTCGACATCGGCGCGAACTGGCATGTGACCCCCGCCGTCAGCCTGAAGGCGGGCGTCTATAATCTGGGCGACGAGGCGATCAACGTCGCCGACTACGACTTCCAGGGTGATGGGCGTCGCGGCTGGATCGGCGTGAACTACAGCTTCTGATGCGACGTCTGGTCTTCATCGCCGTCGCCGGCTTTGTGGCTCTGGCCGCCGCCCCCGCGCTGGCCCAGCCTGCTCCAGCGCCGAGGACGGAACCGACCGTGGCCGATGTCGGCTCGGCCTATTATCGGTTCGAACGGCTGTCCATGACATCGGAAGACGGCGCGCGCGTCTATCGCATCTGGATCGCGACCCCGAGAAAGGCCGCCCCGGCCGCCGGTTATCCGGTCGCGTGGCTGCTGGACGGCGACGCCGCCCTGGCCCGGATCGACGAAGGTTTGCTGGCGCGGCTGGATGCGGGCGATCCGCCGGTGATCGTCGCCGTCGGCTACGAAGGGGACAGGCAGTTCGACGTTCTGGCGCGCGCCTTCGACTACACCCCGCAACCCGCGGACGGCCCGGCTGTCGACCCAGCCGGGCGGCCGGGCGGCGGGGCCGACGCCTTTCTGACCCTGCTGCAGGACCGCATCGGCCCGGAGGTCGCTCGCCGCGTCACCGTCGATCCGGCGCGCAGTTTGATCTGGGGTCATTCCTATGGCGGGCTGTGCGTGTTGCACGCCGCCCTGACACGCCCAGAGGCCTATCACGCCTTCGTCGCGGCCAGTCCGTCCCTGTGGTGGGGCTATGGCGCGGTGCTGAACGACGTGGCGCCCTTCCTGGCGCGACCCTCGCGTCCCAACCTGTCCCTGACTCTGCTGGTCGGCGAAGAAGAGATCGCTGGCCGTTCCAGCCGGCCGCACACGCATCCGATGTGGACCTCGGTGCCCCGTGGCGCCGCGCGGGATCTGGCGACGCAATTGGCTGGCGCGGGCGTGGACGTCCGCTACGGTCAACTGCCGGGGCAGGGTCATGGCGGGATGCTGGCCGCCTCTCTGGCTCCGACGCTTCTGTCCCTGGCCGGGGTCGCGCCCGCGCCCGGCGAGCATCCATGATGAGAAGACCGCCCATGAAGACATCGTCCGTTTCGACCCTCTCGCGCCGTTCGACCCTGGTCGCCTTGGGCGGTTTGGCCCTGCTGTCGGCCTGTGGACGAACCCAACCGTCCGCAGCCGGGGCGGGGCTCAAGGACCTGCGCGACCGGCCGGTGCGGCCGCTGGGCGACGGCGGCAAGCTGAGCATCGACGACGGCCGCTATCTGATCGCCCTGTCGCTGATCCACCCCGATCCTGTGTCGTTGCTGGCGGCCTGGAGCGGCGACATCAACCGTATCAGCCCGGAGATGTACGCCGGCTTCGTGGAGAAATTCCCCGCCCTGGCCAGCGTGCCCAAGATCGCCCAATCGGGTCAGGCCTTCAACGCCGAGGCCGTGTTGGCCGCCCGGCCGTCGACGGCGGTGGTGTCGCTCGATTCCGGCCCGTCCGACGAACAGGCGGCGCAGCTGGAAGGGGCGGGGATTTCCGTCGCCTTCATCGACTTCTTCGCCCACCCGTTCGAGAATCAGGCGCGCAGTCTGGCTCTGTTGGGCGGGTTGATCGGCCGATCCGAACAGGCCGAGGCCTTCAATGCGTTCAAGAAGACGCGGCTGGACCATATCTCACAGCGTGTGGCGACTATTCCGCAGGATCAGCGGCCGACGGTCTTCCTGGAGCCGCACGCCATGATCAACCCGGACTGTTGCGCCTCGCCCGGCAAGGGCAACATCGGCGACTACATCGCCTTCGTCGGCGGCCGGAACATCGGCGCCGACGTGCTGGACCAGCCCACCGGAAAGCTGAACCTGGAATATGTCATCCAGCGCGATCCCGATGTCTATATCGTCACCGGCGGCCCTCATCTGGCGAAGGCTGGCGGCTTTGTCGTGGGCCCGGGCTTCACCCCCGAACAGTCCCAGGCCGGCCTGCGCCGGGTCGCCGCGCGTCGGGGCATCTCCACGCTGAAGGCGGTGCGCGAGGGACGAACCCACGGCCTGTCGCACCAGTTGATCAACTCGCCCATCGACGTCGTCGCGGTGGAGGTTCTGGCCAAATGGATCCACCCCGAACTGTTCGGTGACCTGAACCCCCGCGCCACCCTGGACGAGATCAACACCCGTTTCCTCGCCGTGCCCTATCGCGGCGACTACTGGGCCGACCTGAAGACCGCCTGACCCCATCCCCCGAATAAGGAAACAGACGTCATGACCATCTTTCGCACCTTGATCGGGGCCGGCGCGGCCGTCGCCGCCCTGGCCCTGGCCGCCGCCACCTCGCAGGCCCAGACCGTCGAAAAGTCCGTCAAGGTCGCACCGGGCGGCCTGTATGAGATCGTGTTCAACCCCGCCGACAGCACCCTGCTGGTCGCCGCCGTCGGCCCACGCGGTGAGAACAGCGCCGCCGTCGCCCGCCTGAACGCCGACCTGACGCCGGGCGCGCCGATCACCCTGGGAGAGAACGGGGTCTATGGCTTGGGCTTCAACAGCCGCACCCAAACGCTTTACGGCACGGCGACCCGCACGGGCGCCCTGGTCGCCATCGACGTCCGAGGGGGTCGCGTCGCGTCCCAGATCACCGATGGCGACAACGATTCCGCCCACGTCCGCGAGGTCGTGGTTGATGAAGCGCGCAACAAGGCCTATGTCACCATCGTGGGTGGCGACGCCGGCGACAGCAGCCGCCCGAACCAGGTCTGGGTGGTCGACGGCGCGACCAACGCGCTAGAACGCAAGATCGACGCGACGGTCGGCGGGCTGACCGGCGCGGCGCTGGATGCGACGGGAAATCGCCTGTTCGTCACCGGCATGAGTTCGGGCGATGTCGGCGTGATCGATCTTGCGACCGGCCAGACCACGGCGCGCTGGCCGACCCAGAGCGAGCGTCCGACCAATGTGGCCTTCGACGCGCACGGCGGCCGCCTGTTCGTCGCCAGCCAGGGCTCGGGCGATCTGACCGTCATGAACGCGGCTGACGGATCCGTCATCAAGAAGGTTCCGACAGGGGAGGGCGCGCTCAGCGTCGCCTATGACGCTGGCAACGACCGCATCTATGTCGCCAATCGTCAGGCGGGCACCGTCACGGTGGTCAACGGCGCCGACTATGCGGTGCTGGCCAATCTCCAGACCGGCACCTATCCGCAGACCATCGCCGTCGATCCGCAAAGCCACGCCGTCTATGTGACCAACAAGGCGCGCGGCCTGCCGCGCAACGCCCCGGCGGGCACGCCGGTCCCGGTCGATCCGGCCGGCGACACCGTGACCCTGATCCGTCCCTGAGTTAGGCCGCCATGACTGTCGAGCCCGCCCGTCCGTTCGATTGGGACGGTCCGAACGGCGACCGCTGGGTCGCCAATCAGGCGCGGCTCGACCGCATGCTGGCGTCTTTCGGGGAGGCGTTGATCGCCGCCGCAGAGCCGCAGGAAGGCGAACGGGCGCTGGATGTCGGTTGCGGCGCCGGCGCCTCCGCCTTCGACCTGGCCGACCGCGTGGGTCATGACGGTCGCGTCGTCGGTCTGGATATTTCCAGGGCGCTGCTGGCGCGTGCGGAGGTCCTGGCGCGGAATCGGACGCCCGCTGTCGAGTTCCGCCTCGCCGACGCCGCGACGGCGGCCTTCGCACGGGATTTCGACCTGGTCGTCTCGCGCTTCGGCGTGATGTTCTTCGACCAGCCCGTCGCCGCCTTCCGCAACATCCGCTCGGCGATGAAGCCCGGCGGGCGGCTGGCCTTCGTCTGCTGGCGCGGCGCGGCGGAGAACGACTGGACCCGCCTGCCCATGGGCGCGATCCGCGACATCGTTCCGCCGCCGCCTCCGCCAGGTCCCGACGCGCCCGGTCCCTTCGCCTTCGGCGACCGTCGCCGGGTGCAAGACATTCTCGATCAGGCCGGTTTCATCGACATCGACATCCGGCCCTTCGACCATCCGATCGTCTTCGGCGTGGGCGAGACGCCGGACGCTGCGATCGACGATGCGGTGGACAACGCCGTCTCCGTCGGCCCGCTGGAGCGGGCGTTGAAAGGATGCGACGCAGCGACCGCGACGCGGGCGCTGGCGGCGGTCCGAGCGGCCTACGCCCGCAAGGTCGCGCCCGAGGGGGTGGTGATCGACGGGGCGGCCTGGATCGTCACGGCGCGCAGCTAGAGGACGTCGTCCACCATCACCTGGATCTGGCCCTGCTGGCAGGGCTCGACCCGCGCGCGCACTTGCCAGACATCGGCCAGGGTCAAGGGGGTGATCGTGGCCTGGGGGGCACCCTCGGCCCGCACCCGGCCCTGCGCCAGCACGACCACATGATCCGACACTCGGGCCGCCGCCTGAAGGTCATGCAAGACGATCACCACAATGGCCGCATTGTCGCGCGCGTAGGCTTGGGCCAGTCGGAACACCTCCAACTGATGACGCAGGTCCAGGGCGCTGGTCGGTTCGTCCAGCAGCAGGACGCGCGGCTCGCGCACGATGGCCTGGGCCAGACCGGCGATCTGCCGCTGGCCGCCCGACAGCCGGTCCAGCCGTTTCAGCGCCAGATCCTGCGCGCCCACCCGTTCCAGCGCCGCCAGGGCGCGTTGCTCCGCCCGCTGCGCGCCAGCAGGGGACGGCGAGGCCTCCAGCGCGGCGATCACCGTCTCCAGCACCGTCAGCGCCACGTCCTGCGGCAGGGTCTGGGGCATGTAGGCGACGTGTCGCGCGCGTTCGGCGACCGACAGACCTGAGAGCACGCCATCGCCCAGCCGCACCTGGCCCGTGGCGGGCAGCAGGCCGGCGACGGCGCGCAACAGGGTGCTCTTGCCCGCGCCGTTCGGCCCGACAAGAGAGGTTACATGGCCGGCATGCAGCGGCTGAAGCGACAGGTCCCGCAGGATAGTCCGGTCGCCGTAGCGGACGGTCAGCGCCTCGACGGTCAGGTTCATCCCCGCGCCCCGCTGCGGAAGATCAGGATCAGGAAGGCCGGCACGCCGATCACCGCCGTGACCACCCCGACGGGCAGAAGCGCGCCGGGCACAAGGCTCTTGGACAGGGCCGAGGCCAGCGACATCAGCAGCGCGCCGCTCAATACGCTGGCCGGCAGATAGAGGCGGTGGTCCTCGCCCACCAGCAAGCGGGCGATGTGCGGCCCCACCAGGCCGATGAAGCCGACCACGCCGACGAAGGCCACGGCCGCGGCCGACAGCAGGCTGGCCCTCAGCAGAGACAGGAACCGCAACCGCCCCACGTCGACCCCGGCGCTGGCGGCGCGGTCTTCACCCAGCCGCAGCGCCGTCAGCGCACGGGCGGCGGCCCAGGAGAAGGGCCCGGCGGCGGCCAGGACGAGAGCCATCGCGGCGACCGAACGCCAACTGGACCGCGAAAGCGACCCCATGGTCCAGAACACGAGCTGCTGCAGCGCCTCCTGCGAGGCGATGAATTGCACCAGCGCCGTCAGGGCGTTGAAGGCGAAAACCAGGGCGATGCCGAACAGCACGATGCTCTGCACTCCGCCCCGCCGCGCCCGCGCCATGGCCTGGAGCAGCAGAACCGATCCGAAGGCAAAGATGAAGGCGTTCAGCGCCACCACTGCGTCCTGCGGCAGGAAGGGCAGGCCAAGGCCCAGCACGATCGCCAGCGAGGCGCCGAAGGCCGCGGCGGCGGAGACGCCCAGGGTGAAGGGGCTGGCCAGCGGATTGTTCAGCACTGTCTGCATTTCCGCGCCTGACAGCGCCAGGGCCGCGCCCACCAGCACGGCGGTCAGGGCGTAGGGCAGGCGAATCTGCCAGACGATGGCCGCCTCGCCCGGCGTCAGGAGGTCGGGTCGGAACAGGCCCGTGACGATCCGCCAGGGCGACATTCCCGAAGGTCCGGTCGCGGCGTCCAGCGCCAGGGCCGCTAGGCAGGCCACCGCCAGGATCGCCAGCAGGCCCCGCCGTCGCATTCGCTGTCGGTGGTGCTGATTGAGAACGTCGAGCGTGTCGGTGGCGGGAAGGGGAATTTCCATGATGGGATTGCGTCGCATTACAACACCCGGTCCCGATGGGCTAGGATGGTTGCGATGAATCCTTCCGCTTCTTCCGACTGGACTCCCTGGGCGCCGCCGGGCCGTCGCGTCCGCACGCTGGTCGGTCCCGGCGGCCGGCGGTTCGATCTGATGCTGTCCGTGCCCGAAGGCGAGCCGCCGAAGGACGGCTGGCCGTGTCTGGTCGTCCTGGACGGCGAGCGGTTCTTCGACATCTTCGCGGGCGCCGCGTCGATCCTGGCGCGCCGGCGCGAGAAGACCGGCGTGGGGCCGATGGTCGTCCTGGCCCTGGGGCATCGCGCCGATCAGGGCGCCGTCGAGGACCAGCGGGCGCTGGATTTCACGACCTTTCCCTGCGCCCAGATCGACGGCGCGCGACCCGGCGGCGGCGCAGACGCGTTCCGCCGGTTTCTGGACGAGGCGGTCCTGCCCGAGGCGGCCGCCTCTGTCACGATCGACCGCAGCCGCCTGACCCTGTTCGGACATTCCCTGGCCGGGCTGTTCGTCTTGGAGACGCTGGAGACGCGCCCCGACCTGTTCGCCCGCTGGGCCAGCATCAGCCCGTCGCTGTGGTGGCGCACGCCGAACGCCGTCAATGGCTCGCCGGACCTGATGGTCGGTTGCGGCGAACTGGAGACGGGCCGCGACATGCGCGCCCGCATCGAGGCCTGGACCGACGCCCCACGCGTCGCCGGCGCAGAATTCCGACTGGCGCCGCGCGCGGACCATGGCGCGGCGCCCGTCGTTCTGGTGCCGGACATCTTGCGCCACGCAAGTTGCGGCCACAGTCGGGGCTCGGCGCTGACGACGACCTAGTCAGTTGAAGGCGGACCCTGCCGGATCGGGTTGATTCCAGGCCGGACCGCCGCTCAGAGGCGCTGTCGGATTAATCGACGTCGGCCGCAACTTGCCTATGCAGCGAAGTCCTAGGCGACCGCGGCAGCCTCGCTAGGCGTTGCGGCGATAGTCGATCCGCACGAAGAAGGTCCGCGTGCGCCAGTCGGCGGTTGTGGGCGCGCGGGGGAAGGGCGTGGCGTTTCGAATCGCGTTCAGCGCGAGGGCGTCCAGGCCAGGGTCGCCGCTGGTGACGAATATGGCGCTGTCGTGGACGCGGCCCCGACGGTCGAGAACGAACCGGATCGTGGCCACGCCGGTGGCGCGTCCGGCGGCGCGGCCCTTGTGCGCCTCGACCCAGGCGATCACCCGGGCGGCGTACCGATCCTCGTCCGGCGTGGCGGCCGCGCCCAGGGTGCTGGCGCCGCCGCCCTGCGTCCGGCCGGCGCGGGAGGGTGCGATGTCCTGGTCCGAGGTCAACCCAGGCACGGCAGGCGCGATGCTTTCGACGGATGACGTCTGGGTTTGCATGAGAGGTTGGGGCGATGGGTTAGGAGACACGGACACCGTTTCGGGCGCCAAGGGATGGAGCGCCGGCGGGCGGGGTTTGGGCACGATCGCCGGCCGGTTCGAAGAGGCAGCCGGGGCGCGGCGCGCGACCTGACTTTCGGTTGAAGGCGTGTCGTCGAAACGCGGCGAGGGCTCCAGCGTCAGATTGACGACCGGCGCGCCGCCTTCCGTCCGCAGAGCCGGAATTTCGGGTGGCAGGTTCGCGAGGAACAGCGCCGCGTGGGCGGCCGTCACCGACAGGACGACGAAACCCCGCAGCGGAATCTGGAGAGTTTGTCCGCTCATGCGGTTTCCGTAAGGGAGGCAGGAATGACATGCAATTGCGAATCTCTTGCATTATTCAAGTCTGACCGTTAAGCCGCCGGCCAGTTTCGGGAAGGGCCGCCATGCGAACGTTTATCCTCCACACCTCCAGTCTTGCCGCGATGATGGCGGCGATCACGGTTCCGGCCGCCGCACAGGAGGCCCAGATTCCGACGGTGGTGGTCGAGGCGGACGAGAAGGCGGCGCCGATCTATCGCTTCGGCGATCCCGTGGATTCGGGCACCACGAAGATCGATCGCAACTCGGTCGAGAGCCGCGCGCCAGGATCCGGCGATGTCAACGAGGTGCTTAAGGCGTTGCCGACCGTGCAGTTCACCACCCGGCAGGGCCGCGCGACGCGGGCTGAGCTGCAGGACCTGAGGCCCGAGAATCTCTCGATCTCGGGGGGATCGATCTATGAGAACCTGTTCGTTATCGACGGCGTGGGCGTGAACTCACGCCTGGATGTGTCGGGCACGAATCCCCAGCACTATATCGAGGGCAATGCGGCGGCGTCGGCCCAGACGGTGTGGGTGGACTCCAATCTGGTGGAGTCGCTGACCTTGCGCGATTCCAACGTCTCGGCGCGATACAGTCAGTTCACCGGCGGGGTGCTGGAGATTGCGACGCGCAGTCCAGGGCGGCGTTTTGGCGTGGAAACCTACTATGGCGAGACCAGTCCGGGTCTCGCGGAGTTTCGTGTGTCGGATCGCGTCCGGGACGCGATCACGGGGCCGCTGCCGCAAGAGCCGGACTATGAGAAACATCGCTATGGCCTGACGATCGACATGCCGTTCGGAGATCGGGTCCGGACGTTGTTGGCCTACAACCTGTCCGATGTGACGGTGACGAACTATCGGGGCGCCAACTGGCTGAAATACGGCGACTACGGTTTGAAAAGCCGCAACGAGACGGTGATGCTGAAGGCCGAAGCGGACCTGTCGGCGAACCTGCTGCTGACGTCGCAGTTCGTCTGGAGTCCCTATGAGAGCCGCTCGTCGAACGCCAACGGGATCGACAACTATTTGACTCTGAACGGCGGCGGCTTCACCGGCAAGGTGGGGCTAGAAGGGCGGTTAGGCGCGGGGAGTTGGAATCTGCAACTCAGCCACGCCTTTTCGAACAACGACCGCGACAGCGATCGTCCCGGAACGGTGAACGTGAACACCGGCGGCGGGTCGGGCATCGACTGGTGCTCGGGAAGCAGCTGTTCGTTGGGCGGGCCCGGCATATTGGAGCAGAGCCAGACCGAGACCGGTCTGGAGGGCCGGTGGGAGCAGCCGCTGCGGGGAGGCGCGCTGAGCGCCGGATTCCAACTCGCCTACATCGAAGGCGAAAAGGGGCAGCCTTACAGCGCGGCCTTTCGTCACGTCAGCACGAACGCCTATCCGGTCATCCCGAACGAGATCAATCCGAACACCGTCTGCGCCGATCCTGCTGAGGAAGCGGCGGGCACCTGCGTGAACGGGCGCTACGCCCTGGCCCAGCGCAACGACACGACGGCCTTCCACACCAAGAGAGACCTGACCAGTACCGGACTGTGGGCCGAGTACGAAACGGACTGGCGCGGCTTCATGGTTCGAGCCGGGCTGCGCTATGACTATGAAACCTTCCTGGGCAATCACAACCTCGCGCCGCGCCTGTCGATCAGCCGGGATCTGCCGTGGAACCTGAACCTGACGGTCGGGGCGAACCGATATTACGGTCGCAGCTTCCTGGGTTACGCCCTGCGCGAGGACTATCCCGGCAACCGCATCTATCAACGCCGGCCCACCATCGTCGGGACCCAGCGAATCTGGTCGAACAACTGGTATCTGACCAGCCATTCCGAGACGGCGGGATATTCGAACGCCAATCTGGCGACGCCCTATTCGGACGAATTGACGGCGGTGCTGTCGGGACGGGTCCCGCTGGTCGGTGGAGACTTCCGCCTGAAGGGGATCACGCGGAACGGCGAGGACCAGTTCGCCAGTTCACGCGCGACCAGCCAGGTCTATGACCGCGAGACGGGCGGAACCTCGACGCGCCAAGTCTATACGATCACCAATGACGGCTCGACCCGGTACAAGGGGCTGTCGCTGGAGTATGTTCGCCAACTGGGCGACCATCACGCGATCACCCTCAGCGCGAATGTCTCCCACACCTCGTCGTCCAACATCAGCTATTTCGATCTGGCGGATGACACCGAGTACGATCAGACCCTTGTCTATTACAAAGGCGAGATCAGGCCGCTGCTGGAGGTGACGGCGGACAACCAATTGGCCGACTATGCGGCGCCGCTGCTGCTGAACGCGGACTGGAGCGCCAACTGGTTCGGGGGGCGGCTGCGGACCAATGTCAACGCGCGCTGGCGGGACGGCTTCGAACGGATAGAAAGCACGGGCGCCAAGATCACGGTTGGGGGGGTGCGCTACGATGTGTTTGACACGGTGAAGTTCTCCTCCTCGTTCAGCGCCAATCTGTCCGCCTCGCTGGAGTTGGCGCGCACCTCATGGGGCACGGCGCTGCTGGATGTTCGGGTCAATAACCTGTTCAACGCCGTCCTGGAGCAGGACTACACCAGCACGTCGCAACCCTACCAAATGGGGCGCAACACCTGGATTTCGCTGAAGTATCGGTATTGAGCACCACTCGAGACAGTCTGATCGTCCTTGTCGTCACGACCTTGATGTTCGCGGCGACCGGGGCGGCGATGTCGCGGGTCCAGACGCCGGCGACGATCAGCGAACTGCGCCTCGCCTATCAAGGCGCGCCCGAGACCTGGCCGCGGCCGATGTTGGAGCCGGGCGCGGCCTTCACGGAGTTCGGTCCCTTGCCGCCCGCGCCGTCGCCGCAGGACAATCCGACCACGCCGGAAAAAGTCGCCTTGGGCGCACGGCTTTTCGAGGACCCGAAGCTGTCGCGGTCGGGCCAGATCGCCTGCGCCTCCTGTCATCTGCAAGAACTGGGCTTCGCCGACGGTCTGCGCACCTCGTTCGGCCATGACCGCCAGCGGGGGCCGCGCAATGCGCCCTCTGTCGCCGTGGCGGCGTGGATGGACAGCCTGTTCTGGGACGGCCGCAGCAAGACCCTGGAAGCGCAGAGCCTGCACCCCTTGGTCGATCCGCTGGAGATGGCGGGGTCGCTGGACGCGGTGCGCGGCCAGGTGGCGGCGGAGGCGGCTTATGGCCCGCTGTTCGCGGCCGCCTTTGGCGATCCGGAAGTGACCATGCCGCGCGTAGCCCAGGCGCTGGCCGCCTTCCAGAGATCCCTGAAGCCGGCGAGCGGTCGCTGGCGCCGCTTCATCAATGGCGATCGCGCGGCGCTGACCGACCAGCAACTGCGCGGCCTGCACCTGTTCCGAACCAAGGCCGGTTGCGCCAACTGCCACAATGGCCCGTTGTTCACCGACCAGAAGTTCCACAATCTCGGCCTTCATTTCTATGGGCGGGAGCTGGAAGATCTGGGGCGGTACCAGGTGACAGGTCGGCCCGAGGATGTCGGCGCGTTCCGCACCCCCAGCCTGCTGGGCGTTCGAAAGACCGCGCCCTACATGCACAACGGTCTGTTCAGCGAACTGGACAATGTTCTGCGGTTCTACAATGCGGGCGGCGCCAATCCTCGCCCCAGGCCCGATCAAGCGGACGATCCGCTGTTCCCGAAAACCGATCCCCTGCTGCGCCGCCGCGACCTGACGGCGGAAGAGCGCGAGGATGTGGCGGCCTTCCTGGGAACGCTCTGACGAACGGAAACGGCGCCAGCCGTTTTGTCCTAGTCGGGGAGCGGACTCCTGCTTTGTCCCAATAGGTATTGTCCGCACCAAATCACGTTGCTTCGAGCCGCCTTTTTCAACGAGATCGGCGTTTAGTGGAAATCCCGAGATCCTGGCAGGATGCGCACGTCGCGCGGGTGTCGGTGCGGCGGTTGTCGGGGCGGTTGCGGGTGGGCGATGATGTCGGCGCGGGCCAGTTGGATGTCGGTTTCGTGGTCTTGCGACAAGCGCGACAGTTCGGCGCTGCGGTCGATGACACGGCGGGCGACGACGTGGACGACGTCTTCAGGGCTTTTCTCGACCACGCCCTCGACCTGCATCAGGCGGGCGCCCATGATCTCGCGGCGGAACTGATCAAGCATCCGCGCCCAGAGGACGACATTGGTGATGCCGGTCTCGTCCTCCAGGGTGACGAAGACGGCGTTGCCCTTGCCCGGCCGCTGACGCACGAGGACCACGCCGGCGACCTGTATTAGGGAACCGCCGCGCTTGGCCTCGGTGGCGGCGCAAGTCAGCACCCGTTCGGCGGCGAAGACGGGACGCAGGATGGCCATGGGGTGGGCCTTCAGCGACAGGCGCGCCGTCTGATAGTCGGCGGCGACGTGCTCGCCCAGCGGCATCATGGGCAGGTGGGCGTCGGGCTCCGCGCCCAGTTCGCGGGCGCCGCGCTCGCGCGCCTCGGCGGCGGCGAACAGGGGCAGGGGCTCGTCGTCGGGCAGGCGGCGCACCGACCAAAGGGCCTCGCGACGATCCTGGCCCAATGAGCGGAAGGCGTCCGCGTCGGCCAGTTTGCGCATGGCTGCGGCGGGCAGTTCGGCGCGCCTGGCCAAGGTTTCGATATCGGCGAAGGGCGCCGCGGCTCGCGCCGCCGACAGAGCCTTGGCCCAATCCTCCTTGAAGCCGTCGATCTGGCGCAGGCCCAGACGCAGGACGGGGGTTTCTGCGGCGCCTTCCAAGCTGTTGTCCCAGTCGCTGTGCGAGACGTCGATGGGACGCACCTCGACACCGCCGACCTCCTGCGCCTCGCGCACGATTTGGGCGGGGGCGTAGAAGCCCATGGGCTGACTGTTCAACAGGGCGCAGGCGAAGGCCGCCGGATGACGGTGCTTGATCCATGAAGAGACATAGACCAGCCGGGCGAAACTGGCGGCGTGACTTTCGGGAAAGCCGTAGGAGCCGAAGCCTTTGATCTGTTCGAAGCAGCGCCGCGCGAAGTCAGGGTCGTAGCCGCGCGCGATCATGTTGGAGACCATCAGCCCTTCGTATTTCATCAGGTCGCCGTCGCCCTTGAAGGTGCCCATCGCCTTGCGCAGGCCGTTGGCCTCGGCGTCCGTGAACCGGGCGGCGACCATGGCGACCTTCATGGCCTGTTCCTGGAACAGGGGGACGCCCAGGGTCCGGTCCAACACCTCCTCCAGCTCGTCAGGCGGACCATAGAGGCGGCCGGGCGGAGGATAGTGAACCTCCTCCACGCCGCTGCGGCGGCGCAGATAGGGGTGGACCATGTCGCCCTGGATCGGGCCGGGACGGACGATGGCGACCTGGATCACCAGATCATAGAATTCTCGCGGCCTCAGCCGAGGCAGCATGTTGATCTGGGCGCGGCTCTCGACCTGGAAGACGCCGATGGACTGACCCCGGCACAGCATGTCGTAGACCTCGGGCTCTTCCGGCGGGACGGAGGCGAGGTCGTGCTCGACGCCCGAATGGACCTTCATCAGATCGAAGGCCTTACGGATGCAGGTCAGCATCCCAAGAGCCAGGACGTCGACCTTCATCAGGCCCAAGGCGTCGATGTCGTCCTTGTCCCACTCGATGAAGGTGCGATCCGGCATGGCGGCGTTGCCGATGGGGACGGTCTCGTCCAACCGCCCCTGGGTCAGGACGAAGCCGCCGACGTGTTGGGACAGGTGACGCGGGAAGCCGAGCAGGCGCGTCGCCATGCGCACGGCGCGGTCGACCATCGGATTGGCGGCGTCCAGACCGGCCTGTTCGATCTGGCGTCCGCTGATCTCGGAGCCCCAGCTGCCCCACTGGGTCGAGGCCAGGCGCGCGGTGACGTCCTCGGTCAGGCCCAGGACCTTGCCGACTTCGCGGATGGCGCTGCGGGGGCGATAGCGGATGACGGTGGCGGCGATGCCGGCGCGATGGCGGCCATAGCGATCATAGACGTATTGGATGACCTCCTCGCGCCGCTCGTGCTCGAAGTCCACGTCGATGTCGGGCGGCTCGTCGCGGTTGGAGGACAGGAAGCGTTCGAACAACAGGTCGTGGCAGGCGGGGTCGACGCTGGTGATTCCCAGAACGTAACAGACCGCCGAGTTGGCGGCCGATCCGCGCCCTTGGCACAGAATGCCCCTGTTCTCTGCCGTGCGGACGATGTCGTGGATCGTCAAGAAATAGGGAGCCAGACTGCGCTCGGCGATAAACTCCAGTTCTCGCTTGAGCAGAGCCGCGACCTTGGGCGGGGCGCCATCGGCGTAGCGGACCAGGGTGCGGCGCCGGACCAGTTCTTCCAGCCAGCTCTGAGGTTCCCATCCCGGCGGCACGGGCTCCTCGGGATATTCGTATTTCAAGTCGCTCAGGTCGAATGCAACCCGTGACAGGAGGGCGGCCGTCTCGGCCACCGCCTCGGGCGCGTCCCTGAACAGGCGGGCCATTTCGTTCCCGGGTTTCAGCCAGCGTTCGGCGTTGGCCTCCAGCCGACAGCCGGCGGTTTCGATGGTCGCGCCCTCACGGATGCAGGTCAGGACGTCCTGCAGATCTCGGTCTTCGGGGGCGGCGTAGAGGACGTCGTTCAGCGCCAGCAGGGGAACGTCTGCTCGCTCCGCAATGGCCTTGAGCCGCGCCAGCCGGCGCCGGTCGCCGCCGCGTCTATGCAGGACGGCGCCCAGCCAGACGGCGCCGGGCGCCGCCGCGTTCATGCGTGCCAGCGTTTCCTCCAGCCCTGTCAGCCGATCCGGGGGAACGAGGATCAACAGCAGGTCTTCGGGGTCGGCCAGCAGGTCGCGCAGCCCGATCTCGCATTCGCCCTTTTTCGCCCGGCGATTGCCCAGGGTCAGCAGGCGCGTCAGTCGGCCCCAGCCCGCCCGAGTCTCCGGATAGGCGATGATGTCCGGCGTCCCGTCGTTGAAGATCAGCCGCGCCCCGGTCAGCAGGCGGAAGTCCGCCGCGCGCTGTTTCACCTTTTCGGACAGGGCCGGATCGTTCAGCGGATTCTCGACGAAAGCGACCTCGCCCGGACTGCCGCCGTCGCGCATTCTGTCCGGCGGCGCCAGACCTTCGATGCGAAGCGTCTTCAGCGCGCTCCACGCCCGCACTACGCCCGCCACCGTGTTGCGATCCGCCAGCCCCAGCCCGGCGTGACCGCGCAGGATCGCCGTCAGCACCAGGTCCTTGGGATGCGAGGCGCCGCGCAGGAAGGAGAAGTTGCTGGCCGCCGCCAGTTCGGCATAGGCGTCGCCAGGATTCAGGGCGTTCAGGGTCGCGCTCATGCGAACAGGCCGTGGATGAACCAGCGCGGCTCCGTCGTCTCGCCATACAGGCCCTGGCGGAACAGCCAGAAACGGCGGCCGTCCCGGTCTTCGACCCGGTAATAGTCGCGGGTTCGCTGGCCCGGCGCGCGCCACCATTCGCCGCTGATCCGCTCGGGCCCTTCGGCGCGCGTCACCTCGTGCAGGACGCGCCGCCAGCGGAACTTCAGCGGATAGCCGTCGGGGACTTCGGCCAGGGTTTCGACCGGCTGGGGCGGGTCAAACATCTGCAACGGCCGCAGGGGCGGATCGTCGGGATCGAGATCGGGCCAGGTCTCGTCGCCATGACGGGCGCCGGCCGGAACCAGCCGCGCTGCGCGCTCTGGAATGTGCGAGGCGAAAGGCTCGAAGCGCAGTACGGCCTCCGGTCCCAGACGCGCAGTCAACCGGTCGATCAGGCGGATGAAAGCCTCCTCGCCCGGCGTTTCGCGCTCCAGCCCCTGCTGGGTCGGCGCCAGCACCTGGGTCCAGGGCACGGACATCCGCATCTGATCGAAGCCGAAACCAGGATCCAGCGGGGCGGCCATGGCCGCCATCCGCTCGCGGAACAGCCGCAGGGTCGCAGGGGCGTCGCGGGTCGGACGGCCGGTGCGGACGACGATGCGGCGCGTCTCGCCGTCCACGCGATAAAAGCCCGCCTCGAAGGCGCGGCCGCCCAGGCCCGTCTGATCCAGCCGGTCCATGGTTTCGACCAGCAGGTCGGACAGGACCCGTTCGATGTCCTCGGGCGCCGAGACCGGCTCGAAGAAGACGCGGTCGACGACCACGGGGGCGGGCGGACGATGCGGGGTGATGCGCATGTCCTCGTCGCCCAGAACCCGCGCCAGTCGGGTCGGGAAGTCGGCGCCGAACCGAGCGGCCAGAGGCGCGCGAGACCGGTCGTCCAGATCGCCCAGTCGCTTCAGGCCCAGGCGACGCAGGGCCTCGTCCTCCTTGTCCGAAAGCTCCAGGGCGGCGACGGGCAGGCGCCGCGCGGCGACGCGATCCTGGCCGGGCTCGAACCGGCCGCCAGGTCCGAAACGGGCGAGGACGCGGGCGATCTGGGGCGTGCCGGCCAGCGCGCATCGCGTCTGAAGTCCGGCGCGTTCGGACCGCGCCTGGACCGTCCGCATCAGGCCCGTCTCTCCACCGAACAGGTGGGCGCAGCCGGTCACGTCCAGCATCAGCCCGTGCGGCGGATCGAGCGCGATCATGGGGGTGAAACGACCGAAATCCTCCAACACCCGCATCAGCAGGGCCTCGTCCAGGTCCGGCTGGTGGGCCACGACGCGCAGGGCGGAGGTTCGTGCCCGCGCGTCGGCCAGGGGCAGGCCCGGCGCCAGCCCCGCTCGCGCCGCCGCCGGATCGACGGCGGCCAGCCGCAGCGCGCCCTTGATCTTTTCGGCCAGAACGACGGGCGGCGCATCCTCAGGCGGCGCGTCGTCCCGCTGCGCCTGGCGCTGCAGCCGGTCGCTGGGCAGCCAGGGGAACCACACCGCCAGATAGCGGCGAGGGTGGACGGAAGGTGCGCTGCTCACGATCCCACTCCATGATCCAGGTTCCGGTCGCCCCGCCGCCGCGCCGCCGCAGCAGGGTCGACGAAAAAGACGGCCGCCCCGGCGCCCCGCCTTCCAGAGGTTCTGATGCGCAGGACGCCACAGACCAGCGGGTTTCGGCCGCGCTGGGGCAGGGCAGGGCGCCCGCGCGCGCCAGAAACAGGGTGCCTCCGCCCGTCTCGGCCGCCAGGGCCAGTCGTCGGCTGGCCGTCAGGCTGAAGGCCCTGGCCTCGCCCCAGGCGCTCAACAGCACGGCGCCGACGGCGGGGCTGCGCAGAGCCTCCTCGCCCACGGCCAGCAGGGTCTGTACGTCGCGTGTCCGCACCAGCAACAGGTCGCGAGGCGACAGCCCCATCTCATGCAGGCCCGGACCGTGCGGTCGCCCCGCCTCCTGCGCCATCATCTCATGCAAGCCCCAGACGATAGGCCGCCCCGCCGCCGCTCCCAGCGCCATGCCCAGGCCAAAGGCGTTGACCGCCACGGCGTCGGCGGGGGCGGCGGCGTAGAGATCGTGCAGAACGCCCGCGGCCACGGGCGCAAAGGCGTCGCCGCTTCCCGCGCGCACGCCCACGCCGGCGCGACGACCGCCGGCCCGATCCAAGGCCTCCAGGCGCGTCTTCAGCGCCGTCAGAGCGTTAGACGGAGAGTGAATGTTCATCATTTGTTCTATATGCGCCCTGACGCCCGGGGGGAGTCAAGCGAGGCGGAAAGGAAGTTCTAAAAGATCGTCCCCAAGCCAAACTGAACCGGAAATAGAGCCAGGTGCGCGTGGCGGATCACGTCCGCAGGGAAGCAGGAGCGCTGGAAGCGCGGGGGTTCACGAAATGCGATCTCCGGTCAGCGGCTTAGCCGGCTGAAGCGGAGACACGTCAGTGCTAGATCGCCAGCACCGTGCAGCCATAAAGAAAAAGGCGGGGCCGTGGCCCCGCCCTTATTTGGTGCAGTCTAGCTGCTTGCTAACAGCCAGCCTCCGATTTCTGAATTTGTACATCTAACCGGAATGGGCGCGGCCGTCAAACGGACACCTGATCGACGTCAGCCGACCGGGGCTCAGATCGAAGGCGGCGGCAGCACTCTGAGGCTGCGGGCCGCTCTCGGCTTTTGGAGTACGCCTCTGCTGTCGTGGTGAGCTTCCTCAAGTTTGCTATCCCTGTTTGTGTGGTGGCGAAATCTCTGCCACCACTGGTAGAGTCGAAAGTGAACGCGGGTGCGACACGCGCCTACTTTTCAATGCTTGGGGAGTGAGCATGCCTATTCGTCTGGGACTCGACGTCGGCACAAACAGCATCGGCTGGGCGTTGATCGACACGGACACGGGGCGGATCATCGATCTGGGCTCGCGCATCTTTTCCGACGGACGAGACCCCAAATCCGGCGCCTCCCTCGCCGTTGATCGCCGAGACGCCCGCGCCGCCCGGCGTCGGCGTGATCGATACCTGGGTCGCCGCTCGGCGTTTCTGGAAACGCTGATCAGTCATGGCCTGATGCCTGAAAACGCCGACGAGGCCAAGCTGGTGGAGGTCAAGGATCCCTATGACCTGCGCGCTCGCGCACTGGATGAGCGGCTGGAGCCGCACGAGATTGGCCGCGCCCTGTTCCACCTGAATCAGCGGCGTGGCTTCAGGTCGAACCGCAAGGCCGAGCGCGGCCGCAAGGAGACCGAGGACGGCAAGATCGAGACTGGCGCCAAGGCGCTGGACGCCGCCATGAAAGACGCAGGCGCGCGCACCCTGGGCGAGTTTCTGAATGGTCGCGAGACCAAGCGTGTTCGCATGGGCGGCGAGAACCAGAGCTATGACTTCTATCCCCAACGCCGCCATGTCGAGGCTGAGTTCGGCGAAATATGGAACGCTCAGGCGCCGCATCACCCCGGCCTGCTGACCGAGGAGACGCGGGCCGCCCTGCATCGCATCCTGTTCTTTCAGCGCGACCTGAAGGATCAGGAGGTCGGCAAATGCACCTTCGCCGGCTGGAACGGCGTGCCCGACGACGAGCGCCGCCTGGCCAAGGCCCACCCCCTGTTCCAGGAGCGTCGGCTGTACGAGGAGGTGAACAACCTCAAGATCGTCTCGCCCGGCGCCGCGGATCGCGACCTGACCCTGGCCCAGCGCGACGCCCTGATCCTGAAGCTGCGGAGCACGCGCAAGTCCAGCTTCTCGGCCCTGGGCAAGCTGATCAAGCTGGATGACGGCGAGCGGTTCAACAAGGAAAGCGAGACCCGCAAGGATCTTCTCGGCGACGAGGTTCGGGCCGAACTGGCCGACAAGAAACGGTTCGGCGACCGCTGGGGCTTCCTCGATCTGGACGAACAACTGAAGATCATCGACCGGATCCATAACGAGGAGAACCCCGAGGTTCTGCTGGACTGGCTGAAGGCTGAATATGGCCTGGACGAGGAGGCCGCCGTCGCCGTGGGCAAGGCGCGCCTGCCCGAAGGCTATGGCCGGTTCGGCGAGACGGCGACGCGGCGGCTGATCGAGGCGCTGAAGGCCGGCGTCGTCACCTATGACAAGGCCGCCCAGGCGGCGGGTTTCCACCACAGCGACCTGCGCACCGGCGAGGTGTGGGACCGTCTGCCCTACTATGGTCAGATCCTGACCACCGAGATCGCACCGGGCAAGGCCGAATACGGCGACGAAAACGAGCGTCGCTTCGGCAAGATCACCAACCCGACCGTCCACATCGGGCTGAGGCAACTGGAAAAGCTGATCAACGCCGTCATCGCGGTGCACGGTCGTCCCGACGAGATCGTCGTCGAACTGGCCCGCGAACTGAAGTTGAACGAGGAAGAGAAGAAGAAGCACGAAGCCCGTATTCGGCGCGACACCGCCGCCGCTGTCGCGCGTGGCGAGAAGCTGGAGGCGGAGGGGATTCCCGACAACGGCGCCAACCGGATGGTGTTACGGATGTGGGAGGAGTTGAACCCATCCAATCCTCTGGACCGCCGATGCCCCTACTGCGGCGAAGTGATCGGAATCCGCGCCCTGTTCAGCGGCGAGGCGGATGTCGACCACATCATTCCCTATTCCCAGTCGCTGGATGACAGCGCCGGCAACAAGATTGTCGCCCACCGCAGTTGCAACCGGGCCAAGGGAAACAAGACGCCCTACGAGAAGTGGGGCCATGACGAGGCCCGCTGGGAGATCATCAGCGCCCAGGTCGCGCGGATGCATCGTTCCAAACAGTGGCGGTTCGGCCCCGGCGCGCGCGAACGACTGGAAAAGGACGGAGGTTTCGAAGCCCGCCAGCTGACCGACACCCAGTATCTGTCGCGGGCCACGGCCAAATACCTGTCCGCCCTCTACACGCCCGACGAAGGCCGCCGCGTCTATGCCTTGCCCGGGCGGATGACGGCCATGCTGCGCCGCGTCTGGGGCCTGAACAGCCTGCTGCCCGACCACAACTACGTCGAAAACGCCCATTCCAACGCGCCGAAGAACCGGCTGGACCACCGTCACCACACCATCGACGGCGTGGTGGCGGCGGTGACGGACATCGGCCTGATGCAACGGATCGCGACCGCCGCGGGCCGCGCCGAGGAAAAGGAACTGGATCGCATCTTCGAGGAATTGGCCCCGCCCTGGCCCACGTTCCGCGACGATCTGAAGGACCGGCTGGCCCGGGTGACAGTCAGCCACAAACCCGATCATGGCCGCAAGGGGCGGCCGTCGCCGAACCGTGACGTGACGGCGGGACGACTGCACAACGACACCGCCTATGGCTTTACGGGCGAAGTCGCTGCCGACGGGAAGACGCCCATCGTGGTGCATCGTGTGCCCTTCGCCAGCCTGAAGCCCGGCGACATCGCCGATCCGACGCGCATTCCCGACGAGGCCCTGCGCAATGCCCTGTTCGCCGCCACGCGCGATTTGAGTGGAAAGCCCTATGACCAGGCGCTGGCCCGGTTCGCCAAGGAGCATCCGATCTTCAAGGGCATTCGCCGCGTTCGGGTGCGTGAGGCGCTGAACGTCATCGCCATCCGCGACAAGGAAGGTCGCCCCTACAAGGGCTACAAGGGCGACTCCAACGCCCGCTATGACGTGTGGCGACTGCCGGATGGGAAATGGGTCGCCGATATCGTCTCCATGTTCGACGCCCATCGCCCCGACCGCGGGGACCGGCGACCGCACCCGGCGGCGAAGAAGGTGCTCAGCCTGCGACAGAACGATCTGCTGGCTGTCGAGCGGGACGGCGAAACTCAGATACTGCGCGTGGTGAAGTTCTCCAGCACGGGTCAGATCACTCTGGCGGCTGCGACCGAGGCTGGCGCCCTGAAAGCACGCGACGCAGCCCCCCAAGACACCGACCCCTTCAAATACATCTATTCCAGCGGCAGCGGATTGAAGAAGATGCTGGCCCGCCAGGTCCGCATCGATCCCCTGGGCCGCGTCTTCGACCCCGGCCCGAGGCCCTGAGGTCGCCCCGTGGACCGCATCGTCGACATCGCCACCGACGGTCATCACCTGTCCGCGCATCGCGGTTTCCTGTTGGTCAAACGCGACGGAACGGAAGTCGGCCGCATCGCCCTGGACGACGTTCACGCCGTGATCGTTCATGCCCACGGCGTGACCTGGAGCGGAACCCTGGTCGCGCGCCTGGCCGAACGTGGCGCGCCCATCGTCTTCTGCGGCGCCAATCATTCCCCCGTCGCCGTCACCCTGCCCCTGGAGGGGCATCACGCCCAGGGCGGACGGATTCAGGATCAGTTGAACGCCTCCAAGCCCCTGACCAAACAGCTATGGCGGCGGATCGTTTCGGCCAAGATCGTCATGCAGGGCTCCCTCCTGGCGGCTCGTGGCGTGAACGGCGCTCAGGCCTTTCCCTTCATGGCCGCCCGTGTCACCTCGGGCGACAAGGAGAACCTGGAGGCCCAGGCGGCGCGCCGCTACTGGCCGCTTCTGATGGGCGCCGATTTCCGTCGCGACCGGGACGCCGCCGGCGCCAACGCCATGCTGAACTACGGCTATGCGGTGATGCGTGCGACCTGCGCTCGGGCCGTGGTGGCGGCGGGGCTGCACCCCAGCATCGGGATCCAGCATTCCAACCGGGGCAACGCCTTCGCCCTAGCCGACGACCTGGTCGAGCCGTTCCGTCCCTTGGTCGACGCCGTCGTCGATCAGATGCTGCGCGCGGGCGTGACCACATTGGACCCAACCGTGAAGCGGCGGTTCGCGCGACTGATCGCCTTCGATCTGAGAATCGCCGGCGAGGCGTCGCCCGTATCGGTAGCGGCCCAGCGGCTTGCGCGGTCTCTCGCCCGGGCCTTCGAGACCGGCAAGCCCGAACTGGCGCTGTTCGATCCACCCAGCCCCATGGAATGGGCAGTGGCCGGCGCCCCAGATCTCGATCCCGCGCGCGCCTCCGACGACGTATGAGCCGACGCGACGCCCTTCATCTGAGCGGATATCGACTGATGTGGATCTTCGTCATGTTCGACCTCCCCGTCGGCACCAGGAAACAGATGCGCGAGGCGACCAAGTTCAGAGAATTCCTTCTGAACGAGGGATTCGAGATGAGTCAGTTCTCGGTGTATGCTCGTTTCTGCAACGGTATGGACGCTTACGAAGCCCGATTAAGGCGAATCGAAACGAACTTGCCTGAGAAAGGCGACGTGCATGTGCTCAGTTTCACGGACCGCCAGTACGAGGGAATCGTTCGATTCTCGAGTCAGAAGAGAAAACGCCCCCGGAAAAACCCAGACCAGTTGGCGTTGTTCTAATTTTGTCCAACCATTCGAACCGACTAGATACCCAATATTTCCATTCAAATTCAGAATGTTAACAGGGCATCTAGCCTAGCAGTTCAGAAATCGAAGGCCAGCGGCAGCTCAGGGGATCAACTGCCCGTCTCCAGATCAAGCCTAGCAGTTCAGAAATCGAAGGCCAGCGGCAGCAGGGGCTGCGTGGCCTGACAGAGGCCGAGGAGCCTAGCAGTTCAGAAATCGAAGGCCAGCGGCAGCCTGGAAGGGCCGCTGAAAGGCCTGACCTTCTAGCCTAGCAGTTCAGAAATCGAAGGCCAGCGGCAGCGTCGTTTCGATTGCGGCTGCTGCAGCCATGAGCCTAGCAGTTCAGAAATCGAAGGCCAGCGGCAGCGCAACCCCAAGGACCGCGTGTCCTGCAAGCAGCCTAGCAGTTCAGAAATCGAAGGCCAGCGGCAGCATCGCGTCGCGTTTTGTGACACCTGCCCGGAGCCTAGCAGTTCAGAAATCGAAGGCCAGCGGCAGCTGTCGGTGAACACGAGTCCAGCTTTCCTACAGCCTAGCAGTTCAGAAATCGAAGGCCAGCGGCAGCGCGTCGCGGTCCGGCCCGTCGCGCGGCGACAGCCTAGCAGTTCAGAAATCGAAGGCCAGCGGCAGCACCCGATCGCCCGGAGCGACCGAACAAGGGAGCCTAGCAGTTCAGAAATCGAAGGCCAGCGGCAGCTGATCCACGCCGGGACCAACACCTGATGACAGCCTAGCAGTTCAGAAATCGAAGGCCAGCGGCAGCTTCGCGCACAAGGCGGCCGATGGCGCGATCTAGCCTAGCAGTTCAGAAATCGAAGGCCAGCGGCAGCGAGAACGACGACGGCGGCCGGTTCACGCCGAGCCTAGCAGTTCAGAAATCGAAGGCCAGCGGCAGCAGAACTCGAGCGGGGTCTGGTCGGCGTTCGAGCCTAGCAGTTCAGAAATCGAAGGCCAGCGGCAGCAGGATGGTCACGAAGTCCTCGGGCGAACCGAGCCTAGCAGTTCAGAAATCGAAGGCCAGCGGCAGCCCGCCCGCCGCCGGGTCAGACAGGAACTGCAGCCTAGCAGTTCAGAAATCGAAGGCCAGCGGCAGCAGGATTCCATCGTCATCAAATCCTCCGACGAGCCTAGCAGTTCAGAAATCGAAGGCCAGCGGCAGCTGGCGGGCCTTTTTGATCCGCGCCCGGCCGAGCCTAGCAGTTCAGAAATCGAAGGCCAGCGGCAGCGACTTTGCGCTCTTCGCCGACACCGGCAAGAGCCTAGCAGTTCAGAAATCGAAGGCCAGCGGCAGCCGCATGATCGAGTGGGAACGCATGGCGATGAGCCTAGCAGTTCAGAAATCGAAGGCCAGCGGCAGCAGCAAGGTCGAGCTGCGAAACCTGGGCCTGAGCCTAGCAGTTCAGAAATCGAAGGCCAGCGGCAGCAGACCGATCACGCAGCAGCCCGCCACGCCGAGCCTAGCAGTTCAGAAATCGAAGGCCAGCGGCAGCCCCCACGCGCTGGACGCGCCCTTGGACCCGAGCCTAGCAGTTCAGAAATCGAAGGCCAGCGGCAGCAGGTCACGGCCCAATCGGTCAGCGTGAGCTAGCCTAGCAGTTCAGAAATCGAAGGCCAGCGGCAGCCTGTTCCTGCTGCAGTCCATGGAGAAGTCCAGCCTAGCAGTTCAGAAATCGAAGGCCAGCGGCAGCTTCGCGAGGGGATGCGCCCGGTTCTGATCGAGCCTAGCAGTTCAGAAATCGAAGGCCAGCGGCAGCTCCTGCTGGACATTCCCATGCCGACGACGCAGCCTAGCAGTTCAGAAATCGAAGGCCAGCGGCAGCTCTATTGGGAGTTGGCCAGCGACAAGTCCGAGCCTAGCAGTTCAGAAATCGAAGGCCAGCGGCAGCACAATCCGCGATCTGGTGCAAGTTGCTCCTAGCCTAGCAGTTCAGAAATCGAAGGCCAGCGGCAGCGCGCACAAACCGCGTTCGTGACAAGGTGTTAGCCTAGCAGTTCAGAAATCGAAGGCCAGCGGCAGCTCCGTCGTCGTGCGCAGAACCCGGCCGGAAGCCTAGCAGTTCAGAAATCGAAGGCCAGCGGCAGCACATTATGGCGTATAGTCGTGACGCCGGTCAGCCTAGCAGTTCAGAAATCGAAGGCCAGCGGCAGCGCCCGGTGGGCATGATGTGGTCTCCATGACAGCCTAGCAGTTCAGAAATCGAAGGCCAGCGGCAGCTTAAGCCGGAAGTTTCCGTTTACAAAGGAAAGCCTAGCAGTTCAGAAATCGAAGGCCAGCGGCAGCCCTTCCTTCGCGGCGGTCGATTTCAGGGCGAGCCTAGCAGTTCAGAAATCGAAGGCCAGCGGCAGCGCCAGGCGCACACGGTGGCGCTCGCCGTCAAGCCTAGCAGTTCAGAAATCGAAGGCCAGCGGCAGCAGGCCGAGCCAGCTATCACTCCAACGCCTTTAGCCTAGCAGTTCAGAAATCGAAGGCCAGCGGCAGCCTTCTGACGTCAGGTGTTGTCGACCACCGTAGCCTAGCAGTTCAGAAATCGAAGGCCAGCGGCAGCAGCGGCAGCCGTCGCCCCGTCGCCGGGTGAAGCCTAGCAGTTCAGAAATCGAAGGCCAGCGGCAGCTGACGCGCTCATGAGCCATGAGTTGCTGGCAGCCTAGCAGTTCAGAAATCGAAGGCCAGCGGCAGCACATTATGGCGTATAGTCGTGACGCCGGTCAGCCTAGCAGTTCAGAAATCGAAGGCCAGCGGCAGCATGAACCCGGCGGAGGCGCGGGCATAGGCTAGCCTAGCAGTTCAGAAATCGAAGGCCAGCGGCAGCTATAACGCCAGTGTCGCGCGCGGCGGCGAAAGCCTAGCAGTTCAGAAATCGAAGGCCAGCGGCAGCTGTAGCGCGCGGGAATCGCTCGCGGCGCCTAGCCTAGCAGTTCAGAAATCGAAGGCCAGCGGCAGCCGTCTTTGTTGTCGTGGACTTTTGAGCGCTAGCCTAGCAGTTCAGAAATCGAAGGCCAGCGGCAGCTGAAGACGGACTGGCGCACCTGTTCCAGGCAGCCTAGCAGTTCAGAAATCGAAGGCCAGCGGCAGCAGGCCCGCGCTTTTCCCCCCGCCTCGCCCGAGCCTAGCAGTTCAGAAATCGAAGGCCAGCGGCAGCATTAAGGGAGCCGACAGGTTCCGCGCATCCAGCCTAGCAGTTCAGAAATCGAAGGCCAGCGGCAGCGTCGGTCGCATCGGCCCACGGTGGTTTCCCAGCCTAGCAGTTCAGAAATCGAAGGCCAGCGGCAGCAGCGCCGCCTTCTGGCCTAGGGCCACCGCCAGCCTAGCAGTTCAGAAATCGAAGGCCAGCGGCAGCCCGACCGGCGCGCGGTGTGCGCCGGGGCGGAGCCTAGCAGTTCAGAAATCGAAGGCCAGCGGCAGCTAAACGCGAACGAGGTCCACGCGCTTGCCAAGCCTAGCAGTTCAGAAATCGAAGGCCAGCGGCAGCGACGACTTCGTGTTCTCGACCAAGGCCGCCAGCCTAGCAGTTCAGAAATCGAAGGCCAGCGGCAGCCCGTTCACGATCAGAGGCGCGCCTGGCATGAGCCTAGCAGTTCAGAAATCGAAGGCCAGCGGCAGCACCCATCCCCGCCGCCCGCCGCCGATGCGCAGCCTAGCAGTTCAGAAATCGAAGGCCAGCGGCAGCTTGCGGACGTTGCCACGGTTTACGGGGCGTGACATCCCCGCCGGACTTGTCAGACTGGCGCCATATGCGTTGATCGGGTGGAGCGCCGGCACATGAGCACCTATGCGGGGATCGAGATAGGCGGCACCAAGACCCTGGTCGGGTTCGGCCGTGGACCGGACGATCTGGGCGACTGCGTCCGTATCGAAACCACCACGCCTGAGGCGACCCTGGGCGCCGTCGTCGAGGTGCTGAAAGGCCAGGCCGGCGCGGGCGGGCTGGCCGGAATCGGCGTCGCCAGTTTCGGTCCCGTTCGCGTGGCGGCCGACGCGCCGGATTACGGACGCATCCTCCGAACGCCCAAGCCCGGATGGTCCGACGCCGACCTGCTGGAGCCGCTCCGACGGTTCGGCGCGCCGATCAGCCTGGCCACCGACGTCGGCGGCGCGGCCCTGGCCGAGGGCCGATGGGGGGCGTGCAAAGGACTGGACGACCACGTCTACGTCACCGTCGGAACGGGCGTCGGCATGGGCGTGGTGGCCAATTGGCGTCTGGTTCATGGCGCGCTTCACCCGGAGGCCGGCCATATGTCGGTCCGCACCGCCGCCCACCCCGATCCGTTCGCCGGCGTCTGTCCTTTCCACGGCGACTGTCTGGAAGGCCTGGTGTCCGGTCCCGCCATCGCCGCGCGTCTGGGGCGGCCGGGCGAGAGCGTAGGCGAGGACGATCCGGTCTGGGACGTCGTCGCCGGCCATCTGGCCCAGATGGCCGCCAATCTGACCTATGTGCTGGCGCCGCGCCGGATCGTCATCGGCGGCGGGGTCGGGGGCGCCGAACATCTTCTGGCGCGTGTGCGCCGAGCCTTGGTCGACCGGCTTGGCGGCTACCTGCCGCACCTCGACGACCCTACCGCCCTGAATGCCTACATCACCGCGCCGGGACTGGGCGGCCGCGCGGGCGTGCTGGGCGCCCTGATCCTGGCGCAAGACGGCGCATGAGCGTTCGAGCGGCGCCTGCTGGCGCCATGTCGATGACCGCCGGTCCTGGTGGCTGAAGCGTTCGAGCGCTCAGCCGCCGTCTTGCCAACCGTCCGGACCTAACGCGCATGGCGAGCCTAGGGCGTCAGAAGCCCGGCGGCGGATGCCGTCTTGACCGTGAGGCCCGCCGCTTCCACGAAACGGAGGTCTGTTGTTCCGAAGTATTCGCGCTGGTTCGTGGCGCACCAGTCGGTCGTGACGATGCGGACGGGATCGACCGTGGGCGCTATCGTCGAGGCGTAGAGGAAGTCTCCGCTGCGATCGGCCAGAGGCATCGGGCGGTCCTGGTTGGCGTGGGCCATGAAACTGTCGAACTGGGCGCGCGGGACGCTGGCCAGCATCAGCTTGCCGTCGAAACGAACGATGGAATCGAAGACGTAGCGGCTGACCGGTCCGGCGGGAACGCCCGTGCCCAGGGTGGTGTGGCCGATGAAGCCGGCGTCTGCGCCGGCGACCTTGGCGAGGCCGGCGGCGACGCTTCTGCCGGTATCGCCCAACGACAGGGCGCGCGGGCTGGTCCCCAGAATGACCCGCTCCTCTTCGGTCAGGTTGGCGGCAAGGGTGTCGGCGATCAGGTCCGCGAGGGCCGGAGAAGCAGGGGCGTTCAAGGCGATGGGAAGGGATCGGGCCATGACCGAGCCGTCGGAAAGGAACTCCGCCACCGTATAGGCGGCGGTCCAGGAGCCGGTGTGGACATAGGCGCTGCGGCCCTGGCGGTGCTGGAACAGCAGGTGATTGTGGCCGCCGACCATCAGGCCGCCGTCGGGCAACAGCGGCAGGATGTCCCGATCCGCGGCCACCCCGGCGTGGCTCATGACCATGACCAGATCGGCGCCGGCCAGATTGTCGGCCAGATTCGCCCTGGCCCAGTCGGGGGCGGCGGGGATCGCCAGTTGCTCACGCGAGGCTTTGGGATAGGTGGTCAGCGAATTGGTCGCCATGCCCACGACCCGCAGCGACCTTCGGCCGAAGGGCAGGGTCGTGGAGGGTTCGGCATAGCCGGCGCCCGTGCGCGTATCGCCGATGGTGCTGACGACATGAATCCCCAGACCCTCCATCCGGTCGACAACTTCGGCGAGATCCGGCGTCAGGTCGTTGTCGTGGTTGCCCAGGTTGAACACCGTCGGCGCGATCGCCGGCAAGGCCCTGAGGAAGGCCCAGTCCGCCGCGCCGCCCGACCGCACCGCGACGACATTGCCATGTTCGAAGATGTCGCCGTCGATCGCGATGACATGGGGGACGGGGTTGGAGCGGACTTCGGTTTCGAAGGCGGCTAATAGCTGCGCGGTCCGCTCATAGGCGGAATGCATGTCGGAAACGGCCAACACGCGACCGACGACATCGGCCTGTTTCATGCCGACCAATCCTGGCGCGAACACCGACGCTCCGGCGAGTTGCAGGAGCCGGCGACGGGAAGGCGTCACGAAAGGCATACGCGATCCAAAACCATGTCTGAAAAAGAGGGCGGAACGGACTCACGCACGCGTTCAACTTCGCATTTCGGCGCGTCCGACACAATGCGAGCCGGTCGGATGCGCGCCGTCCAGCAGCAAATTGTCCCGCCGGTGTGGCCGCGTCTTGAAAGGTTCAAGAAACACGCCCGCTCTGTGCTGGCGGTCGGCGAGGCGAAGCTTTACGGCGTCGCGCGACAACGCCTCCCCAAGTCGCCAAGGAAATCTCGCCCATGCTTCGCCAAGCCCTCCTGGCCGCCACCGTCAGCGGCATCGCCCTGCTGAGCGCCGGCTCGGTTTTCGCCCAGACGGCGGACGCCGCCGCAGAACCGACCGGCGTCGATGACATCGTCGTCACCGCCCAGCGTCGCAGCGAGAACATCCGTGAGGTGCCCTTCGCCGTCACTGCGCTGAGCCCTCAGACCCTGCAGGAGGTTTCGGCCGGCGGCGCCGACATCCTGTCGCTGTCGGGGCGCGTGCCCAGCCTGCAGGTCGAAAGCTCGAACGGCCGCTATGCGCCGCGCTTCTACATCCGCGGCCTGGGCAATGTGGACTTCGATTTCACCGCCTCGCAGCCGGTGTCGGTCGTGCTGGACAATGTGGTTCTGGAAAGCGTCTATCTGAAAGGCTTCCCCCTGTTCGACGTGCAGCAGTTGGAAGTGCTGCGCGGACCGCAGGGCACGCTGTTCGGCCGCAACACCCCGGCCGGCGTGGTCAAGATCGACACCGTCAAGCCGTCGGACGAGTTCACCGGCTTCGGCTCGCTGACCTATGGCAACCTGGGCTCGACGCGCGCCGAGGCGGCCGTCACCCTGCCGGCGTCGGACACGCTTCAGGTGCGCGGCGCCATTCTGTGGAACCACCGCGACGACTGGGTGAACAACGCCTACAACCCCTCGTTCGCCAACCCCGACAAGGATGACCTGGGCGGGTTCGACGATCTGGCCGCACGCGTCCATGTCGCCTGGACCCCGACCGATCGCCTGTCGACCCTGCTGACGTTGCAGGCCCGCGACTATGACGGCACCGGCACGATGAACCGCGCCAACGCCCTGACCAAGGGCTCCAACAAGCTGAACGACAACTTCGACCGTGACACCGTCTATTACGACGGCGGCCGCAACAACTTCCAGAAGCAGAAGACGACGTCCGAGTCGCTGCAGGTCGCCTATGACTTCGGTCCCGCGACCCTGACCGGCATCGTCGGCTCCTATCAGGGCTGGTCGCAGGGCGATGGCGACATCGACGGCGGCGTGGCCTCGGCCCCGGCGACGGCCTCCTACAAGACGCCGTTCAACTCCGAGACCGGCACCCTGTCCAGCGACCTGCTGCAGAACACCTATGAACTGCGACTGGCCTCGAACGGCGACGGCCGGTTCGGCTGGCAGGTCGGCGCTTTCTACTGGGACGAGCGCTTCAACCTGGTCAGCGGCACCTTCAACGGCGTCGGCGGCGTGCAGCCGACCCGCGTGACCGACATCGTGCAGAAGTCCGATTCGTGGTCGGTGTTCGGCCAGGGCAGCTACAAGGTGACGGACGCCTTCAAGGTGACGGCGGGCGTCCGCTACACCGACGACAACCGCCACTACAACGGCCAGATCGTGCTGGGGAACGGCGCGGGCGGCACGGGCGCAGTCTCGGTCGGCGATCAGCAGGTCAGCTGGGACGTCAGCGCGCTCTATCAGGTCAACGACGATCTGAATCTGTTCGCCCGCGTGGCCAAGGGCTATCGCGGCCCATCGATCCAGGGGCGTAACCTGCCCGTCCTGACCACGGCGAACTCCGAAACCGTCATGTCCTACGAAGCCGGGCTGAAGGCGCGGATGATGGACGGCCGGGCGCGCTTCAACGCCACCGCCTATGTCTATGAAGTCAGCGACATGCAGTTCACCGCCATCGGCGGCGCGGACAACTCCAACCGCCTGATCAACGCCAAGAAGGGCGAGGGCTACGGCCTTGAGCTGGATGGCGACATCTATCTGGGGGCGGGCTTCAGCCTGGCGGCCGGCGGGGCCTGGAACCACACCGAGATCAAGGACAAGGATCTGCTGGTCGCGATCTGCGGCTCCAACTGCACCGTCACCGATCCCATCGTCATGGTCGGCACGACGCGTCGCGCCGCCATCGACGGCAACCCCTTCCCGCAGGCGCCGGAATACACCGCCAATCTGACGCTGAACTACGTCCGGCCGCTGGGCGCCGATACCGAACTGTTCGCCTCGACCGACTGGGTCATGCAGAAGAACTTCAACCTGTTCCTCTATGAATCGGTCGAGTTCATGGAGGATACGGCGTTTGAAGGCGGCCTGCGCGCGGGCTGGCGCGACTTGAGCCGCGGCATCGAGGCCGCCGCCTATGTTCGCAACATCACCGACGAAGCGAACGTGATCGGCGGCATCGACTTCAACAACCTGACCGCCTTCGTCAACGAACCGCGCACCTACGGCGTTCAACTGACCAAGCGTTTCTGATCTGCACAAGTCGAGGCGTCGATCCGCGAGGGGGGCGACGCCTGGGCGCCGCCAGCGTTCATGGGAGATTGCTTCCCACAGCATGGGCCGGCGCGGTTGGCTTCGACGGCCTTCCCCTATTTGAAACCAGGCCGCCGTTCTCATAGCGAGGACGGCGGTTTTCAATTGGGCCGACCTGGGATTCGAATAGCCGCCGCTGTTCGCGTTTGGTCGTCTACGGACCATTCTTGACCGGGCGGACGCATCAGCTTCATTCCAGCTTCACCGCTCTGTCGCGCATGCGGCGCATAGGGAAGCTAACCGGAGACCCTTCGATCAAGATGGGGATTCCGATGATGGTTCGCGGCGCGATGAAGCGTGGTCTTCTGGGGGCGAGCGCCCTCGTCGGCGTCTGGGGCGCCGCGACGGCGGCCTCGGCCCAGGAAGCCGCCGAGGCCAGCCAGGTCGACGACATCGTCGTGACCGCCCAGTTGCGCGAACAGAAGACCATCGACGTGCCGTTCGCCCTGACCGCCTATTCGGGTCAGTTCCTGCAGGATCTGGGCGTGCAGGAATTCGACGCCCTGTCGGCCTTCGTGCCCGGCTTCCTGGTGCAGAACCAGTCGCCGAACAATCCGGGCTTCGTGATGCGCGGCATCACCTCGGACAGCGGCGCGGCGACGGCCGAACCGCGCGTGTCGGTGTTCCAGGACGGGGTGTCGATCTCCAAGTCGCGCGGCTCCTATGTCGAACTGTTCGATATGGAGCGGATCGAGATCGCCAAGGGGCCGCAGTCGACCCTGTACGGACGCGGCGCCCTGATCGGGGCGGTGAACCTGGTTCAGAACCGCGCCCGCATCGGCCGCACCGAAGCCTATGCCCAGGCCGAGGCCGGCAATCAGGGCTATCGCATGGTCGAGGGCGCGCTGAACCTGCCGGTCGGCGACACGGCGGGCCTGCGTCTGTCCACACGGATGAAGACGCGCGACGGATTCGTCGACAACCTGCTGGGCGGCGACGACTACAACTCCATCCAGACCAAGGCTTTCCGCCTGTCGGGCGCCTGGGCGCCGACAGATGCGATGCGTTTCGACCTGATCGGCAACTATCAGACGGACAAGGCGTCGGGCACCTCATTCAAGTCCATCGCCTATTACCCGGCCGATCCGAACACCGGCGCGGTGCTGGGCGGCAAGAATCCGTGGGACGGTGCGGCCCTGACGCGCGGCGCTGACTTTGACGGCGGCAAATCGCTGGGCCTGAGCCGCGAGGTCTGGGGCGTGACGGGCCTGGCCCGCTTCGACCTGAACGCCGCCCTGCGCCTGAACTCGACCACGGCCTACCGCCAGTTCAAGAACTATGAGACCTTCGACGCCGATGGCGTGTCGCTGCCCCTCCTGACCGTCGCCGAGGACACCTACGGCGAGCAGTGGAGCCAGGACCTGCGCCTGAGCTATAACAACGGCGGGCGGCTCAGCGGCTTTGTCGGCGCGGGCTGGTTCCATGAGAAGGGGTATCAGCGCACGCCGACCCAGTTCGACGAGCGTTTGGCGCTGGTGCAACTGGCGGGCCTCCTGGATGGCGCACCTGGCGTGGTCGGCGACAAGACTTTGCCCATGACGGCCTATCCGACGCTGGCGGGTCTGGCGCTGGGCGGCCTGTTGACGCCGTTGGGCGCGGGCGCTTTCGCCGCTCCCATCGCCGCCAACCTGAAGGCGGCGCATATCGAGACGCCGATCAACAACTCGGACCTGACGTCCTATGACGTCTTCGCCGACGTCACCTACGCCCTGACCGACCGATTGGAGGTTTCGGGCGGCGTCCGCTACACCCGCGACGACAAGACCACTGGCTTCGCCAGTTCGGTCCAGAGCCGCTCGGTTCTCGGCGGCCTGTTGGGCGTGCAGGCCTTGGGTGCGCAGGCTCAGGCCTTGGCCCAGGCTGGAAACCTGGCTGGCGCCGCAGCGATTCAGACACAGATTGGTCAGCTTCTTCAGGGGCTGGCGACGCCGGGCGCGGCCAACCTGCCGCTGGCCAGCGGATTGCCCCTGTTCGGCCTGACGGCCCAACCGACGACGAACAACGGCGACTTCTCCTATCTGGACAGCAAGGATGACGGCGTGACCTGGCGTCTGACGGCGCGTTACGCCCTCTCCGATGACGCCAACATCTACGCCAACTATGCGCGCGGTCGTCGCCCGGAGGTGATCAGCGCCTCCGGCCCGTCGGCGCCGGGCGGCGCGGCCCGCTTCACGCCGGTCGCCGCCGAGACGGTCGACAGCTATGAGATCGGCGCCAAGGCCGCCTTGCTGGACCGCCGCCTGCGTGTCGACGGCGCGGTCTTCCTGTACAACTACGAAAACTTCCAGACCACGGTGCAGCAGGGGACCCTGTTCGTCTCGACCAACGCTGGCGAGGCCAAGTCCTATGGTTTTGAAGGCCAGGCCAACTTCACCGTTTCTTCGAACCTGGACCTGTTCGCCACCTACGCCTTCAATCATTCGCGGTTCGAGAACGGCCTGTACGAAGGCAATCACTTCCGCCTGTCGCCCGACCATATGGCCTCGTTCGGCGCGGTCTGGCGTCTGCCGGTCGCAGACGGCGCCATCGAGGTTCAGCCGACCTACACCTGGCAGTCGAAGGTCTTCTTCGATGACGATAACGACATTCCCGCGCTGCAGAAGGGCCACTTCGTCCCCGATCTGGCCCAGGACGAATATCAGGACGCCTATGGCCTGCTGAACCTGCGCATCCGTTATGCGCCGTCGTCGCAGAACTGGGGTGTGGAAGCCTTCTGCGAAAATATTCTGGATGAGAAATACATCAAGGATGCGGGCAACACGGGTGACGCCCTGGGGATGCCGACCTTCATCGCCGGTCGGCCCGCCTCCTACGGCCTCGTGTTCAAGCTGAAGCTCTGAGACAATCGATGACTCTGGATCGCCGCAGTCTTCTGGGCCTGATCGGGGCGGGCGCCGCCACGCCCGCCGTGGCCAAGTCGGCCAACACCGGCAAGGTCGCCTTCCTGCATGGGGTAGCCAGCGGCGATCCGGGGTCGCACTCGGCCGTTTTCTGGACGCGCGTGACGCCTGAAACGGGCGCGGGCGGCGATGTCGCAGTCGCGCTGGAGGTCGCGCGCGATGACGCCTTCCGCGATGTCGTACGCCGCGTGTCCAATCTGAAAGCGGGCGCCGAGCGCGATTTCACCGTCAAGCACGAACTGGACGATGCGGTTCTTCGTCCAAATACGGAATATTTCTATCGGTTCGCCGCCAATGGCGTCACCTCGCCGGTCGGCCGGGTGCGGACCCTGCCGCAAGGTCAGACGCCGGACGTGGTTCTGGCGGTGGTGTCGTGCCAGCTTTATCCCGGCGGCCTGTTCAACGCCTATGACGCCATCGCCCGGCAGGATCGGGTCGATGCGGTCGTGCATCTGGGCGACTACATCTACGAATACGGCGCGGCGGCGGGCGACTACGGCATGGATCATGGGACGCGGCTGAACCGCATCCCCGAACCGCCGCACGAGATCGTCACCCTGGCCGACTACCGGGCGCGCCATGCCCAGTACAAGACCGATCCCGATCTGCAGGCCGCCCATGCGCGGGCGCCCTTCATCTGCGTCTGGGACGATCACGAGGTGGCCAACGACACCTGGAACACCGGCGCGCAGAACCATCAGCCCGAGAGCGAGGGCGACTTCAGCGTTCGCAAGGCTGCAGCCTTGCGCGCCTACTATGAATGGATGCCGATCCGCGAGGCGCGGCCGGGCGCCCTGAAGCAGGCCATCCAGCGGACCTTCCACTTCGGCGATCTGGCCAGCCTGATCATGGTGGAAACCCGGTTGCAGGGGCGGACCGAACAACTGGACTACACCCGGGATTTGACGTTCAAACCCGGGCCGGACGGCAAGCCGGTTCCTGACGTCGAGGCCTTCATGGCGAAGCGGGCCGATCCTTCGCGCGATCTGATGGACGACGCCCAGAGAGGCTGGCTGCAAGGCGAACTGCGGGCTTCGCGTGAGGTTGGGCGTCCGTGGCAGGTGCTGGGCAACCAGGTGGTGATGGCGCAGGTCGCCGGTCCCAATGTGGCGGACATGATGCCGCCGGAGGCTGTGCAGGGCTTTCTCGCGGGCCTGCCGGAAAGCGTGCGGGCGGAGGTCGCCCTGTCGGTCGAGCTGTTTCGCCTCGGCATGCCGTTCAACCTCGACGCCTGGGACGGTTATCCGACGGCGCGCGAACGCCTGTATCGGGCCTTCAAGGCGGCGAACGTCCAGCCCATCGTCCTGGCGGGTGACAGCCATGCCTTCTGGGTCAATGATCTGAAGGATGACGCCGGGGAGCGCCGCGCGGTGGAGTTTGGAACCAGTTCGATCTCCAGCCCCTCGCCCGGCGACGCGATCGGCGGCGGCTTCCCCCTGGGCCAGCTTCTGACGGCGACCAATCCGGAGGTCGTCTTCTGCGACCAGTCGGCCAAGGGTTTCATCCTGCTGACCCTGGACCGGACGACGGCGAAGGCCGAACTGACCGCCGTCTCGACCATACTGGCCAAGCCCTATGAGACGCGGGTGCTGAAGTCCTGGCAGGTGACGCGCGACGTCGCGGGCCTCACGGCGCCGGTCGAAGTCTGACACCTCAAAACACAGGCTTGGTTCGCCCGTCACCCGCCCTGGCGGCTCCAATTAATCTCTGTAATTAAGGGCCGGGGCGCGGTCGCCGAGGAGGGCGTGGTAGTGGAAGTCCGGGCCGCGGCGACGTTCGAATTCGGTCTTGGCGGCGGCGACTGTCTCGGGGCTCTGGAACAGTTCGGCGGTGGTCAGGGCCAGGGTCTTGGCCGCCAGATGCGCGCCCTTCAGGCCGATGGAAGAGCCCGCCGCCACCACGTTCTGCCAGCTGTGGCCGGCCGATCCTGGCACGAAGGTAGCCGTGGACAGGCCGACCGTCGGCGTGACCCAGGACACGTCCGAAACGTCGGTCGAGCCGCCGAAATCGCCGCCGATCACCGCCGGCTCGATCTCCCCTACGCTGGACAGCGGAGGCTTGGAGGCCAGGGTCTTCTGGATTTCCGTGGCCAGGGCGATTTCTTCCGGTGTCCAGGTGATGCCGCCGACGGCATGTAGATTGCGGTCCATGACCGTCATCAGGGCTTCGTTCGGCAGCATGGAATAGACGCCGCCGATGGCCTCGAACTCGACCCGCGTGCCGGTGCCGAGCGCGGCGCCGTCGGCCGCCTTCTTCACTCGCTCCAGCACATCGCGGACGATTTGCGGATCGGTATGGCGGACATAGTAGTAGCTTTCGGCGAAGGCCGGGACGACGTTCGGCGCGCGGCCGCCGTCGGTGATGACATAGTGGATGCGGGTGCGGTCGGGCACGTGTTCGCGCATCAGATTGACCATGGCGTTCATGGCCTCGACCGCATCCAGGGCCGAGCGGCCCTTGTCCGGCGCGGCGGCGGCGTGGGCGGCGGTGCCGTAGAAGCGGAACTTGCCCGAGACATTGGCCATGGTGTCGCCCTGGCGGGCGCTGTTGACGTCGCCGGGGTGCCAATGGACGGCGACGTCCACGTCGTCGAACAGGCCGTCGCGGACCATATAGACCTTGCCCGATCCGCCCTCTTCGGCGGGGGTGCCATAGACGCGCAGCTCGCCCTTGATGTTGTTGGCGGCCATCCAGTCCTTGACCGCGATGGCGGCCTGGACCGAGGCGGCGCCGAACAGGTTATGGCCGCAGCCGTGGCCGGCCGGGGCGCCGGCCGACTGCTGCACCGGGCTGAGGGTCTGGGACAGGCCGGGCAGGGCGTCGTACTCGGCCAGGATGGCGATGACCGGCCCATCACCGGACTTGTAGCTGGCCAGGAAGGCGGTGGGCTCGCCCGCTATTCCCGGGGTGATGGTGAAGCCCGCATCGCGAAGCTGCCCCTGAAGAAGGGCCGTGCTTTGGGTCTCCTGATAGCCCAGTTCCGCAAACTTCCAGATTTCCAGCGCCGCATGGTCCAGCGCGGGCTCGTTGCGCTCGACCGTGGAGACGATCTGGCGCTGGGCTTCGGGCGACAGTTCGGCGGCGGCCGCAGGGGCGGCGAAACCGGCCAGGGCGGCGGCCAGCGTCAGGGCGCGTATCGAAACGGGCTTCATCGAGGGGAACTCCGGAAACTTGGTAGGGAAGGCGGAAGGCGACGGCCCTCCGCCTCTTTGGGAGATTTTCAGAAGGTCTTGCGCAGGCTGACGTACCAGTATCGGCCATAGGGCTGATACACGGTGCCGACATACCCCGCGGCCGAAAGGGGCGGCTGCTCGTCGGTGAGGTTGCGCACGCCAAGGCGGACCGATGTGTCGGAAAGCATGCCTTGGTCGAACTGGTACTCGGCGTAGAGGTTGGCCGTAAGGGTCGAATCCACCGTCCAGTAATCGCCGGCCGAGTTGACCAGGCTGCTGTCGTACAGCGACGAAATATACTGGCTGAAGGCCCCGACCGTCAGGTTCTGATAGCGCCAGCTTCCGGACAGGGACCACTTCCATTCCGGACGGCCCAGGTCGTTGATCAGGTCGCCCATCCGGCCGCCGAAGGTGATGGAGGCGGGAATGGCGCCGGCGTCGCGCGCGGCCTGCAACTCCTGCATGGCTGGCGACATTTCGAGATAGTATTTGATCAGGTGCGAGACGTTCAGGTTCAGGCTGAAATCCCCGACCCGCGTGCCGCGCAGGTTCCACATCACGCCCAGGTCCAGCCCTTCGACCGTCTGAGGCTGCTGGTTGCTGTAGGCGTCGGTGATGTACTGCACCTCGCCCACCGGGGTCAGGCCGGTGCCGGCGAAGATGGCCTGGTCCGCCGCTGTCGGATCGGCGCGCACGACATTGGGGTTGGAACTGCCGTTCTTGCGCAGCAGATAGTCCAGGATCAGAGCGTTCTGGCCGCGGAACAGGCCGACCATGCCGCTTTGTTCGACCTTCCAGAGATCGGCCGTGACGGTGAAGTTGCCCAGTTGTTCAGGCAGGAAGCGCGGCTGGATCACCACGCCGACCGAGGTGGTTTCGGACTCCTCGGGCTGCAGGTTCGGATTGCCCGAGCGCCGTTCGGCCGTCAGCTTGCGGACGTGGGTCTGGGTGGCGTTGGCCTTGTCGGCGAAGGTGTTGGGAATCTGCGACACGGTGCTGGCGCCGCATTGGTTCATATTGGTGATGGCGCCGCGACGCAGCAGGGCCTCGCAGTAGATATAGTCGTTGGAGCTGTTCGAACGCGTGATCACGGTGGCGTTGATCTGCTCCAGGTTGGGCGCGCGGAAGCCCTGGGCCCATGAGGCGCGGATGCGGAACCCGTCCACGATGTCCCAGGCGCCGGCGATCTTGGGCTTGGCCACGTCGCCGAAGTCCGAATAGTTCTCGAACCGGCCCGCCAGTTGAACCTCCAGATTATGCACCAGAGGGATGTTCATCTCGGGCGAGACGAGGGGGGCGGCGACCTCCAGATAGGCCGAGAAGACGTCGCGCTCGCCGTAGGTGTCGGGGTTCTCGGACGAGTTGATCAGGTCGCTGTAGGTCGCGCCCGACTTGTCGGTGTAGCGGATCGTGCCGTCGATGCGGCTGTCGCGGTCGTCCAACTGGCTTTCGGTGCGGAATTCGATGCCCGCCGCCAGGCCGACGGGACCCGCGGGCAGTTGGAAGACGTCCGGGCGCGAAATCTTGAAGTCCCACAGGCCCAGTTCGGTCTTGGTCTTGCGCACCATGTCCACGCGGATGGCGTCCAGCGCCGCCTGGTTGGACGGGGTGGAATCGCCAAAGCGCGGATTGGCCGGATCGCCGCCGTTGAAGAAGTTGTAGGCGTCAGGCGTCGACTTGGCGGCCCACTCGGCCAGTTTGGTCGTGGAGATGTTGTCCGACACGTCCTTGGCCGACGCCTCCGACCAGACCAGGGCCGACTCCCAACGCCAGCCGCGCCAGTCGCCGCGCAGCCCGCCTAGGATGCGGTACTGTTCGTTGGTGACATCGACGTTGATCGGTCCCATGTCGTTGAAGCGATAGCCGGTCAGACGAACATCGCGCTGGAACGGGTTGTAATAGTTGGTCCCCGGAATGGTCATGACCACCGACGACAGGGTGTTGATTGGCGCCTGACGGGCGTGGGACTGGGCGCGATAGCCCCCCAGTTCTCCGAAGAACTCCACCGCGTCGTTGATCTTGTAACGACCGGTCAGGAACAGGTTGTAGCGGTCGATTTCGGGAACGACGGTCAGGTCTTCTTGGGCCGTATCGGCCAACAACGACGGGTCGATGTTGGTCGTCTTCTTCAGGCACAGGCCGTTAGCCAGGGCGGCGGCGCAGCCGCTGAGCGTCGACGGCTGGATGGTGAAGGTGGTGAAGCCCGTCACCGCGCCATAGCTGGCCGAGCCGCTGGCCACCGTGAACTGGCCCCAGGGCGTCAGGGACGACAGGCCGTTCAGGCCCGAATTGTTCTCGAAGCCGGTCCCGGCGAACAGCGGGCGTTTGTCGTCCGAGGCCGTATAGGGTTGCTCCAGCGTAGTCAGTTCGCTGCGATGGTCGTAGTTGAAGAAGGCCGAGATATTTCCGCGCCCCTCGGCGATATCCTGACCGCCGTAGAGCGAGAAGTTGAACTCGCGCAGGCCCGTACCCTCGGCGCCGCCGTACTGGCTGGAGACGGTCCAGTCGGTCATGTCGTCGCGCAGCACGGTGTTGACCACGCCCGCCACCGCGTCCGCGCCATAGATGGCGGCGGCGCCGTCGCGCAACACCTCCAGACGCTTCAGGCCCGACACCGGAATGGCGTTGGTGTTGTAGGTCAGGACCGGCACCAGATGCTCGTTGGCCTGGGACGTCGGGTGGCCCACGACGCGGCGGCCGTTCAGCAGGACCAGGGTGTTGCCGATGCCGAGGTTGCGCAGATTGACCGAACCCGTGTCGCCGCGCGCCGAGTTGGAGGAGGCCGGCAGATAGGCGGAGTTGAACGTCACGTCGCCCATCTGGGGGATGGAGCGCAGCAGTTCGTCGCCGGACGATGCCGCCGTCGCCAGGATCTGCTCTTCGCCGATGACCGTGACGGGCAGGGCCGCCGTCACCTTGGCGCCCCGGATCTGGGAGCCGACCACCACGACCTCGTCGACTTCGGCGGGTTGCGGGTCCGCCGCCTCCTGCGCAACGGCGGCGGTGGCGGCCCCGAACAGAGCCGTCGTGGCCAACATGGCCGTCTTCAGGCTGCGGTGAGCGAAGGTTGCACGCATGGTCTTGTCATCCCCGGTTTCTGATCATCGAACTCGGCATCCCCCGACGTTCATGCGACGCGTGATAGACGCGCCCCTCCCAAGAAGGACGGTCACAGACGAGACGCCGCGCCCAGGACTAGAAACCGCCACAATGACAACGTCAACCGCTAAGGGTCAAAATTTACATGTGATGCATATTTAGAGCAAAATAATCACCGGTTGTGCGCCTTGAATCAAGGCATGACGCAATGCTATCGCTGACAGTGTATTTTGTTTCGGCTGGTTGGGGCCGGTCGCAGTCGCCCTGGGGGAGTTGTCCGTGCGTTCACAGATGAGGTTTGCGGCCGTCGCGATCGCTGCGCTTTTGGCAGGCTGGCCGGCCCTGGCCCAGGAGACGTCGGCCCCGGTTCGGCCTGCCACGGGCAGCGGCGGGGACATTGTCGGCTACGGCCAGATTCACAGTCCGCTCGTCGGACGTGGCGGGATGGTGGTCAGCCAAAGCGACCCCGCCACCCGGGTCGGCGTGGACGTGCTGAGGCGCGGCGGCAATGCGGTGGACGCCGCCATCGCCGTGGCCTTCGCCGAGGCCGTGACCCTGCCGCGCGCCGGCAATCTGGGCGGCTCTGGCTATATGGTCGCGCACATGGCGGCGACGGCGGATCGACCGGCTCAGGATATCGCCATCAATTATTATGGCGTGGCCCCGGCCGCGACGACGCCCGAGCTTCTGCTCGGGGCCGACGGCAAGTTCGACCGCTCCAAACCTTCGGGCTTCATCAACGTCGCCGTGCCCGGCACCGTCATGGGCATGTGGGAGGCGCACCGGCGTTTCGGTTCCATGCCCTGGGCCGATCTGATCGCGCCCGCCATTCGTCTGGCCGAGGACGGTTATGTTCTGTCGGACGGCGAAGCGGACGCCACCGCCGGCCGCGCGCGCGTTCTGGCCACGGACCCCGGCGCGCGCGAAGCCTATCTGAAGCCGGACGGCACACCCTATCGGGCGGGCGAGGTCTTCCGTCAGCCCCTGCTGGCCGAAAGCCTGCGCAAGGTGGCGCGCGGCGGGGCCGACGAATTCTATCGGGGCGAGTTGGCGCGTCAGATCGTGGCGGGCGTTCAGGCGCGGGGCGGGGTCATCACCCTGGCCGACATGGCGGCCTATCGCGCCGATGTGTCCGAGCCGATCTGGGGCAGCTATCGCGGAAACCGCATCGCCTATATGCCGCCGACCGCCTCGGGCGTCAGCGTCGCCGAGGCGCTGAACCTGCTGGAGCATTTCGACCTGAAGGCCATGGGCTGGGGCAGCGTCGACAGCCTGCACCTGATTTCGGAGGCGATGAAGATCACCTCGTCCGACCGACGGCTGATCGGCGGAGCGCCGCAGTGGAACGCGCCGGCCCACGGCCTGTCTAGCAAGGGTTACGCCGCCGAACGGGTGAAGCTGATCTCGCTGGAGCGTTCGCTGGGCGCCGACGACATCCCCGAGGGCAATCCCTATCCGTTCGAGAGCAAGGACACGACCCACTTCTCGGTGGCGGACGACCGGGGCAATGCGGTCTCGAACACCTACACCCTGTCCAACTCCTACGGCGCGCACGTCGCTCCGGTCGGGACCGGCATCCTGCTGAACAACAATCTGGACAACTTCGCTTGGGGCACGCGCGACCAGCCCAACTCGCCCGCGCCGGGCAAGCGGCTGGGTTCGACCATCACGCCGATGATCGTGTTCAAGGACGACAAGCCCTGGCTGGTCACGGGCACCCCAGGCGGCGGCTATATCATCGCCACCATGGTCCAGCTGATCTCCAACGTCATCGACCACGATCTGAACATCGCCGAGGCCGCCATGCGGCCGCGCCTGAACCAGGGCGGCGGCGACAGCCCGCTGGAGCTGGAAGGCGGTTTCTCGCCGGATGTGGAGCGGTTGCTGCGCGCGCGCGGTCATACGGTTCGGCCGTCCATGACCATGGGCAGCACCCAGTCGATCATGATCGAGGGCGACCGCTTCCTGGGCGCCGCCGACACGCGCCGGCCCGACGCCCTGGCGCTGGGCGTGCGTTAAGCGGCGGTTTGGGGAGGCGAGGATGCGCAAGGTTCTGATGGCGAGCGTCGCCGGACTAGTGCTGCTTTCGGCCGTTCCGGCGGCGGCCCAGACGAGTGCACGGACAGCCACCGCCCCGGCGCCCGCCGCCTGGCAGGAGGGGCTGTTCGCGGTTCGCGCCGATCCACAGAAGGGCAAGGTGACGGTTCGCCTGCCCGCGCCGGGCGCCGACGGTGTCCTGGCCCGCTATCTGTATCAGCCGGGTCTGTCGGCCGGGCTGGGCATGGATGGGGCGGGCCTGGACCGTTCGGGACTGGGCCAGGCGCAGATCGTGGCCTTTCGCAAGGTCGGCAACCGCGTCTTCGCCGCCTTCGAGAACGAGGATTTCCGCGCCCTGAACGCCGACGCCGATCAGGTGAACGCCGTCGCCGCCTCCTTTACTGCGCCCGTGGTCTGGTCCGGCGAGGTGATCGAGACGGCGCCCGACGGCGCGGTGACAGTCGATCTGTCGGGCTTCCTGGAGCGGGACGCGGTCAATGCGGTGGGCCGTCTGAAGCGCGCCAGACTGGGGACGTTCAAGCCCGCCCCGACCCTCGGCTTCATCGACACGGCCCGGACGCTGGTCTTTCCTGAGAACGTCGAGTTCGACACGGTCCAGACCTTCACCAGCGACGAACCGGCCGCCGAACTGTCGCGCGTCTCGCCCGAGGCGCGCGCCGTCACCCTGACGGTGCATCATTCCTTCATCCGCCTACCCGACGCGGGGTTCCAGCCCGTGCCGCACGATCCGCGCTCGGGCACCTCAGCGCAGATTCTGGTGACGGACTTCGCCGCCGATCTGGACCATCCGGTGGTCAGCCGCCTGGCCCGTCGCTTCCGGCTGGAGAAGACCGACCCGACCGCCGCCCGGTCGCCGGTGAAAAAGCCCATCGTCTTCTATGTCGACCGCGCCGCGCCGCCCGCCATCCGCCAGGCCCTGATCGAGGGCGGCAACTGGTGGGCCCTGGCGTTCGACCAGGCGGGCTATGTCGACGCCTTCCGGGTCGAACTGCTGCCCGAAGGCGCCAATCCTATGGATGCGCGCTACAACATCGTCTCATGGGTTCACCGCGAGACGCGCGGCTGGTCGACCGGAACCAGCGTCAACGACCCGCGCACCGGCGAGATCGTGCGCGGCGTGGTGCAACTGGGCTCGCTGCGCGACCGTCAGGACAAGATGATCTTCGAGGGGCTGGTCGGCGCCGACCGCAGCGGGACGGGGGGCGAGGACGACCCCGACCGCCTGGCCTATCAGCGCCTGCGCCAGCTGTCGGCGCACGAGATCGGTCACGCCCTGGGCATCGCCCACAACTTCGCCGCCTCGACGTTCGAGGGACGGGCCTCGGTCATGGACTATCCGGCGCCGTGGGTGATCGCGGACGGCGAGCGCCTAGACTTCAGCCGCGCCTACACCACCGGCGTCGGCGCCTGGGACCGATACGTGGTGAACTGGCTGTATGGCGATGCGCCGGGCCAGGACCCACAGGCGCGTCGCGCGGCCCTGGCCGCCGAGGCCCAGGCCAGGGGCTATCGTTTCGTCAACGACACCGACACCCGGCCGCTGGGCAGCCTGCAGCCCTATGGCGCGATGTGGGACAACGGCTCGGACGTGGTGGCAGAGTTCGCCAACACCCTGGCGGTGCGACGCATCGCCCTGTCGCGGTTCGGGCTGAACAACCTGCCGGCGGGCGCGCCGGCGGCGGACCTGCGACGCGTGGTCGTGCCCATCTATCTGTATCACCGCTATCAGACGACGGCGGTGGGGCGTCAGGTCGGCGGCGTGGACTATGCCTACGCCGTCAGCGGCGACGGACGCGAGCGGGCCGATCCCGTTCCTGCCGACCGTCAGCGCGCGGCGCTGGACGCGCTGATGCTGGCCCTGTCGCCCGAGACGTTGTACCTGCCGGATCGGGTGCTGGACCTGCTGTCGTCGGCCCAGTCGGGGGTGCCGGATCGCCAGACCGACATCGAACTGTTCGACGGCCGCACCGACGCGGTGTTCGACCCGTCCTCGGCGGCGGCGGCGGCGACCGAGCCGGTCTATGAAACCCTGCTGGCGCCGGAGCGACTGAACCGGCTGGTGGAGCAGCAGCGCCGCGACCCGTCGCAGCTGGGCCTGCAAGAGACGTTGGACCGCATCGCCCTGACAGTGGGGGCGGGCGGCGCTCTCAGCCCGCGTCAGGCCGAACTGCGCCGCGTGGCCCGCGCCCGCTACGCCGCCTATCTGGCCGCCCTGATCCAGGGCAAGGCCCTGTCATCCACGGCCCAGGGCGTGGTGCGCGACGCCGCCAACCGGTTCGGCGATCAGTTGAAGCGATGCCGGGGCGATCGAAACGAGACGGCCCAATGCGCCTATCTGGCCCAGGCCCTGACCGGACCCGTGGAGGGACTGAAAGCCCTCGGCGAGATCCTGCCGGTCGCCCAGCCCGTGCCGCCCGGCGCGCCCATCGGCGGCGGCGACTGGTATTGAAGCCGGTCAGTAGCAGTCGGGGTTGAAGCGCTCGGTTCCCGACCAGGCGCATTCGCCGCCGATGCAGTCGACCAGATTGCCGCCAAAGCGGTTCCGGGCGTGGTCGAACAGCTGAAACCAGCCGCCGTCGTCCCAGACGGCGGTCGGCATATGCATCGGCGCGGCGTGGGCGGTGTGGAAGCGCGCATACCACAGGCGCACATTGTTGCAGTTCATGCTCGCCAGCTTGCTGTGCCAGCCCACGCCCCATTCGCCGATGAAGACCGGCATGCCCCTGCCCACGGTCGAGGCCCAGTCGGCCATGGTCTGCATGGGTTTTCGGATGTCGTCGTCGGTCCAGGGGTCGGCGTAGTCGCCTTGGTTGTCGCCGGCGAAGGTCCAGGGATTGTAGTGGTGGAAGGTGGCCATGACATACGGATCCCGGCCGTCGCCGACCGCTTTCAGATCGGGCCATGTGCGGGCCATTTCATCGGCGCCGAACCACTGATTGCCGCCGATCACCACGATGCGATTGGCGTCGCGCGCGCGGATACGCTGATAGGCGCGGCCCGACATCTCGCGCACCGTCTCCGGCGCCATCGCCATTCCGCCGTCCAGGTGAGGTTCGTTCAGGATCTCGAAGATCAGCCGATGGTCGCGGTCGCCGAAGACGTCGGCGATGTCGGTCCAAAGCTGTTCCAGCACGTCGGCCCGGCCGTCCTGCTTCAACCGTTTTTCGTGATGGGCGTTCAGAACGACATAGAGGCCGGGCTGGGCCAGGGCGTAGTCGACGACCGCTTTCAGTTCCTTCAGACGCGGCTCATTGTGATCGATGCGCCCGGTCTGAGGGTCGGCCAGTGTCGAACCGTCGACATCCTCGGTCCAGGTGACAGGGATGCGCACGACGCGAAAACCGCGCGCATAATAGGCGTCGATCTTGGGCTTGGCTTCGGCCAGCGTCGTCGGATGCTGGCTGTTGTCGAACATCTGGCCCAGATTGAAGCCCTTGCCCATGGCGTCGGCGGCGGCTCGTGCGGTGGGGGGGCTCGCCTGCGCGGCGAAGGTCGGCGTGGCCCCGATCACCAGCAGGATCAGGAGGACTGGGAGGGGGAAAAGACGCATCGGCACGCTCCTTTCGGCCATGGCATAAAGCAAGCCGCCGCACCGCGACAACCGTTGGTCAGCGCACGCGCCGCACGCCGAGCACGGCGAGGCCGCCGACGACGGCGATGCCGGCCGAAAGGCCCATCAGCATAGGCCAGTCCTGCCGGTCGGCGCCGAGGGCCGTCAAGGCCAGGACCGGAGCCAGCACGGCCGGCAGGGTGTTGGTCAGGTTCATGATCCCCAGATCCCGCGCCGTATCGCGCCGCGACGGCAGGATTTGCGCCACCAGCGCCACGTCCACGGTCGTGTAGAGGCCGAAGCCGACGCCGTAGAAGGCGTAGCCGACCAGAGGTCCCGGCCATTGCGGCCAGAAGGCGAAGATCATCAGGCCGAAGCCCAGCAGCACGGAGGCCACGACGATGAACAGCTTGCGTCGGCCCAGGCGATCCGACGCCAAGCCTCCGACGAAGCCCGAGACCACCACCAGCAGGGTCGACAATGCGATGAGGCGGGCCAGCCCGCTTTCGACCGTCGATCCGGGAAACTGTTCGGCGTAACGCGCATGATCCGACAGATAGAACAGCATATAGGCGTTCACGACGCTCGCCGCGATCTGGAGGCAGAAGCGCGAGGCCCAGGCGAAGCCGAAGTCGATCGAGAGGATGGCGCGCGCAGCGGGCGGTTCAGCCGCCCCTCGGCGCGGCGAAGAGCCTGGGGGTTCGCGCCAGGCCAACACCAGCGGAACGACGCACGCCACAACCAGGACGCCGAGAAGCGTCAGCCGCGCGGCGGGTCCGCCGAACGGCGGCAGGGAGATCAGGACGCCGCCGGCTGCGCCCATCGGCGCCCCCAGACCAAGGAAGGCGGCCACACGACCCTTCTGCGCATCGGGAACCACATCGGCCAGGATGGCGGTCAGGGGCGCGAACATCAGGTTGAAGGCGAACTGAAACGTCATGACGCCGGCCAGGAGGGCAAGCGGCGACGGCGCAGTGGCGATCAGGCCGTAAGCAAGGATCACACCGGCAAGCCCAGCCAGAATCCACGGCCGCCGCCGGCCGAATCGCCCGCGTGTCCGGTCGCTGGCCCAGCCCGCCGCCAGATTGGCGACGCTGGCCGTAAGAGCGCCCCACAGCGAAACCAGGCTCAGCAGGCCGATCTTGTCGCCCGGCGCAAGAGCTTGCGCCTGAAGCGGCACGATCAGCGAGAGCAGGGGAACGAAGGCGATGAAGGCGCCGATATAGGCCGGCGTCAGGACCGCGACGAAGCCCGGCCCCACGCGACCCGCCGGCCGCATCTCAACCTCTGCACCTGTTCGCATGGGCGAACAGTGGCGATTGTCCCCGTCATCCGCGAGCGAATTGTTGCAAGACGACCGTCAAAGACAGCATACGGAAAGGGTCGGGCCGTCAGCGCGGACCGCGCCCGGGGAACGAAGGCGGCCATGGCGGCGACAATCTACGATGTTGCGGCTTTAGCCGGAGTCTCCATCAAATCGGTCTCGCGCGTGTTGAACCGCGAGCCAAATGTCAGTGCGGCGTTGCAGGCAAAGGTCCAGGCGGCCGTGGAGAGCCTGGATTATCGTCCCAATCTGTCGGCTCGAACCCTGGCGGGCGCGTCGTCCTATCTTATCGCCGCCTTCGTGGACGCCGAACTGACGCTGGAGCACTGGCGCAGCGGGCGCGGGAACGACTACCTCAGTCGTCTGGAATTCGGCGCCTTGGTCGAATGTCGCAAGGCAGGATATCACCTGCTGGTCGAACTGGTGGACTACGGCTCGCCCAGCCTGGAGGCGCGCCTGGTGTCGCTGTTGCGGGCGTTGAGGCCCGACGGCGTGCTGCTGACGCCGCCGAACTCGGACGACCCTCTGGTGCTGGACATTCTGGAGCGGGCGGGCACGCCGTTCGTGCGTCTGGGGGCCGAGCAGGACCTGGGACGCGGGATGCGGGTTTTCATGGATGACCGCCAGGCCGCCGCCGACATGACGACGCATCTGATTGCTTTAGGCCACCGCAGGATCGCCCTGGTCGCCGGTCCGGCCGCCTACGCCGCCAGCCAGGCGCGACGCGAGGGCTTCCTCGCGGCCCTGGCCGAGCACGATCTGACCGCCGAACCGGATCTGCTGATCGAAGGCGACTTCACCTTCGAATCGGGTCGCCGGGCGGGGGAGACGCTGCTGAAGCGCCCGAATAGGCCGACCGCGGTCTTCGCCAGCAACGACGACATGGCGCTGGGCGTGCTCAACGCAGCTGCTGCCCTCGGCGTCGCCGTGCCCGGAGGCGTTTCGGTCTGCGGCTTCGACGATACGCCCAGTTCGATGCTCAGCACGCCGCCGCTGACGACCATCCGTCAGCCCGTCGCCGAGATGGCCGCCGCCGCTACACGCATGTTGCTGGCTGGGGCTCGTGGACAGAAGGTCGAGGCCGAACAGGTGCCCTATGCCCTCGTGGAGCGGCTTTCGGCGCGAGCGCTCGAATGAATTTCGAGAAGCGTTGACAGCGCTGTCAAATCCGGTCAGGTTCACGCTCGAAACAGGCGCGGCTTCAACGCGTCTTCACATGGAGCCCTGGAGAACAGGGACCGCGGGGAGGGTAAGCTATGATCCATTTCAGACATTCGCTTCTGCTTGGGTGCGCGACATTGGCGATCGCGGCCGCGACGGCGCCGGCTTGGGCCCAGAGCGCCCCGCCGGCCGATTCCGACCAGAAGGCCTCTGAGGTCGACGAGGTGGTGGTCACGGCCGAGCGCCGGACCCAGTCGTTGCAGAACTACGCCGGCGTGGCGCAGGCGATCTCGGGCCAGGATCTGCGCGCCGTCGGCATCGATCAGATCGAAGATCTGCAATCGGCTGTGCCGGGCCTGTCGATCGCCAACCAGGAAGGCAACGTCCAAATCTATATCAGGGGCGTGGGCACGGCGAACAACACCGAATTGGGCGACCCGTCGGCGGCTACGCACCTGAACGGCGTCTATCTGCCTCGCCCGCGCGGCCTGGGCGGCATGTTCTTCGACATCGCGCGCGTCGAGATCGCCAAGGGACCGCAAGGCACGCTGCGCGGGCGCAACGCCGTCGCAGGCACATTGAACATCATCCCCAACATGCCGCGCCTGGGCGAGAGGTCGGGCTATCTCCAAGGTGAAGTCGGCACGCTGGAAACCACGGGTTACGAGGCTGCCGCCAACCTGCCGATCGGCGACGATCAGGCGCTGCGTCTGGCGGTCTATGGCGTGGATCGCGGCACAGCCTACAAGAATGTGGGCAACGACCAATCCCTGGATCCTACCGGCATTCAGCAACTGTTCTCGGCGCGCGCCACCTATCTGTACCAGCCGAACGACCGCTTCCGCCTGAGCCTGATGGGCGATTACGAATCCGAGCGCGGCACCGGCTATCCCGCCACCAATATTCGCAACGGTCTGGTCAACGGCGGCACGCCGGATCAGCTGGAACTGCGCGAGGTTCTGTATCGCGGGCCGCAAGGCCTGGTGGAGAACGACAACTGGGGCCTGGCGCTTAACGCGTCCTACGACTTCGGCCCCGCCGTGCTGGAATATTCCGTCAGCCGACGCAGCGTGGACTACTATCAGGTCAACGCCTCCAACGAGGGCGTCGTTCGCCCGGGCTACGGCGCAGCCGACGTGGATTACGACAACTTCGGCACTCAATACTGGCTGACCCTGTCGAAGTCGGACATTCATGAGTTGCGGCTGTCGTCTCCTGCGGACTCGAAGGCCGTTTGGTCTGCGGGCCTGTTCTACTTCAAGGAAGAGCAAGAAGTCGGTTTCCTGTCCGTCGTGGACAAGGGGATGTTCTATTCCGGCACCGAATTCACCTTCCCCGACGTCCATTCCGACTCCTTCGCCGCCTACGTCGACATGACCTATCCGGTCACGGACCAGCTGCGGATCAAGGGCGGCTTCCGCTATACCGAAGAGAACAAGTCCAGGAACGGAATCGGCGGTAACTGGTCGCTGGGTCTGGGATCGGAAGGCTACGGCTGCTGCTTCACCACGCGCCTGGGCACCGAGGGTTTCCGGCCGATCTTCACCGGACGCGCCAGCTACGCCGCGCCGACGAACAATCAGGAGGCGGCGCGGTATTTCCAGGGCGCCTTCACGCCTGGCGCGCGCGACACCTTCCTGGACCAGATCGCCGGCGTCGCCGACGGCTCGCGGCCGAACGGAACCTGCGTGAATCGTCCAGACACCCAGCCCGCCTATGGAGGACAGGTCTGCCCGGCCAACGGCCAGCACAGCTTCTTCCAGATCACCGCGCCGGGCGCCCAGGTCGGCTCCTACGAGGACTCGTTCAACGACTACCGCGTCGGCTTCGAATATGACCTGACGGCCGATAATCTGTTCTACGGCGCGATCTCGACCGGGCATAAATCGGGCGGCTTCAACGACACGATCACCGTCAACGGCGTGCAGACGGCGCCGACCTTCGCGCCCGAGGCCGTTACGCTGTACGAACTGGGAACCAAGAACACCTTCCGGCCCGCGACCGGCCGGATCGACCTGAACGCCAACGTTTTCTACTATGACTATTCGGATCAGGTGTTCCAGACGCTGGTGTCGCTGGGGACCGGGCCGAACAACGCCAGCGCGGGCTTCTCGCAGCAGAACATCAACGTCGCCCAGTCGACCATCAAGGGCTTCGAGGTCGAGACCCGTTTCGATCTTCCGCACCGGACGCGTCTGGACGTCATCGCCGCCTATATAGACGCCAAGGCCGACACCGGCGCCCTGACCGACACGCGCGGGACCGATTACGCCGACGGCACGCCGAACTTCAATATCGACATCTCCGGCAACGAGCTGCCGAACGTTTCCAAGGTGAACCTGAACGCCCACCTCCAGACGACGGCGGACGTCTTCGGCGGCCGGGCCGACTTCCATCTGCTGGCCAACTATCGGTCGTCCTACTACCTGAACATCTACAATGAGAGCCCGGTGATCCAGTTCACGGCGCGGCCGACGGACGCTGCCGGCCAGGCCGCCTACGACGCCTTCAAGGCTTCGATGGAAGGGACGACCGTCAATCCGAACGCGCCGCCGGCCAGCCCTTATCTGCGCAGCACCGAAGCGCGCGAGGGCGGTTTCTGGGCGCGTCAGGGCGGCTATGTGACGGTCAATCTGGGCGCCGGTTGGGAGACGTCGAACGGCCGTTATCGTCTGGAAGCCTATGTGAACAACGTGTTCGACAAGACGGTGGTCGACAAGCAACTGGTGTCGGATCAGGTGGTCAACGTTCTGTTCCTGAACCAGGCGCGCACGGCAGGCTTGCGTCTGCGGGCCAACTTCTAAACTCCTGAGCCTGGGGCGGCGCGGGGCTTGAGCGCCGCGCCGCCCGTCTTTTCGCCTTGAGGTTCCGTATGCCCGCGTCCCGTCGCATGCTCGTGTCCGCTCTAGCCGTTGCGGCGGTCCTTTCGGGGGGCGCTGGCGCGACCCGCGCCCAGACCGCGACGACCCAGGCCATTCCGGCCGCGGCCCGGGCGAATCCGGCCCTTTGGCCCGCCGCCGCCAGCCCGGCCGCGATCACCGACGCGCGCACCGAAGCCTTCATCGACGATCTGATGGCGCGGATGACGCTGGAAGAGAAGGTCGGTCAGATCATCCAGGCCGACATCGCCTCGATCACGCCGGCCGACCTCGCCGTCTATCCGATCGGCTCCATCCTGGCGGGGGGAAACTCTGCGCCTGGCGGAGATGAACGGGCCCCGCTGGAGGCCTGGGTCGCCCTGTCGCGGGCCTTCCGCACGGCCGCCGCAGAACGGCCGGGCGCGGCGATTCCGCTGATGTTCGGCATCGACGCCGTGCATGGACACAACAACATCGTCGGCGCGACCTTGTTTCCGCACAACATCGGCCTGGGCGCGGCGCGCGATCCGGATCTGATCCGGCGGATCGGCGCGGCCACCGCCCAGGAAGTCGCCGCTTCCGGCGCCGACTGGACCTTCGGCCCTACGCTGGCGACCCCTCGGAACGACCGCTGGGGGCGCGCCTACGAAGGCTATTCGGAAAGCCCGGAGATCGTGGCCGCCTATGCCGGTCCGATGACCCTGGGTCTTCAGGGCGAACTGGTGTCCGGTCGTCCGCTTTCGGCGGACCACATCGCCGGTTCGGCAAAGCACTTCCTGGCCGACGGCGGCACCGAAGGCGGTGCGGACCAGGGCGATGCGGTCATTTCCGAAGAGGAACTGATCGCCGTCCACGCCCAGGGCTATGTGCCGGCCATCGACGCCGGTGTCCTGACGGTCATGGCGTCTTTCTCCAGCTGGAACGGTGTAAAGACGACCGGCAACCCCTCGCTGCTGACAGACGTGCTGAAGTCCCGCATGGGCTTCAAGGGCTTCGTCGTGGGAGACTGGAACGCCCACGGCCAGATTCCGGGCTGCAGCAACGAAAGCTGCGCCCAGGCGATCAACGCCGGTTTGGACATGTTCATGGCGCCCGACAGCTGGCGCGGCCTCTACACGAACACCCTGGCCCAGGCGCGCGCCGGCCAGATTCCGGCCGCGCGTCTGGACGATGCGGTTCGTCGCATCCTGCGGGTCAAGGTCAAGTTGGGCGTCTTCGACCGCGACCGCGCGCTGGAAGGCCGGGCGGACGTTCTGGGGTCGCCCGACCACCGTGCGCTGGCCCGCGAGGCGGTGCGCAAGTCGCTGGTCCTGCTCAAGAACGAAGGCGGCGTCCTGCCGATCCGGCCGGGCGCGCGCGTGCTGGTCGCCGGCGCCGCGGATTCGATCGGCCAAGCCTCGGGCGGCTGGACGGTGACGTGGCAGGGCGCCGACACCACCAACGCGGACTTCCCCGGCGGGACCTCGATCTGGTCGGGTCTGCAGGCGGCGGTCGCGGCCGCCGGAGGCGTCGCCGACCTGAGGCCCGAAGGCGACTATGTCGAACGCCCCGATGTCGCGGTGGTCGTCTTCGGCGAGACGCCATACGCCGAATTCCAGGGCGACATCGAGACCCTGGATTTCGCTCCCGAGGAGCCTCTGGCGCTGCTGCGCCGGCTGAAGGCGGCGGGTATTCCCACGGTGTCGGTCTTCCTCAGCGGCCGCCCGTTGTGGACCAATCCCGAGATCAACGCCTCCGACGCCTTCGTGGCCGCCTGGCTGCCGGGAACGGAGGGCGCGGGCGTGGCCGACGTCCTGGTCGCGGGTCCAGACGGCCGCGCGCCGTTCGACTTCACCGGGCGGCTGTCCTTCTCCTGGCCCAAGACGGCGGATCAGGACGTGCTGAACGTCGGCGAGCCCGGATACGATCCGCAGTTCCCCTATGGATACGGCCTGAGCTACGCCCGCCCGGCCCAGGTGGGACCCCTGGCGGAAGACCCCGGTCGCGTCGTGGCGCGCGGCAACCTGGACGGCTATTTCCGCGATGGTCGGGTGCTGGCGCCCTGGTCTCTGATACTGAGGGACGATGGCGGCGACGCTAGGGTGGGACAACGGCTTGCGGCTTCCAGTCCCCGGGCCAACCTTTCTGTCCGCGCCACCGACGGCTCGGCCCAGGAAAGCGCCATGGCCCTGACCTTCTCCGGTCCGGCGCAGGCGGTGATCTTCGGTCAGCCCGTCGATCTTTCGCGTCAGCGCAACGGCGACATGGTTCTGGCCTTCTCCGCCCGGTTGGACGCCGCGCCGACCGGCCCGGTCGAGCTGGGCTTCGGACAGGACCGGATCGACATCGCCCCGCTGCTTGCGCAGGGCCGTGTCGGCGAATGGCGGCAGATCAGGGTCCGGCTGGCCTGTTTCGATGCGGCGCGCGCCGACGTCGCGGCGGTCGAGACGCCGTTCGTCGTGGCCTCGACGACGCCGCTGGCGCTGTCGCTGGCCGACATCGGCCTGGTCAGTCACGACACGGAGGCGACCTGTCCCGTCAAACGGTGATAGTCGAGCCCGTCGTCCGTCCGGATTTCCGGATTGGAAGACTCAATTCATTTGCCTGACGCCCGGTCATGATGATCCTGTCGCCCCAACAACGGCTAGGAGCGGCGGATGCGGTTTGACGGACAGGTGGCGATCGTGACGGGCGCCGGCGGGGGTTTGGGGCGCGAGCACGCCTTGGCGCTGGCGGCGCGCGGAGCCAAGGTGGTGGTCAACGATCTGGGCGGGGCGCGCGACGGCTCGGGCGGATCGGCGACGGCGGCCGAGGCCGTGGTCGCCGAGATCGAGGCTGCGGGCGGCGAGGCGATGGCCAATGCGGCCTCCGTCACGGACTTCGCCGCCGTACAGGCCATGGTCGATCAGGTCATGGCCAAATGGGGCCGGATCGACATTCTGGTGAACAACGCCGGGGTGCTGCGCGACAAGAGCTTCGCCAAGATGGAGCTGGACGACTTCCGCTTCGTCGTCGACGTGCACCTGATGGGGGCGGTCAACTGCACCAAGGCGGTATGGGAGATCATGCGGGCGCAGAATTACGGCCGCATCGTCATGACCACCTCGTCCTCGGGCCTCTACGGCAACTTCGGTCAGGCGAACTATGGCGCGGCCAAGATGGCGCTGGTCGGACTGATGCTGACCTTGGCGATCGAGGGGGCCAAGAACGACATCCGCGTCAACTGCCTGGCGCCGACCGCCCACACCCGCATGACCGAGGACCTGGGCGCGGCCCTGCCGCTGGAGGCGCTGGCCCCGGCCCTGGTGACGCCCGGCCTGCTGTATCTGGTCAGCAAGGACGCCCCGACCCGCGCGATCCTGGCCGCCGGCGCCGGCGGCTTCGAACGCGCCTATGTCACCCTGACCCAGGGCGACTTCATCGTGGGGCCGGAAGCGCCCGAACAGGTGGCGGCGCGGTTCGACGCCATCTCCGATCGCGACGGCGAGATCGTGCCCGACATGGGCGCCGCCCAGGGCATGATCGAACTGACCAAGGCGCAGAAGGCCCACACGTCCTGACGACGTCGTGGTTTCAGGGCCGGGCGGCGATCTTCGGATCGTCCGCTCGATCTGTCCGAAGCAGGAACAGCGCGCCATAGAGAGCGGCCAAGCCCGCCAGCAGGGCGACGCGCGGCCAACTCTCGGCCAGACTGGCCCCCATGGCGTTGAAGCCGACGAAGGCAGGCACGGCGGCGGTCGAAGGCGACAGGTGCGCCAGCCAGACCAGGGGCTGAGGCATCATGAAGTGAGGCCAGGCCGAGCCTGCCAGAAAGAACAGCGGCGCGGACGTTCCCACCAGAACCTGAAGCACCCGTTCATGGCGGTCGAACAGGCCGCCCAGCCAGAGACCCAGCGCCGAGACGGCGGCGGCGAAGAGGGGCGCGGTCACGAGGACGCCGGTCATGTCGCCTCCACGCGGGTAGTCCTGAACCCAGAAGACGAAGCCGAAATAGAGCAGGGTCGACAGGGTTCCGATGAGCGTCAGCGCCGCCCAGAGCCCTAGCCGCGACGATAGACGGACGGGCGCGGCCCCGGTCTCGCGCCGCAGGGCGGCGATGACGCCGGCGCCCAGCAGCAATGTCTGCTGAAGGATGATGACGCTGACGGCCGGAACCGCGTAGTCGCCATAGCCCTCGGTCGGGTTGAACAGCGATTCCTGGCGAAGGGTCGGCGCCAGGCGGGCGGCGCGCGCCACCTCGGGCAGGCCATCCAGCCGCTTCTCGATCACGTCCAGAACCGCCGCGGCGGCGGCTTTGCCGACCGATGTGGCGCGGACCAGATAGCCGCCGTTCAGATAGACGGCCACCCCCTCCGGCGCGCCGCGCGCCAGTCCCGCCTCGAACCTTTTGGGCAGGACGATCACGCCGTCGACCGCGCCGCGTCGCATCAAAGCCTGGGCGTCCGTCGTCGATCGGGCGACGGCCGCGACATCGATGGCGCGGGCGGCGTCCAGGTCTTGAACCAGGGTGCGAACCAGGGGGGTGTCGGTCTCCGCGGCCACCGCCAGCGGCAGGCCGGTGGCGGTCTGCCCGGAATAGGCGGCCGGATAATAGAAGGCGTAGAGCCCGACCGCGAGGATCAGCAGGCTGGCGACGGGCCGGGTGCGGACGATGTTGGCGAACACGGCCCCGAAGGTCGCCAGGAAGCCGCGCTGGGGCAGGGGAAAGGACAGGGTCTCCGTCTTCGGCTCGCGCTTTCCACGCCAGGCCACGGCCAGGATCGCCAGGCCGAGCGCCGCCACGGTCACGACGCCGAGAACCGCGAGGTCGCCGAGGACGCCGGAGACCGCGCCGTCCGTCACCATCTGGCTGGTCTGGAGGCGAAGGTAATAGGTGTAGGGCAGGATGTCGCTCCAGATCCGGGCGAACCGGGGAGCGTGGTCCAACGGCAGGGTGCCGTTCGAAAAGGCGATGGCGGCGCCTGCATAGACAGCCGTGGCCGAAAATGCCGTGTCGATATCGCCAGCCGCCGCGACCAGCAGGGCGGACAGGGCGACACTGACGGCGATCAGCGCCGCCATTCCCAGCAGAAGCAGGGGCAGGGACCCTGCGACGCCCCAGCCGCGAAAACCGCACAGCCAGGCGATCCAGGCGAACCCCCATAGGGTGAAGACGATGAAATGCGGCAGCAGCCGCCCGATCAGCGCCGCCGCCGTGCGGCCCCGGTTAGCCTGCCGGAACGCCTTGAACGAGCCGCCGTCCATCAGCCGCCCGACCGCCAACACCGCCGAACAGGCCGCCAGCAGATGCAGCACGCCCGGCGCCAGCAGACCGCCCAGAAACAGTTCGAAGTTCAGCTGTGGATTGCCGACGATCGAAACCTGGACCGCGGGCGGCTGGAGCGTCGAGGCCGGCGCGCCCATCTGTCGCGCGCGCTGTTCCAGAATCGGCGCTGCGGCGGCGGCGATCGCGACGCTCTGGCCCGTCGCAGACAGGGCGCCGACAGTCTGATAGGCGCCGTTGAAATAGACCGTTGTCTGTTCGGGCCGCCGAAAGGCGTTCTGGCTGAACCCGGCGGGGAAGTGGGCGATGCTGTAAATCTTGCCTTGCCGCATCAGGCTCAGGGCCTCGTCCAGGGTGGCGGGCGAATAGGCGACGCGCACGCCTGCGCTGGCTTGCATGTTGCGTATCGCCGCGCGGCTGAAGGCGGAACGGTCCTGATCGACCACGGCGGTGGGAGCGCGACGGATGACGCCGGACGCCAGCATGGCGCCGATGACGACCAGTAGGATCAGCGGCAGGCCGAAGGCGACGAAGGCGTCCCAAGGCCGGGTGGTCAACAGCCGCGTTTCGGCTCGGACGGCGGCGCGGAATCCGCCGGCGTCGGCCGTCACCGCCGCGACCAGTCGAACAGAACGCTCATTCCGGGACGTAGAGCCGGTATCGGCCCGACCGGCTTGGCCTTGGCCTCGAAGCTGCGCACGTCATATCCGCCAGACTGGCGCGTGGAGCGCCAGGTGGCGAACTCGCCCTGCGGGCTGATCGCCGTGACGCGGAAGGCGACGTTCTTCAGGCTCAGGGCGGGAACGTCGCCGGTCAGGGTCGCGCCGATTTTCAGATCGTGGAACTGATCCTCGCGCACGGTGAACGTGATCCATGGATCGGCCGTATCGACGATGGTGAAGACCGGCACGCCGATCAGGACCAGTTCGCCAACGTTGGAAAAGCGCTGGGACACTTCGCCGGCGTGTGGCGCGACCAGGCGCGTCTCGGTCTTGAGACTGTCGGTTTCGGCGACGGCCGCCTGGGCTCCGCTGACCTGGGCGTCGGCGACCGTGCGCTCCTGCGGGCGCAGACCGGCGGCGGCCTTGAGATATTGCTGGCGCGCGGCCTCGGCCTGGGAGGCGGTCGCGGCGCGTGCGGCTACGGCTTCGTCGCGGCGCTGGGCCGAGATGACGCCTTCAGCGAACAGGGTTTCGGCGCGCCGGGCGGTCTGGTCGGCCAGACGCGCGGCGGCCTGGGTGCTGCGCCAGACGGATTCGACCGAGCGGACATCTTCGGGGCGAGCGCCTTCGCGGCTCATCGACTGGACGGCCTGGGCGGATTGCAGCAGGGCGCGGGCCTGGGCGTCCTTGGCCTCGATCTCGGGGCTGCTGAGCACGGCGAGAACGTCACCGGCCGCGACCTGCTGGCCCTCCGAGGCCAGAAGCTGTTCGACGCGGCTGGGCGCCTTGGTCGCCACGGTGAAGGTTTCCGCCTCGACCATGCCCTGGACCTGGTCTGCGGGCGGCCGCGCCGCCAGGACCAGACCCACGACGATAAACACCAGCAGCAAGGCGATGCCGAGCGTGGTCAGCCAGAAGCGCAGCGGACGGCGACGGGTCGGAGCTGGCGGAGAAGGGGCGGGCGTCTCGCTCATGGGGCGCTGATCCGGTCGTCGCGTTCGAGGAAGTCGTCGAGGCCTTGCTGGCCGCCGGCGGCCGCCAGCAAGGCCGCCAGGCTGAGGTCGTATTCATAGGCGGCGGCGGCGCGTTGCAGCCGGGCCGCGCCCAGAAGGTTGCGGGCGTCCACCACGGCCGCTGCGGTCGCTTCGCCTTCGCGGAAGCCGATCTCCTGCACGCGCAGATTCTCCTGGGCGGCCGTCAGGCTGGACTCCATCGACAGGAACTGCCGACGCGACAACTCGACCTGATTGTAGGCGCGCGTCACCAGAAGACGGATATCGTCGCGCGCCTGGCGCTCGCCTTCGCCCGCCGCCATCGCCTGGGCGCGGGCCGCGCCGGCCATGCGTCGCCTGTCGATGGAAGACATCAGCGTGTAGCGCGCGCCGACGCCGACGGCCCAATCCGGCTCCGTCGGCAGGGCGTTGTCGGGGTTCAGGTTGTAGGTTCCGAAGGCGTAGACCGACGGCCGCAGGCGAGAGACCGCCAGATCGACGCCCGCCTCGGCCAGGTCACGCCCTGCCCGGGCCTGGGCGATGCGGGCGTTCGACTGGACGGCCTGGGTCACGAAGACGTCCATAGGGCCGACGGAGGCGCGGTTGACGAACAAAGCGGTGGTGGGTTGCACACCGGCCTCGATGCCCACCACCCGGCCCAGGGACTGGACGGCGTTGTCGTATTCCAGTTGGGCGCGCTCCAGCTGTCGCTGCGACGCGTCGCGTGCGACCTCGACCTGGAGACGCTGGGACCGGCTGAGCACGCCTTCCTCCTCCATCCGCCGGGCGTTGCGCAAATGCAGATCGAACCCGTCGCGGGTGTCGGTGGCGATCCGCACCGCCTCGGCCGCCAGAACCTGGCCGAAATAGGCCCGCGCGAGATTGACCGATTCCAGGTCCATCGCCTCGCGCCGCCGCGCCTGCGCCAAATCGCTATTGGCGACGGCGGCGCGTTGCAGCGCGGGAATGGCGCCGCCCGTATAGATGGGCTGGAGCGCCGTCACCGTGGGCCGAAAGGCGGTGTCCTCTACCTCCAGCCGCACGTCGGACGGCAGGGCGGCGAACACCTCGGGCAGGGCGGCCTGGAGTCGCTGGCCGATTGTCTGGAGAATGTCGCCGGGCAGACCCGGCAGGTCCGCGATCAGCCCCGGTATCGCCTCGCCCAGTTCGGTCTGGGCCGCGTCGTAGGCCTTGGTCAGCGAGAGATCGAAACTCTTGTGATAGCGGATCGCCTGGGCGTCGATCGCGACAGTGGGTCGCCGCAGGCCGGCCGCCGCCTCCGCCTGGTTCCGCGCGGCTTCGACGCCGTAGTCGGCCGCGCGCGTCAGGGAGGATGTCGATCTCAGACGGGCGTCCGCCTCGGCATAGGACAGGGGCGAGCGTTCCAGCGTCGATTGTTGCGCCGCGCCTGTCGCGGCCATCGCCAGCGACAAACCTATGCCGATCAGGCCCACGACGCCGTCCCGAACGCGTCGGCGATCAGAACGCCGTCTGCGACCCTCGATCCTGCGATGACCACCTAGTTCCCTCCGCCCGGGCCAACTGCCGATACCCATGTCTGACACGTGTACGGGCTTTTGTCGTCGTGGAGTAGGGCGCAGGCGTTTGGCGCATCGGGTCGGTTCGGTTCGGACCGCGGCGGGCGTTGGACCACGCCCGCCGCGACCTGACGCAGGCTACTGCTCGTGCGAGACGGCCGGCCCATAGAACAGGGCGTTGAACAGCAGGCGCGTGGAGGCCCGAGCCTGAGCGCGATTGACCACGTCCGGCCCCAGGACGATCACCCGGCCTTGGCCGTGCGGCAGATCCAGCACCGCATCGGCGCCGGACAGCTTCTGCGGACCGATGGCCCAGCCGCTGGAGACCGCCACCTGCTCCGGATAGCGGACGATGGATGCGCCTTCGCCGGCATGGCGGAAGCCGGTGTTGCGGTTGAAAAAGACGTCAAGCCGGTCGGTGACGCCGAAGGCCAGCGGGCGGCGGTTGTCCACCTCGGTCCGCAACAGGGCGCCGGGGATGAAGAAGTCGGTCGAGGCAGGGGGCTTGCCGTCCGCGCCCAGCAGCACGTCCTGCACCGGCGCGCCCAGGGCGGCGGCCAGACGATGCGAGGAGCCGATGGTCACGACGCTGCCGCCGCCGCGCACGAAGGCGTCGATCTGCGGATAGGTCTTGTTGGCGCTGATGGTCCCCAGCCAAGGGCGATATTCCGCCGGTATGGATTCGGGCGCGGGTTGGTCGCGCTGATCCGACAGGTCCGTCGGGATCATGTCGGAGGCGAAAACCAGGACGTCGAAATCCTTGGCCAGGTCGCCGGCGTCCAGACGCTGCGGATAGACGATCTGGAACGGGTATTCGTACTGTTCCAGCAGCCAGCGGGTCCAGCCCGAGGCCATCGAGCCGCCGTAGCGATCCACCAGGCCGATTCGCACGGGCTTCAGGGCGATCTTTTCGCCGCCTGGCGCGCGGGCGGCGGCGTAGGCGTTCAGGCCCAGGTCGCGCACCGCCGCCTCGATGATCGGGCGGGCCTTGTCGTCGGCCGGAATCCACAGGGCGCCGGGGGCCAGGGTGGCGCGGCCTGCACGGGTTTCGCCTTCCTGCCAGAAGACCGGCACGCCCGCCTTCAACAGACGGTTGGACAGGATGTAGCCGTTGACCGGCGCGTGGTCGATCAACCAGCCGGCCCGGCCGGAACCTTCGATCTTGCCGGGCGGCGGAGCCATGACGTCGGAGACCCGTTCGGTCGGCGCCTGGAAGCCGTCCAGGATGCGGTCGAACTTCACCCCCATCTGCAGGGCCAGGGTGTAGCCGGTGGCGTCATAGGGCAGCTTGGGCGGACCGCCCGGATATTGCAGGTCGTGGGGGTGATCCTGCGGCTCGAACATGTCCAGCACATGTGGGCGATAGGCCTGGGCCGTCCGCACGACATAGGAGCCGGCCGGATAGGTCTTGCCCTCGACGGTGAAGGCGCGCGTGGCGCGGTCCACATCCACCCCGGTCTTGATCAGACTGTTCAGGAAGGCCACCGCGGTCGGCAGGTCCGCCTGATCCGCCGGGATGACATAGCCGCGCGGGTCGCGCCGTTCGGGCGCATGCAGGATGCGGTCGTAGAGGGCGGGATCGATACGTCGGGCGTTCTCGCCAGCCGCCGCCTCCAGGGCCTCCACCCCCGTCGGCGTGATGCGCCAGGTGTCGGTGTTGCCCTTGTCGATGGCGTTCTGGCCCATGCGCCAGATGTTGAACAACAGTCGGTCCTTGTTGCGCGAGGCGTAGTTCAGGACGGCGCGGTTGATGGACTGGGAATATTCGATCGACTGGGCGAAATGCCAGGGTTGCGGCGCGATGGGCATGGGCAGGTCGTTGCGCGGCAGCTGGTTGTCCGGGATCAGGCCGATCTGGCTGGGCGTCGGGTGGCCGGTGATCTCGGTCAGCAGGCCGACGGCGTTGTGGAAATAGGTGATGGAGCGCTCCATCCCGTTGTTCCAGGTTGAGTAGTTGGCGCCGCTGCGCATCGTCGAGCCGGGCTTGCCCTCCTCGATCAGGCGGCTGTGCATGGCCGCTCCGACTTCCGACAGCGTGCCCATGACCAGGGGGTCGTAGTTGTAGTTGAAGGGGTCGCGGAACGGCGGCATGAACACCACCGTCCCGGCCGGGGCCGTCTGGTGGTGGTTGTAGATGATCTGCGGGAACCACTCGCGGAAGAACTGCCGGTTGACGTTGGTGGTCTCGGCCATGGCCGACAGATAATAGTCGCGGTTGTTATCGTGGCCGACGTACTTCTGGTACAGCACCGGGAGTGAGTTGAACTCGCGCTTCAGCGGGTCGGTGTTGCGCATGTACCAGTTGGAAACCAGCTCCATCCCGTCCGGGTTCAGCGGCGCGAACAGGATGACGGTGTCGTTCAGGACGCGCAGGGCCTCGGGGTCCTGGGCGGTCAGCCACTCGTAGACGGTGGCGATCAGGGCCTGGGGCGGGACGGTCTCGGTGGCGTGCAGTCCGCCATCGATCCAGACCACGGCCTTGCCCTCTGCGGCCATGGCGTGCGCCTCGGCCTCGCTCACGCCCTCGGCCTTGGCCAGGCGGCGCGCAATCTCCCGATAGCGGTCCAGATGGGCCAGGTTCTCGGGCGTGGAGACGATGGCGATGTATTGGGTGCGGCCCTCCGACGTCTTGCCGATCTCCACCAGCTTCATTCGATCGGACTGGCTGGCCAGGGTCTTCAGATAGGCTTCCCACTGGGTGTAGTTGACCAGTTGATAGTCGGCGCCGATATCGAACCCGAAGGCTTCGCGCGGCGTTGTGATATGAGCCGCTGGCGGCGCGGCGATCGCGGTCGCGGCGGAGACGCTGGGCGCGACGGCCGCTTCCAACGCCAGCACGCTGGTGGACGACAGCGCCAGAAGCGCCAATCCGGCGGTCAGGCCGATTGACAGGCCTGCGATGGAACGGGTCATGCGATCTCCTGGTGCGGTCATTGTGATCGGCCTAATGCAAGGTGCCAGCCCAGCTTGGCCCTTTCGTCGGGGGGACGCAACTTGCGTAACCCCGGTTCAAGACGTGTCGTCGTGTAATTTTCCTCCACCGTATCGGCCAATGGCGGCGAAGATTGCCGGGCGGCTTGAGTTGGACAGTTCGTCCATGCAATGAACGCGGCATGGGGGTATCGGACGAGAGGGCGCTGTGGCTGGCCAGCCACGTCATGCCGCACGAAGCGGGGCTGCGCGGCTGGCTGCGTCGCAGCCGCCAATCCGAATTCGACATCGACGACATCGTGCAGGAGGCCTACGCCAAGCTGGTGACGACGCCGGACGTCGCCGCCATCGGCAATGTCCGGGCCTATTTCTACCGCACGGCCTATTCCGTTCTGGTCAGCCGGTTACGGCGCAAGAGCGTGGTGTCGATCCATTCGCTGGCCGACATCGAGGCGCTGCAGGCGGCGGTGGACACCATCACGCCCGAAGATCAGCTGATGGCCCGAAACGCGCTGCAACAGCTCAGCGACGTCATTCGCCGCATGCCCGAGAAGACGCAGCGGGTTTTCGTCCTCAGCCGGGTGTCCGGCCTGTCGCAGAAGGAGATCGCCCGCCAGACCGGCTTCCCTGAAAGCACGGTCGAAAAACATATCGCCAAGGGCTTCTCCCTGTTGATGGACGCCTATGCGAATGGAGGATTCGAAGGGCTTGCAACGTCTAGGGGTGTGAAACAGAAACACGGGCGTGTGCATGGGCGAGCCGACAAGCCAGGACGTTGAACAGACCGCCTGCCTCTGGGCGGCGCGGCTTGACGACGGCCCGCTGCCGGCGGCCGACCAGACGCGGCTGGACGCCTGGCTGACGTCGGACCCCCGACACCTGGGCGCCTTCGCGCGGGCGCGCGCCGTGGCCGTGCACAGCCGTCGGGCCGGGGGGCTGGCCGGGGGCGCGTCGTTGCGATCGCTTTCTTCAGCCCCACGCGGGGGGCTCAATCGCCGCGGTCTGATCGCGGCCTGCGTGCCGGCGGCCCTGGGCGGCGCGGGCGCCTGGGCTCTCCTGTGGCAAAGCACCGTCTCCTTCAGTACGCGCCGGGGCGAGACACGGGTCGTGCCGCTGGAAGACGGCTCGGTCATGACGGTCAACACCCTGTCCGCCGGCGTCGTCCGATATGGTCAGAGCGCTCGCACGGTGATGCTGAAGAGCGGAGAGGCGCTGTTCAACGTCGTCGCCGACATCGGCCGTCCCTTCGTCGTCCGCTCGGGCGACACCACCGTGGTGGCGAACGACGCCAGCTTCCTGGTCCGGCGCCTGGCTGACCGGCCGCTTCAGGTCGTCTCGTTCGGCGGCGATGTCGAGATAAAGGGCGATGTCGGACGACGCCTCAAGCTGGCCGCCAACACCCAGGCTATGGTGCACGACGGCGCACTGCCTCAGAGCGTGGGTCTGGTGGACGTGGACCGCGAGCTGGCCTGGCGGCGCGGGCGGATACAACTGGAGAACGAGACCCTGTCCCAGGCCGCGCAGGAGTTTTCGCGCTACAACGACACGCCCATCGTCATGGCGGACAGCGGTGTGGCGGGTCTCAGGATCACTGGCCTGTTCGTCGCCAACGATCCCGTCGCCTTCGCCAAGGCCGCCGCCGGCAGTCTGGATCTGAAGGTCGATGTGAACGCCCAGCAGATCGTGCTGGCTCGCGCCTGATTCCGACGCGGCACTCCTGAAGCGCAATCATGCTGCTGGGGCCGCCCTGGGCTGATCGATCTTTTTTTGGAGGAAATGCGACAGCCCTGCGTCTCAACAATGACCCGCGGGGGCGGGCGACGTAGACGAACGGGGGCGGGCATGAAAATGTCTTGGAAGCAGGGTTTGGCCGGCGGCGCGGCGGGGATGGCGTTGCTGCTGGCGGCGGGCGGAGCGTGGGCGCAAAGCCGCACCTTCAATGTGCCGGCCCAGCCGATCTCCCAGGCGATCACGGAACTGGCGCGTCAGGGCGGCGTGCAGATTTCGGCGCCGACCGCCCATCTGTCGGGCGTCCGCTCGCGTCCGCTGACGGGAACGATGGATGTCGCGGCCGCGATCGACAGGCTGATCGAGGGAACCGACTTGGAGGTCGTCAGCCAGGAGGGCTCGACCTTCGTGCTGCGTCAGCGCCCTACGACGGCCGGCGCGACCCAGGTCGAGGAAGTGGTCGTGGTCGGCAGCCGCATCAAAGGCACCCGCATCAATGAGGCGCTTCCGGTCACTGTCCTGGGCGGCGACGAGATCGATGCGGCGGCGCCGGTGGACGGCGACGACCTGTTCCGCGCCATCTCTCAGGCGGGAGACGTCAACTTCAACGACGCGGACACGGACAACGGCGGCATCAACAACGCGCGCGGCGACGTCGCCTCCATCGATCTGCGCGGTCTGGGCACCGGCAACACCCTGACCCTGCTGAACGGTCGGCGTCTGGTGAACCACCCGGGCACCCAGGTCGAGAATTTCGTGCCGGTCACGACCGTCAACACCAACGCCATCCCGGTGATGGGCGTTCAGCGGGTCGAGGTGCTGGCCGACGGCGCCGCAGCCCTGTTCGGCACCGATGCGGTGGCGGGCGTGGTCAACACCGTTCTGCGCAGCAATTTCGACGGCTTCACCGCCCAGGCCGGCATGGGGCGCGACGAAGGCGGGATGGAGGAATATTCCTTCAACTTCCAGGCGGGTCGGAACTTCAACGACGGCCGCACCAACCTTTCGGTCATGGGCGACTATCTGACCCGCGACCCGTTGTTCATCTGGGAGCGACCCTACGCCACGGTTGAAGGTCGCCGCGCCCGGTTCGGAGATCGCGCGACGGGTCTGGATTATGTGACCTACAGCACGATCACGGCTTGGGCCGAGGGCCTGCGGTTGAACCCGAACACCTACCAGCTGGACAAGACCGCCGCTTCGGTCAACGGCCGGCGCCTGACCAGCACCGCCGGCGCCTTCCATGTTCAGCCCTCGACCAACCCCGGCTGCGTGGCCAACGGATTCCGCGCCGGCACCTGTTTCGACGACGGCGTCCTGACCCTCAGCGGCACGAACGAGGACGCCAACCTCCGCTACGACCTGGACACAATGCGGACGATCAGTTCGTCGGTGGAGCGGGCCAATCTCTTCGGCTTCCTGAACCATCGGTTCGACAACGGGGTCGAGGCGTTCGGAGAGGCGGGTTATTATTGGGCCAACACCTGGTCGCAACGCCAGCAGGACACGCCGCTGGATTATCAGCGCGTGCTGTTGTCGCCGACGGCCTATTGGAACCCGCTGGGCGCCGTCGGCGTGACGGCGCGGCTTCCGGGCCTGACGTCGGTCCCCACGACGGGCGCGGCCGTTCAGGTGCAGGATTTCCGCTTTGCCGACCTGGGCAATCGCGGCGTGGATGTCGAGAACGTCTCCACCCGTTTCGTCGGCGGTCTGCGCGGCGAATGGCGCGGCTACGACTGGGAGACGGGGCTGCTCTATTCGATGTCCCGCACCGAGGACGTCATGGATGCGGTCAGCATGACCGGCCTGCAGGCCGCCATCAATCGAACCACGCCCGACGCCTACAACCCCTTCGCGGGCGGCGACCTGAACAGTCCCAAGGACGGCGACTTCACCGTCAACAATGCGGACACGATCAACAGCTTCATGGTCAAGGCCGGGCGCACGTCGCGCACCGAGCTGATGCAGTGGGACTTCCATATCTCCCGGCCGGACCTGTTCCAGCTTCCGGGCGGGGATGTCGGCCTGGCCGCAGGCGTCGAGGCGCGGCGGGAGACCTTCACGGAAACGCGCGACGATCGTCTGAACGGCACGATCAACTTCACCGACCTGACGGGTCAGACCTTCCAGAGCGACATCATGGGCGTGACCTTCACGCCCAACAGTTCGGGGGCGCGCAACGTCTATTCGACCTTCGCCGAACTGGCCGTGCCGATCGTCTCGCCAGAGATGAACGTGCCGTTCGTCAAGTCGATCGATATGCAGCTGGCCGGCCGGGTCGAGCACTATTCGCTGTTCGGCACGGTGGGGGCGCCCAAGATCGCCCTGTCCTATCGCCCGACCGACTGGCTGATGTTCCGGGGCGCCTGGTCCAAGGGTTTCCGCGCCCCCAACCTGATGCAGTTGCACCAGCCCGATTTCGAGCGGTCGAACTCGCGCCGGGACTATGCCGCCTGCGCCGTCCAGCTGAAGATCGGGGCGATCCCGACGCTGACGACCAGCAATGAATACTGCACGTCCGAATCCCGCGTGGAGCGGCGCTCGGGCAATCTGGACCTCAAGCCCGAACGGTCCAAGAACTTCACCGCCGGCGTGGTGTTCGAGCCCAAGCTGTGGCCGTCGAAATACGGCGTTCTGACCGCGACCGTCGACTATTGGCGGATCGACCAGACCGATCTGGTGGGCATCTTCGGTGGCACGAACCAGCTGATCATGGACTACTATCTGCGCCAGATCGGCAGTTCGAACCCGAACGTCGTCCGCGCCGCGCCGGACGCGCAGCAGATCGCGGACGGGCAGGCGGCGGGCCTGGCGCCCGTGGGCAATCTGGTCTCGATCAACGACGTCTATCTGAACCTTCAGCCGCGCACCTCGGAAGGCGTCGACTATCGTCTGCACTACAGCCTGCGCCGCACCCCGCTGGGCAGCTTCACCTGGACGCTGAACGCCAGCCAGTGGCTGAAGATGTATCAGGAGCCCAACGACGACTATCAGGTGCTGCTGGACGCCCTGCGCGACGGCGTCATTTCGGGCGTCAGCGTCGGCGGGGTCGAGGAACTGGTGCGCCGCAACGGTCGGCCGGAGTGGAAGGTCACTTCAACCGTCACCTGGCGCAAGGACGCCTGGACGGTCGGCCTGTTCTCCAGCTACGTCGGCGACTATTTCGACACTTCGGCCAATCTGGCGGGGACCAACGACTACTGGGTCGTGCAGGACTGGACCACCCACAATCTGTATGTGCAGTACGAGGTGGAGAAGGGGCCTCTATCCGGCACGCGCCTGAGGATCGGCGCACGCAACATCACCAACGAGGAGCCGCCGCTGGCCAACGAGCGATTCGGCTACGACGGTCGCCTGCATTCCAATCGGGGACGGTGGTGGTACGCCACGATCCGCAAGGAATTCTGAAGCTAAGCAGGCGTTTCGCCTGATCTGAACGAAGCGATGTTCAAGGGGCGGCGGATATTCGTATATTCGTCGCCCATTCTTCTTTCATGACGCGCCATGGGTCGGGCCGCCGCGTCGAAGCAGGACGATTTTTGCATGAAGCGATTGTTCGCCTATCTCATCATCGGTGCGATGGTCCTGGGGGTCCTGGCGGGCTGGGGACTGAACCAGTTCCTGTCGCCCGAACAGGCCAAGGCCGCCGCGGGCAATCTGAACCTCGTCACCGACATCTTCCTGCGCCTGATCAAGATGATCATCGCGCCCCTGGTGTTCACCACCCTCGTCGCGGGCATCGCCCATATGGAGGACGCCGCTTCGGTCGGCCGCATCGGCGTCAAGACCATGGTCTGGTTCATCGGCGCCTCGGTGGTGTCGTTGCTGCTGGGGCTGGTCATGGTGCAACTGCTGCACCCCGGCTCGGGCATGCATCTGCCGGAGGCGACCGCCGCCGCGACGGCGGCGTCCACCGACGCCTTCTCCCTGCACGGCTTCATCACCCACCTGGTGCCGACCTCCATCTTCGACGCCATGGCCAAGAACGAGATCCTGCAGATCGTCGTCTTCTCCGTCTTCGTCGGGACGGCGGTGGCGTCGCTGGACGACAAGGCGCCGGCGGTGCTGCACCTGGTCGAACAGGCGGCGTCGATCATGTTGAAGGTGACGGAGTTCGTGATGAAGCTGGCGCCCTTCGCCATCTTCGCGGCCCTGGCCTCGACCATCGCCACCCAGGGGCTGGAGATGTTGGCCACCTACGCCAAGTTCGTCCTGGGCTTCTATGGATCGATGGCCACCTTGTGGCTGCTGCTGTTCCTGGCCGGCGCAGTGGTGCTGGGCAAGCGAGTCATTCCGCTGTTCCGCGAAATCCGCACCCCGGCGCTGCTGGCCTTCTCGACCGCCAGTTCGGAGGCCGCCTATCCGCGCATCCTGGATTCGCTGCCCAAGGTCGGCGTGCGCCGTCGCATCGTCAGCTTCGTCCTGCCGCTGGGCTATTCGTTCAATCTGGACGGGTCGATGCTGTACTGCACCTTCGCCACCATGTTCATCATGCAGGCGCACGGCGTACATCTGAGCCTGCATCAACAGATCTTCATGCTGTTGCTGCTGATGGTGACGTCGAAGGGCATCGCCGGCGTGCCGCGCGCCTCGCTGGTCGTCATCATGGCGACACTGACCTATTTCGGCCTGCCGGAAGCGTGGATCGCCATCGTTCTGGGCGTCGATCATCTGCTGGACATGGGGCGGTCGGCCACCAACGTGGTCGGCAACTCCGTCGCCGCCGCCGTGGTCGCCAAGTGGGAAGGGGAACTGGATCCCATTCCCGAAGCCGAGGAAGAGCCGGCCTAGCCGCCGAGAACCTTATCGACGCGAAACCCCGCCGGTCCATGACCGGCGGGGTTTCGTTTTCCAGCGACGCAGGGAGAGAGCGTGCTGGCGATCTCAGGCTTGGCCTTATACAACCGAGGCTCACGCCGAACTGACGGAGGGGACAGTGCGCGGAGAGGTTCTGACGTTCGAGGTCGCGACGGGCGAGGGCGCGATCGCCGGCGATGACGGGGTGCGCTATGGTTTCGCGGTGTCCGATCTGCGCGGCGCAACGTCGATCGAGCGGGGACAACGGGTGGATTTCGTGCCCGGCGCGGACGGTCGAGCTCAGGACATCATCGCCATGCGACCCGCCCATGTGCCAGCGTCTGCGGGCGGCGCAGGCAGCGGCCAGTTCGACTTCGGCCGTGTGATCTCCAGAACCTTCAACGCCATCAAACAGAACGCCGCCATCTGCTTCGGAGCCTCTGCGCTCCTGGTGGGCGTGCCCAGCATGCTGGTCGCATTCGGCGGCGCCAGCTTCATGACGGGGGCCACAGAGTCGTCCTCATCCTCGGTGGTCGGCGGCGTGGTCGCCTATCTCGTGGGCATTGTCCTGTATCTGATCGGCGCCTTCATGCTGCAAGGCATGGTGGTCAAGGCGGCGGTCGGCGGGTTCAACGGCAAGCGGGTGACGTTCGGCGAAGCGTTTGGCGTGGGCGTGCAGTATTTCCTGCCGCTGCTGGGTCTGGCCATCGTCGCGGGTACTGCGACGGGCTTCGCCTATATCCTTCTGATCGTGCCGGGCGTTCTGCTGTCGATCATCTGGTCGGTGTCGGCGGCGGCTCTGGTGATGGAAAAGCGCGGCGTGTTCGAAAGCCTGCAGCGCAGTCGTGATCTGACGCGCGGCTATCGCTGGCAGGTGTTCGGTCTCCTGGTCATCTATGTGATCCTGTCGTGGATCGTCGGCGGCGCCATCGCCGGCCTGGGCGTCGCCACCGGCGGGAGTTTCACGAACGGTTCGCCGAACCTGGCCTTCAACCTGATCACGCAGCCGCTCGTGAACATCCTGTCTTCCGTCGTCGCGTCGGCGGGCGTGGCGTCGCTCTACTACGAACTGCGCACGGCCAAGGAGGGCGCCGGCGTGGACAATCTGGCGGCCATCTTCGACTGAGGCCGCGCCATCAGACGTCGTGCTTGTCGCGGCGTCTGACGCCCATCAGCAGCTTCTGCTCCAACCGGCCGCGCAGGGCGGCGTAGTAGGCCGTCAGGAAGTCGCGGTCGGTCTCGTAGGGGGCGCGCGTCCAGCCGATCTTGACCATGATCCGTTCGGCGACCGTGCGCTGGCTTGTGCGGTCGCCCTGACGCAGGACCGATTCCAGGACGTGGAGCTCCTTGGCGCCATAGGCGTCGACCTGGGGCGGAGTGAAGGCGTAGGTGGTCATCCGCCCCGCGCTCTCGTCGGCCATGTCGCGGGTCAACTTGCGGCGCGGCGTGCGCACGACCCAGGTGCCGCCGACCAGATCCCCGACCCGCAGGCGGTCGCGATTGAACAGGGGGAAGAAGACGAAGATCGCCGCCCAGACGAAGGTCAGCAGATAGATCCAGCCGTCGACGCCGCCTTCGCTGGCCCGCGTAAAAAGCACCGACATGGGCAGGAAGACCTCCAGTTCACGCATGGCGTTGCGGGCGAAGACAGATTCCGCCTTCAACCGCCCGCCGTCGCGAGCGGCGACGCGCAGGCCCATGATCCGTTTGCCGGGCGTGGCCGCCGCGGCCGACAGTTCGAACGCCGTGAAATAGAAGTTCCGCAGCAGGAAAAAGACCACCAGCCAGATCACGGCCATCATCTCGGCCCCGGCCGTCCCCGCCGCGCTGACCGCGCCGACGCCGGTGAACAGGACGACCAGGGTGAAGGCGACCAGGACGGCGACGATGATGGCGGCGTCCAGCAGAAAGGCGCCGGCGCGCTGGCCCGCATCGCCGATGTTCAGACGCAGATCGACGCCCTCGGGCGTGACGAAGGCGCGTTCGGTGCGAGGCGCGACGCGATCAGCGGACACGGACGGTCTCCCGGCGCGGCGCATAGAAATAGGCGCCCCAAAGCACGGCGGTGGCGGCCGCCACGACATAACGCAGGGCCGTGTCGGTGATCAGTTGGCGGCCGAAACCCTCCAGCAGGCCCGCGAACAGCAGCATGACCACGACGCCGCCCATGGCCACGCCGGCGGTGCGGCCTGCGTCCATGACCGCGTCCAGCCGGCGTCTCTGGCCTGGAAAGGCGACGGACCAGCCGATGCGAAAACCCGCCGCGCCGGCCAGGACGACGGCGAACAGTTCGGTCACGCCGTGGATCAGCAGCCAGCCGCCCAGTTCGACCCCCAGGCCCCGACTGGCGAACAGGGTGAAGAAGGCGCCGAGCGTCGCGCCGTTGTAGAGCACCAGCAGCGCCGTCGGCAGGCACAGGGCGAACCCCAGGGCAAAGGCCAGAAGCGCGATCTGGGCGTTGTGGGTGAACAGGAAGGCGGCGAAGACCGACAGGCCGTTGGCGTCGTGGGCGCCGTCCAGCGTCGCGCGCAGGGTTTCTGTGGAGGCGGCGGGATCGCGCCCGCCGCTGAGTTCGCCGGGCACGAAGGCGTAGAACCACTCCGGCTCGGCCGAGACCAGCCAGGCGGCCACCAGCGCGCCCAACAGCATCAGAGCTCCCGAGACCAAGGTTTCGCGCCACAGGCCCCGCACGGCGGCGGGCCAGTCGGTGCGAAAGAAGGCCGCCAACCTGTCCTGCAGCGTCGAGCGAGAGCCGTAGACGAAGAAATAGGCCCTGGCCGAAAGCGTCTCCAGGTAATCGATCAAGCCCTGATCCAGCGAGGTCTCGCGCGCGACCGAAAGGGCCGACAGGGTCGAACGATAAAGGGTCGGAACCGCCAGGATTTCTTCATCCGTCAGCTTGGACAGGGAGCCCTTCTCGGCCTTGTCCATCAGGCGTTCCAGGCGACGCCAGTCGTCCTCGCGCGCGCGGCGGAAGCGCTGGCTCTTGAGCAGGCCGGTCTCCAGACGGCTCACAGCAGATCCCTCCGCTTCAAATCCAGATAGGCGTTTACGACGGCCGGGCCGATCTGCGCGGCGGGCGCATCGACGATGTGCGCGCCCATGCGGCGCAGGCGGGCGACGACGGCCTCGCGCTCACGCAACAGGGCGCCGGCGACGACGGCGCGCGACACGTCTTCGGGCGTTTCGGGTTCGGCGGCGGTCAGACCTTCCAGTTCCTCGTCGCGCAGGACGACGAACAGAACCAGGTGCCGGCGCAACAGGCGACCCAGCGATTCGATCATCAGCTCGGCCGCCGTCGAATCGGTGAAATCGGTGAAGACCACGATCAGCGAGCGACGCTGGAGTTGGCCCGACAGGGTCGCCATGGCCAGGGTGTAGTTTGTCTCGTGCGACGAATAGTCGATGCGGCCGGCGACGGTCTGCAACGTCCGGAAGGCGTTGACTCCGCTGACCGCGCCGGTCGACAGGCGCGGCTGGGAATCGAAGGCGAAGAAGCCGGTCCGGTCCCCCGACCGCAAACAGGCGTAGGCCAACAGCAGACCCGCATGGATGAAGCGGTCGATCCGAGGCATGCCGCCCACCGGCTCGCAGGCCGCGCGGCCGCAATCCAGCGCCAGGATGACATTGTGGTTGCGCTCGGTGCGGAACTCCTTGGCCAGCAGGGCGGCGTGGCGGGCGGACTGTTTCCAGTCGATGGCGCGCCTGTCCATGCCGGGCTGGTAGTCGCGCAGAGCCTGGAATTCCGATCCCTCGCCGATTTCCAGCTGAGTCTTGGCGCCGAACAGGGCGTCGCGCGCGAACAGGCGCACGGCCTCGTCCCGCACGCCCTGGAGGTCGGTGAGAACGGGCGTCTCCAAACCCAGGTTGAAGACCTTCTGTTTCCAGACCAGCCCCAGGGGACCCCGCCAGCGCACCCACAGATCATCGACCGTCGCAGTGCCTCGCCGGGTCGGCGTGAAGGGGAAGGTCAGCCGCGCTTCCGACGCCGCAACGCCGGCCTGACGCGGGGCGTCGTCCAGCCCGAGGCGGGTCTCGCCGGACAGGGAGCCCTCAACCGCCTGCGGCGCTCGGCCGCCAGAGGCGAAACGCAGCTTCAGTCCGACGAGGCCGAGCCGTCCGACGGCGGGACGGATGGATTCCGGCGTCTCGACGCCCAGTCCCGTGCGCGATCCGGCCGCGAGCGCGTCCAGCGCCGCGAGCGCCAGAACCCCCGCAATCCAGATCGGCCCGGCCAGCCAACCCGCAGGCGTCATGACGCCGACCAGCAGGGCGACGGGAAGGCCCGCCGCCATGACCGTCACCGCGCGTCGGGTGGGATAGATCACCGGGGCGCCGCCACCTGATCCACCAGGCCGGCCAGCACCTGTTCGACCCGGCGGCCCTCGATCTCGGCGGCGGGCGACAGAACAAGACGGTGCCGCAGGGCCGGTACGGCCAGGGTCTTCACGTCATCGGGAATGACGTAGTCCCGCCCGTCCAGGGCGGCGCGGGCGCGCGCCGCCACCGCCAGCATGGCGCCGGCGCGCGGCGAGGCGCCGGTCTCCACATCGGCCGAATCCCGTGTGGCCCGAACCAGGCCGACGATGTAGCCGATCACCTCGTCCGTCAGACGGACGCCCGCTACCGAATCCACGGCGGCGCTGATGGTCGCGGCGTCGGCCGCCGTCGCCACGCCCAGGGCGTCGGGATGCATCTGACCCACGCGCGAGCCGTGAGCGGCGATGATGGCGCGTTCCTGATCGATGGACGGGTAGTCGATCACATGTTTGAAAAGAAATCGGTCCAACTGCGCCTCGGGCAGGGGATAGGTGCCCTGCTGCTCGATCGGGTTCTGGGTGGCGACGACGGTGAAGCGCGGGCTGAGGCTGTGGGGATCGCCGTCGATGGTGATCTGGCGTTCCTGCATCGCTTCCAGGAGGGCGGCCTGCGTCTTGGGCGGGGTTCGGTTGATCTCGTCCGCCAGCAGCAGTTCGCAGAAGATCGGCCCGCGCGTCAGGGTGAAGCTGGACGTCTGGAAGTTGAACAGGTTGGAGCCGATGATGTCGCCGGGCATCAGGTCGGGCGTGAATTGAATCCGGCCATAGTCCAGGCCGACCGCCTGGGCGAAGCTTTGGGCCAGCAGGGTCTTGGCTGTGCCTGGCGGCCCCTCCAGCAATACGTGGCCGCCGGCGAACAGGGCGGTCAGCAGCAGGTCGACAGCGTCGTCCTGACCGACGACCGCCTTGGCGATCTCGGCGCGGATTCGCGCGGCCAACGCCTTCACCTCATTGACGTCCACGGGTCATCTCCTGATTCCAGCGATAGAGGGCGGCGGCGACCTTGATCAGATCGCCGGGCGTCTTGGCCGTCCTGGCCTGTTCGGCCAGGGCGGAATAGGCATCGTGCGCACCGACAGTACGGCCGACGCGGTCCAGAAAGGCGTCCAGGGCGTCGTCCTCCAGTCCGCGAGGCGCGCCGATGGCGCGCGCGACGGTCGCGCGCATGATCTGGGCGTAGGGAAGGGCCATGTGCGGCTCGCGTCGGGCCAGACGGACCAGGCCGGCGGTGTTGTCGGCCAGGCCGCGCTTGCCCAGGGCGATGATGCGGCTGCGATCCTTCGGCGCGCCGAATCGCACCGCAGCCTGAAATCCGGCCAAGCCCGCCAGCGCCACGAGCACCAGCGTCAGGCCAAGCAGCGGCGGCTCAAGCATCAGACGCAGCAGATTGCGCGACCGCTGGAACCCGTTCAGCGTCAGATCGAACATGACGGGCGCGCCGTCTGGTCGGACGATCTCGATCAGGTCGCGGGCCGTGCGGGCGCCGGCCAGGGTCTTCAGCCCGCCGTTACTGATCAGATCGGGGTCGGCCAGCACATAGATGCGGCTGTCCTTGTCCATCGCAAGGACCGAGCGTCCCTGATCGTCGAGGACGACGGGAATCCAGTTCGGCCCTTCCAGGGTGCGAAGTTGTGCGGTCTCGACCGGCGCGCCGAAGACCTCGCCGTTGGGGCGACGCAGATCGACGCGCGCCTTGCCGGGACGCGCGGTCAGTTTGCTGGTCTTGCGCAGGGCGTCCGAAAGCGGAGACAGCGCCGCTTCCGACGGAATCAGGCCGACCGTGCGCACCCAGCCTGGATGATCGGAATCGGGCGCCGCATTCCATTTCGGCAGGACGACCAGGGTGGCGCCATAATGTTCGATGTCCTCGATCTGCTCGGGCTTGGTGTTCACCTGGGGCGTCAGAATCAACAGGCTTTCGTCCGAAGATTCGGTCAGCACCCCCCGGCTGAGCACGATGGGAACGCCCAGGCTGCGTAGAAAAACCGGCAGACCGCCAAACCCGACCGAGGACCGGGACAAGGCGTGCGTTCCCCCGTCGTTGCCGGACTTCAGTTCGGGGGCATAGGCCGACAGCACGCCGATCCCGGCCAGGGATACGACTCCGACCAGGAGGGCGATAAGGATGACGGCTGGCGAAAAGGCGCCGCTCGCCGCCTTGGTCGATCGGCTCATGCGCGCCAACCTTCGGGAAGGGCGAAGGCCTCATAGGCCTGTCGGCAGGATGCGAAATCGTCGGCCTGGACGGGCGCGCCGCCGAACAGGCTGCGTTCCACCACGCGGCCGATCTGGGCGAAGGCGGGGCGCGCCGCTTCCGGCACGGCCTTCAGACCCGCGATTTCGCGTGTGGTCAGCGAGGCGCGCAGGGCGCGCGGCTGGCGCTTTTCGATATCCTGCACGCTGCGCAGCAGGAGCAGGTGGGAAGCTTCGGCATAAAGACCCTGTGCGGCCAGCGCGTCGGCTTCGGTCAACAGATCGCGGGCCGCCTGGGCCTCTGGCCGCCATTCGGTTTCACCCGAAGCCTTGGGTTTGACAACCTTTGGCCGTGGGCGGCGAAGACGCAAGATTTCCCGCCCGATGGCGAACAGGATCAGACCGACCACCAGAACCAGTCCGCCCCAGAACACCCATTTCAGAAGCGGGGCTAGGAACTGGATCGCATCGCCGATCCAATGCAGCCAGCCCGGCGCCTTGGGCGGGGTGAATCCCACACGGTCGAATTGAAAACCTGGGTCCTTGAGCAGGCGGTCGTGGGCCTGAACCAGGGCTTCGTCGGTGGCCGAAGCCCTGGTCTGCATCGTGAAAAGCCGTCCCTAGCCTAGACCTCAAGCCTTACCGTGCGGGGAGCCCCAGTCAACCGCAACGGTTGAACGCGTCTTCGGCCTCAGCCGGTCTCGAAGGCGCGCCACCATTCGACGAACCGCTCCAGCCCGGCCTTCAGCGGAAACCGGGGGCGATAGCCGGTCAGGGCGTGCAGCTTGTCGATGTCGGCGTAGGTGGAGGTGACGTCGCCGGGTTGCATCGGCCGCATGATCTTTTCGGCCTTCACCCCCAGAGCTCCCTCCAGTGTGGAGATCATCTCCATCAGGCCGACGGGCTGATTGTCGCCGATGTTGTAGATCTCGTGTGCGCCATGCGCTGGCGGATGGTCCAGCACCCCGACGATTCCATCGACGATGTCATCGATATAGGTGAAGTCGCGTGACATTCGGCCTTCGCCATAGACTTCGATCGGTTCGCCCGCCGCGATCTTCCGGCTGAAGCTGTAGTAGGCCATGTCCGGTCGGCCCCAGGGGCCATAAACGGTGAAGAACCGCAGCCCCGACTGCGGAAAGCCGTAGAGGGCCGCATAGCTCTGGCTCATCAACTCGCACGACCGCTTCGTGGCCGCATAGAGTGAGACGGGCGCAACCGCCGGATCGCTTTCCTTGAAGCCGTCGCCGCTGATCGGCCGGTCGCCATAGACAGAACTGGACGAGGCATAGACCAGATGGCGGACACCGCCGTGCCGCGCCGCTTCCAGAAGCGACAGATGGCCCGCCAGATTGGACCGCTCATAGGCGAAGGGGTTTTGGATCGAGTATCGGACGCCCGCCTGCGCCGCCAGGTGCACGATCCGCTCCACGCCATTGTCGGCGACCAGGGCTTTCATCGCCGCACCGTCGGCGATATCGGCCCGCACCATGCGAAAGCCAGGGCGTCTTTCTAGGCGCGCTGCCCGCGCCGCTTTCAGAAGTGGATCATAATAGTCGTTGAAATTGTCGACGCCGATCACCGTCTCGCCGCGATCCAGCAGCCGCTCGGCCGTATGCATGCCGATGAAGCCGGCCGCGCCCGTGACGAGAATCGGCGAACCCATCAGCCCCGTCCGATGCCGCTGTAGCGGAAGCCCTTGGCGCGCATGTCCTCGGGACGATAGATGTTGCGCAGGTCGATCATGACCGGCTGCTTCATCAACAGCTTGACCCGGTCCAGATCCAGGGCGCGAAAACGATCCCATTCGGTGACGATGACGACGGCGTCGGCGCCCAGCACGGCTTCATAGGAGTCGGTCTTCATCTCCACGCCGTCCAGCAGCTTGGCCGCCTCGTCCATGCCTTCCGGATCGAAGGCCTGGACACGGGCGCCCGCCGCGATCAGGGCCGGGGCGATGTCCAGCGACGGCGCATCGCGCATGTCGTCGGTATTGGGTTTGAAGGTCAGGCCCAGCAGACCGATGGTCTTGCCGGCCACGCTGGCGCCCAGGGTCTTCTCCACCCGATCGGCCATGGCCTTCTTGCGCGCATCGTTCACCTGGACCGTGGTCTCGATCAGCCGCGTCGGCGCGCCGTGCTGCTGGGCGGTGCGCACCAGGGCGATGGTGTCCTTCGGGAAGCAGGAGCCGCCATAGCCCGGCCCTGCGTGCAGGAATTTGGAGCCGATCCGCTTGTCCAGGCCGATGCCGCGCGCGACCTGCTGCACGTCGGCGCCGACCGCCTCGCACAGGTCCGCCATCTCGTTGATGAAGGTGATCTTCATGGCCAGAAAGGCGTTGGCGGCGTATTTGATCAGTTCGGAAGTGCGGCGGTTGACGAAGAGCAGGGGGCTCTCGTTCAGGTTCAGGGGGCGATAGAGTTCGCTCATCACCGTCGAGGCGCGCATCCCGACGTCGCTTTTGACGTCGTTGACGCCGATGACCACGCGGTCGGGCCGTTTGAAGTCGCCTATGGCCGCGCCCTCGCGCAGGAACTCTGGATTGGAGACGACGGCGAAGTCCGCGTTCGGATTGGTCTTGCGAATGATGGCCTCGACCTCGTCGCCGGTGCCGACCGGCACGGTGGACTTGGTAACGACTACGGTGAAGCCGTCGATCAGGCCCGCGATCTCCTCGGCGGCGGCATAGACATAGGAAAGATCGGCATGGCCGTCGCCGCGCCGCGAGGGCGTTCCCACGGCGATGAAAACGGCGTCGGCGGTTCGAATCGCCTCCGCGCCGTCCAGGGTGAAGAACAGGCGACCTTCACGCACATTGGTCTCGACCAAATCGTCCAGCCCCGGCTCGTAGATAGGGATCTCGCCCCGCTCGAGCCGCTCGATCTTGGACGGATCCTTGTCGATGCAGGTCACGACATGGCCGAAGTCGGCAAAGCATGCCCCGGAGACGAGGCCGACATATCCCGTGCCGATCATTGCGACGCGCATGAAGCAGATATCCTATTCAGAAGCGCCCAAGGCCATACGTAGGAATGCGTCGAGGCGCAACGAAACCGGAAAGTCCGATTGAGCGGGATCGTTTCCCCGCCTGACGCCTAGCGCAGGGCGGCGGACAGGCCTTCGGCGGTGATTTCGGCCCAGCAGGCATAGCCGAAGTCGTTCAGGTGCAGATCGTCGGGACCGACCCCGCCCGCATTGATGCCGTCCCAGCCGCGCATGGCCTCGAAGCGATGCAGCACTGCATAGCCGGATTGGGACGCCCATTGGTCGACCGTCGTCGCGACTGCGCCGAGGGCCGGATTGCGATTCTTCAGGGTAGCGTGGCTCGTGGTCTCGGGTAGGCGTTGGGGATCGATCAACACGACGTCCGTTTGCGCACTATCCAATATAGCGCGCGCCGCCTGAAACTCCGCCAACATGTCCGCGCTGGGTCGGTCTCGCAGCACATCGTTGGTGCCTAGCTGCCAGATGACGAGATCCGGCTGGGCCAGGGCGACGTCCTGTTCCAGCCGTGCGACGGTCTCCCGCATCGTCTCGCCGCCGATCCCGCGATTGATCAGCGTGATGGCGACGCCTGGGAAACGGCGTTGCAGCGCGCCCTGAAGCATAGGCACATAGCCTAGGTTTCGCGCGCTGGCGCCGGCGCCTTCGATGGACGAAGAGCCTGTCGCCAGAATCACGATCCGACCGCTCTTCAGCGCGGCCCGCGTGTGGGCCAGGCCATTGTTCGCCGTAAAATACGTCGGCGAGACCGGGCAGGCGTAGGGGACGCCCTGGGCCGCTGCCGGTGAGGTCATGATCGAACAGGCGGCAAGGGCCAGCGCCGCAACGATAGGCAGTCTGATCTTCATAAGTTCACATTCTCCGCCGCGCCCCGAGACCGGGAAGGGGGCATATTCCGCCGCCCAGCGCCATACTACGGAATCGAGCATGGCGCGTTGAAGGCGCGACGCGCCGTTTCATCGCTCGCGAACCGGTGTCCTTCGAAAAAGTTTCCATGTCCGTCAGAAACGGCTTGCTGGATAGTGGGTGCGCCCGTATAGGGCTGCCTCGCTCGGAGACGGGCCGGCCTTTTGGGCTTTGGGGACTGCGGTTTCCGGGGTTTTGGGGAGAGGGGGAGGGAGAAAAACCTCTTGCTT